>ENA-ORLF01000020-ORLF01000020.1-human-gut-metagenome-genome-assembly--contig:-NODE-20-length-118173-cov-8.05765_pt1 | contig 118173 bp, 96 predicted proteins | sample MGYA00243066_ERZ508822 | MGnify/ENA primary metagenome ERZ508822 (study PRJEB26277, sample SAMN04329791) | human gut metagenome | biome: human-associated habitat | host: Homo sapiens | place: USA... | reverse complement strand
CCTCAGAGACGTTGGCCTTTCGTACTGCCGCCGTGTTGGCGTGCCGAGAAGTCTACTAAAACACACCTGTTTGTCAATATATTTTGAACCAAAAATTATCCGAACTGCTTTCCAAGTTAGAAACGTCCATCCGTAATATTCTAATAATGAATAAAATGCGTTTTTGTCATACTTCTTTTTCCACTCGTCATTTTTTTGAACATTCTCCTTTTCCTCCCTTTCCCATGCCTTTCTTCCCTCCTTGCCGCATGGTTGGAGAAACAGACGGCATCCGGCGCCATCTCCCCATGGGCATGGATGGCTTCCGCGTTTGCCTGGGCTGATTTATTTTCCCTGATTGCGTGATTGTTATTAAAAAAGTTGCTTATATAAGCTGACGCGTCCCTGCAGGGATCATGGCGTTTTCCCCTGTTGCGACCCTGCTGTTTTCAAAGGTCAGATTGCCCAGGTCAATAGCAACAGTTCCATTGTTTCTCCTGTGGAGAAAAAGGAATGAGGAGATATGAAACCCATGCACGTCCTTCTCTCTCCGCGCTACCCAATAAACAGGGGCGCAGCCTAACGCTGCGCCCCTGTCCGCTTCCGGATCACGCCGGAAATACAGGCTTTTCAGTTATTTCTTTTCCTTGGTAAAGTCAAGCTTGCCTCCCTTTTCCCGAACCACGATTTCCGTCCCTTCCGGGAAGTCTCCTTCCAGGAGTTTAAGGCTGAGGGGGTCCAGCAGGTCGTGCTGGATGGCACGCTTGAGGGGGCGGGCTCCATAGACGGGATCAAAGCCGTGGTCCGCTACCAGGGCCGTAGCCTCCGGAGTCATGCGCAGGAACAGGCCCTTGGCTTCCAGACGCTTGCGGACACGCTGAAGCTGAATGTCCACAATGCCCTTGAGTTCTTCCGCCGTCAGCCGGTCAAAGATGATGATTTCATCAATGCGGTTCAGGAATTCCGGGCGGAAGTGGCCCCGCAGGGCTTCCATCGCCTTGGCTTCGCGCTGTTCCGCGTTGATTTCATTGAGGATGTACTGGCTGCCGATGTTGGACGTCATGATGATGACCGTGTTGCGGAAGTCCACCGTACGTCCCTGCCCGTCCGTAATGCGGCCGTCGTCCAGAACCTGGAGAAGCACGTTGAAAACGTCCGGATGGGCCTTTTCAATTTCATCAAACAGAATCACGCAGTAGGGACGGCGCCGCACGGCTTCGGAAAGCTGGCCGCCTTCTTCGTAGCCCACGTATCCGGGAGGAGCCCCGATGAGCCGGGCTACGGAGTGTTTTTCCATGTATTCGGACATGTCTATCCGGATCATGGCGTTTTCATCGTCAAAGAGGAATTCCGCCAGCGCCTTGCTGAGTTCCGTCTTGCCCACGCCCGTGGGCCCCAGGAACATGAAGGAGCCGATGGGCCTGTTTTCATCCTGAAGCCCCGCACGGGCACGGCGCACGGCGTCAGACACGGCCTTGACCGCCTGCTTCTGCCCGATGACGCGGGCTCCGAGGCGTTCCTCCATGTGGACGAGCTTGGCGCGTTCCCCTTCCTGCAGGCGTGCGGCGGGAATGCCGGTCCAGGTGGCGACCACCTTGGCGATGTCCGCCTCCGTGACTTCCTCCTTCAGCAGGCCTCCGTCCGCCTTCTGCATCTTGTTGAGTTTTTCCTTTCCCTCCGCCAGGGCCCGTTCGGCCTCCGGCAGTTCTCCGTAAGTGATTTCAGACGCACGTGTCAAGTCGCCCATCCGCTTGGCCCGTTCGCTTTCAATCTTGAGGGCCTCTATTTTTTCCTGTTCCACGCGGACGGCGTCCAGCGCGGCTTTTTCACTCTTCCACTGGGCAATCATCGAACCGGATTTTTCCTTCAGGTCAGCCAGTTCCTTGGTGATCTTTTCCAGACGGGCCTTGCTGTCCGCGTCTTCCTCCTTCGCGAGCGCCTGCCGCTCCATTTCGAGCTGCATGGTTTCGCGTTCAATCTGGTCAATTTCCGAAGGCATGGAGTCCAGTTCAATCTTGAGCCGGGCGGCGGCCTCGTCCACCAGGTCCACCGCCTTGTCGGGCAGGAACCGGTCGGAAATGTAGCGGTCGGAAAGAGTGGCGGCGGCCACGATGGCGGCATCCGTGATGCGCACGCCGTGATGCACTTCATACCGTTCCTTTAATCCGCGCAGAATGGCAATCGTATCCTCCACGCTGGGTTCCGCCACCATGACGGGCTGGAACCGGCGTTCCAGGGCGGCATCCTTTTCAATGTACTTGCGGTATTCGTCCAGCGTCGTCGCGCCGATGGTACGCAGTTCGCCGCGCGCCAGGGCGGGCTTGAGCAGGTTGGACGCATCCACGGCCCCTTCGCTGGCGCCCGCTCCCACAATGGTGTGCAGTTCGTCAATAAAGAGGATGATTTCACCGTTGGATTCCGTCACTTCCTTCAGGAAGGATTTCAGGCGTTCTTCGAATTCCCCGCGGTACTTGGCCCCGGCAAGCATGGACCCGATGTTCAGGGACACGATGCGCTTGTTGCGCATGCTTTCCGGAACGTCGCCGTTCACGATGCGGCGCGCCAGACCTTCCGCAATGGCGGTCTTCCCTACGCCGGGCTCGCCGATGAGCACGGGATTGTTCTTGGTTCTGCGGGAAAGGATCTGGAGCACGCGGCGGATTTCCGTGTCACGGCCGATCACCGGGTCGATTTTTCCGGCGCGGGCGCGGGCCGTCAGGTCCGTGCCGTATTTTTCCAGCGTCTGGTACTTGCCTTCCGGATTGTCGTCCGTAACGCGCTGGTTGCCGCGCACTTCCTTCATGGCGGCCAGATAATTGTCCTTGGTCAGGCCGAACGTGTCGGTCAGCTGGTGCACCTTGTTCTGCGTGTCCAGGGCGCCCAGCATGAAATGTTCCACACTGAGGTAGTCGTCCTTGAGCTTTTTGCGCTCTTCCTCCGCGGCCTGCATCACGGTAGCCAGGTCACGGCCTATCTGCGGCTGTGTGGAAGCTCCGCTCTGGGTGGGTTCATGGGCCACTTCACTCTTTGCGGCCTGGAGGAGAAGTCCCGGATCACAGGACGCCTTGCGGAGAATGGGAGGCAGAATACCGCCTTCCTGCTCCAATAACGCCACCAGAACATCCAGAGAAGAGATTTCCGGCTTTCCCAGCCGCCCCGCGGCCTGCTGCGCCTGCATCAGCGCTTCTTGAAATTTTGTTGTTAGATTATTAAGCATGGTATGTTGGTGTTTTAGACATAAGAATGGTCCCAACCGTTGAATAGGTAAACAAGATTTTTCCTGTTATCTAAAAATTTATCTCCGGAAATCTTACTATGTCGTTGCCATGGACTGCTTCTTTTCATAAATTGAATTCTTTCTTTCCCATTACCTTTTACTCAACATCACAATGACCTCTTTTTTCCCCTCGCTTGCCTGCTCCGTTCTGTTCCTGGCTCCCATGCCCGTTTTCTCCAAGGAAATGCCTTCCCCGTACCCGGCCCCTGAATCCGGGCTGCGCCTGACTCCTCCGGAATCACCGGCTCCCCTCCTGAATGAACCGCGGCTCTTCGGAGCCCGTCCCGGTTCTCCCATCCAGTTCTCCGTCTGCGCCAGCGGAGAACGCCCCATGAGCTTCGCCGCCGCCAAACTTCCTCCAGAGCTGAAGCTGGACAAGGAAACCGGCATCATCACAGGTAAAATCAGCCGCCCGGGAGTTTATTCCTTTCCCGTGCAGGCAAGCAACAGCCACGGCAAAACACAAGGAACCATCACCATCCGCATCGGGCAGGAAATATGCCTGACGCCTCCCATGGGCTGGAGCAGCTGGTATTCCTACAGCGGCGGCGTAAGCCAGGAAAACATCCTGAAAACCGCCCGTCTGCTCGTAAATTCCGGGCTGGCCCGGTACGGCTACAGCTACGTCAACATTGACGATTGCTGGCAGGGCGCCAGAGGCGGCAAGTACCGCGCCATCCAGCCCAACAAGCGCTTTCCGAACATGAAGGCCATGTGCAATGAAATCCACAGCCTCGGACTCAAGGCGGGGATTTATTCCTCTCCGTGGATGGGCACTTATGCCGGCTACATAGGCGGTTCTTCCCCCAATCCCCAGGGAGACTATTCCTCCCTGGCCCTTCCGGAAAACAAACGTCCGCAACCCGACCAGTTGTTTGGCGCCTGCCCGGGATCCAAACAACTGGGAGCCACCAAGGTCGGCCCCGTATGGATGGTTACCCAGGATGCCCGGCAGTGGGCGGAATGGGGGTTCGATTACGTGAAGATGGACTGGTACCTGATCGACGTACCTAATACGGAGAGAATCGCCTCAGACTTGAAAAAAAGCGGCAAGGACATTGTCCTGAGCGTCTCCAACTCCACCCCGTTTGAAATTGCCGGTCCCATCAGCAAAATAACCAACGTATGGCGCACTACCGGAGATATTGAAGACCATTGGGGCAGCTTGAAAAAAATCGCTTCCTCCCAGGGGAAGTGGCAGCCTTACACCAGGCCGGGACACTGGAATGACCCCGACATGCTCCAGATCGGCCGGCTGGGCAAAGTCGGGCGTGCGAACACCACTTTCGAACCCACCCGGCTGACTCCGGATGAACAATATTTCCAAATGTCCTTCTGGTCCATCATGTCCGCCCCCCTGATCATTTCATGCGATCTGGAGCATCTGGACGATTTTACCCGGGGCCTCCTGTGCAACAGGGAAGTGATTGCCGTCAACCAGACATTTTACGGACCTGCGGAAAAGGTCTTATCCGCCAATGATTGCGAAGTATGGGTCAAACCATTGGACGGCAACCGGCGCGCCATCGGCTTCTTCAATACGGGCAACCAGCGCCGGACTGTCAAGGTGCCGCTTTCCCTCCTCAAATTGAAATCTCCGCAAAACGTCCGGGACTTGTGGAAACAGGAAGATGCCGGCACCGTCCGGCAGGAAATGAATGTGGAACTTAACCCGCACGGGGCGTCCCTGTTCCTTTTGGACGGCAAAAAATAAGAGGGTGCCGGTTCATCCTCGAATACCATCCTGCAAATGACAAGCGCCCGGGGACCGGAAAAAGACGCGGAGCCAAGGCGCCGGCCAAAACCGGGCGATTTCTCCGCAGGGGTATTTTCCGGACCGGGGCGCTTGTTGCTCCCTGCCGCTAACTGCGGGGCAATTTATCCAGGGCGGCGTTCAAAGTCATCACGTTAATCACGTTTTCCCCCAGAATGCCTCCACTGATGAAATGTTCGGCCACCGTCTTCCGGATTTTTTCCGGGTCCTCTCCCCGGGCGGCGGCAACACGATTCACCTGGAATTCCGCCGCCTTCGGTGAGATGAAGGACTCCAGGCCGCTGCCGGACGCAAAAAGCAGGTCCGCCGGAACGGGCGTCCCCTGCGGCAGGCCGTGGGCCTTCAGCAGCGCTGCCTTGCGTTCCGCCACTGTTTTCACCAGCTCTGCGGAAGTCCAGGAAAGGTTGCTGGCTCCGGAAGGCATGGTGGCGTAGTCTCCGGCGGAAGGCCTGGGCCAGAAATATTTGGCGGAAGTAAAGGGCTGGGCGATGAGCTCCGACGCGATGACTTCCCCCTGCTCATTCCGGATCAGGGAGCCATGCGCCTGATGGGGGAATACGGCCAGGCTGACGAGTGTGACGGCCGCGGGATAAATGCCGCCGGTGATGACGGCCAGCGCCAGGAAAAGGCGCAGATTGGGAAATGTCCATTTCATAATAATTCGACAGGTTGGGTTTTGATTGTTCAGACGAGGTGCAGGGCCGTGACGGCCATGTCAATGAGCTTGATGCCGATGAAAGGCGCAATCAGGCCTCCGACGCCGTAGATGAGGATATTGCGTTTCAGCAGGGAGGCGGCCCCGGACGGACGGTAGGAAACCCCCTTCAAGGCCAGCGGGATCAATGCCACAATGATCAGGGCATTGAAAATAACGGCGCTGAGAATGGCGCTCTGCGGAGAATGCAGCCCCATGACGTTCAGTGCGGAAAGAGGGCCGTTGACCATGCCGTCAGCAACAAACAGCCCCGCGAACATGGCGGGAATGATGGCGAAGTATTTGGCCACATCATTGGCAAAGGAGAAGGTCGTCAGCGCACCGCGGGTGATCAGCAGCTGCTTGCCGATCTCCACGATCTCGATCAATTTGGTCGGGTTGCTGTCCAGGTCCACCATGTTGCCCGCCTCCCGGGCGGCCTGCGTGCCGGTATTCATCGCCACGCCCACGTCGGCCTGGGCCAGGGCGGGCGCGTCGTTGGTGCCGTCTCCAGTCATGGCTACCAGATGGCCAGCCGCCTGCTCCTGCCGGATGCGCGCCAGCTTCATTTCCGGCGTGGCTTCCGCCATGAAATCATCCACCCCGGCCTCCGCCGCAATGGAAGCGGCGGTCAGGGCATTGTCCCCCGTCACCATGACGGTGCGTATGCCCATGGCCCGGAGATGGGCGAAGCGTTCCTTGATGCCTCCCTTGACAATGTCTTTCAGATAAATGACGCCCAGCACGTCCCTTCCTCTGGCTACAACCAGCGGAGTTCCCCCTGCGCGGGCTACGTTCTGCACGGTCATCTCCACCTCCTGCGGGAAAGTCCCGCCCTGCTCCTTCACCCACTGCGCCACGCTTTCCGCCGCACCTTTGCGGATGGAGACGGCCGGCTGGCCGTCATGCCCGGCAATGTCCACGCCGCTCATGCGCGTGGAGGCGGAGAACGGGACAAAGGCGACATGGTCGGCATCCATGTGGCTTCCCCGGATGCCGAACAGCTTCTTGGCCAGTACGACGATGCTGCGGCCTTCCGGCGTTTCATCGGACAGGGAGGCAAGCTGGGCGGCTTCCGCCAGCTTCTGTTCCTCCACGCCGGGAGCGGGCAGGAATTCATTCGCCATGCGGTTGCCGAAGGTGATGGTGCCGGTCTTGTCCAGCATCAGCACGTCGATGTCCCCGGCCGCTTCCACGGCACGGCCCGACGTAGCCAGCACATTCCGGCGCACCAGACGGTCAATGCCGCTGATGCCGATGGCGCTCAGCAGGCCGCCGATCGTCGTTGGAATCAGGCACACCATCAGGGAGACCAGAACCGGCAGGGAAATATGGCCATCCGCATGGAAACCGAGCTCCCGCGCGGAATCCTCAATGTACCCGGCCATGGCTGGCAGGGAAAACACCACGGCAATGAAAACGATGGTCAGCGCCGCCAGCAGAATGCCCAGCGCGATTTCATTGGGCGTCCTTTGACGGCTGGCGCCTTCCACCATGGCAATCATGCGGTCCAGGAAGGTATTGCCCGGCTCCGCCGTGATGCGGATGACAATGCCGTCGCTGATCACGCGGGTGCCGCCCGTCACGGCGCTGCGGTCGCCGCCGCTTTCCCGGATGACCGGGGCGGATTCACCGGTAATGGCGGACTCGTCCACGCTGGCAATGCCTTCAATCACTTCGCCGTCAAGCGGAATGACGTCCCCTGCCTCGCACAGCACCTTCTGTCCCTTGCGCAGTTCGGAAACGGAAACGATTTCCTCCGTTCCCTTGTCCGTCAGCAGGCGGGCGTTGACGTACACGCGCATTTTTTTCAGAGCGTCCGCCTGGGCCTTTCCACGCCCTTCCGCCCATGCTTCCGCAAAATTGGCGAACAGGACCGTGAACCAGAGCCAGAGCGTGATTTGCAGGGTAAAGCTGAAAGGCTGCCCCGCGGCCACGTCCCTGACAAGGACGATAGTGGAGATCAGGGCGCCCAGGGCCGTGACAAGTATCACAAAGTTTTTGGACAGGGCGCGCGGATCGAACTTGCGCAATGCGTCCCGGAAAGCCGTTTTCAGCATGGCCTTGTCGCACCAGAATTTATTTTTCTTTTCTTCTCTCATCATCTTGAAATTTGAATTGTTGGCAAATACGCCTTACAGCACGCTTCCCGAATACAGGAGCAAATGCTCCAGAATGGGCCCCAGAGCCAGAGCCGGGAAAAAGGTGAGGGCGCCTACGATCAGCACGACGGCCACCAGCAGGATCATGAACATCAGGTTGTCCGTCGCCATGGTGCCCTGGGCGGGCGGGGCGGTCTTTTTGGACACCATGCTCCCGGCAATGATCATCACCGGAATAATGGCGCCGAAACGGGCCAGCAGCATCGCCAGGCCGCCCAGCAGGGAATAGAACGGCGTATCGCCCACAGACAGTCCCGCGAAGGCGCTGCCGTTGTTCCCGGCCTGGGAGCCGAAGCAGTACAGGATTTCCGTCAGCCCGTGGGGACCGGCATTGCAGATGGATTCCCGCCCCACCTCCGTAGCGGCCGCCAGGCCGCTCATGGCCAGGACGGCAATGCCGGGCAGCAGGACGCCCACCATGGACCACCGCACTTCCCGCGCTTCAATCTTTTTGCCCAGGAATTCGGGCGTGCGGCCCACCATCAGCCCGCACAGGAACACGGTAATCATGGCAAACATCAGCATGCCGTACAAACCGCAGCCCAGCCCCCCGAAAATCACTTCCCCCAGCAGCATGTTGAACAGGGCGATGCCGCCGGCCAGCGGAGACATGCTGCAGTGCATGCAGTTCACGGAACCGTTGGAAGAAGCGGTAGTGGCTACGGACCACAGGGAACTGTTCGTGATGCCGAGGCGCACTTCCTTCCCTTCAAGCATTTCCAGGCCGGGGAACAGCGGGTTCCCGGCGTGCTCCGCCCACTGGGACAGGCCAATGGTCGTTACAAGCAGAAGCATCATGGCTCCGAAGATTATCCAGCCCTGTTTCCTTTTCCCGATCATCACGCCGTAGGCGTACGGACAGGCGCAGCCGATCAGCAGGAGGGAGAGCATTTCAATCATGTTGCTGAATGGCGTGGGATTTTCAAACGGATGCGTACTGTTGTTCCCAAAGAAACCGCCGCCGTTCGTCCCAAGCTGCTTGATCGCCACCTGGGAGGCCGCCGGACCGTTGGGAATCACCTGCTCCACGCCGTCCATGCCAGCCACGGTCGTGGGGCCGTCAAAGGACTGCACCACCCCCTGGGATACCAGCAGGAGTGCGACGACAACGGAAATGGGAATCAGGAAATACAGGGTGCTCCGCGTCAGGTCCGCCCAGAAATTGCCCAGAGTGGAAGCACACTTCCTCTTCAGGCCGCGGATCAGGGCGGCCATGACGGCAATCCCCGTGGCGGCACTGACAAAGTTCTGCACGGAAAGCCCGGTCATTTGGACGAAATAGCTGATGCCTTCCGGCCCTTCCCCGGAATAGAACTGCCAATTCGTATTGGTCATGAAGCTGACTGCCGTATTGAAAGCAATGTCCCACCTCATGTTTTCCGTACCGGCGGGATTCAGCGGCAGCCACTTCTGGCACAGCAGGGAAAGGAACAGAATGAGAAATCCGGCGGCATTGAATAAAAGAACGGCGGCCAGATATTTTTTCCAGTCCATTTCCCGGGAAGGATCCACGCCGGCCACACGGTAGGCGCAGCGCTCCACGGGCCCCAGGAACCGGGAAAACCAGGTCGGCTCTCCCTGTAAAACATTCGCCAGCCACTTCCCGAGCAACGGGGTGAAGGCGACCAGTATGCCTATGAATAGGATAATGATGAACAAGTCGTGTGAGGACATAACGCAACTCTATACGCATTCCCGGAATTCCGGGTAGTTAACAAAGGGTTTCCGGACATTAAGAAATAATTAAAATCCCGCCCGGAAGCCCGTCTCTCCTGCCGTCAGAACACCCATCAGAACTCCATGCCCAGACGGAACCCCATCCAGAATTCGTCTCCGGCGCGCCGGCGGTGAAGCACCGTAAGCGCCTGGGAATAATTGACGGAGCAGGAAAGGAAATAATGCTCCGCAAACTTCCAGGTCACGCCCAGGCTCCAGTCAATGCAGTTGGAACCGTCGTCGTAATCCACATTATAGCCCCCGTTGTAACCGTACCGGACCAGCGGCGTCACAGTCACGTTCTCCATGGGAGACCATTCCATCTGTACAAAGACACTGTAATAGGATTCAAAATCCTGATGCTCCACTTTCACCTGGGTTTCCACGCCTGCGGTGAGCCAGTCCGCTACCGTGTAGGAAACGGTCAGGGCGGGATTGGCCACATTGTAATCCTGCGTGAAATAGAACTGGTGTTCGTACCAGGGATTGACAGTCCAGCCACCCAGGTTCCAGGCATAGCCCAGTACCAGGTCCAGTTCATCGTAATTGGCGGAATCCCCCCCGGCATACCAGGCGCCAAGCGTAAAATCCTTCCAGGAAATGCCGGGAGCCACCTCCCAAATGCCGCTGTGCGGCAGACAATCCAGCCCTTCCGTCACGTACTTGCTGGACCATCCGGCGGAAAGGGAAAAGGACCAGTCCCTGTCCGTGGAAGGGATCATGGCCTGCTGTACTTCCGCCAGGGAGGATATGGACCTGGCGGCGACTTCTTCCCCCCGGCAAACGTTTCCTGTCATCATAGCGCAGCCCAGGGCTGCCGCTCCTATCTTCATTGCGGTGTATTTAATCTTCATAAAACGTATCGAATACGTCCTGAATACTACACAGCCTATTGACCCGCGTTAAGTTAAGCCATGCTCTCCAACCGTTAGGAAAAAATATATTTCCGGCAGTGCGGAATCCGGAGCCGCGTCTCCTCCCTGCCGACGGAAATGGAAAAAGCTTATTCCGCTCCGTCCGCCGCAATCCTGTATCCCAGACCTGACTCCGCGCGGATGATGCGGTTTTCCGGATCGGAATCTCCCAGTTTCTGGCGCAGGTGGGCAATGTGGACCCGCAGGTAATGCGTATCCTCCTCATGCCGGGGCCCCCAGATTTCACGGAGAAGCTGGCGGTGGGTCATCACTTTGCCCTGGTGCAGCAGGAGCAGGCGCAGGATATCATACTCCTTGGCGGTCAGGTGAACTTCCTCCTTCCCCTTTTCCACGCGCCTGGAGCTCAGGTCCACCACCACGGAACCCAGCCGGAACACGGAAGGCTCCCTCTCCGGACGGCCCCGGCGCAGCATCACACGCAGGCGCGCCAGCAGTTCCCTGCCGCTGAACGGCTTGGTCAGGTAATCGTCCGCCCCGGCATCCAGGGCAGCCACCTTCTCGTCCTCCCGGTCCCAGGCCGTCAAAATCAGAATGGGAACCTGCGTCCATTCCCGGAGCTGCGTCAACACTTCCAGTCCGGTAATGTCCGGAAGTCCCAGGTCCAGAATAATGGCATCCGGCCGTTTCAGGGCCGTCTCGCTCAGCCCCAGCTGCCCGGTTTCACACTCCCGGACATGGTAGCCCGCTCCGGACAGGGTCAGCTTCAGCAAACGGCGTATCTGCCGTTCGTCATCAATAATCAGAATATCTGGAGGAATGTCGGTCATCTTTTCTAAAGCCGGAGTTTTATTCTTCAGGTACCTCGCCGTGTTCTACGAGGGGGAGCGTCAGACGAAAACAGGTTCCGGAGGAAACGGGTACCAAAGAAACGGACCCGCCCTGCACCTCCATGAACCCCCGCACAATGGAAAGCCCCAGGCCCAGCCCGCCGACGCGCGTTGTGCGGAAGCGCTCAAAAACATTCTCCGCCTGCTCCGCGGGAATTCCCGGTCCCAGGTCGTGCACATCCAGCCAGACCTGGCCGCGGACGGAATCAATCCCGCCCTTCAATGTCACGGGCGTTCCGCCGGGCGTGTGCACGCAGGCATTCAGCAGCAAATTGACCAGTACCTGTTCCATCAGGGAAAAATCCGCCTTCACCAGCGGATAATCCGGCGGCAGGGCAACGGAAACGGGATGGTCCCGGCGCGCTTCCCTGGTAGCGGCCATCGCTCCTTCAATCACGTCCCCCAGATCGCACCAGTCCAGTTTTGGTTTCAGCGCTCCGGACTCCAGGCGGCTGACATCCAGCAAATTCTTCACCAGACGGCGCAGGCGGCGCGCGGCCAGCAGAATTTCCGCATACTCTTCCCGTTCCTCCGGTGCGGAGGCGGTGCTGGCCGCCAGCTTCTCGCAGCCTCCCTCAATCACGGCCAAAGGCGTCTTGAACTCATGGGAAACGCTGTCCAGCAGGGAACGGTGCAGTTTTTCCGACTCTTCCATGAGCCGCGCCCGCGTCCGTTCCGCCCGCAATTCCTCCCGTTCCAGCGCCATGGCCAGCTGTGCGCCCATGCTCTCCAGCAAATCCTTCTGACCCGCCGTCAGGCGGTCCTTTCCTTCCGCCCTCACGCCCAGCACGCCCATGCAGTGTTCCCCGGACATCATGGGCAGGTAAAACCCTTCCGCTACCGGAAGCGTATCCGTAAACCTGCCTGCGGGGCGGCGGTGCTCCAGACACCAGGCTGCCACGCTCCATTCCTTGTCATCCATGGGAAAGGCTCCGCCGGACTCCCACAGCTCCAGGCCACGCGCCCCTTTCCCGGGCGTCATGGCGGCCATGAGCACCCCCATGATCTGGCTCATCTGTCCCAGGGCAACGGAAATCAGGGAAGGCGCATCCGCAGCGAAGGCAATGGCCCGCGAATACAGGAACAGCGCATTGGTCTTCTTCTCCCGTTCACGTTCCTCCTGCTCGCGGATCCTCAGACGGGAAGTAAGTCGCCCCGTGGAAAGAGCCACCAGAAAAAAGAAAAGACACATCAGGGCGTCCTCCAGCCGTTCTATCTTGAACGTCATGACCGGAGGAATGAACAAAAGGTTCCACAACAGGGCGCTCAGCGCGGCGGCCATCAGCATGGCCCAACGGGAACGGATGAAAAAACCCAGGCCCACGACTCCCGCCAGATACAGGAACCCGGGAGCGAAATAGCCGGTAAACGATGCAATCAGCAGGCCGATTCCGGTCACGGCCGCCGTCACGCCTGCGGCCAGCCAGTAATCCCGGCCACATCTTCCCGCTTCACGGTGCCAGCTCCTCCACCGGTTCCTCCCCGGTCCGGGAGCCGCGGGAACCACATAAATGTCGATCTGGTCGCTTCCCTTCACCAACTTGTCCACCAGGGACAAGGGCCGCACCAGCCCCCAGAGGTAGGTTTCCTGCGGTTTGCCCACCACGATCTGGCTCACGTTCCGTAAAAAAGCCATGCGGAGCAGCGTCTCCGCCAAATCGGAACCGGGCATCACGATCACTTCCGCTCCCAGCCGCCGCGCCAGTTCCAGATTGGCGTCCAATCTCTGCTGCTGTTCCGGGGACAGCGGGGCACCCGTGTCAACGGAAAGAGCAATCCACGGAGCATTCAGGGCATACGCCATGCGCCGCGTCCAGCGCACCAGCCGGGCGGAAAAAGGGCTGGGGCCCACGGCCACCATCAGCCGTTCCCCGCTGCGCCAGATGGAATGGTCCCCGGAAATGGTGCGTACCTCCGTCAGCTCATGATCCACCTTCTCCGCCATGATACGCAGGGCCAGCTCCCGCAAAGCCATCAGGTTGGACTCCTTGAAAAAATTGTCCAGCGCGGCGGAAGCCTGCGGCGCGCCGTATACCTTCCCCTCCCGCAGGCGGGCGCGCAGTTGGTCGGGGGCAATGTCCACCAGCTGAATGCAATCCGCCTCCGCCAGCACGGAATCCGGCACGGTCTCCTGCACGGGAGCGGCCGTGATGTCATGCACGGTATCCGCCCGGCTTTCCAGATGCTGCACGTTCAGAGTGGTATAGACGTCAATGCCCGCAGCCAGAAGCTCCTCCACATCCTGATAACGTTTTTTATGGCGCAGGCCGGGCACGTTCGTGTGCGCCAGCTCGTCTATCAGGATAAGCCGGGGCTTCAGGCGCAGCGCCTCCTCCAAATCAAATTCCTCCATCTCCACGCCGCGGTAAACCGTCTTTTTCATGGGAAGGCGCGGCAGCCTGCCGATCAGCCGCATCGTGTCCTCCCGGCCATGGGACTCCGCCACACCGATGATCACCTCCACCCCCTTGTCCGCCGCCTGGATGGCGGCCTCCAGCATGGCATACGTCTTTCCCACGCCCGGAGCCATGCCGAAGAAAATTTTCAACAGGCCACGGCCCGGACGGGATTCCTTCCTCCGGATGGAGGCCAGAATTCTGTCCGCCCGCTGGCTGTCCGAGTGCACTTCTGAAAACATGGAAAAAGGGGGAAGGAGTGATGGCCTCCTCAACAATGGATTCATGTTAGAGGAACTCTGTTCGCAGCACAAATAAAACAGACCAGAACAACCGTTAAAATTTTATTAATTTTCCCCCTCCCTTTTCTATTTTTGTTCTCATTTCCCGTCCTTTCTGCTATCAGGCATTTTTAAAAGTTTTTCTTTCCTTTCTCATGATGAACACTTTCCAGACCCTCCGCCGCACCTTCATTTCCGCCGCCGTCCTGTTTTTCCTGTGCCTGGGCACCGGCATGACGAGGGGAGCAGACGAGGCCGTTTCCGAAAATTTTGATTCATTTCCGACGGGCGGCTTCACCACCCTGGCCACCGCTCTGGGGACCATGACAGCGGAAAGCGGCCACGCCGCCATTGCTGACAACCGTTATTCCTCCCTGCCCAACTGCATGCGGCTGATAGGCCAGGGCGCCGGAACCAAAAGCACAGCCACACTGACGTTGCCTTCCCCCCTGGCGGCCAGGAAAATTCTTTCACTGACGGGGGAACGCTGGACGCGCGATAGTCCCTTTTCTTTCACCATTCATGCCGCGGACCAGGAAGGGAATGAAACGCTGGCCGTGGACGGTTCCTCCCTGCAAACGGGAAACAGCCCCATGACCCAGCAAGTGCAGGGAGTTCTCCCGTCCGGGACCGTCCGCCTTATTTTCCGCTGTGAAGCTCCTGCCAATACGGGTGTTCTTTTCGATGATCTGGTCCTTTCTCCCTTCCAGCCCTTTTCCAGCGCCGCAGAAGCATGGCCGGCCATGATCCGCATGGAGGCCAACGGCATTCTCCGCTTTTCCCTGACGAACGTCCCCGCCTCCTATGCCGGCATGGCCGTCACCGTGGACATGAGCCCGTCCGACGACCTGGCAGACATTGAAAGCGTATCCCTTTACACCGGAGACGCCAACAGCATTTACTCCGCTCCCGCCTATGGAGCCAGCGGCCACGGCGCCATGAGCTCCAGGGGCGTCCTCGCCAGCCCGGCCCAGCCTCCGGCTGCCGTCATGACTTTTCCCGTCACCCCGGGGGCTCTCGTTGACGGGCAGCAATACTATTTCTGGGTCAGCGTCAAGCTCAAGGATTCCGCCAGCATGGACCATAAAGTGGGCGCCAGAATCGCCTCCATCACTGTGGACGGGCAAACAGACGATTTTGCCGACGGAGTGACGGCCAGGCAGCGGATAGGCTATGCCATCGCCAAGGCGAACGATCCTGTTTACGGAGGCCCCACGGAAGGAAAGACCTCCAGAAAATTCCGCATTCCGGGCATCGTGCGCGCGAAGAACGGCGACCTCGTCTCCGTCTTCGACATCCGCTACGACGGCCGCAACGATATGCAGGCCAATATCGATACGGGTTGCAGCCGCTCCACAGACAACGGCCGCACCTGGACGCCCGTCCACGTGGCCGTCAACTTCAACCCTACGGGGGAGGCCGCCAACGATTACAATGCCGGCTACGGCGTCAGCGACCCCTGCATCCTGGTGGATGAAGTCAACGGAACCCTGTGGCTGGCCGGCATCGCCAGGCACGGGCTTGCCTCCTCCAAGGCCAACGTGGATGTGGAAAGCCTGGAAACCGTCCAATACGTGGTGGCATGCAGTACGGACAACGGCCAGACGTGGGGTTCCATTGATCCGGATACCGGGAAGTTTGTAAAAACGAAGCCCAGGAGCATCAACAAGGATATCAAGAACAAGGCCTGGAAGTCCTTCTTCCAGGGTCCGGGCCACGGCATCACCATGAAAAAGACGGTCAACGGCGTGCGCCCCATCGTCTTCCCTTCCCAGATATGGACGGGAAGCAGCGGCACGGGCACTCCCCAGTCCTGCATCATTTACTCCCTGGACCGCGGACAAACCTGGATCAGCGAGGACACCGGCAAATCCGGCACGCTGGGCATTGGCGCCAGCTCCAGCGAATGCGTGGTCACGGAACTCAGCGACGGCCGCCTGATGCTTAACGCCCGCAATGAAAACAAGAGCGGCTACCGGAAAATCTTCACCACGGATGACATGGGCAAGACGTGGACGCCCCATGCCACCAACCTGAACTCCCTGCCGGAACCGGCTGCCTGCCAGGCCAGCCAGCTGGCCGTGGAAAACTCCGGAAATATCAGCAGGGCCCTTCTTTTTTCCAACCCCAGTAAAACTGCGGCCCCGCGCGCCCTGATGACCCTCAAGGCCTCCTTTGACGAAGGCTCCACATGGCCCTCCGGCAGCCAGGTTCTTTACGATTCCCGCCCCTCCTCCGGCTATTCCGACATCTGCGAAACGGGGGACGGCCACATCGGCGTGCTTTATGAAGGGCTCAATGGGGATGAAAACATCTTTTTCCTGCGCATTCCGTATGAAGAATTCCTGCCTTCCCTGGACGTTCCCGCCACGGGACAGATCATCCGCGTGGGAGCGGAGGGAACAACGGCGGCCACATTCACCGTCTCCAGCGACGCTTCCTGGACAGCCACCTCCTCCGCAGGCTGGATAACCGTCTCCCCCTCTTCAGACTCCGGAAACGGCACGGTCACCTACAGCGTGGACCGCTGGGAAGGAGCGGGAGAACGCACGGGAACCATCACCATCTCCGTTCCCGGCATCCAGCCGGCCGTCATTACTATCATCCAGTCCGGCAGGGAGCCTTCTCTCACCTTTTCCCCTCCCATCCTCATTCTTCCCAAAAACGGAGGAACAGCCGTTTTCTCCGTCACCTGTGACGCTGCGTGGAACGTATCCAAAACGGCGGCCTGGCTGGACATCACCGGAACGCAGGACACGGAGACGGGCAACGGAACCGTGTCCGTTACCGCAGCGGCCAATGCCGCAGCAGGCTCCCGCACGGCGGAGCTTTCCTTTTCCTCTTTCGGAACCGTCCGCTCCGCAACCGTGGTCCAACGCGGGCAGAAGCGCACCTGGGACGAATGGAAGGAGGATGAAATCGCCTCCCGGGACCCGGATACGGACCAGACAGGCCCCACTGATTCTCCCGCCGGAGACGGCATCCCCAACCTGCTGAAATACGCTACGGGACTGGACCCGCTCAAGCCCTGCGGAAGCGTCGTGCAGGTCTCCACGGAAAAAACGAACGGCGGCACCTTCCTGGTGCTGGCCTGGCCCGTCAATCCGGAGGCCACGGGAATCAGGCATCTGGTGGAATCCTCGGAAGACCTTCAAACCTGGACGGAAATGGCGGAAGTGGAAACGGAAGGCAAAAGCTCCGCCATCTTCCGGGATACCGTGCCCATCAACGCGGAAAGTCCCCCGCGCCGCTTCCTGCGCCTGAAAATCTCCCGGGAAGAAGAAAACCCGCATTAACAAGGCGGAATCCTGCGGTCCACGGAAACCGTTCCGTCAAGAAGGGAAGGAGGCTTTATCCTCCCGGTTCATCCTCTTCCTGTACCAGCGGCGGAATGGGCTTCCGGACCGCAGCCGCTTTTCCGGAAGGAGAGAATGCACGGCAACCGGCCGGCCACGGCTGCTATCCTTAACGCTTTCCCACGCTCCGGCGTTCAACAGCTTTCCAAACCGGGGCATTCGAAAGAAAGAATCCATTTTCCCTAACGTTTTCTTTTAAAAGAAAACTGTTTCCTGGCTGATGCCCGCACCCTTGAAAAACGGCATGGCGGAACCGGAGGCATTCAATCCCAATCATCCAAGCAGATGAAAAAACCTACATTCATTATTCCGGCGCTTCTCTGCCCATTCCTCGCCTGCGGCCAACCCTCTCCCGCTGTGGATATAGCCGTTCCGGCCCCCCACCAACTCAAATGGCATGAAGCGGAAATGGGGGTGGTTTTCCACTATGATTTGCATGTGTTTGACGGGAAAATTTACAATCAGGGCAATAACCGCATCAAACCGATGGAAGACTACAACGTTTTCAATCCAGTCAAACTGGACACGGACCAATGGCTGGCGGCAGCCAAGGCGGCCGGAGCCAAATTCGCCATTCTGACCGCCACGCATGAAACCGGATTCGGGCTGTGGCAGAGCGACGCCAATCCCTATTGTCTGAAAGCCGTGAAATGGCGGGACGGCAAAGGCGACATCGTGCGCGACTTTGTCGCCTCCTGCCGCAAATACGGCATCCAGCCGGGCATCTACATCGGCATCCGCTGGAACTCCCTGTTGGGCATCCATAACTTCAAGGCGGAAGGAGAGGGCGAATTTGCCCGTAATCGCCAGGCCTGGTACAAACGACTGTGTGAAAAAATGGTAACGGAACTCTGCTCCCGTTACGGAGAATTGTTCATGATCTGGTTTGACGGGGGGGCGGACGATCCCAGGGGGCTGGGTCCGGATGTGGAACCCATCGTCAGCAAATACCAGCCCAACTGCCTGTTCTACCACAATGTGGACCGGGCGGACCTGCGGTGGGGAGGCTCGGAAAGCGGAATGGTGGGCTATCCCTGCTGGTCAGGCTTTCCCTATCCCTACAGCCACAGCAACGTAAATGACAAAGCTGCGGACCATAACAAGCTCCTGAGGCACGGGGATCCGGACGGAAAACACTGGGTTCCCGCCATGGCGGATACTCCCCTGCGCGGCTACAACGGCCGCCACGAATGGTTCTGGGAACCGGGAGACGATGACAAGGCTGTCTATCCCCTGGCCAATCTGATGGACATGTATGAAAAATCCGTGGGACGCAACGCAACGCTGATCATCGGCCTGACGCCGAACCCGGACGGCCTGCTTCCTCCCGGCGACGCAGCGCGCCTGAAGGAACTGGGGCAGGAAATCCGGCGCCGTTTCGGCACGCCTCTGGCCTCCGTCTCCGGGAATGCGGAAACGCTTACCCTTCCGTTGAAAGGGGAGCAAAGCGTCAACTACTGCATCATCCAGGAAAACATCCGGCACGGAGAACGGGTGCGCGCCTACCGCGTGGAAGCAAAAGTCAACGGCAGCTGGATTCCCGTATGCGAGGGAACTTCCATCGGCCACAAGCGCATCCAGTCCTTTGCCCCCGTCAAGGCGTCCGCACTCCGTCTGACGGTGGAAAAAGCCGCCGGCACGCCGGAAATCAGCAACTTCAGTGCCTGCTGCGTCATGGACAAACAGCAGGAATCTCCATAATTCTCTTTCTGCGGGTAAAGACCATTCATCACGCAAAATTGAAAATTCAGAACGTTTTTCCCTTTCTGAATTGACAAATGATGCCCTTTCCCCTTAATGGATTAATGTTTATGAATCCGGTACATTGCCTGCCAGCTTGTTTCTGTACCTGTGCCTTGTTTCCGGTCTTCTCGGCGACCTTGCATGCGGAGACGGCCTACAGCACGCCCTGCGGCTATATTCAAACGGACCTGTACGCCAAGCAAACCAATTACCTGGGGCTGGGAGTCCATCCGGAAGCCCTGATGCAGCATACATTGAAAACGGACAATGTCACTTCAAACGGAAGCAAGGTCACCATCACGGACCCGGACGTCAATTTCAATGAATTGATGGACGAAAATTCCGCCTATATCCTGGCCCTCCACTTCGGCAACGAGGTCGTGGCCCTTCCCCTCAACCGGGACGGCTGGAAAAAACCGTCTTCCTGCTGGAAGGAGCATGAGATCGAGGTAAGCGACTCCCTTCTGGCCGAATTCCTCAAAAAGGGGAATTCTCCTGATTTCTATGTTCTCCGCAAGGCGAGGACTTTGAATGACGTGCTGGGCGATGACAACAAATTCGGGCTGAAAAGCGGCTCTGCGGCTTCCGCCGACAATGCGAGTATTTTCAACTCGGAAACCACCAAACAGGCGGTATATTACTCCGGAACGCAATGGATGCGGAGAGGGTCCAAGGAGGATGTCGGCGGCATGCCCGTCTTCGGCCATGAGCCGTTGGACATCACCCGCAAGGCCGGGGAAGATATCAAGGCTTTTGTCATTGGGGAAGTATCTCCTAAACATCAGAAACTTCTGCTGGCCGGGCAAAATTCGCTGCTCCACACAAGGCTTCCCCTGGCCCACTCCCTCCGGGAAACCGGGCTGCAGAATACTCTGCAATCAGGAGATGCCGTTTACGTCCCCCTCGGTGACAAGAGCGTCATGGTAAAATGTACCTATCAGAGAGACCGTTGGGAAGACGAGAAGGGACAGGATGTGTCCGATATCCCCTTCCATGGAGTTCTTTCCATTTCTTCCTCTTCCAAGACTCCGGCCTACATTAATATTAATTCTTCCATCGCCACTCAACAATAACCTTTTCAAACCATGTCCCACCATTCCTTATTTACTTGTGCGCTTGCTTCAATCTCCTTCCTTGCCGGCGGACTTGTTCAGGCAGGCGATTACTTCATTTCCAACGAGGAGGATTACAATACCTCCATCGCTGATACCCTGGGAATCCCTCTCAGCAGCGGTTGTGCCATGCTCGGTACCCTGACAAACTGGAATTACAACTTTGACGGCGCCAAATGGGCCAATGGAGGAAGTGAATATGATCAAGGCAATCTGAGCTATAGTCAAATAGTCGATATTCGGAACAATTTTGTCAGCACGCTCAACGTCAGCTCTTCCGACAACGGATCTATTACCAATGGCGGACTCTTTTCCCTGTCGGGATCATACCAGCAGCCTGCGGGATTGACCTTGGAAAATACCCCTCTTTATCTGATGGTCGGCAACGGTTCAACCATTGATGCATCTACCGAAATCGCCGTATTCGTCTTCCGCAAAACTGAGGATGGCAGTCTCGCCACCTATCCTTCCGATCCGAATCTTCCTGATTCCAATTATTTTGATTTTCTTTCCCGGGATAAGGCTGCTGCACTGGGAAGTGAATGGTACGTTGAATGCATCCTTGGCCACAACACTCCCGATGGATTCCAGCTCATTCCCGAACCGGCCACGGCCACATTGGGCCTGCTTGGCCTGGCGGCCCTGATGGTGCGCAGAAGAAGATAAAAACAGGCTTTCCTTACCAATCAGCCTCCGTGCGGATACTCTGTACGGAGGCTTTTTCGTGCACGAAAACATGGATGGAAAGAGTCCCATGAAACCGCATGCCATCCGCAAACCGCTATTGATTCAGAAATGGCTGTCAGGAACGCCGCAAGCCTTGACGGCAATGGCGGCCGGACAAATACCCTCGAAGATGCCATTAAATAAGTACGGCCGGAGACCGCATGGGCTATTCAACTGGGGCAGGACTTGCGGCGCTTTGCCAACCGTGCGGAAGGAAAAGAGAACCGCCCCGCACGCTTTAAAAAACGGCGGGGCGGTCGTGCAAGCGGATTGACCCGCAGGAGTTACTTCTTCACCGGAATAATTTCCAGTTCAGCCACGGCGGCGTAATCCCTGCCCCCCGCCTCACTGAGGGCGGAGAAGCGGAAATAGCGGGCTTTTACGGGCGCGGCGAATTTCACCTGCTGCAGATCCGCATTGTTCGGGAAGGAACCCTTGGCGGCAGGCTGCCACTTCTCGCCGTCCACGCTCACTTCCACGGAATAATCCTTCACGCGGCCGTTGGCGCTGCCGTCCTGGCGGGGCAGATAGGTAATTCCGGAAAACTCCCGTTCCTTGCCCAAGTCCACGGCCAGCACGTGCGGGTGCTTGGTCACGGTCTTGTTATATTCGGAGTGCCAGAAGGTGCCGGGATCGCCGTCAATGGCAAACTCGGCGTCCGCTTCGCCCTGTTCCTGGCTGGTCACGCTCTTGACCGTGTACTTGTCCGTGCGGGTCAGCATGGTCATGTCCAATTCGGCAGCGGGCACGCGGAGCTCTCCCTTGTAGGACTTGGCCGTGACGGGGCGGATGAAGAAGGACATCGGGTAGGGCTTGTTGGCCTTGATAATGTCCCGGCTCATCGGTCCCGGACCACAGGAGGCGCCCCCCAGGCCGCGCGTGGCGGCGGAAAGAACCAGCACGGTCCTGTCCGTCGTCTTCGGCAATTCCACGGGGTGGTTGGCCAGAATCAGCTCCGTCGTGGTATACGGAATTGCGGAAAAGGCAAACGGAGTTCCCAGGGAACCGAAAAGCAGCCCCTGCCCCTTGTCGTCCGTGACGGCCACCCAGCGGGTGTCTTCATGGTTGCCGCAATCCTGCGGCCTTCCGTACGGGAAGAAGGAATCCTTCGCGGTGGTCTTGTAAACGCCCAGCGGCATCCCGCTCTTGCGGTCCGCGTAATTCTCCTCCGGTCCGCGGCCGTAATAGGTCACGTTGCCCAGATTGGCGGGGAACTGGAACTCATAACCCAGGCGCAGCAGCTCCAGGGGATTGCCGCGCGGCAGCAGCACGGACTGGCACACCACGGTGCCGTCCGCGTAAATGGTCCATTCCTGATTGTTGATGAAATGCGTATTGGCATCATTCAGCGGCTCCTTCACCGGAGTGATGGTGGTCTTGGTATCCCCGTAGCCGTTGACCTTTTCAGCCTGGACTCCGCTGACCTTGACAGACTGCTTGACCGTCACGCTGCTGCCGTTGTCAATGGCTTCATAACTGACCACTTCCTGCTTGAGCTGGCGGAGGCCGTTGGCCATGCTCTTGGACATGACGCCCGGCTCATTGCTGGAGGCGGCGCGCAGGGCGTTCACCGCCATGGGCGTCTTGAACAGGGGCTTGCCGTTCACGGTGAACTGGCTGAGTTCCCCGGTAGCCGGGTCAAACTGCACGGTGAAATCCTTGCCGGACACCGTGTGCTTGTCCGCTCCCAGCGTGACCTTGCCCGCGGGGGCCGTGAACATGGGCAGTTCTCCCTGGACGGGAAGCTGAAGCTGGTCAAAAGCCAGTTCATAGCCCTTCTTTGCCCAGTCCGTGTCCTTCTTGAGCTTGTAGCTGACGCGCAGGGCATATTCCGCACCGGGTTTCCGGTTCTTCAATTGGGGAATGTCCGGTACGGGCACCACAATCTTCTCCCGCGGCCCGGCCGGAGGCGTGTTCAGCGCGCCTTCCGCCACCACATTCCCGTTTTCCGTAAGGGTCCAGGTGATGTCGTAGGGTGACAGGTCCGTGAAGAAATTCTTGTTGAAGATGGAAATCTTGCCGTCTTCCGTCAGGGACGTGGAAATATTCTGATGGACATGCTTGACTTCAAAATAGCCCGGTTCCGGCGTACGGTCCGACAGGATGGTGCCGTTGAAGACGAACTGTCCGCTGTTCGGGTGGTCGTTGAAATCCCCGCCGTAGCAGAGCATCTTTTCCCCGTTGGGAAGCGTCTTGTAGAGGCCCTGGTCCACCCAGTCCCAGATGGAGCCGCCCATGATGCGGTCGGAGGATTCGATGGCCTCCCAGTAATCCGCCAGGTTGCCCATGGCGTTCATCATGTTGTGCGCGTACTCGGAAATGTAGTAGGGCTTCGGGAAATCCTTGTTGGCCGCCATGGAGCGCGTCCAGTCCACGGAGGGATACTGGTTGGAGCCCAGGTCCACAATATCGTTGTTGCGTTCATAATGGGTGGGGCGGGACATGTCCCGCGCCTTCACCATCTTTTCCGCAGTACGGAAATTCTGGCCGGGGCCGGCTTCGTTCCCCAGGGACCACATGATGATGCTCGGGTGGTTCTTGTTGCGTTCCACCATCGCCATGATGCGTTCCACATGGGCGGCCATCCATTCGATGGGATGGGACAGGGATTCCTTGCCGTAATAATAGCCGTGGGACTCGATGTTGGCCTCGTCCTGCACGTAAATGCCGTACTTGTCACAGAGGTAGTAAAAATAGGGATCCGCCGGATAATGGGAGCAGCGCACGTGGTTGATATTGGCGCGCTTCATCATCTGCACTTCCTGCTCCATCTGTTCCGGAGTCAGGTAATGCCCGGTCTCCGGATGGCTTTCATGACGGTTCACGCCCTTCACCTTGACAGGCTTGCCGTTCACCAGGAACACACTGTCCTTGATCACCACATTGCGGAAACCCACGCGGGAGGAAACCATTTCCTCCGTCTTGCCGTCGCGCTTCAAGGTCAGCACCAGGGTGTACAGGCTGGGGTCCTCCGCGGACCAGAGCTTCGGCTTGGAATAGATGCCCAGCAGGGAAGTTTTGAAATCCTTCATGCCGGTAATGCGCAGGGGCTTTTCCATCACGCCGTCGTAGGGAGCGTCCTTGGGCTTCACGGGTTCCACCAGTTTTCCGGCGGAATCGTAGAGCGCCATGGAAATCGTGCAGTCGTCCAGCTTCTGCGTGGCCGGGAACAGGTTGCGCACATCCACGTCCACCTGGAGGCGCCAGTCGCCGTCCATGGTGCCGGGCTTGGTATGGTCGATGTTCAGGGCCCAGTCCCTCTGGTCCACCGGATTGGTATGCACAAAGAAATCGCGCACATGCACCTTCGGCAGGGCGAAGATGGAAACATTCCGGAAAATGCCGGAGAGGCGGAACATATCCTGGCATTCCAGATAGGCGCCGTCGGAATGGCGGTACACCTCTGCGGCCACTACGTTCTCGCCCTTCTTGAGATAGGGGCTGATGTCAAACCGGGCGGGATTGCGTGAATCCTTGGAAAAACCCACGTACTTGCCGTTGATCCAGAGATAGAAAAAGGAATCCACGCCATCAAATTGCATGTACACTTCCCGGCCGTCCCAGTCTGCGGGCACCTCAAACGTGCGGCGGTAGGAACCCACGGGATTCCGTTCCTTGTAGGATGTATAATTCTTGTTGGAAGGCTCCTTCATCACATACGGCCACGCGCGCTCAAAAGGATAAGGCTGGTTGGAATAAATGGGGGTGCCGTAGCCCTGGGTCTGCCAGGAGGCGGGAACCTTGATCTCCTTCCAGTCCTTCACGTCGTAATCCGGCTTGTAAAAATCGGCCGGGCGGCTCTGCGGATCCTTGGCCCAGTGGAACTTCCACTGTCCGTTCAGGGACCTCCACCATTTGCTGTTTTCCGGCAGCACGTTCAGGGCGGATTTCAAATCACTGAAAGACATGAAGGACGCCGTGGGGGCCTCCTTGTTCAAATGCAGGTTCTGCTCCTGTTCCCACTCCAGCCCGGTGGGGGCGGGTTCGGACGGAGGCGCATCCCCGCCATGGGCGGACAGGCCGCACATCACGGTGCCTGCCGCCAGCGCGGTGCAGGACAAACGCCAGGATCTGGTTGTTCTCATGAATATATCGGGTGTGTCAAAGGTTGTATGTACGAACGGATCGTCCTGTTACATACGAATCCGCGATTCTAATTCTAACAGCAAACCTGCATTTTGCAAGCTGCCGCTCCGCTATGCGCCCTGGCCGCATGGAATGCGGGTATTAAAAGGTATGCCTCAGTTGAAGCACCCCTATGCACTGGATGGACTCCTGCCGCGTGTATTCCTTGGTAATGTAATGCAGCCCGAAAAGGAATTCCGTACGCTTGTAGGTGACGCCGAATCCGTAGCCCCATTCTGCCACCACGGGATATTTGTTCACGTAATCCGGGGAGGAATGGAAAACGGTGCCGTCCAGATACAGATCATGCGCCACGGCGCGCGCCGACGCGTGAAGATACCCGTAATAGCCCCAGTTGGAAACAGAAGTACGGTTATAAACGAAGGGGGGAGCGGCGCTGGTGGCCCCGCGGATGCTGTTTTCCGGCGAGGTGTTGCCCAGGTTGTAGCCGAAGCGGAAGGTCATGCCCCCGCCCGCCTGCACCTTCACGGTGCCGGCATCCGCGTGCCAGTAGGCCAGGGCGTCTGTCTCCAACCCGGAACCATAATGCCTTTCCAATCCGCGGAGGCGGTAATAGCGCTTGAAAAACAAATTGGCGGTCATTTCGCTGGGAAGCTGGTTGTTCCAGCCGGGCCATTGCTCCATGCCCCACATCTTATGGACCAAGTGCTGGGACCCCTTGGCCAGGGAGGGGGAACCCGTGGTACCCAGCTGGAGCTCCAGGACATTTGCCCGGTCCTCGTTTTTAACCAGGGATATCAGACCCAGCGTCAGGTTGCCCACGTAGGGATGCTCTCCGTAAATCGGCTCGCGGAGCTTCCGCTCCGGTGTAAACATTAACTGGGTCAGGTCCAGGCCCCACTGCTGCCGCAGATTGGAGGAACCGTTCATTCCCATGAAGCGCCGCCAGGAATCAGAAGCATTCGTACCCCCCAGCACTGTTCCCAGCATGCCCGAAAACGTTCGGCTTTCTGCGGTGGTGCCGGACATCCAGCCGATGCGGACGCCGCTGGTATAATTATCGTCGTCCCCTACGAACATGTCGTTCTCCACATGAAGGCTGATAACAGGCCCTTCCTGAGGGGCTGCGGCAGGGGCGGTTCCTGCATAAAGAGAAGACGCTCCTGCCATTAACAGGCTGGCGCACACGCGCAAAGCTGCACATTTCATGCGGGGCAGTTTGTCCGTTTCACATCCGCCTTGCAAGGAAAAATCAGGCATGCTTCCGGTTTGGACTTTTCAATAAGGGAAAATATCCACAGACTTCCGCTTTACCCCACAAGGGTTTCACACCATGATCATTGACACGCACTGCCATCTGGCTTCCCGGCAATTCGACCAGTCCCGCCGGGAAATTTACGTACGGCATGCCGCTGAGGCAGGAATAGACCGCATGATCACTCTGGGAGCGTGCATGGACGACTGGGAAGAAAACCTGTCCTGGGCGCGCCAGTTCCCCGGCACGGTTTTCTGCGCGCTGGGCATTCATCCTGACGATGCACACGGCGCGCCTGAAAACTGGGCGGAAAAACTGACCGCGGCCGCGGAAACCGTTCCCCTCGCCGCCATCGGGGAGACCGGACTGGACTACTTCCACCCTGCCCCGGAAGGCTGGGAAACGGCGGACTTCCACCGCCACCAGCAGGAACTCCTGGAAGAACACTTTGAACTGGCCGCGCGCCTGGGATTGAACATTGTTCTCCATACCCGGGACAGAAAAGGCTCCCGGAGTTTTGAAGACGCCCTGGCAATTGCCGGAAACCATGCGGGCCGCGTCCGGCCCGTATTCCACTGCTTCATCGGGGACACCGCACAGGCAGCGCGCATCTTTGACAGGCTGGACGGCATGGTCTCCTTCACGGGGGTGGCTACCTTCAAAAACGCTCCCGTCGTGGCGGAAACGGCGCGCTGGTGTCCGGAAGACCGAATCATGCTGGAAACGGACTCCCCCTACCTCAGTCCGGAACCGCTCAGGGGCCGCATGAACGAACCCGCCCATCTTATCCATACGGCCCGCTTCATCGCTGCGGCCAGAGGGATGGAGCTGGAAGAATTCGCCCGTTTGACCACCCGGAATGCCGGAACATTTTACAATTTGCGCCAGCAGTGAAAAAAAATCCGCAAAATCAGCGTTAGCTCCTTGAAACCGAAATGATAAATTAGTAAGAACAGGCACACATGAAAGCGCACCTTATTTTAACCTGCACCTGCGCTGCCGCGCTGGTCCTTCCGTTTTCCTCCTGCTCCAGCCAGAAATCTTCCACGGCTGGCTACGATACTGCGGAACCCATAGCCAACGGGGAAATTCCGCCGTGGATTGCGGAAAGTTCCGATCCCTCCTATGAATCCGGCCATTACAGCCCGGTGGCGAGCAATTCGGACTACTCCTACAACCCGCCCGCCAAACCTTCCGTCAACAAGAAATCCACCACCCGGAAGCCGGCGGCCAAATCCACCAGCTCCTCCCGCAACGCCGTTGCCAAAAAAACTACGCGGAAGCCCGCTCCCAAGGCCCGGACCTATACCGTGAAGAAGGGCGATACCCTGGGCGCCATTGCCCGCAGAAACGGCACTTCCGTAGCCGCACTCAAAAAAGCCAACAGGCTCAAGTCCGACTTGATTCACATCAACCAGAAACTGACGATTCCACGTTCCAAATAATCCGGAGCCTTCGTTCCGGATCCGCCACTTATGAAGCGCCTCCTCCCTTTGGCCATCCTCCCCGTGCTCTGCATGGGGTGGATGTCCTGTTCCCACTCCGGCAAGGAACACTCCTCCCTGCCGGACCCCCGCACCCTGGACAAATCCGTTCCGGAATACAAAAACCCCTTCCATCCTTCCACGTACGCGCACTTCGTGGCCCGCAAGGACTACAAGAAAACCTACGATATTTACAAGGATGACACCCTGCTGAAGCGTACGCCGAAGAAATCGCGCAAGATCTTTGTCTGCCTGAACGACCAGCGGGGACAGTACCTGGTGGACGGGCTCGTCGCCATGGACTTCCCGCTCTCTTCTGGGGTCAAGGCCTACCCGACCAAAACAGGCGACTACACCGTCATCTCCAAAAAGGAGGACCATGTTTCCAATCTGTACGGCAAAATGTATGATGCGGAAGGCAAATGCATCAACTACAATGCGGAATCTACCGACGCCGTTCCGGAAGGCGGCCGTTTTGACGGCTCTCCCATGCCCTACTGGCAGCGCCTCACCAACGCAGGGCTGGGCCTGCACGTCGGCAAAGTGCGCCGTTACCCCGTTTCCCACGGTTGTGTGCGCCTGCCGCGGAACGTAGCCCAAATCCTCTATAAGCAGACCAGCATAGGGACTCCGGTTACTATTCAAAACACGCCGCTGCCCGTTCCGGAGGCACAGAAAACGCCCATGGTGCGATAATGGAAGTTTCCATTCCCTGTCTCAAAAAGGACTGCCGGAAAGGCAGTCCTTTTTTCGGTCTTCATTCTTTTGAACCGTATATCTCGCTGTTCCACTGCACTAGCTGCACAAGGTTTCCTGTTTTCGTGTCGGCCAGACTCCTGTTAAAGTGTTGGCTGTGGTCTGGTTGCTATTGGTGTCATATGGCGGTACGAAAGGTTATTCCGGTATGGAGCGTTAAAAGTAATATAGGAGATGCGAATGTACTGATTGAATTCATTGGATGCATGGGACAGTCCCCCCTCACTTCCTGTGCTGTCTTGCGTTTGCCAATGTTGTAGAGCCCAAGGTGGCTCCGATGAGTGCATTTCTGCCGTTATAACTAAAATTGTCGCTGTAGCCTGCTTTTGTTTCTTGCTATTGCGTGCAGGTGCCGGGTGTCCCCGCACATCGTAACACTGGAAGCGGAAGACAAGAAATGATGCTCATAATTGGATTTCAGCTGTTATTTCTTAAATTCAAACAATCTGTTATCAATTTTATCCATTAATTGGTAGAGTTTACGCTTTGTCTCTTCATCCGCTCTTTTTCCTGGTACATGAATAGTTCTAAAAGAATCATCAAACAGAATTCTGACAGAACCATATGAATTGATATTTACCTCTCCTATCCCATCCATGGCCATTTGTGGGCCTGGCCCTTCCACATATTTATTTCTAAATTTTTTAATAAGTTTTAAAAAATCATTACGTTCCCGTTCGGTTAATTCTACCGGTTTTGCTTTAGCCTTTTTATCCTTGTGCTTGTAGCGTTTTATGATTGAAGTATATTCAGCCTTTTCTTTTTCATCATGATTGCTCGTATAAGAATAGCATCCTGCAAAAAGAAAACAGCAACAGAAGGACAATATGCCATTATAGGAAATATTAGATATTTCCATATTAAATATCCGTATTACATTTTGAATACATGAATGAACCCTTTTCACATATTTGATTTCTTTACAATGCTTATGGTACTTTAAACCATTCTATGAATTTAATATAACATCAATAACGCTTTTTATTTTGCCTTGGGCTAGTGATATGTTCGCATCCATAAGTATTATTTCCACATCCTCTTTAAGAGATCCAGGCTGGACTTGGCGATAATATCTGCCTCTTTAATCTTTTTGGCCCAAGGTTCACCTTGAGTAATACTCTTTTCTAACAAATCGGAAATCATTTCTTTCTGTTTATCTATGCAACCCCAAGTATTTTCCCATGATAAGTCATGATACTGGCTCAATATAAAACGCAATCTATTTTGCCGTTCTAGAATAAGAGCCAGGGCAAGGAAGCATATTCCCTCGTTACTGTTTTTCAGTAATATGAACATGGCATTCTGATTACCTTCATAAGCTTCCTGAATGAGAAAAAAAAGACCGCGTATCAACCACTCATTTTCATGGCCCTGTTTTATCAAATGGCTCCTGAAATTGTCATAATTGAACATATCACAATCCAATTCTGACAAAGACTTGAATATTTCCTGATCTACATCCCTTTCTGCTTGTTTTATCTCATTGCTCCTCTTAAGAAAAGCGGAAACAAGTTCTTGCTGATATTCAAATATCTTATTTTTTACATCATATTTTGTAGCGATAAAATTATTTCCGGGATGATAAAGCGATTCATGCAATCTCAATATCTTGCCACACGATATTAGGCCTTTTTTACTTATGCAATTTCCGTCACCATACTGAATTCTTAAATAAGCATAGATGGATTCCCGGGCTTCATCAAGTATGCTTTGGGCATCATCTGTACTATCCAGCCTGCGGGATATTTTATTTAGTTTCTCTAATAAATTAATAAAATGCAAACCATCTTCATCTAAATCAATCGCAGCATTAATACACATGGGAGATGATTCTTGATAGTGAACCGGCTGGCTTAAACAAGAATTTGTTATGATGCAAAATGTTAAAAAATAAAAATAGTTCATTTGTTATTAAATATTTTGAGAATAATAAAACCATTCCTTTTTTACAGTATCTGCTTCTACAGTTTTCACACTTCCTATATTTTATTCTATGATATCGGCTAGATTAACAGTACCGAAATACTCCCGTTGAAGTCTTGATTAAGAATCTGGTTGCCCGAAGTGTCATATGGCGGCACGCAGGGCGTTTCCCTAGCTTCTTCAATGTGGGTGTACTGGTAAACTCGTTGGCCATGTAGGCAAATTCCTCTTTCACTTCCTGCGCCGTCTTACAGTTGCCGATGTTATCATAGCTGTAAGCGTAGGCACCATTGTCCAGAGTGGCTCCGGTGGGCTCTCTCCAATCGTTGTAGGGAAGTTGTACATACGTCTTTACCGCATATTATCGCAAAGACAACAGACAAAGACGTAAATGAATACGGGCCATTTGATTATTAATAGAAAATTTTAATATTATTGAACATAAAAAAATATTTATATTAAGTATTCTTAAAGAATATTGACTGTACACTTCAGGGAAGTTCCGTACTGATATTTGGAGATAGTCGATAACATTCAGGATTGAAGAGAGAATCATAAGAAAAAATTATTCCTATACAATTACGATATTGGGCGAGTACGGATAGATAATGGAAAACATCGCCCACAGAAATCGTTTTATCAATATAAAAAATCAATCCTATTTTCTTTCCTTTTAAAGATTTTATTTTTCTTTCAAAGAGCATCATGTCCATTTTCCTTATCCAATCATTTTTCCATGCAATTATGTGCCAATATATCAATATGTAACTACCTCTCGAATGATTAATACTGTTGATAAGAAAACTTTTGTTTTTAAAATCATTTTTTCTTTTCCTGTTAAAAGAATATCTAACTGCTTTTATATCATCTTTAATGCCATTTGATGAAATATTTGTAATCTCACCATTTTTGCATATATTAATTTCTTTTACGCCAGTCGAATTAATTTTTATTAAGCATCTTAATACGTTATTCCAGGAAACATGGACGTCATCGATGCATAAGAAAATTTTAGAAAAAACGCCTTTTTCAACCTCAATTATATCAGAATGATCAGTAATTATTTCTTTTCCTGCATGTTTTCCAAATAGATTATAAGATGAAATAGAATGAAAAAACAAAATTATAACTATTGGTGAAATTTTCACTGATTTATTGGTCTGGATAAAATACAAACATTCTTACATGGATAATCTTTACTACTAAGAAGACTATTTCACGCTCCGGCCGGAACCCGACCTGGCCAGAGATGGGGAAGGCGGCGTTCCGCCGCTTTCATCACATGTATCTCCTTCGCAGGGACACGAATCGGGCTCCTCCTTGCCTCCGGGTTCCGTCGGAACTACGTCTATTTTGTAATTGCAGATGGAGACGTTGGCGTCTTCCGGATCGTAGTCAATGTTGGTCTGGTTGACTTCCCAGCTATACGTGCCGGAAGGCAGCTGCGCTCCGCCCACACCCGTGTGGTATTTGTGGCCTCCCTGGTCTCCCGCTTCCTGCGAGTTTTCTTTCAGGTCCACCTGTGCCACAATGTTGCCGCCGGAGTCCCTCACTTCCAGGCTTCCCCAGTCGTCCACCCCCAGAAAGAGAGAACAGGTGCCGTAAAGGATTTTTCCATCGGCCCCTTCCGGAATGGTGAATGAGCCATAATTGCTGTACCCGTCCGCCGACGTACTGGGCGGTCCCACGGTATGGTTTTCGTCTTCATGCACTTCTTCAAACGGAAGAGGCATGGGATCGTCCGCCGACCGTGAACCGCGCAACAGGGCCGAAGGCTTTACACTGGAGCCAAAGTACCATTTCCGGTAAACAGGAACGGAAGAAGGCCCACTTTCCATGGGAGCACTATTATTGGGTGTGTTCATAGGATATACAAGGGTTGGAATGAATGATTAACAAAAGAAACAAGGGCAGTTCTCAAGAATCATTTTTTCAGTAGCATATGTCCACATCCGATGTCAACAATATTCTCCAGAATTTACCAGATTTACGTTATAGAATAATGAAAATCCATCGTTGGATAAACCAACCTACTATTTTTAATATCAATTTATTTCCATCATAGACATCAATATTTTCTATTTGTTAGAAAAATAAGAAGAAAGAAAAGCCAGCGATGCGAAGCAACCAAATTCCTGTGCAAAGGCTTCACATGAAAGAAAGAAAAATACTTATGTCTGGGAAGGCAGCTTTTCTCCGGATATTATCTTACACTCTGAAAAGTCTCAAACAAATGCTGCACGCTTGCCAAAATTTTTCATGTGAAAAACCAGAAGGAGAAAGATTGCTCCTTTTCCATGGAATCCGTACAATTCCGCCATGCCTGTGACTCCGGCACACATTCTTCAGGATATTTTCTCTTTTTACCGGGAAAAAGAACTCCCTGTGCTGCTCGACCAGTATAAAAGATGGTCGGAAAGCCGTCCGCTGGAAGGATGCCGAGTGATTGACGCCTCCCCCGTATTCCGGAACACCTGCGCCAAATACGCCGCCCTGCTGGCGGCCGGAGCGGACTTGACGGTGGCCGTTTCCCGGGTCATGCCTCATGATGCGGAAATTCTTCCCCTGCTGGCGGCCTATGGAATCCCCGTGGTAGATGCGGAACGGGCCGAAGGTCCTTACAATGTCGTCCTGGATTGTGCGGGCGCCCTTTCCCATGTCTCCAGCCGCTGCGGTTATGTGGAATTGACGCGGTCCGGTGCGGAACATTATGCGGGATGCACGCAGCCCGTCTGGATGGTGGATGCGGGAAAAATCAAACAGATTGAAACCTGCCTGGGCACCGGGGAAAGTTTCTTCCGCGCCCTGGCCTCTCTAGGATTTAATGACTGGCATGGGAAAACGCTTGTCGTCATCGGGTATGGGAAAGTGGGCCGAGGCATCGTCCTGCATGCCCTGAACAACCAGATGCGCGTCATTGTGGCGGACATAGAAGAAAAACGCCCTCCTTCCCCGTCCGTTTCCTTTCTCCGCGCGACGGATGGCGCGGCTCTCAGCCACGCGGTAAAACAGGCCTTCTGCGCCGTCACGGCTACCGGCAGGCGGCATGCCCTGTCAAATCTGATTGATCCCGCCCTGCCCTGCTCTTCCGGTGTTCTGCTGGCGAATATGGGTGTGGAAGACGAATGGGGGCCGTCCATCCCGAAAAACCGCATTCTGAACGAAGGGCGTCCCCTCAACTTCATCCTGCTCGATCCCACGCAAATGTGCTATATTGACCCTCCCCTGGCTCTTCACAATCAGGGCGCCGTGGAACTGGCCGCAGGCCGCGGAAAGGCCGGCCTGTTCCCCCCTCCTCCGGAAACGGAGGAATATTTCCTGTCCCTGGTCCGTTCCGGGGGAATCATTCCAGAGCAACTGCTGGACTCCATTTCCTGACTTATCCTCTTGCGTTCGCAAAGCCGGAAGAGTATCGTATAGAGTACGGCTGAAAACTCAACATTCCTGCCGGATCCGTTTCATTGGCTTCGCAACTCATGAACACTTATTATTCCTACCACAGTTATCACCTGGCCGGAAAGCTCTACGGCACTCTGGGATGCGCCCTGGCATGGGGCATCTTTGGAGCCGGCTGGTGGGTTCTTCCATTGGCTGCGGTTCTAATCTGCCTGTGGCTTCCCGTCATCCTCGGCAGGCCGCATTTTCTGACTGTCACGTCCATTTTCATCGCATGGGGCAACGGAATCACACGCAGGGAAATTCCCTGGGAATCCATTGAAAGCATAGGATATACGCCGGACCAGGAAAACAAGCCGGGTCTCAAGATAGAGTTGAAAGACGGCAATATTCTGGATGTGGACTCCTCCTGTTTCTCCTCCCTGCCCGCCGTGCGGGAAGCCGTCCTTCACGCCTCCGGCAAATATCCCGTGCATCTTGCTCCGGACCTGTTTGCCGCTCCGGGCATCCTGAGCGAATAATCGTTCCAAATGCCTGTTCTGCCACTGGGAAAAGGAAGGTGTCGGCCTTTTATTTTCTCCAGATCCATGCTTCATCTCATCCGGGAAAATGAAAAATGTTCCACGTAGAACATTCATGTGAATAACATATCCATTCCATTCACTTTCAAACAATAAAAAACAGGCGCCATGTTTCCACGGCGCCTGTCCCTTTGTATGAATGATTTTGTGCCAGTCAAAATCAGTTGGGAGATCTCATCGGCATGAGCACGTACAGGAACTCATCGCCAATCTTCAGCACGCCCGGGCTCATTTCATCAATGAGGTTCAGCGTAATCATCGTGTCGCCAGGCATGGTTTTGAGGGGAGCCATGAAGAAGTCCGGATTGAAGGAGATGGAAAGAGGCCTGCCGGAATAAGTGATGGTCACGGATTCGTGCGCCTCACCCACGCCTTCCGCGCTGGATGCTACTTCCAGTTCGTTTTCCCGGAAGTTCAGCTTGATGTTCGTACTCTTGTCCACGGAGAGGAGGGAGACGCGGCGCACGGTTTCCAGCAATTCTCCGCAGGGGAGTTCGATGCTTTCCTTGCAGTCCGTCGGAATCACCTGACGGTAATTCGGGTAATTGCCGTCAATCAGCTTGCTGATCAGCAGCGTATCGTTGATTTCAAAAGCCGCCTGGTTGCGGGTGAAACGGATCGTGACGGAACCCACTTCATCCAGCAGACGCCGCAATTCTCCTACGGCCTTGGTAGGCAGAATGGCATCCAGCTGCTGTTCTTCCGGGAAATCCAGAGCAGTTTCCGCCAGCGCCAGGCGGCGGCCGTCCGTAGCCACCAGGGTCATCTTCCCGTTGCGGAAGGAAAGGGAAATGCCATTGAGCACGTAGCGGGTCGTATCCGTGGAAATAGCGTATTCCGTCCGGCGGATGCAGTCGCGCAGAAGATTCTGCTCCACCTGGTACACGGTCGCCTGCTCAAAGGAAGGAAGCTCGGGGAATTCGTCCGCCGGAAGGCCGTTCAGCTTGAACTGGGAGCGGCCGCATTCCACAGTCGCCTGGTTGCGCTGGTTGACATCCACCTGCACTTCCGCCTCAGGAAGTTCGCTGATAATGCTCACCAGCTTTTTGGCGGGGAGGGTAACCGTACCGTCCCTCACCACGTTGGCAGGCACCACGCCCGTGATACAGACGTCGAGGTCGGTTGCAGTAAAGCGCACCTGCCCGTTTTCGGCTTCAATCTTTACATTGGACAGAATGGGCAGCGTCGTTTTGGAAGACACCACACTGACTACCTGTCTCAGGCCATCCAGAAATACTTGCTTGGAAATAGTAAACTTCATGTGACTGTGCTTTTATCTGCCTCGCATCCTCTCACAATTGCCTTCCTCTCTTCAAGTCCTTTCTCCGTCAAATCGGCATATTTGGCAGTATTTTTTTCAAAAGCATACCATATATAGTAATTCACCATTTTAAAGGGCATATCTTGCATGGTGCGTTTTTTGAGATTATTTAAGCATTCTTAAAAGTCTGTTCCACAAGCCGTACACTTCCCGCATTTCCGGTTCGCCGCAGCATTGAAAATGCGGCTGCAACACGGTTTTCGGGCGGCAGTTTTCATGAAAGCTGGAAAAGGAAAGAAATAAAATGGAAAAAACTTCTTCATCCATATCATTCCGAGAATCCTTGGATGAAATAAAAAACCTTTGCGGTTTCCGCTAACCGGGCGTCTTCTGCTCCCCGGCAACCCATGCGCTTCATTCCGGAAAACCATCCTACCGGAAAACCTCGCCGGGCATGGTCCATGTTCCGGGCGGAACCACCCGTCCCGGCAACACAACAGTATTGGCCCCGAACCGGACGTGATCTCCAATAACGGCTCCCAGTTTGTTCCTTCCCGTTTCTACCAGCCTTCCTCCCGCCATCATCCGGTGCTCCTCCCCATCATGCCTGAAATTGGAACAAACCGTTCCCGCGCCAAAATTGACATCATCCCCAATGATGGAATCTCCGGCATAACTCAAATGGGAAATAAATGTCCCGTTCCCCACAATGCAATTCTTCAATTCAACGCCCTGCCCCACAACACACCCGTCCCCCAGGGAAACACATCCCCTCAAATAGCAATTCGGACCAATCCTGCAACCGTTCCCCACCCATGCACAGCCTTCCACCACCACGCCGGGCAGCACTATGGAATCCTTCCCAAGCCGCAAATTTCCCAGAACATGCACGCCGTCCTTCCCGGAACCGGCGTTCCCTTTCATTCCCTTTATCACTCTCCCCTGCCAGTCCAGCAGATCCCACGGATATACCAAACGCTCCACGGCCATATCTCTTTCCCAGGAACTCCGCCGTACTCCCGGAGCCCCCTTCCCCGCCAGAAAACAAACCTCCGCATTCCTCAGCTCGCATTCCCCCGGTCCGTAATCAGCCAGCCACACAGCGGCCTCCGGAGAGAAATCATGCATGGACACCTCCACAACTCCATCCCCGTCCCCGCACTCTTCCTCTTCCGGTCCCAAAACGGCTTCAAAGCCCGCTTCCCGGAGTCGTGAGGCACAATACGCCTCTATGCTTGTCCCGGCCACGGAAAACGCGTGGAAGGGCCTTTCAGGACCCGTTGCCGGAAAAGTGAGATCCCTCTCGGGAATATAAATCAATCTGGCAATCCGCATGCAGGAATGATATTCCTTGTTCCACACTTTCTGCAAGAGCAATGCAGCCGGTGCCCGGAGTGGCCTCTCCAGGCAATAACCGTGTGAAAGGAACAGTGAATCACGAGTGAATACTCTGTGAATAACTTATTCAGACATTATTCACATTTCTGTTAACGGAATTTATTCACATTTACGGAAAGATGCACCACGTTCATTTTAAACGCGAAACCATCGTTGTTCACAATTACCACAGGGTAGAAGAAGAAGGAATTTAATATTGTTAAATCTAATACTCTTCAACACACATCTCTGTTGTCCTTTTTCCACGATCCATGATACAAGGTTCCCATGAACGCAGAGGATCAGGATGCCCGCTGGATGAAACTGGCCATTGAACTTGCCGGAAAAGGGCTCGGACTGGCCAGCCCCAATCCTTGCGTGGGCGCCGTCATCGTTCACAAGGATCAGATCATCGGTTCCGGATTTCACGAAAAAGCCGGTCTTCCACATGCGGAAAGGAATGCCATTGCCGATGGTATGGCCAAAGGCAATGCCAGGCTATTTTCGGATTCCACCCTTTATGTTACATTGGAACCGTGCAGCACGACGGGAAAAACCCCTCCCTGTACGGAAGCCATTATAGAGCACCGCTTCAAGCGGGTGGTTTACGGCTCGGAAGATCCCAATCCCCGCCACAGGGGAATCGCCGCGGAAATTTTAAGAAATGCAGGCATTGAAGTTGCCCGGGGGATTCTGAAGAAGGAATGCGACTTTCTGATCAGAAGTTTCCGCCTGAACATGATGAAAGGCCGTCCCTGGGTAATCGCGAAAAGCGCAATGTCCCTGGACGGCCATATTTCCCGCAGTCCGGAACGTTCCCAATGGCTCACCGGAAAAGCCGCCCGTTCCTTCGTACATACGCTCCGTTCCGAATGCGATGCCGTCATGACGGGAGGAAACACGGTACGCCTGGATAATCCGGCTTTGACAATCAGGAATCCGGAAAAGCCCGTTTCCCCCCTTAAGGAACAGCCATGGCGCATTATCCTGACGCGGAACGCCGCTTCCATCCCGGAAAATTCCATCTGCCTGATGGATGAATTTCGCGACCGTACCCTGATCGTAGAGAATGTATCCAATTATTTGGAATTATTACAAAATTTATATTCAGAAAGAAAAATAGGTACTATTCTTCTGGAATCGGGAGGCATTCTGATGAAAGAATTCCTGAAAGCAGAACTTGTGGATGAATGGGTGGGATTTTATGCTCCCGTCATTACCGGCGGCGGTGCCGAAGGAGTGAAAGGAGGAGCATTCCTGGAACGGGAGGCGTATCTCTCGGAACCTTCTGTAAGAATATTCGGCTCTGACGTGTGCATTCGGGGAGATGTCCATTATCAATGACGGAAAGAACGTCTTCACTGTGAGAGGAAAGTCGTCTTTTCCCCGTCGTCCTCTTTCCGTTATTCTTTTTAGATTCCTTTCCCTATCCTGATTGTTTGCTGCGGGATGATTTCCTTCATGGCCTCCGATATCATCGCTATTTTGAGAAGCAATCAATACCTCGTGGTTTATGCAGGCAACGCATCTGAAAAGACGAAAGAAAATATTCGAGATAATTAGGCCTTTCCCATCCTCCACGCATGAAAAAATGACGCTGCATGGCGGCGAGATAGCAGATGAAACAGTTATCATAAACTACCGTCCGAATGGTGATAAACGAAGGAAGATCCATTCCTTTTATTTCAAGTCCTTTGCAAAGGACGGATTTCACTTGGAAAAGGTAGAAGAAAGGCTGACTATTGCCTGTTCCGTTTTTGCAGATAGACGAGCAGGAGCGCCATATCCGCCGGAGTAATGCCGGGAATGCGGGAAGCCTGTCCTATGGTGGCGGGGCGTATCTTGCCCAGCTTGATAACGGCTTCCTTTTTTAAAGCGTGGACGGATTCGTAATTGATACCGTCAGGGATGCTTTTTTCCTCCATCCGCACGATTTTTTCCGCTTGTTTTTTTTGTCTTTCAATGTGGCCCTCATACTGGATGTCCGTAGCTATGGCATCCCAATGTTCCACGTGGAACATTTTTTTCATGTCTTCCGGCAGCATGGACCAGTCGTTTCCGGGGCGTTTGAGCCAGATGGAGACGGGAACGCCTTCATATTTCATTGCCGCCGCCTGCTTTATTCCCTCTTCAATGGCCTTCCGCCTGTTTTCCGTTTCCATGAACAGATCATGGGTGATGAGACCGTTTTCAAACGCCAGGGGAGCCAGCCTCAAGTCTGCGTTATCCTGCCGCAGCAGCAGCCTGAATTCCGCCCGGCTGGTGAACATGCGGTATGGTTCGTCCGTTCCTTTGGTAACCAGGTCGTCAATCATGACTCCTATATAAGCCTGGTCCCTCCGGAGAACCAGCGGAGGCTTTCCGAGAACTTTCAGGGCGGCGTTCGTTCCCGCCATCAGGCCCTGTGCCGCGGCTTCCTCATATCCGGAAGTTCCATTGATCTGTCCGGCAAAATACAGGTTCTCCACGAGCTTGGTTTCCAGGGTGGGATGAAGCTGGGTGGGTGGGCAGAAGTCGTATTCCACCGCATACCCCGGGCGTATCAACTGGGCATTTTCCAAACCGGGAATAGTGCGGATGAATTCGCATTGGGCGGAGTAGGGCAGGGAGGTGGACACGCCGTTGAGGTAGAATTCCTCCGTGCTGCGCCCTTCCGGTTCCAGAAAAACCTGATGGCTCGTTTTTTCTGCAAACCGCACGATTTTGTCTTCAATGGAAGGGCAGTAGCGGGGCCCTATCCCTTCAATGATACCGCTGTACAGGGGGCTGAATTTCAGATTATCCCGGATGATATCGTGCGTGGTCTGGTTGGTGTACGTGATCCAGCAGGGCATCTGCTCCATCCGAAAATCTTCGTCTCCCCACGTGTTCAGTGTGCAATAGGGTTCGGAAGAACGCTTCAGCAGATTGCGTGAGCGGTAGCTGAACAGGGCAGGAGGAGTGTCCCCTGGCTGAAGTTCGCAGACGGAAAAATCAATGGACCTGCCGTTGATGCGGGGAGAAGTGCCTGTTTTCAGCCGTTCCACCTGAAAGCCCAAATCCGCCAGGTCGGAGGAAAGCGTGGATGGCGCACAGCCCATGCGGCCGCCCGTGACGTGCTGCAGTCCTACGTGCAGCAGGCCTTTCATGAAGGTGCCGGAACAAATGACCACGCTGCGTGCATGAATGGTGTAGTCCAGGGAAGTGACGGCGCCCGCGGCCTGCTGTTCTCCATTGACCAGCAGTTTGACAACGTCTCCCTGGAACAGCCGTACGCCGGGAGCGGTTTCCAGCACTCTTTTCATGCGCGTGCGGTAGGCGGTCTTGTCGCATTGGGCGCGCGGTGCGCGGACGCTGGGGCCCTTGGAAGCGTTCAGCATCCGGAATTGAATGGCGGTGGCATCCGTGTTCAGGCCCATGGCGCCCCCCAGAGCATCTATTTCCCGGACAATATGCCCCTTGGCAAGGCCGCCGATGGCCGGGTTGCAGGACATTTGGCCGATGGTATCCAGATTATGGGTAAGAACGGCTACGGAACAGCCCATGCGGGAAGCGGCCAAAGCCGCTTCAATGCCCGCGTGTCCTGCGCCGACGACGAGAACGTCGAACACGGAAGATGCTTGGGTGGAGGAATTCATCAGGATGCTGAACAAATGGCAAGGCGGTGCAGAACCAGCCGCGGATCAAGAGAAGAGGAAACCAGGGCCTTGTCGGCCTTCATGCACTCCTTCAGAGTCTGTTTCAGTCGCTCCGTCTTGAATTTGGCGGCGTTTTGGGCCGCCAGGAAAAGCGGGTAGGCATTCGGGGTGCCGTCCTTCTTCAAGGGAATCAGCGCGGATGCATAGGAGGGCAGGGAGGAAATTCTGGCGGTGAAATCCTTGAAATTGGTAGGCTTCAGATTGAAGGCATCGCACAAAAGCTTGGCGGCCAGCAAATTTCTAAGCGTCGGAATAAATGCGGCACGCATGATGGTGACGGCATTTTCTCCGCGTTCCAGTTGAAAATCGATCAGGGAAATGGCCGTGTCGCTCTTCTTGTTTTCCAGCGCCCGTGAAATTTCGAAAATTACCCCCGTGCGGGTGAGCGGAACCATTCTTTCCACGTCCTCCGGCATGACTGTCCGCCGTTCCGCCCCCAGGAAAAGATCCAGCTTTTCAATTTCGGAAATAATCTGACGGGAAGACTCGCTGACGCGGTGGATGAACAGTTCCAGTGCGGAAGGGTCGAAGGCCATCCCTCTTGCGGCCGCCTCCTTGTTTACCAGGGGCATCAGGCTGCCTTCCCAGCCGGCCTTGGTAATGTCCGGCTTGTTCAACTCCGCCGCGGCGGAATGCTGGAGCAGGAATTTATTGAAGGAGCGGCGCTTGTCGAATTCGGAAGCGGAAACAACCAGGATGACGTCCGGACCCAGCCCGGCTTCCAGCAATTGCCTCAGGGAATCCAGGGCCGCTTCCGTGACAGAGGACCTGCCGGTGACGGAATCCCCCAGGAAGTTGCAATTCTTCATCCAGACCACTTTGCGGCCGGGGAAAAAAGGCAGTGTGCGCAGGGCCTCCATGACCTGGCGGACAATTTGGGCCGCTTCATCGGAATCTCCGCAGCCCGCTTCCAGGATTTCATGGGAAAACTCATTCGTCCCTTCCGTCAGGGCGGCAAAAACGCCGGAAGCCTTTTCACGCACCATCCCTTCATCCGTGCCGAAAACGAGATGAATGGCCTGTTGTTCTGGAATGAAACTGCCCATAAAACGTGCCCGTTCATACCACAAAATCCGGTTTTTTGAAAGACGTATTTGTCATTAGAAAGTTTTTTCATTTGAAGAAGATAAGCTTAAATAGTATCAATGGGAAAGGAATGAGGGACATAATCCGGAGTTTTTCCGTTCCTTTCCTTCCCATACCCTTGTGATCAAGCCGAAAACCGTTTGATCATCACCACGGCAGGGCATTTTCATGAGATCGAACATCTGGACACGGACTCTACTTGTCATCATGATGACGGTTATGATGACCGTTGTCGCCGTGGCTTATTGGAGGTGGGACAGCCGCGTCACGGAAAGGAACATTTCCTTCCGGTCGGAAGTATTCACCACCGCCCAGGAATCCGAATTGAAGGATACGGACATTCCCACTCTCCATCAGCTCAATGAGGAATACTCAAAAGTGGCGCAGCTCGTGGAGCGGGTGCTGGTCAGCATAGACACTACGGGCGTGACCAATGTCACCCAGCCTTCGGAAGACGGCCAGTCCGTCATTGAAAAAAGGCTGGCGGTGCACGGTCTGGGTTCCGGAGTCATCGTCACCAAGGAAGGGCACATCATCACCGCCTACCATGTCATCCAGAACAAGCATGCCCTGCGGGTCACCCTGAGCGACGGAAGGAGCGTCTCCGTGCATCTGGTAGGCGTGGACCCGGAACTGGACATCGCCGTGCTGAAGGTGGACAAACCGGACAACCAGACGACCTTCAATCCTCTTCCCTTCGGCAACAGCGACAAGGTGGCTCCCGGCATGATCGTTCTGGCCTGCGGCAATCCCTACGGACTGGGCACGACGGTTTCACGCGGCATCATCAGCGCCCGGGAACGCAAGCTGATGGATTCCGGCCTGGACCTGATCCAGACGGATGCCAGCATCTTTCCAGGCAATTCCGGAGGGCCCCTCATCAACATCCGCGGGGAAATCATTGGTATCAACAAATCGATACTGCCCAATACGGAAAAAAGTTATGCGGGCATCGGCTTCGCCATTCCTTCCAATCTCGTCCAGCACTCTTTCCAGCAAATCTGCGTGCATGGGCGTCCCATGAGGGGGTACCTGGGACTGGACATCGTGCCCAATACGCCTCCCCTCCGCAGTTTTCTGGACTACCATGAGGCCACGGGCGCTGTCGTGAACATGGTCAAGTCCGGATCTCCCGCCGAACAGGCTGGTCTCCGGACGGGAGACGTGATGCTCAATTTCAATGAAGTCCCCATTCTGAACGTCCAGGACGTGCTTGACCGCATAGAAAACCTCTCCATCGGCGACAAATTCCGGCTGAAAATCTGGAGGAAGGGACAAAAAATGAACCTTACCCTGAAAGTTGGGGACAGCATTCTGCAGAATGCTCCATCGCCGTGGGCGGACTTCATGGACGGCGTAGGAATGCACTTGCGGGAACTCACCGCGGAAGAACAATCCATCGGCGCACGGGGCCTGCTGGTCATTCAGGTGAACCCGAAAAAATCCGTGGGGCAGATCCTCCAGACGGGAGACATGGTCTTTGCCGTGAACCACCAGAGCGTCAGCACCATGGAAGCACTGGTCAAAGCGCTGCGGGAGGGGCCCGCCCTGCTGACCGTTTCCCGTGACGGACAGCAGTTCAACGTGAAGGTGGATGCCCGCCCGGTTTCGGAAAAAACCCTGCTTCCCCGCATTCCCACGGCTACGAAAAGCAATGCCATTCTGCCGAGGGAACTTTGAATTCCGCCGCCGCAGTTTCCTGCGGAGCGCTTCCTCTTCCGCCGCATTTTGCGGCATTCCCCGGCACAGGCTTGACTGCCAGATAAAAACGCATATAATATATCACCTTTAAGAAATTAAACTTATGACTCGTCATACCATCTCCGTACTTGTTGAAAACAAATTCGGCGTGCTTGCCCGCATTGCCGGTTTGTTCAGTGGACGGGGCTACAATATTCATTCGTTGAACGTTGCCCCTAGCCAGGACCCGCGCTTTTCACGGATGACCATCGTCGTACGTGAAAAGGAAGACGTCCTGGACCAGATCATCAAGCACCTGGAAAAACTCGTCAACACGGTGGAAGTGGTGGATTTCCGCAACACGGACAACGTGTACCGGGAGACGGTATTGACCCGCATCGGCGTGGATTCCGCCACGCGGCATGAAGTCATTGAATTCTGCCAGATTCTGGGCGCCTCCATTGTGGACGTCACCAAAGACGCCCTGACCATCGAGGTTACGGGCGGCGAACACAAGATCGACCGTTTTCTGTCCCTTATTGAAGACTACAACGTGCAGATGCTGACGCGCAGCGGCCGCATCGCGCTTCCCAAACCCCGGCAGTAAGGAACCTTTCCGGCTTTTCCATCAAACCCTGCAGGACGGTCTTGCAGGGTTTTTTTCTCCCTTCCTTCCATGAACATCACTTATCCGGACCTTCCCATCTCCCGCCGCCGGGATGACATTCTGGCGGCCCTGCGGGAGCATCAGGTCATAGTAGTGGTCGGGGAAACGGGTTCCGGCAAAACCACCCAGCTTCCCAAAATGGCCATGGAACTTGCCGGAAACAGGCTGGGCAGGGTGGGCTGCACTCAGCCCAGAAGACTCGCCGCGGCTTCCGTCTCCCGCCGTGTGGCGGAAGAACTGGGCTGTGAACTGGGCGGCCTGGTGGGGTACCAGGTGCGGTTTGAAGAAAAGGCGGGACCGGATACGCGTTTGAAATTCATGACGGACGGCATCCTGCTGGCGGAAACTCAGCATGATCCGGACTTGCGCCAGTACCATACCCTGATCCTGGACGAGGCTCACGAACGCAGCCTGAACATCGACTTTCTGCTGGGGTATCTCAAGCTCCTGCTGGACAGGCGGCCGGACCTGAAGCTGGTGATCAGCTCCGCTACGCTGGATGCGGGGGGATTCTCCGAATTCTTCAACGGCGCCCCCATCGTGCAGGTGGAGGGGCGCACCTACCCGGTGGACCTGCACTATTTGCCGCCCCTGCATGAAGACGAGGAGCTGGCCGCCCATGTGGCGCGCGCCGTGGACTGGCTGGACACACTGGACGACCGCGGGGACGTGCTTGTCTTTCTTCCCGGCGAACGGGAAATACGGGAGGTGGCGGAAAAACTGGAAGGCCGCCGGTTGAGGAACACGCGCATCCTGCCCCTTTTTGCCAGGCTGGGCCTGGCGGACCAGCAAAGAATCTTCCATCCGGAACAGGGGTACAGACGCATTGTGCTTGCCACGAATGTGGCGGAAACGTCCCTGACCATTCCCGGCATCATTTACGTCATTGACTCCGGTCTGGCGCGTGTCAGCCGCTACAGCCCCGCGCGGCAGGTGCAGAGGCTCCAGGTAGAACCCGTCTCCAAGGCCAGCGCGCGCCAGCGTGCGGGACGCTGCGGACGCGTGTGCGAAGGCGTCTGCATACGCCTGTACAGTGAAGAGGACTGGGAAGACCGCCCCGACTTTACGGACCCGGAAATCAAGCGCAGCGCCTTGGCCGGAGCCCTGCTCAGGATGAAGGACCTGGGATTGCCGGAAATGCCGGAATTCCCGCTGCCGGACCCTCCTTCCTCCAAACTGGTGACGGAAGGCTACCGCACCCTGCGGGAAATAGGAGCCCTGGACAAGACCCGGCAGCTCACGCCCGTAGGTAAAAAACTGGCGCGCCTGCCCATTGATCCGCGGCTGGGCCGCATGCTGCTGGAAGCCCGGCATGAACAGGCCCTGCCTGAAATGCTTGTTATCGTGGCCGGCCTGGGCATCATGGACCCCCGTGAGCGTCCGTCGGACGCCGCCCAGAAGGCGGACCAGGCTCATGCGCAATGGAAGGACGAAGACAGCGACTTCCTGTCCCTGCTCAAGCTGTGGAAAGATGCGTGGCAATTCAGGGAAGGGCGGCGCTGGCGCAAAAACCAGCTCCGCAAATGGTGTGGAAAAAACTTCCTCAACTTCAACCGCATGATGGAATGGTTCAACCTGTGGGAGGACCTCTCCCGGCTGGTGAAGGAAACCTTGAGGTGTAACATATCCCCTCTGGAACAGGAAACGGACCGCCAGGCCTCCTTTGCCATGATCCACCGGAGCATTCTGGCCGGCGTGCCGCGCCAGTTCGGCCTCTGGGATGCGGACAGCCGGGAATACCGCGGCGCGGGAGGGCGTTCCTTCGGCATTTTTCCCGGCTCCGGCCTGTTCCGCCGCAAGAAGCGGAGCGAATGGGTCATGGGCGTGGAACTGGTGGACACCACCCGCCTGTGGATGCGCCGCGCCGCCCGGCTGGAACCGGAGTGGGTGGAGCAGGTTGCTCCCCATCTCTGTGAATCCCATTACTCCGGAGCGCGATGGGACAAGGAACAGGGTGCGGTTTACGCGATGGAGCGCGTGGTATGCGGCGGCCTGCGTATCATTGACAACAGGCGTGTTCATTATGGACGCATCAATCCCGCCCATGCGCGGGAAATCATGATCCGCGAAGGACTGCTCGGCGGCGGCTTCCGCACGAAGCCCGCCTGCATCCGGCATTTGGAATCGCTCCGCGAGGAAGTGCGGCAGATAGAACTCAAATTGCGCCGTCCGGACCAGGTCTGGTGCGAGGAAGGCGTTTTTCAATTCTTCAACGGCCTTGTTCCGGAGGACTGCTGCACGGCCAGGGCATTTCTGCGCTGGGCTTCCGGCATGGAAAAAAAGAACCCGGAATCCCTGCATGTTCCGGCGGAGGAAGCCATGTATGAATTCTGGGGCAGGGACCTGCTGGGCGGTTTCCCGGACGAGGTTTCCTGCAACGGGGCGGAATACCCCGTGTATTACCAGAACGACCCCGGAGCGGAAGACGATGGCGTGACCCTGGGGGTCCACATCGACCAGCTTCCGGACGTACCGGAATGGCTTCCGGAATGGGGCGTGCCGGGCCATCTGGCCCAGCGGGCGGAATGCCTGCTGCGCACCTTGCCAAAGGACCTGCGCGTTTTCCTCCAGCCCATCAGTCAGAAAGCCGCCTACTTTGCGGAACTGCGCCACGGCATGGCGCCGGACGGCCCGCTTGCGCAAAAACTGGCGGAATTCGTGGAAGCGGAAACGGGGCGCTTTTGCGCTCCCTCCTTCTTTGACATGAAACGCCTGCCTGCGGAGCTGGTCACAAAAATATGGGTGTGTGATGACGAAGGAAAGGAACTCGCCCTTGGTACGGACATTGCGGAACTCAACACCCGCCTTGGCGGGAAACTTTCCCGCCGTTTTCGGGAAACGGCGGCGGACATCGTATCCGTTACCGGCATGAAGGAATGGACCTGCGGAAATTTGGAGCATACGGTGGATGTGGCGGGAAGACCCGGCTATGTGGCCCTGGTGGATGAAGGAACGTCCGTGGGAGTCCGCGTCTTTGAAGATGAATTGCGCGCCGCGGAATCCCACCGCGCCGGCTGCCTCCGTTTCATGCGCCTGCGGCAGACGGACCAGCTCAACCACCTGCGCAGGAAATTCCCGCTGAAGCTGGAAGGAAAGCTTTCCCTGCACATGCTTGGCAAAGACCCGTCCACCAACGCGGATGACCTGGTGGACGTCTCTGCGGAACTTGCGTGGGGGCGTCCCCTGCCGCGTACGGCGGAACAATTCGCCGCCGCGGAAATGAACCTCCGCCAGAACCTTTTTGATGCCGCCCGTACCGTGGCGGACGCATGGGAACTTGTCGCCTCCACGGAACATTCCGTGAGAGACTTTGAAACGGCGCAGCAGGGCATACGCCCCGCGGAACGCATCACGGCGGATTTCCGGCGTCAAATGGACTGGCTTCTTCGTCCCCGCTTCCTGTGGGTTCACGGTGCGGAACGCCTGCCGGACCTGAAGCGGTACATGCAGGGTATCGCGGAACGTATCAGGCGCATCGGCCAGCAGCCTCTGGCCAGGGAACTGGAACGCCTGGACCTCTTTGAACGCGTTTATCTCCCCTGGCATCGGGCTTTGCCGGAGCATGCGGACGATCTGCGCTGGATGCGGTACGGCTATCTGCTGGAGGAATACCGCCTCTCCGTATTCGCTCCCGCCATCCCCGTCAAGGGACGCGTCTCTGAAAAACGGCTGAATGCTGCTTTTGAAGCATTGTAAAGCTAGTGAATCCTTGTCTTTTCACTAAATTCACTGCGGGTTGGCCGGACAGGGGGGGCTTGCGCGGGTAATCTTGTTTTTTGATTTTTACCTGTGCCGTGATCAATTTCAACATGCCGGCTGAAAACCGCGCAAATCCTTCGGGCATGCACCCGGAGAAATGTACAGGGCGGTTTTTCGCCGCATGAATGGTGCCCGTGGACTCCCGCCGGAGGACTATTTACAGTCCCTTGGACAGCTGGGCGAATTCGATCAGGTTCGTTTCCTTGCCGAACAGCACGAGAATGTCGTGATCCTCGAACACGAGGTCCGGGGACGGGGTGCCGATCACGGGAATGCGCGGGATGGAAAGGATTTCACGGCGTCCCTGGGGCGTTTGGGCCTCACCGCGGCGTACGGTGAGCAGATTGAGGTGGTGTTCCGTGCGCAGGCCCACGTCGCGGAGCTGCTTGCCCACCCAGATGCGCGGCACGGCTATTTCCACAATGCTGTGGTTTTCATCCATGGGGGAAACGCGCAAGAATTCGGGGGATTCCAGCTGGCTGGCGAGCTGCTTGGACGCCACCCGGGACAGGTTGATGAGCGCATACACGTTCATCTGGCTCAGAATATGTTCGTGCACCGGGCTCATCACGCGTGCGTAAATGTAGCGCACGCCCATTTTCTGGAGGTGCGTCACGACAAGAAGGTTTTCTTCAAAACTGTCACCGATGGCCACAATCACGGCGGACTGGTCGTCCAGCTCCAGTTCCCGCAGGGCGGCCGGATTGGTGTAATCCGTCACCACGGCGTAAGTCACCAGGTCCTTGACCTGCTCCAATTCTTCATCGGAGGAGGCGACGGCCACCACTTCAATATTGCGGGCGGAAAGCTCTGTGCAGAGTTCCTGTCCAAACTGGCCCAGGCCGATAACGGTGTATCTCATAACGGTATGTTCAGGTTAGCGGGATTTTGACGGATGGATAGCGGTAATGCCGCGGGGTGGGAGTGCCGGCCAGGGCGATGAGGAAGGCGAAAAGCCCCACGCGGCCGGCGAGCATGTTGATGATAAGCAGATATTTGGAAGGGTCGCCCAGATGGGGCGTGATGCCCCGCGACACGCCTACCGTAGCAAAAGCGCTGCAATTTTCAAAGAAGATATCCAGGGAGCTCAGAGCCGGCTCCAGGCTGCAGATCAGAATGGTAAAACAGCCGATCCACGCGCAGGACACCACCACGGTGATCACGCATCGCGCTACGGTCCGCTGGTCGATGCGGCGCCGGAAAAACTCCACATGCTCCCTGCCCTGGAGAATACGCAGGATTTCAGCCCCCGCAATGGCGCAGGTGGTGGTGCGCATGCCCCCCGCGGTGCCTCCGGGGCTGCCGCCCACGACCATCAGCCCGCACATGATCAGGCTGGCGGCAGGCAGGTAGCGGCTGTAATCGCTGATGTTGAATCCGGCCGTGCGCGCCGTCACGCTGTCGAAGAGACAGTTCCAGAAATGCTGGGCCAGCGGTTCGGAGGCATGCGGGGCGGATACGGTGAAAATCGCCAGCGTCCCGCCCGCCAGAAGAATGCCGGTGGTGATCATCACCAGCCTGAAATAGGGAGTCCACTGCATGCGCAGGCGGCGGTGCCTAGCCGTAAAGCGGTTGACCAACCGGGCGTAAAGTTCCTTGTAAATGCCGAATCCCAAGCCGCCGCAGACAATCAGGGCCATGATAACCGCCTGCCCGGTGTGGCACAGGCGGATGCCCGGTTCCATCAAATTCATCGGGAACGTGGAAAAACCCGCGTTGCAGAAGGCGGAAACGGAATGGAAAAGGGAATGCCACCACAGCGGTTCCCCCATCAGGTTGATGTCCTTCCCCTCCCAGGAAAAATAGAGCAGAATGGCCCCGCACAATTCGATAAACAGGGTGCTGGCGATGATGGTGGTGATGAAGGAAACCACGGAACCCAGGTTCCCCTCGTCCAGCAGGTCCGTCAGCAGCACGCGGTCGCGCAGGGAAAAGCCCTGGCCGGCCACCATGGCCACAAAATAGGCGAAAGTCATGATGCCGAACCCCCCGATCTGGATCAGCGCCAGTACGAACATTTCCCCCAGCGGCGTAAACACGTTGGCAAAATCGACCGCGTTCAGCCCCGTAACGCAAACGGCGCTGGTGCTGGTGAACAGGGCGTCCGTAAAGCCCAGTGTAATGCCGGGATAAGTGGAATTGGGAAGCAGGAGCAATCCGGTTCCGGCCAGAATGACTATTCCCAGGGAGGCTACGAACTGCATGGCCGGAGCCATCAGCGGCCTTCCGTGTTTCTGCTTGCGCAGCAGCCATTCAAAAATCCTGGTCAGGGACATCAAGGTGGGGATGGCGATCAGGCCCGCCGTGATGACCAGGCGGGACAGCTCCGTAAAACGCATGAAATTGTCTTCCTGCTGTTCCCGGGCGATCAGGGCGAAAATCAGCAGGCAGCTGACAATCTGGAAAACAAGCAGCCGCGGCCGCGGTCGGTTGATCTCTTTCCGGAAATAGGAACCCACGACGCCCGTCAAATGCCCGAAAGTAGCCACGGCGGCAATCAGGCGCGCCCATTCGTGTTCCGCACGCGTCAGGGGCCACCCCAGTTCCCAAATCACCGCTCCCAGAAGGATGGCGATGCAGATGGCTGCAAGTTTGGTAAATCCCGAGCGTGTGTTTGTCATGGGTGGAGATGCCTTGCGCGGAGTCTACCACTTGGGCACGGAAAGAAAAGTATTAAGCCGTCTGCCCTTCTTCCCCCAAATTTTTCCGCATATTTCCGGAGCATCCCGGAAATATGCCTTGAGGAGGAAAACCCGGCTTCCAGCAACATTCGGACCGGCCGGGGAATGCCGCAGAGGCTTGTGGCGTTTCATCAGGCATTAGAACCCATTCCCCGTTTTAATCTGCATGCAGGTAACGTCCGGAAGAAAAAAGGTCAGCTTCTGCGGCGCATGGCCAGCAGGACTGTAACGCCCAGAAGTCCCAGCAGGGCGGAAGAAGGTTCTGGAATGGAGAGTGTCACGATACCGGTGGAAGCGTTGTAATTCAGGATATTCCAATTGCTGGACGCATCGGCCATGGAAAAATCTTCCGCGGAGGACAACCCGTTCAGGGAACCTCCGGAAACATCCATTATCTTGAAGGACAGGGTACCGGCGGCATCCATGGTCCCGCTGACGTCCAGCGTCAGGCCGTTCAACAGGTTCAATGTGCCTCCCGTCATGATGATGGCGGCTAGTCCTTCGCCGCCGTCCACCAGGTTTCTTGATGAAAGTTCCACCGTGAAATTGCCCGCCGTCAGGCTGTCTCCCGTTCCCAGCGTCATGGAATTGCCGGCCAGAATCCGGGAACCGTCGGACAAGGCCAGCTGCCTCGTCAAATGCTGGTTGGCCCAGATGACCTGGTGGGCGATTTCCACCCGCGCGGCAGAGCTCCAATTCAGAACTTCCCCCCCGGCCAGGCGGATGGCGCTGGAAACGTCGTAGTGGTTCAAATCCAGCGTTCCCCCCGTGTAAACGGCGGCGGTTCCCGTACCTAGGGCATCCTTGTCTCCGAGCCGCAGGGTGCCTCCCTGGACCCGGGTGCCTCCCGTGTAGGTATTGGCGTGGGACAGCACCAGCGTATTGTCGGTGGTTTTGGACAGGGCCCCTTTTCCGGAAATCTCTCCGGCCAGGGTCAGGACACTTCCGGAAGAGTTGGTGGAGCTTCCGAAGGAGGAAACGGTGCCCTCTTCCAACATAAAATGATTGTTCCACGTATTGGCCGTCACGTTTTCCCAGCCGGCCAGGACCGTCGCCCCCTGAAGATGGATGGCGCCGGAACCCCAGCCGGAGGCCGCCGTTTGCGAATCCTTCCCGTTCATCGTGATTTCGACGCCCGGACCGATGGTCCAGTTTCCCGTGAAGGCGGCGGCGTTGGTATTGATGTAGGTATTAACATTAACGCTGGCTATCCCGGCCGGATCAGCCGCGAGGGTGGAGTTGCTGATGGAGACGTCCCCGCTTCCGGTGATGAAGGAAAGAACCTGGTTGCCGGCATTGCTGTTTCCTGCGCCGCTGCCCTGAATAGCGAGAGTGCTGCCGCCTGCGATGTTCCATGACTGGTTTCCCCGCAATTCCAGAACGGCGTCAATATTCAGATTCTTGCCGGCGGCAATGTCAATGCCGCCATTGCCGAGGATCAGGTGCCCGCCTTCCAGGGAAGGGGAGGCGCTGCCGTCCACGGCCACGCCCCGGATGGTAATGGTGTTCAAGTAGGTGTCTTCAATCCTGATGCCGTAAAGAACGGCATTGGTTCCGGCAGCTGTACTCACCATGTTGTCCTTGGCGGATGAAGCCACGTCCCATACGGCCACGCTGTCCACCGGAAGCTTGCCGTTCATCCAGGCGTCTGTGGAAGACAGGGCGGCATCGTAATTTCCGCTGCGTACGGTGCCCGTATCATAGCCGGCGAGCCTGGCCGCCTCATAGGCATACCGTGCTCCGATGGTAATTTGAGACTTCCCGTCGTAATGAACGCCCATGGCATCCCCTGAAGTGATTTTGGCGAGGTCCCGCGTTGGAACCCAGCCCATGTTGTCGTTGGCCTGGGCCAGGGCTTTCTGCTGGTCGCGCGTCGTTCCGGAGGAACCTTCACTGCCGTTGAAGCCGCCGGTGACATCTCCGGTTTCGGCATTCGTGACATTGGTTGTATACCACTGGGCCTGTTCTCCCAGGATGGCCTGGTGCTCCGTTAAGCCGGTGGTGTCCACGCCTGCGTGGCTGACGTCCGCCTGCAAATTGTCCAGAAACGTTAAAAAGGAATCGCCGACGTTGCTTGCATTGCCATTGGATTCTCCCTGCAGGTACATCACGCCCATGATTTCCACCTGGTCATAGTCGTAGGCCAGGGCATTCGCGCAAGCCTGCCGGACGGTTTCCACCATGGTATTGTACGCATTGGTTCCCTTGTTCCAGTAGGAATTGCCGCCTCCGTCCAGGGAAACCTTGACGATGCCCATCTCCGTGCTTCCGGATAAAGAGCCGCCCAGGGACCATCCCTTGCGTTCCATCATGGCCGTGAATCCGTACTCTGGCCCCATGCAGTTGTAATTGCTTTTCGCCGTTCCGCACACCTGCGGAACCACGGAACCCCAGGAAGAGGAAGCCGCAGGATTGTAATCCACAGAGTTGCCGGAATCCTTGTTGAAATTGTTGTGCCAGAATTTGATGCTCCCGTCGGACTTGTATTGTTCCAGCAATTCGGCGGATGCCGGGGAACCCTTGACCGCGCCCAGGGAATTGGACTGGCCCGTCAGGATGTATAATTGAAGCGTTTTGGCGTTCGCCGTGCCGATCAGGGCTGCTGCCAGGGGAATGTACAGCAGGCCGCGGCAAAAAGGAGACAGTTTCATGGCAGTTGTTTTCAGAAAAGTAAAAAATAAAAGCCGTTGGCGGTAAAACACGGCCAACGGCTCTCATGAAGAGAAAGACCTTGGCCTATTTCCTCCGGCGGCGCAGGCACAGCGCTCCAAGTCCCAGCAGACCCAGGGAGGCGGTGGCCGGTTCCGGAACGTTGATGATGGCTGCCAGATCGTCTTGCGTTGCCGCTCCTTCCCAGAAGCTGAGGCCGGATACCGTCGGGGAACATTGGTACCCGGGCAATGAACCCCAGCAGCCGATATACAGCGTATTCAGGAGCCCGGCTTGTGTTTTTCCATTCCAGTATATATTCTGGGTGGTTCCGTTCTGCGTGATAAATAAATTGTAGCTGCCGCCGGCCTGAACGGAGAGGGTCAGGGAGAAAGGATCGGTAAAATTAATGGCGTTGCTCAAAGCGCTGGTAGGACGGCTCCCACTGCTGCCATCGTTTGCGATTCCGATTTTATTTCCGGTTTCATAACGTCCCAGGATGGAATTGTTGCCTGTTCCCCCGATAGAAGCGCAAAAGATGGAATCCTGATTGTCAAGGCCGGTAGCTTTGGCAAAATTGATATTGACGGTATAACCGGAAGCTCCTGAAAGATTCAGGCTGGAAACGTCCAAACCGTTTTTCTTTGCATTCGTTGCGTTGGATGTCCAGGTTCCGTCATCGTTCCAGGTGGCGTCATTGAGCGTCCAGCTGAGGGCGGCAGTGCCCAGGTCGGAGACGGCGGTGCCGCTGCCTGGGGAAGTTTGGTCAAACCGGGAAAAGCCGGAAACCAGAGTTACGCTTGCCTGGACTCCCGAGACTCCAAGGAGCCCCATGGCCAGGATGAATAATGTTTTCTTCATATAATTAAATTGTTAGACAGGGAAAAGAACAGCGGGGTGAATCTGTAATTCCTTTAACGGATTGCGAATCCGGTTCTTCGATTTTTTCCGTTTTTAAGAGGACAACCCGCATCCATCCCCCGTAAAATCAGGGACGGGAGAGATTAAAAAAAAGACCAGTTATAGGAAAAGATCTTATTTTCAATGAATTAAAAATCGTATTTCTTTTATGGTCATATTTTTTTATTTGAACCGGATTCGCAATCCGCAAAACGAATTTGAGGATTGCACGGAATGTGGTGGAAAATTCTTTTTCAAGCGTCGCTATTTATTGAATTTCAATATTATGAAAAAGAGGGGGAAGAACGGGAAACGACTTGGAACGTCCGAAGACAGAGTGAACTGAGCGATGAAAAACGCATGCGGCAGGCCAAGCCGTATTTTAAGCTTTTCCTTTTGAGGAAGAGCTGGCTTGATAAGGGCGTGCTGGCAAAAAGAATCATTCCGTGTTTGGACGTAACAGACGGCAGGGTCGTCAAAGGGACCAACTTCGTCAATCTGAGGGATGCCGGGGATCCGGTGGAATGCGCCAGGGCCTACGATGCGCAGCAGGCGGACGAGCTTGTTTTTCTGGACATCACCGCTTCTTCCGACGGGCGCGCCACCATGGTGGACGTGGTACGCCGCACGGCGGCCTGCTGCTTCATGCCCCTGACGGTGGGCGGCGGCATCCGTTCCGTGGAGGACATGCGGGAAATGCTCCTGGCCGGGGCGGACAAGGTTTCCCTCAACACGGCGGCCATCAACCGTCCGGACTTGATCAACGAAGGGGCGGCGGCATTCGGCAGCCAGTGCATCGTCGTCGCGATTGACGCCAAAAGGCAGGCTCCCGGCAAATGGGGCGTTTCCACGCACGGCGGCCGGAAATTCGTGGGGCTGGATGCCGTGGAATGGGCCATGGAGGCGGAACGCCGCGGCGCGGGGGAAATCCTGCTCACCAGCATGGACGCGGACGGCGCCAAAACCGGGTATGATATTGAACTGACCCGTGCCGTCAGCGAGGCCGTGCGCATTCCCGTCATCGCCAGCGGCGGAGCGGGCAATCTGGACCACATGGTGGAAGTGCTTGCGGAAGGCAGGGCGGACGCCGTCCTGGCCGCCTCCATCTTCCATTTTGGAGAATACACGGTGCCGGAAGCCAAGGCCTACTTTTCCGCCAGGGGAATTCCCGTGCGGCCGATAGTGGAATAATGCAGATTTATTTCTTGAAAGTGAGGGTGATTTCATGACGTAATTGAAGCGATGCGCCTTTGTTTTCTTCCTCTGCTCTCTCTGATTGCGTTCACGCCCGCCGTTCATGCCCAGTCGCCGGACAGGCATCCTCTGTATGAACCCGCCCTGGCTTCCGCGGGAGCCGTCCGGGATGCGGGCAACCTGTTTGCCGGGGCCAAAGTGACCGCTTCCGGCCATTACGGCAATGACCGCCCTGAACTGGCGGTGGATGGCCGGTCGGCTGACGGAGACAAATACTGGGGATGTGAAAACCTGCCCGTCTGGCTCCAGGTGGACATGGGGCAGCCCCGTGTTCTGTCCTCCCTGCATGTATGGCCCTATTGGAAGGGCGGTCGCATATACAAGTATAAAATAGAAGGTTCCAGGGACGGCAAAAGCTGGGAAATGCTGGCGGACCAGTCCTCCAACAGCATTGCCGCCACGGCGGAGGGGGTGCCTTTCAAATTCAATCCGCGGACGGTCCGGTACGTCAAAATCACTTTTCTGGGCAACAGTGCAGGCAACGGCAAGGGAGGCCATCTGGTGGAAATCAAGGGCTATGGACCGGATGCCTCCCTGGAACTGAAAGCGGCAGCCGTAAAGGACTATGACCGTCTGCCCTACGGAGAAATGCCGAAGGCGGACATGCTCCAGGACGCGCTCCGCCTTTCCGGGTGGCGGGGAGAGCGGGCCGGCGGCCAGATTGCCGTCTGGTCATCCCAGCCGCAGCCGCAACTGGCCGTATCCTGCACGGGGGTCAAAAATGCGTCCGGACAGACTATTCCCGTCCGCGTCTCCATGGTGCGCTACACGAAGGCCGGAAACAGGCCCGTAGCGGATGTGATCGGCACGGAAAAGCGCTGTGACCTGCAGGCCGGCATCGTACGTCCCGCCTGGGTGGAAATCAATATTCCTGCGGCCGCAAGGCCGGGAATATACAAGGGCAACATTACCGTGACCTCTGAAAACAGTTCGGCCGTGAACGTGCCCGTGACGCTGGAAGTGGCGCCGGAACTGCTCCCGGCCCCAGCCAGTTGGCGGGTGCACCTGGACCTCTGGCAGCATCCGCAGGCCGTTGCTCGGTGGCACGATGTGGAGCCGTGGTCTCCGGAACATTTCGCCCTGATGAAGCCGGTGATGAAAAGGCTGGCGGAAGCCGGGCAGAAAGCCGTCACCTGTTCCCTGATTGACGAAGCCTGGAACGGCCAGACCTACGACTGGTGGCCGTCCATGATCGAATGGATCAAGGGAAGGGACGGTAAAATGCGTTATGACTACACTGGCTTTGACAAATGGGTTTCCTTCATGCTCAACGATGTAGGAATCAAGGAGCAGATCACCTGCTACACCATGATTCCGTGGTCCCTGAAAGTCCGCTATCTGGATGAAGCTTCCGGACAATACAAATTCCTGGAACTCAAGCCCGGCGACCCTTCGTACGAAGCCATTTGGGGGCCCTTCCTGACGGACTTCCGGAAACACGTCAAAAGCAGGGGATGGCTGAACAAAACCTGCATCGGGCTGGACGAACGGCCGGATGCCATGGTGAAGGCGGCCAAGGACGTGCTGGACAAATATGCCCCGGAATTCAAAATCGTTTCCGCCGTTAACCATCCTACCGCCATGACCCGGTACGTGTATGACGTCTCCCCCGTGATCGGCCATGCGGAGACGGTCATGGGAGACCTGCTGGCACAGCGTAAAAAACAGGGGAAAAAAACCACCTTCTATGTCTGCGTCACCCCCCAGAAGCCCAATACCTTCACCATGTCTCCGCTGGCGGAAGCCGAATGGCTTCCTCTCTTTGCCGCCGCCAACCATCTGGACGGCTTCCTGAGGTGGGCATACAACTCCTGGAACCGCAATCCGTTTGAGAAAACCGACTTCGGAAACTGGCCTGCGGGAGACTGTTACCTGGTTTATCCCGGCAACCTCAGTTCCCTGCGGTTTGAAAAGCTGCGCGACGGCCTGGAAGAATTTGAAAAAGTCAACATCCTGCGTTCCCGCGCCGCGAAAAGCCCGAAGGCGAAAGCCGCCGTGGCCCGCATGGACGAGGAACTGTCCAGACTCTTCACCGTGGAAAAGAGCCGGGGCAGCGCCCATGAAGACGACGTGCGCAAGGCCCGTGAAATCATCCGGAAGACGGCGGAAGCCACTAGATGATTTTACAGATTCCCTATTTCCCCCTCTTTATTGATAAAAATTCTGTCCTTGTCTTTCCGGTTACCGGAGACAACGGACAGAATTTTATTGCTCTTTTATCCCGGGAAAAGGGCAGCCTTGCAAATACTTTCCCGGTTCACCGTGCGGTCAATACGAATTCTGGGCAGGGATTCCCTATAATGATTCATTTGCTGAAGGAACCGGCCGCACTACGGTTCACCTTGGTACGCTCAAGGCATATGGGCCGTTTCAATCTGTTTCCGGGAGATCAATAAAACCGCTGCCAGGATGAAATCTTCCGGTTTTTTTGTAATCCAGGAAAATCTGGTGGCTGAACGCTTCTCGACAATGGCGCATTTCCGGATACAATCGTCATCGCTTTGATTATGCGGACAGGATTGTGTCCCGGATAACTCAAACTTGGTATGAATGTCTTGCTCACGGGAATATGTTTTTTATGTTGCTCCGCTTTCTTGTTAAAGGCGGCGGAGCCGCCTGTCTTTTCCCTTTCTTTTTCAGAGCTTCCCTCTTTTCTTCAGTGGAACATACGGAAACAGGTTTCCGGACAGGGAGACCTTATTGAATCCTGGACGGGCTGGAATCCTGCATTAAAGAATTCGGAAGGCCCCCACGGAGGTCTTGTTTTGATGCAGGAAATCGATCTTGTGGGGGACACGGGGAAAGAAAGAGTCTTCTTGTATCAAAGACCTGAAATAGCTGGAACCCCTCCACGGCAGGATGAACATGTGAGGTTCATCTGCAATGCGGATGGCTCCTATCTTTATACGGTTCCTTCCTTCTGTCTGCGCGGGGAGAAGACGGGCAGTGTTTTTCGAGGTGAAGATGCCTATTATTTTTGTCCTGACCGGCATGTTAACAGATACCGCTTCACCTACGGATGGAGGCAATGGGAACTAACGGGGCAGTATGCCCGGGTATTGGAATGGAGTGGCTGCGAAGAGGCCAATCCCAAAAACGGAACTCTTTGGAAAAGCGGCATGGAGCAAAAGGAAGGCATTTATGTAAATACGGGCGTTGTTGACGAAACATGCTCTCTTTCTCCAGGCAGCTCCCGGGTTCCTCTTTCGCGGAAACGCGAAGGTAAAGACCTGTTTGAAACGATAGTAAAGGAAAAGGCGGCATCATCTGCATTACCTGGACAGGAGAAATTAAAAGAAGACAAGCTTCTGGAAACAGTTTGGGTTGTTTCCCTCTTTGAGCTTCTTACGCAGGATATTCCCCATTGGAAATGCTTTAGGGAAGTTTCTTTAAAAGAGGCGCAAGAAAAGTGGAGGGAGATTTCCGTTCCTGTCATAGAGCAATCCCGGAAATGGAGCCAGAAAGAAGCCGTGCAGGCCATGAATGCGCTTCTGCACGTAAAAAATCTCCCGGGAGTAAAAACCTGTCCCTTGTTTCCACTTCCGGCTGGAACTGCATTTGTAGAAAGTCCAATGAAGCCGGAAGGGCCTGTGGACAGGAGGAAACCGTGAAAACAGGAATATTCTTTGTCTAGCGGGTTTGGTGGATGTCCATTTGCTGATAGGCCTTTCCCCAGCGGGACATGGAAGTCAGAATGGGATGCAGGCTGTAGCCCAGCTCCGTAAGTGTATATTCCACGCGAGGGGGTACCTCCGCATAAACCTTGCGGGTGAGCAGGCCGTCCTTTTCCATAGCCCGCAGATTGGCTGTCAGGACTTTCTGTGTTACGGGGCCGATGGATTTCCGGAGTTCTCCAAATCGTTTTGTTCCTTCCAGCAAATCCCGGATAATCAGGACTTTCCATCGGGAGGAAATCAGTTGGAGAGTCGTCTCGACGGGACATGGAGTCATTTTGCAAGTCATTGGTTTCAAACGATGGTTTCCTTTTGGTAACTAAAGCACAATTTTCTGCCTACTTTACAGATGGGATATTCAGGCCTACTGTAGGGAAGGTTTGCCGGACAGGCAAGCATGATAGGGAATAAATCACAAACACAGGAATAAAATGAAGCAAATGGAAAAAATAGCCGACGGTGAAAATTTCAGCGCGGCAAATGCTGGCAAATTCAATGAACTGGGGGATTATGTTCTGGAACTTTCTCCGGAAGTGAAAATTCCGGGCAAGGTATTCGGCGGGGGCGCCCTGCACGCAAGCGGAGGGGATTTTTCCTTCCAGCTTTTTCAGCCGGGCACGGAAACGGGATTCCTGCACACGCACAAGAATCATGAGGAACTCTACTTTTTCCTCAGCGGCAGGGGAGAATTCCAGGTGGACGGCACAGTTTTTCCCGTAGCTGAAGGCAGCGTTGTCCGCGTAGCGCCTCCGGGGAAGCGTTCCGTGCGCAATAATGGTACGGAGCCGCTTGTGATGCTCTGTGTGCAGTATCGCGGAAATACGTTTACGAGCGAGGATGCGCTGGACGGCGACATTCTTGATGAACCTGTGAAGTGGCAATAGCAGACTGCGGAGCGGTGCTTCCGCCAGGCAAATCACGGAAAGAATGCCGTTTCGGATTGTCCCGGAGCGGCGTTCCTTTTGGCTGTCAGCCGTTGGGAGGAAAAATAGGCCGGGATTCATGGCGGTTTTAAACTCATTTAGGTTTCATGAGGCGCCTGGCAAACAAGGGAAAGGCGGGATTATGAAAGCATCGTGCCCGGACAGGCCGTAAATCAATGAAAAACGCCCCTGGCGGAAAAACCGCGCAGGGGCGTTGAAAGGCAGGAGCGATGACCCTTATTCCGCGTCCGCGGGTTTTTCAACGGGCATCGCGGCCATGTTCTGGTACAGGTTCCAGCGGCGCCAGACATCCTTCTGGGCCTGTTCAAGGAGGTTTTCGAATTCTTCCTTGTTGGTCTTGGCCAGAAGCTTGAAGCGGTTTTCGCTGAGCAGGACGTCGCGGAGGTCGCCCTTCGGTCCCTTGCCTTCCACGATCAGCGGATTCTTGCCCTGGAGGGCCAGGTCCGGATTGTAGCGGTACAGGAGGATGCGCCCCGTGTCCACCCAGGCCTTCTGCTGCTGCAGGCCCTTGGCCATGTTGATGCCGTGGGAAATGCAGTGGGAGTAGGCGATGATCAGGGCGGGACCGTCGTAGGCTTCCGCTTCCACGAAGGCTTTCAGCGTATGTTCGTCCTTCGCGCCGAGGGCGACGGAAGCCACGTACACGTTGCCGTAGGTCATGGCCATCAGGCCCAGGTCCTTCTTCACGCTGTGCTTGCCGGTCGTGGCGAATTTGGCCACGGCTGCGCGCGGGGTGGACTTGGAGCACTGGCCGCCGGTGTTGGAATATACTTCCGTGTCCATGACCAGCACTTTCACATTCTTGCCGGTGGACAGGATGTGGTCCAAGCCGCCGTAACCGATGTCGTAGGCCCAGCCGTCGCCGCCGAGAATCCAGACGCTCTTGCGGACCAGTTTGTCCGCCAGGGTAAGGAGGCGCGCGCATTCCGGCTTGCCGGTGATTCTCTGCTTCAGTTCTGCGATGTTTTCACGCTGTTCGGCGATGTCGGCTTCGTCCTTCTGCGGATTGGCAAGGATCTTGTCCACCAGTTCCTGTCCGACGATGCCGGCGGCGTCATGAAGGAGCTCGATGGCATGTTCCATCTGCTTGTCCAGGGAGACGCGGAAGCCAAGGCCGAATTCGGCGTTGTCTTCAAACAGGGAATTGGACCAGGCGGGGCCGCGTCCTTCGGAGTCGTGGGACCACGGGGTAGTGGGCAGGTTGCCGCCGTAAATGGAGGAGCAGCCCGTGGCGTTGGCGACCACCAGGCGGTTGCCGAAGAGCTGGGAAAGCATCTTCACGTACGGGGTTTCGCCGCAGCCGGCGCAGGCGCCGGAGAATTCGAACAGCGGGCGGAGCACCTGCATGGAGCGGATGTTGTCCGTCTTCACCTTGGTGCGGTCCACGTCCGGCAGGCTCATGAAGAAGTCCCAGTTGGCTTCCTCCTTGTCGTGGATCTTCTCGTTGGGAACCATCGTCAGGGCCTTGTGGGTCGGGTCCGTCTTGCTCTTGGCCGGGCAGACGTCGGAGCAGAGCGTGCAGCCCGTGCAGTCGTCCGGGGAGACCTGGATGACGAATTTTTCGCCCTTCCAGTCCGGATGCTTGGCATCCAGGCATTCAAAGCCTTCAGGAGCGCCGGACAGGGCGTCCGGGGAGAAGAACTTGCTGCGGATGGCGGCGTGCGGGCAGACGGCCGTACACTTGCCGCACTGGATGCAGAGGGTGGGGTCCCATTCCGGCAGGTCCAGGGCGAGGTTGCGTTTTTCGTACTGGGAAGTGCCGTTCGGGAAGGTGCCGTCCACGGGCATCTGGCTGACGGGAATGCTGTCCCCCTCACCGCACATCATTTTGCCCAGTACGTCCTGGACGTATTCCGGAGCGTTTGCGGACATGACCGCCGGGATGGCGTGGCCGTTGACGGTCTTGCCGGTGGTGTCCACCTGGTGCAGGTTGTCCAGCGTGGCGTCCACGGCGGCGATGTTCTTGTCCACCACTTCCTGCCCCTTCTTGGCGTAGGTCTTGGCAATGGCCTTCTTGATGTAGCCGATGGCTTCATCTGCGGGAATCACGCCAGCCAGCTTGAAGAAGCAGGTCTGCATGATCATGTTGATGCGGCCGCCCATGCCCGTCTTGCGGGCCACGGAAAATGCGTCGATCGTGTAAAGCTTGATATTCTTGTCCAGGATCTGCTGCTGCATGCGGGCCGGCAGCGTGTCCCACACCTTGTCCGCCGGATGCGGGCTGTTCATCAGGAAGGTGGCGCCGTTGGCGGCGTTCTTCAGGAAGTCGAACAGGTTCAGCAGGGAGGGCTGGTGCAGGGCCAGGAAATTCGCCTTGGTGATCAGGTACGTGGACTTGATCGGGCGCGGGCCGAAGCGCAGGTGGGAGATGGTGGAGGAACCGGACTTCTTGGAGTCGTACACGAAATAGCCCTGAACATACAGGTCCGTGTGCTGGCCGATGATCTTGATGGCGTCCTTGTTGGCGCCTACGGTACCGTCGGAACCGAGGCCGAAGAACATGGCGCGCGTCACGTCGTCCGCTTCCGTGGAGTAGTCTTCGTCGTAGGGAAGGCTGGTGCCCAGCACGTCGTCGTTGATGCCGATCGTGAAATGGTTCTTGGGCTTGTCCTGGGCCAGGTTGTCATAAACTCCCTTGACCATGGCGGGGGTGAATTCCTTGGAGGACAGGCCGTAGCGTCCGCCGACCACCGTGGGCATGCCGTTGGTGAAGGCAAGGTCTCCGCTGGCCTGGGCGTCAAAGAGGGCCTGGATAACGTCCTGGTGGAGCGGTTCGCCCTGGGCGCCGGGTTCCTTCGTGCGGTCCAGCACGGCGATCTTTTTGACCGTGGCGGGAAGGGCCTTGATGAGCTCCGCGGCAGGGAAGGGGCGGAACAGGCGCACTTTCAGCACGCCTACCTTGGCGTTTTCACGGGCGATCATGGCTTCCACCGTTTCTTCCACGGCTTCGGCGCCGGAACCCATCAGGATGATGACGTTTTCAGCGTCCGGCGCGCCGGTGTAGTCCACCAGGTGGTAGGAGCGGCCCGTCAGGGACGCGAATTTGTCCATGGCCTTCTGCACAATGGCGGGGGTGGCGGCATAGAACGTGTTGACCGTTTCACGGCCCTGGAAGTAAACGTCCGGATTCTGGGCGGTGCCGCGCAGCACCGGGGCGTCCGGCGTCAGGGCGCGTTCGCGGAAGGAATCCAGCCATTCCGTCTTCACCATGGCGTTCAGCGTATCGTCGGAAATATCGGCGATCTTGCCGATTTCATGGGACGTGCGGAACCCGTCGAAGAAATTCATGAAAGGAATGCGGGATTCCAGCGTGGCGGCATGGGAAATGGCGGCAAAGTCCGCGGCTTCCTGCGTGGAGGAACCGCAAAGCATGGCCCAGCCGCAGGAGCGGGCGCTCATCACGTCGCTGTGGTCGCCAAAAATGGACAGGGCCTGGTAGGCCAGGGACCGGGCCGCCACATGGAACACGGCCGGGGTCAGTTCCCCGGCAATCTTGAACATGTTCGGAATCATCAGCAGGAGGCCCTGGGATGCCGTGAAGGTCGTCGCCAGGGAACCGGTCTGGAGGGCGCCGTGAACGGTGCCTGCGGCGCCGCCTTCACTTTGCATTTCCACGACGGAGGGAACGGTCCCCCACAGGTTCTTCCGGTTGACGGCCGCCCAGCTTTCGGCGGATTCACCCATCGGAGAAGACGGGGTAATGGGGTAAATGGCAATGACTTCAGAAAAACGATAGGCTACAGAGGCTACGGCTTCGTTAGCGTCAATCGTGCTGTAAGTTACGGTTTTTTGATCACTCATAAGTCTGCACGGATAGTATAATTGATAAATAAGGTGCGTCTTAACGGGGCTGGTTATAACATGTCCGGCTGCAAAGGTAAAAGCAATTATGCGTATGTGACCCCCTGCCGTTCATTTTTTATAATAAGACCAGATACGAACCAGAGAAAAAAATGCCGCTTGCGGCGTATCATATTGGTTTTCTTAGAAAAAGCTTGTCTTTTTAAAGAGAAGGCAGGCCGTTAAAAATGCAATTTCATAATATTTGCCGGAACTTCCTCGGCTGCGGAAAAAGCGGCTCTTCTCTCCGCCGCAGGCCGGTCGCGGAGCATGGAATCCTCTCCGCGGGATGCCTGGGGTAAACGGCATTTCATGCAGGGCGGCCCGCCAAAAATGGATTCTGCCTGACAATCCGCTAGCCAAAACGGAGTCAAGCCTTTAAAATCCCCACACTATGTCCGAACAACAGCAGGCACATCCCAATACGACGGAATCCGAACTCATTGCCGTGCGCCGCGACAAGCTCGCCAAAATCCGCGAGCTGGGAATCGACCCCTACGGTGCAAGATTTGACGCGACCACCACGCCCGCCGAGTTGAAAGCCGACTTCCAGGAAGACAGGCAGGTGGCCGTGGCCGGGCGCCTGCTGGCCATCCGGGACATGGGCAAATCTCAGTTCTTCGTCATTGGAGACGTGCGCGGCAAAATCCAGGGCTTCCTGCACCGGAATGAAGTGGACGAAACCACCTGGAACCTGTGGAAGCTGCTGGACCGCGGGGACTGGGTAGGCATTACGGGAACCACGTTTTTGACGCGTACCGGGGAGCCTACCATCAAGGTCTCCGGCCTGGTCATCCTTTCCAAGAGCCTCCGCCCCCTGCCGGACAAATGGCACGGCCTGGCGGATAAGGAAGTTACCTACCGCAAGCGCCATCTGGACCTCATCTCCAATGAGGAAAGCGCCTCCCTGTTTGTCACCCGCTCCCTGATGATCGCGGAAATCCGCCGTTTTCTTCAGGACCGCGGCTATCTGGAAGTGGAAACCCCCATGCTCCAGGACGTGGCCGGGGGCGCCGCCGCCAAGCCGTTTGAAACGTACCATAACGCGCTGGACATGCCGCTCACGCTGCGCATTGCCCCGGAACTCTTCCTCAAGCGCCTGATGGTGGGCGGATTCACCAAAATTTTTGAACTCAACCGCAGTTTCCGCAACGAGGGCATCGACCGCCGCCACAATCCGGAATTCACGATGCTGGAAGCCTACTGCGCCTGCGGAGACTTTGAAACCATGGCGGACATGGTGGAAGAACTCATCTGCCATCTGGCGGAAACGTTCTGCGGCGGCCTCCAGATCGACCACAAGGATGCGGAAGGCAACGTGCTTTATACCATTGACCTCACGCGCCCGTGGAAGCGTGCCGACTACCAGGACCTGATCCGCGGCGTGGCCGGCCGGGACTGGTTTGACATCACGCCGGAAGAACGCCGCGCCCGCTGTGCGGAACTGGGTGTGGAAATCAGCCCGGACATGAAGGACGTGGACGTTTCCCAGCAGGTATATGAAAAGCTGGTGGAGGAAAAAACGATGAACCCCTGCTTCGTCACCCACGTTGCCAAGGACCTGGTCCCCCTGGCCAAGCTCAACAGGGAAAACCCGGACGTGGTGGACGTGTACGAGCTGGTGATCAACGGCCAGGAAATCTCCCCCGGCTATTCCGAACTCAATGACCCGGACGTCCAGAAGGAACGCCTGGAACACCAGGCCGCCGGGGAAACCCAGCGCGTGGACTACGACTTCATTGAAACGCTGGAATACGGCATGCCCTCCGCGGGCGGCATCGGCATCGGCATTGACCGGGTCATCATGATGCTGACCGGAGCGTCTTCCATTCGCGACGTCCTGCTCTTCCCCCAGTTGAAGCGGAAGGACAGTTAATTCTACCGCATGCCGCATGGCCCGACGCACTCCCGATACCCTGGACTGCGCTTCCGCTCAATGGATCGGCAAACGCCGCGAGCAGGAAGACGTGGTCAAAAGCCTTTCCGTTGACGGCGGAATGCTGGGAATCGTGTGCGACGGCATGGGCGGCCATCTCCGCGGCGCCTGCGCCTCCTGCGTGGTGGCGGATGCATTTGCCTCCGCGTTTGCGGAAAGCGGCCAGCAGGACATCCCCGCCCGCCTGGCGGAAGCGCTGCACGCGGGCAATGAGGCGCTGGCCGCTACCCAGAAGGAACCTGAAGAATCCGGAACCACCCTGCTGGCCGCATTCATCCGGGACCGCTGCCTGTGGTGGATCAGTGTGGGAGATTCCCCCCTTTACTTGTGGAGCGGCACGGACGGGTCCTGCATGGACCGCCTCAATGAAGACCATTCCATGAGGCCGATTGCGGACTGCCTTTACCGGAAGGGGGAAATGTCCCTCCAGCGGGCCCTGCGGCAGCGCTGCGTGCTCCGCTCCGCCGTGATGGGCGGCCCCGTGGAGCTGGTGGACATCAGCGCGATGCCCCTGCTGCTCCATCCCGGGGATGCCGTTCTGGCCTGTTCGGACGGCTTGCAGGTCTGGTCCGAACTGTTGAGGGAGCCTTCATTCCTGGCCCTCAAGGCGGCGCGGGAGCGCTCCAGCCGGCATCTGGTGGAAACCGTCATGGAGCAGGTGAAGGACATGCTGGAACCCCAGCAAGACAATGCTTCCGTCTGGGCCGCCGTGGTTAGGAAATCTTGAAAACCTTCCTCTACAGCCGTTAAAACGGGTTCAGCGTGAACCACAGGGCGGGCGCCACCTTCCCGTTGCGTCCCTTGGCAATCAACTCCGCCAGTTTGGCGCTCCACATGTCGATCGTCTTCCGGTGGTTGCCGTACATCGTGTAATCCCTGGCGCTCCCGAAAACGGTCGGTTCGTCCGAACGGTAGTCGCCGAACACGGCCAGGCGCTCCCCGGTGCGTGCATCCGTCACACGGCCCGACATCGCCATGTCTCCTTTGGAGATCAGCCCCAGGCCGTAGGAAACCCCGGGAATGAAAAAGGAGGACCCCAGGGACAGGAGATTGACGCCCACCAGGGTGCGGTTGATGCTGACAAACGCCGTCTCCAGTACCAGGTCGGCTTTTTGACGGCTGTCCGCCAGGGCGATGGGAAGTCCCGGCTGTGCGGCCAGATCTTCCCGGAGTTTCCGGTCAAACTCTCCCGCCAGTTTCACGGCCTGGGCCTTGAACTCTTCCGGATGCCAGTGCCGGTCCGCTCCCGGCGTCAGGTAGTCGATGGTCGTTGGAGCGATGTAAAGCCGCTTGTAATGCTTTTCTTTTCCCTGGACTTTCGGGTTCACCCAAAGTCCTTCAAAAGGGGCGTTCCACGGTTGCAGGGTCTCGGGGGCAAACTCCGTCTTCGGTATTTTGGCAAGCAGATGTTCCGTGCATGAGCAGAACAGGCCGGCCAGGGCGGCGCAGGCGAATGCCAGCGGCAAAAAGGATTTCATCAGGGTTTGCATGAGGACGGAATTTGTGTGAAGACTAGCAAAGCTCGGGAAAATCGGCAAGGGAATCCCTCTGGTGAAGAAAAATGCTGCGGACTGTGCGGAAAAGGCACGGTTCGCGCTCCGGAAAGCGGGAATATGAGAATTCGGGTTGAAATCCCGAAAAAACGGACTAATGATACAATCCTATGAGAACTGCCCTTTGCTCTTTATTGCTGGCTTCCTCCGTTGCCGTGGCCGCCCCTGTTTCCATTGGAGTGGCGCCTTCCGGCGTCGTTGTACGGTTTGATATGCAGAACTCCCCCGGCTTTACTTTTATAAGCGAGCCTTTTCCCGGTGTGGAAGTAGGGTTGATCCTGACTCCCTCCGGGGAAAAGGTACAGCTGGCCGCCGGCAGGGAGGACGGACGCCTGGTTTGTACGGATTCCACAGGAAAGGATTTGGGCAAGGTAACGATGATCCCCGTTTATTCCATGGGGATTGTCCTGCCGCCGCAATACGGATGCGCCGTGGCTGCCCGGGAAGCGCCTGCCCCGGAAGCGCAATGGATTCATGTCAAGGGAACCTTGCCCGTGCAAGTGCTGGACGGAGAGGAACAAATGGAGCCTGTCGCGCTTGAAATGAAAAAGGGGGCAACTGCTTCCGCGGGCCATGTGGCGCTCAAGGTGGAAAACGTTGTTGTCAAAGACGGTTCCGTCACGTTGAACTTGAAATTATCCCGGAAAAACAGGGACGTTCCGGTAGACAGAATTCTCTTTCAGAAAATGGATGGGGCCGCGCTTGAAGCGGAGGGCAATCCGAAACAAATCCACATGGCAAATGAGAACTATGCGGTTGAATACGAATATGTCATCCCTTCTACGGATGCGGAACTTAAAGTGGTGCTCTTCAAAAAGACGGGCAGGGAAGTACAGGTGCCTCTTGACCTGAAAGTGGGTCTTGGAGGCCCCGCCAGGTAGGGAAGGCCGTTTCGGCGTCCGGGGCCGGGAAATTCTCAATTGTCATTTCCCCGGTGCAGGGGTAGAATGCTTTCCACACGAAATGACTGCCTGGATAGTTCTCTACATTGCGGCCTCCTATCTGGTGGGAGCGGTTCCGTTCGGCTACCTTGCCGGCAGGTGCGGGGGGCTTGATCTCAGAAAGGAAGGGTCTTGCAACATTGGCGCTACCAACGCATGGCGCGTGCTGGGCTGGCGGTGGGGCGCACCGGTATTTGTCCTGGACTTTCTGAAAGGGTTCATTCCCGTATTCGGCGCATTGCACTGGCTGCCGTTTCTGACCGGGGACAGTGCCGGATGGGACTTCAACACGGCGGTGGTCCTGGTATGTTTTGCCGTGGTGCTGGGCCATACGTACACCTGTTTTCTCGGATTCAAGGGGGGAAAGGGCGTGGCGACGACGGCGGGCGTTCTCTTTGCCCTCAATCCGGCAGTGGCCTGTACGGCTTTGGCTACGTGGCTGGTGCTCGTAGGAATATCCGGCATCGTCTCCCTGGCCAGCATTCTGGCGGCGGTTGCGATGATCGTGGCGGGATGGTGGATGTATCCGCTCGCCGAGGGAGGAAGCATCTCGCCCCAGGTGCTCTATATTGCCTTCTTTACATTGATCGGCCTGCTGGTCATTTTCAAACACCGTTCCAACATGGCAAGACTGTTCAACGGAACGGAACACTCCTTCTACTCCAAAAAGTCCAAGTAAGATGATAAATCGGTTACATAAAATAGCGGTGATCGGCGCCGGTTCCTGGGGCACGGCTCTGTCCATGGTGCTGGCAACCAGAGAATGCGAGGTTGTGCTGTGGACTCCCGTGGAGGCCCAGGCCAGGGAACTGGCGGAAACGAGGCGCAACCCTGTTCTATCCGAAACCGCCGCTCCCCTGGCTCCCAACATTCATCCCACTTGTGACCTGAACCTGGTGAAAGATGCGGAACTGATCGTGGTGGTGGTGCCTTCCGTAGCCATGCGTTCCGTAGCGCAGCAGCTGCGTGATCTGCCCGTGCGGCCGGATGCCGTCATTGTCTCCTGCACCAAGGGCATTGAACAGGGCACCCATAAAAGGATGACGGAAATTCTCCAGGAATATCTCCCTTCAAACCCCATCGGCGTGCTTTCCGGCCCCAACCATGCGGAGGACATTTGTCTGGGCCTTCCCTCCGCGTCCTTGATTGGTTTTGAGGATCCGCAATATGCGGACTGGGTGCAGCAAATATTTGCCTCCAAGACCTTCCGGGTTTATTCCGCTACGGACATCATCGGAATGCAGCTCGGAGGAACCATCAAGAACGTTTTTGCCATTGGCGCCGGATTGTGCGAGGGGCTGAACCTGGGGGATAACGCCCAGGCGGCCCTGCTGACCCGCGGCCTGGCTGAAATGACGCGCATCGGCGTAGCCAGCGGTGGCCGGAGGGAAACTTTCATGGGCCTTTCAGGCGTGGGCGATCTCATTGTCACCTGCTATTCCCGCCATTCCCGCAACCAGACGGTGGGGCGCAGGCTGGCGGAAGGAAAAAGCCTCCAGGAAATCCTGGATACCCTGGGCATGGTGGCGGAAGGGGTGCCCAACACGCTCTCCGTGTATGAAATCGCCCGGAAGCTGAAAGTGCGCACGCCCCTGATAGATGCGGTTTACGCCGTGCTTTATGAATCCAAGGCGCCGATGGAGGCCCTTACGGAACTGATGACGCGGGACCCCAGACCGGAAATGGATGCGGACGATCATTGATCGGGGCTGTTGTGCGCGGTGAGCCGGCACAGGCTTGCCGCCCCATGAACGCTGCACCCTGGAAAATGTCCATGCCTTGTTATGGAACAGCAAAAAATTACGTTCGCGAACCGGAACGGCCAGGGTGTCACGATGGCGGCCTTCATCAATTTTCCCGACGGGTTTGATGCCTCCCTGCAATATCCCGCCGTCATCGTCGCCCATCCCGGCGGCGGCGTCAAGGAACAGACGGCAGGCCTGTACGCCCGGAAATTGGCGGAACAGGGTTTTGTCACCATTGCCTTTGACGCCTCCTATCAGGGTGAAAGCACGGGTGAACCGCGGCATCTGGAAAATCCTTGCGTCAGGACCGAAGACATCAGCGCGGTGATTGATTATTTGACTACGCTTCCTTATGTGGACAACGTCAGGATAGGAGCCATGGGCATTTGCGCCGGAGGCGGCTATGCGGCCAATGCCGCAATCAATGACCGCCGCATCAAGGCGCTGGGAACGGTAAGCGCCGTCAATATAGGCGCCATGCTGCGGAATGGCTGGGAAGGGAAAGGCAGTTCAAGGGACGCCTTTCCGTTGCTGGAGGCCGGCTCCCAGGCCAGAACGACGGAGGCGAACGGTTCCGCCCAGGTGACATTCCCCCTTGCTCCGCTGAAGGAGGAAGACGCCCCCAGCGAAGAACTGCGCAAGGCATGGGAATATTACCGGACTCCCCGCTGCGCGTGCTCCACGGCTCCAAGCATTGCCGCGTCAAGAAGTCTGACCCAGCTCGTTACCTACGATGCGTTCAACATGGCGGACGTATTTCTGACGCAGCCCCTGCAGATTGTGGCGGGCAGCGCAGCCGGAAGCAAATGGATGAGCGATGACCTGTATGCCCGCGCGGCAAGCGTGGACAAAAATTACCATGTCGTGGAAGGCGCCGACCACATGTCGTTATATGATGTGCCGGAATATGTGGATGAAGCCTCCTCCGTTCTGGCCTCCTTTTTCAAAAATCATCTTTAATTGTGGCCGGAAGTCTTTCTCTTCCTTTTGCGGCATGCCTTGCCGTGAACCTGTGCCGGAAACGGGGAGGAACGGGCTGCCGCCCCCGGCTTTTTCCTTTCCAGGGGAGCCAGGTACAGGGGACGGATGTTTTTTTGTTTTTTTGAGTTGCTTTTCCTCGACAAATTATACTATATAAACAATCAGTATGAAACGTGCCATCATCTCCGCTCTTTTCGCCGCCGGAGCCCTTGGGGTTGCCAGTGCGGACATCCAGGCTCCGCCCGCTTCCGAATACACTCCCACCCGCAAGCTGGGCCGCGCCCTTGCCAACATCATTTACTCCGTTGAAGAAATCCCGCTGGGGATCATCAACTGGACGAGCCGCGAAGGCGACTACGCCGGATTCTCCGTCGGCATTGTGGACGGCACCGCCACCATGTTTGAACGCATGGGCTACGGCATCTATGAACTTGTCACTTTCTGGGCGCCTACCTACAAGTGCACCTACAGGCCTCCCTATCAGGGCCGTTGCGGCATGAGCGGCCTCAAGGAATACAATCCCAATGGCGGCCTGAGCGAATTCCCTGCGGAACTCAGCTTCCAGAGCTACTATAACTATTCCCGCCAGCAGCGCGACTAAGCCGGGAAGCTGGTTGATCAATTTCAAAAGGGTTGCCTGTACATGCGGGCAGCCCTTTTTTATGGCAGCCTTGTCCCTGCCGGGCGGAAAACCTTTCTTGTTCCGGAAAGGAAAGTTGCACTCTCCCTTGAGGGAATGAAAAACAAGCCCGGGAGAAACGCTATTCCGAAAACAGCAACGACTTTTGGAAAAAAGAAAACAGGACCGGTAGCGTTTTACATCACGTGACGGCCGTCACGGTTGACGGAAGACAGGGAAAGAAGTACCTTTTCACAACGGAAAGGCTTCCATACCATGAATAACACAGTTGCTTTCATCGGCCTGGGCGCGGCAGCCTGCATCACGGCGCCTGCATTTGCCCAGGATACCCATACTTCCCTGACCAAGCAAAGCGTGGCCTGCATGCAGGAGATCACCGCCGCAATGGACAAGGTGACGGATGAGCCCGGAGCTGCCGCCGCGGTGGAAACCGTCAAGAAAGTGCATGAAAAGCTGGTGGACCTGGGAAAACGGCAGTTGGAGCTGCCCGGCGCCACTCCCCAGGAACAGGCCCAGATTGCGGCCCAGATGGTGGAAATACAGAAAGTTTCCGGAGAACTGGTGAAATCCCTTGCCCGTCTCAAAAAGGAAAACCTGCTTACTCCGGACTTGCAGAAAGCCTTGATGAATTTGCAGTCCGTTCAGACGGAACTGGCGCAGGCTTCCAAAGACAAGGCTGCCCAGGCGGAGCCGTTCCCGAAGGATGCGGAAGGCAATACGCATGAGACCCTGCTGGAAAAAACCGTGGAAGAAGCAAAGAAGCTGGATAAAGCGCTGGCGAACGTGAAAGATGCGGAAACCAGCGCTGCTGCCGAGGAACAGGTCAAGCACTACCGGGCTGCGTTGCTGGACATTGCCAAAAAGCAGGCCTCCCTGCCGCCCCTGACCAGAAACCAGCAGGCCAAGCTGATGGGAACGCAGCAGCAGCTTGTGGAAATGATGCAGCCCATCATCAAGCACATGGCGGCTGTCATGCTTTCTCCCAATGCCACGCAGAACCTGAAGGATTCCGTGAAATCCCTCTCCGAACTGCCCAGGGAAGTTCAGAAAATCCGCGAAGAAGCGGCCAAGTAGCCATTTTTGGAAAATGCCTCCTTTTGGGCTGGTCAAAGATAATAATTGTTCTAAAGTGGCAGTCCTGAGGAATGCGACCGACTTTTAGTGAAACAGATCTCAATGAACGTCCCTTTCTGGTTTTCTGGGAGGTGACGCGCGCTTGCGCCCTTGCGTGCAAACATTGCAGGGCCGTAGCCCAGCCGCGTCCGCATCCTGATGAACTGGACCATGAAGAAGCCTTGCGGCTGATTGACCGGCTGGCGGAACTCCGGCCGCCCATGCTTGTGCTGACGGGAGGGGACCCCATCATGAGGCCTGATATTCTGGAACTGATCCGCGCGGCGGCGGACAAGGGGCTGCATGTGGCCTTGAGCCCTGCCGCCACGGCCAGGCTGGTGCGCGCGGATTTTCATGCCTTGAAAGAAGCGGGGGTGCAGAGCATGTCCCTGAGCCTGGACGGCGCCCATGAAGCCACGCATGACGCCTTCCGGGGCGTGCCGCACACGTATGAACGGACCCTCCGCGCGGCGGAAATGGCCAAGGAGGCGGGCATGCACCTCCAGATCAACACCACCATCACCAAAAGCACGCTGGGTGAGTTCGACGACTTTGTAGAGCTGATGAAAAAAATGCAGCCGGGCATGTGGAGCGTCTTCCTGCTTGTTCCTACGGGCCGGGCGGCAATGGATGAAATGCCTGCCGCGGAGCAGGTGGAAGCCGTCTGGAAAAAACTCAGCGAGGTCAGCCGGGAAGTCTCCTTCGGCGTCAAGACCACGGAAGGGCACCATTATCGCCGGGTGGCCCTTCAGGAGGCACGTGCTCAGGGAGCCAGGCCGGCGCGGCGCGCCATTCCCACGCGCGACGGAAAGGGCATCATGTTCATCTCCCACACCGGTGACATCCAGCCCTCCGGCTTCCTCCCCATCACGGCGGGCAATGTCCGCACGGACGATGTGGGCGAAGTGTACCGCACGCACCCCCTCTTTCTCAAGCTTCGGGACGACAACGCGCTGCTGGGCAAATGCGGCCGTTGCGAATACCGCACCATTTGCGGCGGCTCCCGCTCCCGGGCGTACGCCGTGTACGGAGACATGATGGCGGAGGACAACCTCTGCCCCTATCAACCCAGGCTTTCACAACACCATGATTAACATCACCAGACTTTGGACAGGGGCGGAACAGCCCGCGGACCATTTGAGATACGGCCAGGGCCAGGGGCACGGCCGTTCCGCCGGAGGAGCCGTGGAATCCTGCGCTCCCGCCTCTTCCCGCGTCCGCAAGCCCATTGTAGTATGGAACATCACCCGTACCTGCAACCTCAAATGTGTTCATTGCTATGCGGACGCGTCCGCCCGGAAATTTGACGGAGAGCTGGACTGGGACCAATGCTGTACCGTCATTGACGATCTGGCGGACTACAAGGTAAACGCCCTTCTGTTCTCCGGCGGTGAGCCCCTGGTGCATCCCCGTTTCATGGACCTGCTGGAACGGGCCACGGGAAAAGGGCTGAAAGTCACCATCTCCACGAACGGCACCCGCATCACGCCGGAATCCGCCGCGCGGTTCAAGGAACTGGGTGTGGCGTACGTAGGCATCTCCCTGGACGGCATCGGCGCCGTTCATGACCAATTCCGGGGGGTGGAAGGCTCCTTTGACCAGGCGGTGCGCGGGTTCAAGCTGTGCAGCGACGTGGGCCAGAAAACGGGCCTGCGCCTGACCCTGACCCGCAACAACGTGCAATGCATGGAGCAGATTCTGGACTTCATTGACGCCAACGACATTCAGCGCGTCTGCTTCTACCATCTGGTGCCTACCGGCCGCGGCGTGGAAGTGCAAACGCTTACCCGGGAGGAAGCCCGCCATGCCATGGACACCCTCATTGCCCGTGTGGAAGAATGGAAGGCGGAAGGCAAAAACAGGGAAGTGCTTACCGTTACCCAGCCTGCGGACGGCATTTATCTGCTGCTGCGCCAGCTCCGGGAAAGTTCCCCTCTGGCGGAGGAAACGTTGAAGCTGCTTCAATGGAACGGCGGCGGAGCGAACAGTTCCGGCCGCGGCATTGCCAACATCGACACGCAGGGCATGGTGCATCCGGACCAGTTCTGGCAGTCCGTGACGCTCGGCAACGTGAAAAACAACCTGTTCTCCGACTTGTGGGACGCCAAGGCGGGAGCCGCGGCGGAAATGCTGCCCGAATTGCGCGGGTCCGACGACCCGCTGGAACGGCAGAAAAAAATAGAAGGCCGTTGTGGCCGCTGCGTCCACTTTGCCCTGTGCGGCGGCGGATTCCGCACGCGAGCCGCCTTTGCCAACGGGCACTGGTACGGTTCCGACCCCGGCTGTTATCTGACGGAAGAAGAAATCTCCACTCCGCTTCCGGAAATCAAATAATCCTATTGGTTCCGGTAGGGGCGGAGCGGCATAGGCTCCTGCCCCCTGAAACATGGGCGGAAAACAATCTTTCACCGCAGAAAACGTTCTGCATGGAAGAAAATATTCCGTTGTGAAAAGGAAATGGCCTTGAAGGCAGGGAAACCCGGGAATTCTCCGGTTGACAGTTGCGTAGTGTAAAGCCTCCGGAACGGGCAGATCCGTTCCAGTCCCAATTTTCGGCAAAAAGACAGCTTTCGGAAGTGCTTTAGATAATAAGTAAAAGTGGCTTTGCGGCTCTGTTTTCTGGAAATCCGGTGTTTCTCCCTGATGAATGGAACACTTCTCTCCACTCCGGCGGAGAAGGCGCCGGCGGAACAATTCACCGTAGAAATTTCTTCTCAATAAATGCACGGACCCAATGTCCGGCGAAGGAGGGAAACTCCAGTAAAAACACTCCGCGGGACGTCCCTGAGCAATCGCAATATTTTGCTCCCCGGCCCATTTGAAACCACCGCATTCCCGTCCTGTTTTTCCCTGCTTTACAAGGATGGGGGCATCGCATAGCATCCCTGCATCATGAGTCAGGAATTGAGACCGGAAACCCTGTGCGTGCAGGCGGGCTGGACGCCGAAAAAAGGCGAACCCCGCGTGCTTCCCATTTACCAGAGCACGACATTCAAATATGAAACCAGCGAACAGATGGCCAAGCTGTTTGACCTGGAGGAACCTGGTTTCTTCTACACGCGCCTGCAAAATCCCACCAACGAGGCGGTAGCCAGGAAAATAGCTGACCTGGAAGGCGGTGTGGCCGCCATTCTCACTTCCTCCGGCCAGGCAGCTTCCTTCTTTGCCGTCTTCAATATCTGCGAGGCCGGCGACCACATCGTCAGTGCCGCTTCCATTTATGGGGGAACGTACAATCTTTTCGCCGTTACGTTCCGGAAAATGGGCATAGAAGTCACCTTTGTGGACCAGGACGCCCCGGCGGAAGAAATTGCCAAAGCGATTCGCCCCAACACGAAAGCCCTGTTTGCGGAAACCGTCTCCAACCCGACGCTCTGCGTGCTGGACATCCGCAAATTTGCGGACATCGCCCATGCCCACGGCGTGCCCCTCATCGTGGACAATACGTTCACCACGCCCATCAACTGCCGCCCCTTTGAATGGGGAGCGGACATTGTTACCCATTCCACCACCAAATACATGGACGGCCATGCCGCCGCCGTGGGCGGCGCCATCGTGGACAGCGGCAACTTTGACTGGGAAGCCCACAGGGACAAATTCCCCGGGTTGACGGAACCGGATCCGTCGTATCACGGTCTTTCTTACAGTAAAAGCTTCGGCAAGGGCGCTTACATTACCAAGGCAACCGTCCAGCTCATGCGCGACCTGGGTTCCATCCAGTCTCCGCAAAACGCCTTTCTGCTCAACCTGGGATTGGAAACCCTGCACTTGCGCGTTCCGCGCCATTGCGAAAACGCGCAAAAAGTGGCCGAATTCCTGCAGGAACAGGAAGACGTGGCCTGGATCAATTATCCGGGCCTCCCTTCCAACAAGTACCATGACCTGGCTCAAAAACAGTTCCGCGGCGGCCAGTCCTGCGGGGTGGTGACATTCGGCATCAAGGGAGGCCGCGAACGGGCCATCAAATTCATGGACAGCCTGAAACTGGCCGCCATTGTCACCCATGTGGCGGACTCCCGCACCTGCGTCCTCCATCCTGCCAGCCACACGCACCGCCAGTTGACGGACGAACAGTTGATGGAAGCAGGGGTCAGGCCAGATCTCATCCGCTTCTCCGTAGGGACGGAAGCGGCGGAAGACATTATTGCCGACCTCAGGCAGGCTCTGGAAGCCATCCGTTAAATCTGTCTTGCCTTCCCGTACGTACAGCCGTTCCGTGGAAATGTCCGGAACGGCTGTTTTTCATCTGTGATGGATGAAACGGACGGGATGGCGGAGGAACGTTGAAGGGCGAACCTGAAAAAATAGCTGGAGCATCCATCCCGCTGCAAGAAACGGACCTATGGCAACGAAGACCGGCCGCCTCTTGTAAAATCTTGCAGAAAGTCATGAAGAGGCAATAATTTCATCTTCTCTTTGGTGGAACGTTTGTTTTTACGTAAAAAACGGATTTTAATGACGTTGTGCAGAGAAAGACAGAAATGGAGCTTCCTCGGAAATGGCTCGTCTTTTCAGTTTCAACAGGATGTGAGTGATTTCAGAAAAGGCGGAAATTTCAACTGCTTTTCTTCATAATTGTAAATTGACATGCCATAATAAATTTATTATGGTGTGGTACTTATGAAAAGTAGATATTGTGCTGTATTAATGAGTTGTGCCAGTGTGGTGGCTGCAAATGCCGCTACCATCATTGCCGAACTGCCTGAATCCGCCAATCTGTCGCAAACTGCGACGATGGCGCCGCAAACAGGGGAGCAACTGCTGAATAAGGTAAAAAACAGCGGGGTTGGCGTCTATGCGGGAGGCAACAACAACAGTCTGGCCAACTGGCCCCAAAACGGGGAGGGAACCTGGATCAACAATGGTGACATTGGCTCCATCATCCTTTGCGGCAGAAGCGGAGTGGCGGGCGATTCCTTTGCCATGGTGTTGGGCGGGCCCCAACAGGGAGACCTTGTTTCCTCCATCGTCTTTTCCTGTGATACGCCTACCTCCGTCATCACCAGCTACACCATGGTTCTGGCGGTTTACGACTCTTCCGGAACGCTTGTCCAGAACCTTTCCACCGTGCAAGGCTTTACCTTTGATTCCACGTCAAGAACCACGTCCGTTTCCTTGAACATGGCGGATTCTCCATTGACGTGGGGTGAAGGGTACAAGCTGGTTGCCGGGGTACGCGGCGGTGCGGGTAGCGCTACCTCCCCCTACACGCTCACCAACATTCAGGTAGCCTATGAAGTTGTTCCGGAGCCGGCTACCGTCTCTCTGGGCCTGCTTGGCCTGGGAGCATTGGTTATCCGGCGCCATCGGGGCCGGTGAGCGGCAAGCGTGCCCATCGGGAAGAAAACTGTCCGGAAGCCGTCCCTTTTTCCTCTCCCGGACAGGGAGAGGCTATCCTTTGGAATGGAACGAAACGTGACCTTCTAAAGGCCGCGCGTTTTCCGGGATGGGGTCATTCCCGGAGGGAGCGTTCAAAGGCCCGGTACTGGACGGCTTCATACAAATGGTGATCCTGGATTTCCGAGCTGTCCGCCAGATCTGCTATGGTGCGGGCCACTTTCAGAATACGGTCGTACGCCCGTGCGGAAAGGGCCAGTTCCTCTACCGCGCGCAGCAGGATGGCTTGTCCCTCCGGCCGCAGGCGGCAATGCTTGTGCAGGGCTTTTCCGGAAAGGGCGGCATTGCTGCGGATCACGGTGCCTGCATATCTTTTCTGCTGGCGTTCCCGTGCGGCTACGACACGTTCCCGGATGCTGGCGGAACATTCGCCGGAAGGAGCCGCCGCCAGCATGGCGGGATCTACGGCGGGAACCTCCATCAAAAGATCGAACCGGTCGAGAAGGGGGCCTGAAATCTTCTGGCGGTAACGCGCTATTTGGGCCGGGGAACACGTGCAGGTTCTTCGGCGGTCGCCCAAATAGCCGCAGGGGCACGGATTCATGGCTGCCGCCAGCATGAAGCGGCATGGAAAAGTCATGGTCCCGGAGGCGCGGGAAATGATGGCGTGGCCGGACTCCAGAGGCTGCCGCAGCGTTTCCAGCGTCGCACGACGGAACTCCGGCAGCTCGTCCAGGAACAGCACGCCGTTATGGGCGAGAGACACCTCTCCGGGCGTGATATTATTGCCCCCTCCCATCAGGCCTGCGTCGGAAATAGTGTGGTGCGGAGCACGGAATGGCCGCTGGGTTACCAAGCCGTTTCCGCGTTTCAGCAGGCCGCACACGGAATGGACCTTGCTGGTTTCCAGAGCTTCTTCCCGGTTCAGAGGCGGCAGAATGGTCGGGAGCCTTTGAGCCAGCATGGACTTGCCGGAGCCCGGAGAACCGCTGAGCAGGATATTGTGGGCGCCCGCCGCCGCAATCTCCATGGCGCGGCGCGCGTAAGCCTGCCCCTTGATCTCGTCGAAATCGACATTCGCTTCGGAAATATCCCCGGCCTTTTGCGGTGCCGTAAAAGGCGCAGGCAGTGCGGCGGACGTCAGCAATTCCCAGGCTTCCTGCAAGGTGGAAACGGGAAAAATCTCCACGCCGTGAACGGGTGCTGCCTCATGCGCATTGGCGTGAGGCAGCATGATGCGTTTCCTGCCCATGCGCCGCGCTTCGATCACCTGCGGCAGGATGCCCTGTACGGGGCGCACGGTTCCGTCCAGGGCCAACTCCCCGATGATGCACCAGAGAGAAGCGTCAACAAGCTTCTCCGCCGCTCCGGCAATCATTCCCAGGGCAATAGGAAGATCGAAACCGGGGCCCTGTTTCTTCAAATCCGCGGGAGCCAGATTCACCACGAAAATCCCCTGCTGGAACGGCAGCCCACTGTTCTGAATGGCCGTGTCCACGCGCTGCCCGCTCTCTTTGACGGCCGTATCCGGCAAACCCACAATAAAGGTGCGTTTTTCCGCCATGGGGCGGAAATCCACTTCCACCTCCACTTCTACGCCTTCCACGCCCAGGACGGTGGAGGAATATAACCGCGTCATCATGCCCGTATCCTAGGCGGAAACGGGGAAAAATAAAGAAAAATGGAATTAAATATGGGAAACTCCAATAAAATCTTCAGCGCCGTGATGCACGCTTGAGGATTTCCCTCTCCTTCTCCGTCAGGCTGGACAGGCCGGAACGGGAAATCTTGTCCATCACTTCATTCACTTCCTCTTCCGTAGGGAAGGTCTCCCTTTCTGAAGAAGAGGAAGGTCGTGGAGCGGGTCGACGGCTGTAGGAAACGGGTCGGGAAGAAGACAGCTTCTCCTTCAGCAGGATCAGCAGCGTTAAAATAAACCCGGCCAGCATGCCGCCCAGGTGGCCGGCTTCGCCGCCCGCATTATTCCACTGGAAAATCACCACGGCACAGGCAATACCCAGCACGACCAGCGCAAACTGGCGTACGCTCAGGTTCACGGGGGGGAACAGAAGCTGGACCCGTGCATGGGGGAAAAGCACGGCGCAGGCGGCCATGATGCCGTAAATGGAGCCGGAAGCGCCCACCATTGGGATAAAGCGCCATTCCGGGTCAAAAAAGCCCATGTAACCCAACAGGGAGGAAAATAAAGCCGCAGCCACGCCGCAGAACAGGTAATACAGCAGGAAGCGCAAATGCCCGAAACGTTCTTCCACCACGGGGCCGAAAAACCACAGGGCGATCATGTTGAACAGGATATGGCCCAGATTAGCGTGAAGAAACTGGTAGGTGAACAGGCGCCACAATTCCCCCTCGTGAAAACACATGTACTCGCTGTAGGCCCCATACAACTGCACCAGGTCCAGGCGGCCCGGCGGGTAAATATCCCGCGGAACCTCCACTTGGAAAAAGAATCCGAGGAAAAAAATGACCACATTGAGCAGGATCAGCCAGTGTACGACAACGGCGCCGCGCTGGTCGAACAGGCGTTCCTTCACCGTATTTCCCCAATTTTCCTGCTCTGCTCGCATATAAGACAGCATGTAAACGTGTTCAGGGCACTTTGACAAGGAAAATGCATGTCCCGTTCAAGGTAGGCCGGAAAGAGGGAATGCTACTTCCACAGAGCGGCGGGAAGCAGGTCCGGAGGCAGTTCCGTTCCATGAACCAGATGCTCCGCCAGTTGCGCCGCAGTCCAGGGAGATGTCGTAACACCCTTGCTTCCCAGCCCGGAAAAGACGAACTGCCTTTCCAAACCGGGAATGGGTCCGGCTACGGGCTGGCTGCGCCGGATGATGGGACGAACAGCGGCACGGGCGCGGATAACGTTCATTTCCCCGGAATAGCGTTTAACCATGTCCAGCATCAGTTCCTGGACGGCTGGCGCTTCCGGAACGCCCGGGGCATCCCAGGCCCAGGCGTACGTGGCGCCGAACCGCCAGAAAAATCCGTTGTGAACCAGCCAGTGCCCGAAATGCAGAATGCCGGCGTGCCATTCCATATCCTTCAGCTCCAGATCCAGAATCGTTCCCTTGGATGGCCTGCCCTTCAGGGGGGCCATGTCCGGATGCATTCCGGCCTCCCAGCCAGTGCACCACACAATATGTGAAAAAGAGTCCCCGCACCAGTGAAAAAAGCCGTCTGCGCCCGGCTGAATATCGCCGGCAGCCACCTCCGCTTCTACAAACCGGCCCTGTTCCGAGAAAAAGCGGCGCATGGCATTCACCATCGTCTCCACATGCAGGACGCCGGAACCGCGCGTGTAGGCCGCCTGTCCTTTGCCCTCCCAGTGCTCCGGCCACGGAAACAGGGGACCGGCGTAAGAGCAGGACTCCGGGGCCGTCTGGCGTTCCTGCCATATCTCAAGCTGGTCCTCCGTTTCCAGCTCCCGGAAAATGGGAGTCTTCTGCCACCATGAACCTCCCAGTTCCCGTTCCGTTTCCGGGTAAAAGGAGGAAAGGGCGGAAAAACACTCCTCCTGCCGCCACCCGGGCCGGAAGGCGCGGCCTGTCAGCGGATTCACCAGTCCGGCCGCTACGCGGGACGCCGTTTCCGCAATGGGACGGTCGGCAATCGTAAAATCCGCTCCGCGCCGTTTCAGCTCCCATGCCAGGCAACTGCCGGCAATACCCTGGCCGATGATAAGAACTTTCATGACTTGTTGTGAAAAGGACCCGGACATAAGCCGGAATAAATGGAAAGAAAGGCGGTAATACTCCATTCCCTTCCCGGAAGGGAAAAGGTCCGCAGGTGCATGAAGCGCCTGCGAACGGTAAAAGGAGCATTTACAGGGCCGCCACGATGGCGTTCCCCATCTCCGCGGTATTCACGCGGATTTCCCCGGCAGCGCCCGTAGCCAGGTCTCCCGTGCGGTAGCCCTGGTCAATCACGCTGTGGACGGCGGAATCAATCGCGTCCGCCGCTTCCTTTTCCCCGAGGGAATAGCGGAGCAGCATGGACAGGGAAAGAATCTGGGCGATCGGATTGGCAATGCCCTTGCCGGCAATATCCGGAGCGGAGCCGCCGGAAGGCTCATACAGGCCGAAAAACAGCCCGTTATCCTCGGCGCCCTGGCAAAGGCTTGCGCTGGGCAGCATCCCCAGGGAGCCGCAAATCATGGCCATCTCGTCGGAAAGAATATCACCGAACAGATTCTCCGTGACCAGCACGTCGAACTGGCGGGGATTGCGCACCAGCTGCATGGCGGCGTTGTCCACGTACATATGAAGCAGCTCCACGTCCGGGTAGTCCCTGGCGACCTCCGTCATCGTTTCACGCCACAGGAGGGAATTGGTCAGGACATTCGCCTTGTCCACGCTGGTGACGCGCTTGCGGCGGCCGCGGGCTGCCTCGAAAGCCACTTTGGCAATGCGCACCATCTCGCTCTTGTGGTAGCGCATCGTATCCACGACGACTTCGTCATCCCCTTCCTGTTCGCGGAAACGCGGCTGGCCGAAATAAAGCCCTCCCGTCAACTCCCGCACACACAAAATGTCAAAACCGCCTTCAATCAGCTCGTTCTTGATAGGAGAAGCATGCGTCAGGGCGGGGAGACAAACGCCGGGACGCAAATTGGCATACAGGCCGAAATGCTTTCTCAGCGGCAGCAGGGCGCCGCGTTCCGGCTGTTCATTGGCGGGCAGGTGTTCCCACTTGGGACCGCCCACGGAGCCGAACAAAACGGCGTCCGCCTCTTCACAGGCGCGGATGGTCTCCTCGGGAAGGGCCTTGCCGCAATGGTCGATGCCCGCGCCGCCCACGAAAGCCTCCTTACGGCTCACGGTAAATCCAAACTTGGCGCTCACGGCGTCCAGAACCTTCAGGGCCTCCGCCATAACCTCGGGCCCGATGCCGTCGCCGGCCAGAACAGCAATATGATGGTGATGTTCACTCATGTCGCTGACAGACTGAGCGTTCTCCTCCCAAAGGTCAAGAATCACCGTTGCCATGCCTGCGGTGCGGAGTCCTTTTTGCGTCAAAAAACGTGCAGGAACAAAAAAGTACTTGCCAAACGCCTGAGTCTCCGCTAAAAACCCCTCCGCGCTCTACGGAACGCAAACTCCCCTGTAGCTCAGCGGTAGAGCGGGTGACTGTTAATCACTAGGTCGTTGGTTCGAGCCCAACCGGGGGAGCCATTAATAAGCCCTGTAAGTCAAAAGCTTGCAGGGCTTTTCTTTTCGCAGGAATAGAAAATCTGATGCCGGAACGGTTTTACATTTACAGAGACTATCAGGAATTTCTAGCTATTCTGGAAGAATAGGCAGGAACCCTTTCTAAGGCTATTTCCCCATATGGGGAAGTAACTGTTAAGAGTTTGATAATGAAGTGCTCCAATGATTATACTGGCAAATTCTGGGAGCTCCCTATAAAGTGAAATCGACAGAATACTATAAAATATGGAAAAACTTTTGTACAATAACAAGTTATACATTTGTCACGAGTATCTGCTGGAAAAAGATTTTGAATCGGCTGTAATTGAACAAGCACCTCATATTTTTGGAAAGAACAGTATCTATATTGATATTAAGAAGCAAATTGGCGAAAGCATCATCACAATTCCAGATGGATACTTGATAGATTTTTCTTTTGAGGTTGAACCCAGGCTACACATTATTGAAAATGAATTATCCAGCCATGATCCTTATAAACACATAGGTTCCCAGCTTTTAAAGTTTGCTATTTCATATAAGGCCAGCGGCAGAAAAATAAAAGAATTTCTGCTTGATGCTTTAATGAAAGACGAAAGCATGAAAGAACGTGTTGAGGCAGGTTTTCTTCGTGCAGGATACAGGAATATAGATGCCTTTCTTGAAAGTCTTATTTTTGAAAAACCGTTGAACGCTGTCGTTGTTATTGATCAGTCTTCTCCGGAATTGGAAAATGTTCTTGGCCAATTGACTCTTAATACGGATATTGTTGAATTTAAAACATTTAAATATAGAAATGATTACATTCATCAATTTACTCCATTTAATGCAGAGGTGAGGGACGTCATAGAAAAAGGTAAAATCCTTAAGCCTGAGACATTGAATACCGTTGTCGTACCTGCAAGAGAAGAAGGATTTGAAAAAGAATTTCTTGGCAATAATCGTTGGTATGCAATACGTATTAGTGCATCCATGATAGATCGGTTAAAATATATAGCTATTTACCAGGTTTCTCCTGTATCAGCAATCACCTGCTATGCTGAAATCGTATCTATGGAAAAATATCAGGATACGAATAAATACTTGGTATATGTGAAAAATTTGAAAAAAATAAAACCTATACCGCTGGATGCGAATAATAAAAGGTTAGCACTTCAAGCGCCTCGGTATACCGCTATAGATCAGTTACTGAAAGCCAAAAAACTTTCGCAGGTATTTTGTTAATCCGTGGAAATATCAGATAGCTTGTACCAGTATAATATTTTTGTGCCGATTTTTGGTTGATGATGACCAAAAAAGCTTCCTCTTTTTTTTCACTTCCGGTTGGAGGTACGCATCAGCACGCGTTTTTTCAGCCAGTCGCGGACGGGTTCATCGTACAGTTTCAGGCAGGCATAGGCCAGGGCTATGCAGATAACGAGCGTGCCGGCGATGACGGGGAGCGCCTGGGAAAGGGGGACCTTGTTGTTGTAGAGCCATGCCGTGTAGAGGTAGACGATGGGATAGTGGGTGATGTAGAGGGGGTAGGAAATGTCGCCCAGGAATTTGCAGGCTTTTGAGGAGAAGCGGTCTTTCGTGTGTCCGCTGGCGGCCATGAAGATGATCAGGGGGAAGATGACGATGATGCAGAAGGCATCGTAAAGGCCATTCAGGCGGAAGTGTTCCGCGCCTCCCACATGGGGCATGGAGATGGTCGCGACGAGCATCAGGCTGCACCACCAGAAAGCGTTCCGGATGCTGGCGAGTTTCCCCAGGCGGAAGAGGAGTAGGCCGCCGAAGAACGGGAAGATCAGTCTCGTCGCGCCGATTTGGAGCTGTTCCAGGTCCAGTGTCCAGCCGCCGATGTTGTTGCCCTGGCTGAAGCATTGGTGGATCAGGGCGCAGCCTGCCAGGAAGACCAGGATGGAGAGCCAGGTGTTGGAAAACCTTCTGACCACGGTGGCGTACAGGATGTTGGCAATGTATTCAAAGAAGAGCGACCACGCCGGGCCGTTCAGCGGGTGCATTTCCGCCCAGCCGCGAATGTCCATGGAGGTGGGAACGGGCAGAAGCGTAAAGCCGATGGTCATCACGAGCAGCATTTCCCACATGGGCGTGGAGGCCATGGCCGGATAGATTTCTGAGTCCTGGAAGTAGAAGAAGATGCCGCCGATGAGCATCCCTATCACCACCATGGGCTGCAAACGGACCAGGCGCCGTTTGCAGAAGTCCCACAGGCTCATTTTGCCCCAGCGGTCATCGTAGGCGTAGCCGATGACGAAGCCGGATAGCATGAAGAAGAAGTCCACACAAAGATAGCCGTGGTTGATGATTTGGTCGGTATGGAATTCCCGGTCGCTCACGCTTCCTTCAAAAAGGTGGAACAGCACGACCATGACGGCCGCCACTCCCCGGAGGCCGTCGAGGATGGCGTAATGGGGCTTGGGCGCCAGCAGGGAGGCGCCGTTGGAGAGAGAGGTACTCATGGTCGGAATGTACGTGAACAGGGATTGTTTTCTTACAGGGAGGAGGCTTGCTGTCGCCGCGAGAGAGTCGATGGGGGAAACGTACGAAGGCACAATCATATTTTTTGATATCCCAGAGTAAAGGAAGAAAAGCGATGATTTTGTACGGTTTCTTTTCCGGGAGATGAACAGGGAAAGTTCTTCCAGGGGCGACGAATGCTTTCTGTCCGGGAGCTTCGGGAAACATGCCGTTTGAAATGGGAAAGGAAGCACGCTTCATTATCCTGCCTGCGCCGTTTTTGAAAAAGTAAAGGCTTCCCTCCCCCCTGCTGGGAGAGGGAAGCCGGTAGAGATTTATGATCCGTGGATGCCGGGAATACCCGGCGCCGACGGAAATCCGGCAGTCCGCATTTGTTGGCGGACAAGGAATCCGCATCAGGCCAAATGCATGCCGCCGGTGACGCCGAAGACTTCAGCCGTGATGAAGCTTGATTCCTGGGAGGCCAGGAAGACATAGAGGCCGGACAGTTCCACGGGCTGTCCCGCCCGTTCCAGAGGCGTTTTTTGACCGAATTCCGGCAGTTGTTCCTGCAACTGGCCTCCCGTTACCTGCAGGGGCGTCCAGACGGGGCCGGGAGCCACGACGTTGACTCGGATGCCTTTGGAGGCCACCTGTTTGGCCAGGGCGCGGCTGAAGGCAATGATGGCCGCCTTGGTGGAGGCGTAGTCAATCAGGTTTTTGCCCGGCTGGTAGGCCTGAATGGAAGAACAGGTGATGATGCTGGCTCCCGGCTTGAGGTGGGGGAGGACCGCCTTGGCAATCCAGAATAACGAAAAAACATTGACTTCAAATGTTTTGACAAGCTGTTCCGTGGTGATGTCCTGAATGCCCTCGGTCGCTACCTGCTTGCCGGCCACCAGGGCCAGGATGTCCAGCCCGCCGAGCTTTTCCAGGGCATCGTGAATAAGATTTTTGCAGAATTCCTCGTCGCTGAGGTCGCCCGGAAGAAGGACGATGTTGCGGCCTTCCGCTTCCACCAGCCGGGCCACTTCCTCTGCGTCGCTCTGCTCTTCCGGCAGATAGTTCAGGGCAATGTCCGCTCCTTCCCGGGCGTAGGCGATGGCGGCCGCCCGACCGATGCCGGAATCTCCTCCGGTCACCAGCGCCTTCCTGCCGGCCAGCCGGTTGCACCCTTTGTAGCTTTTTTCGCCGGAATCGGGAACGGGGGTCATGTCAGATTGAAGGCCGGGCGCTTCCTGTTGCTGTTTTTCATATTTCCCGTCATAGAATTGATGGCGGGGGTCCTGCATGTCGTGAATGTCTTTGCTGCTCATTTTTCCATTAATCGTGATGTTCAGAGGGGAATGCCGCGGGCCGGGGAAAGTCCGGGCAAATTTGATGCCGGACCTTGCTCAGGGCTTGCTGCTCCTGCATGCATTCCCATAGGGGTGGAGGCTTGAAAGACGGACGACCGTTCAATTGAAAACGCTGTTTAAGCGTTCCATGTCATTGATATTTCAAGGATTTTGTCAAGTTGAACAATATTGTGCCTTGGTTGGGATTACAGGCTCAACCGTACCTTTTCCGTGATCTGCACAAATTCGCCGGGCAGATTTTCAGCTATGGAGGCCGGGGAAGAAGGCCGCCTGTTTTTTCCGCCGCCATGCCTTTTTCCCGGAGAAAGGAGCGGATTGACGGAGATTCAGCCCAGCCCGTAAACAAGGTATCTGGCCGCTCCCGTCAGAGTCATCAGCAGGATGGGGTTGACACGCCATTTTCTCAGGGCAAACAGCGCGGCTCCAAACAGGATGAAGCTGGGAATGTCCACCCTTTCCACGGATTGCCAGTCAAAGGTGCCGCAGAAGGTCAGCATCAGGATGGTTCCGCCTGCGGACATGATCAGGCCCACGGAAGCCGCTTTCAACCCTTCCAGAACGCCGGAGATGTAAAGGGAACGCCGATGCCTTTGGAAAAAAAGGTGCAGCAGCAGCGCCGCCGCCACGCCGGGAAGGACGCAGCCCAGCGTAGCCATCATGGCACCGGGAATACCCGCTATCTGCAATCCCACGAAGGTGGACGTGTTGATGGCCAGCGGGCCGGGCGTCATCTGGGAGATCGTGATGATGTCGGTAAACACTTTCTGCGTGATCCAGCCGTGATGAATGACCACCTGGTCACGGATCATGGGGATAACGGCATACCCGCCGCCGATGCTGAACGCTCCGATTTGAAGGAAAGAGCTGAAGAGCTGCCAGAGCATCTGCATTATCCGGATCTCCTTTCCTGTTTTATTCGGACGTGCCACAGGCTCAGGATGCAGCACACGGCCAGAATAACGGCTATATGGAGGTGAAAGACGAAGCTTGCCACAAAGGCCCCCGGTACCATGGCGTTCAGCAGGGCCGATTTTTTGCGGAGAATCATCCGCCACATGTCCACCACAATGTCCACGATGAGGGCTGCCACGCCCGCCTGCATCCCCCGCAGGACGGCTTCCACCGCAGTGCTGGAGCTGAATGCCTCATACCAGGACGCCACGGCGGACAGGATGACCAGAGGGGGAATGACGGCGCCCAGGCAACTGGCAAGCACACCCGGAAGCCCTGCGGTGCGGTGGCCTGCCAGGGCGGAGAGGTTGACGGCGATCGCTCCGGGCGTGGATTGTGCGATGGCGGCCATGGACAGCAGTTCCTCCTTGGAGAACAAGTGTTTTTTCCGGACGTAATACTTGCTGATCATCGGGACCACAATGTAGCCGCCCCCAAAGGTGAACGCACCGATGAACAAATTGATCCAGAAGAGCCAGAGGCATGTTTTTATTTTTTCTCCGGACATGCTGCCTGAATGGAATGTGCGGGGTACCGCCGGGGATGTACGTAAGAGGTGTTTTCCTCCATTTTTTCATGCTGCCGGAAATGTCTTTACACCGGAAAGCCCGTTTTTGCGATACGCCGTGCAATGGTAACGGCATGTTACCACATCCGGAAGAAAAATGCATGCGATTTCACAGGAAAAATGAGGGAATTGCCCGCCTCCGCAGATAAAATGGAGAGGTTCGGAAAACCACCGCCGGGACTGCCTGCTTTTACCGGTATCCAACAGACTGTTCCGGAATACTTCACGTTTGACGGGCAGCGGAATGGCCGTAATCACCCACTAACCGGCGGCATTTTTTTATCAAGCAGTACTTATTAATTTATTTTAAGAAGGTAATTAATACCTGCGCCATGAACCGTATATCCCGCCTGTTCATGTATGTTTTTTGGCGGCATTTCCAGGATTCCGATCCCTGGTGGCGGATATGTGTCTGAGCGTGCTACCTATGATGGAGAATCGAGTTCCCTTGCATTTCCGGTATGCGAAACAGCCGTCGCCGTGCTGACGGGCATGATTCATGGCAGGCCCTGTTTTTTCAGGGCCGGACGCCGTTCCTGATAAATCCGCCTTCCCCGCATTTCGCGGATTTCAACGGCGGCCTTTTTCCAGTTCGTCCCTGCGCGCCATGATCTTTTCCATGACGGCCTTCCGGTCGCGTTCCGGGATCTCCACCGGATTGCCGCGGTAGTCGCTCGTCATGGCGGCCAGGGCGCCGCCTACATGGTGGGCGTCAAAAATCGGGAGCTTCCAGGTGGAAGGTTTTTCCGGATCAGGCACATAGGCGAATTCGGAAGCGGGGTATTCCTTGCCGTCCACTTCCTTTGTCTTGGGCTGGTGGTCCTGTTGCATGAGGGTGAGACAAGTTCCGGAAGAAGATCATTGCAGGAAAAAGCCCGATAAGACGCAATACTTCACGCAGCAAACCAATACGGTCACCTTTCCCATGGCTGCCAAAAGGCTGTGAATACCGGACGAATCTATTCCACAAAAACGATCTTTTGCGGAGGAAAACCCGCTTTCTCCTTTTTCTCTTTACACCCGGAGGGGAATATACGAGCATTTTTCTGTTAATTATAATAATTCCTAAAATGAAAGACACCATATACGAGGAGAGCAGACTCCCGGAAGGGCGCATGCCCGCCCTGCGCGTGGAACCCATGCCGGCGGATACCAACCAGCACGGCGACGTGTTCGGAGGCTGGGTGATGAGCCAGGTGGACCTTGCGGGCGCCAGCACGGCCATGCGTTATGCGCTGAGCCGCTATATCGTGACGCGGGCCGTCAGCAGCCTGACTTTTGAAGCCCCCGTGATGGTGGGGGATGTGGTCTCCTTTTACACGGACATTATCAGGGTGGGGCGTACCTCCCTGACGGTGAAGGTGGTGGTGTATGCGGAGCGCCTGACCAAGCTGTGCAACAACGTGGCCAAGATCACGGAAGCCGAACTCGTTTACGTAGCTCTGGGGCCGGACAAGAAGCCGATTGACCTGGAAGAGTCGCGCGCGCAGTTTGCCCAGTGCTGTTCCCTTGAAACGGGCGGCGAGGTTTCCTGCTCCTGAACGGGAGGGAAGCTCCGTGCGACGTCACGCGGTTTTCCGCTTTTTGCGGGTTTTCCCCTTGTCCTTGTCCACCAGGGCGAAGATGAAGGAACTTGCCGCCGCAATCGTTCCGATGGTGACGAACGTGGCGTGAAAGGCCGATTCCACGGCAGGTCCGGAGGTGGCTGCATGTCCGCCGAAACAGTCCAACAGCAAGGAGGCCGCCGCGATGCTGACGGCAATGGACAACTGCATGATCATGGAAAGCAGGGAATTCCCGCTGCTGGCGTCCGCGTTCGGCAGGTCGATCAGCGTCAGGGTATTCATGCAGGTGAACTGGATGGAGTTGGCCGCTCCCAGCAGGGCGAGCATGGACAGAAGAGTGAATTCATGGGTGCCGGGGCCGATGAAGTAGAAGGCCGCCAGCAGGGTCCCGATCGTGAACGTATTGATGACCATGATGTTCCGGTAACCAAATTTTCCGAGCAGCCGCGGCGCCACCGTCTTTGCCAGAAGGTTGCTCACGGCCAGCGGAATCAGGGACATGCCGGATTTAAGGGCGGAATACCCCAGCACCACCTGGAAGAAGAGGGGAATCAGGTAAGGCAGGCAGCTCCCACCCAGGCGGCAGACGATGTTTCCGGCTATGCCGATGGCAAAGTTCCGGATGCGGAACAGGGAGGGGCTGAAAAGCGGCGTTTCCGACCGGAACGCCAGCGCCCAGTACACGGTCTGGAAAAGAATCCCTGCCGTCAGGAGAATCCCCATCCGGGTTTTGTCCGGGGACCCTCCTTCCGTGGAAAGGCTCATCGTGATCAGCAGGGCGGAAGCGGAGAAGAACAGAAACCCCGGCCAGTCGAACTTCTGTTCCTTGACGGCCTTCAGGTCCGGCATCAGCTTCCGCGTGGCCCACAGGCCCGCCAGTCCCACGGGAATGTTGATCAGGAATATCCAGTGCCAGGAGATGTACTGCACGATGATGCCGCCCAGCACGGGACCGAGCAGGGGCCCCAGCAGCGCCGGAATGGTTACGATGTTCAGCACGTTGACGAACATGGAGCGCGGGTAGGAGCGCAGGATGACCAGCCGCCCCACAGGCATCAGGAACGCCCCGCCGATGCCCTGGACGACACGGCAGGCCGTCATCATGGCGACGGAGGTGGAAAGGGCGCAGAGCAGGGAGCCGAACGTGAACAGGGAGATGGCGAACAGGAAGGTGCGGCGCGATCCCAATTTGTCGGAGACCCATCCGGAGGCCGGTATCAGCACGCACACCGTCAGCATGTAGGCGGTGACCAGGGAGTGGAGCTGCAGCGGATGGGTGTGGAAGCTGCGCGCAATCGTAGGAATGGCCGTATTCAGGATGGTGGCGTCCAGCATCTGCATGAAGAACGCCGATGCTACCAGAAAAGGCAGGTAGCGCAGGGACCGGGATGATGTCGGCAGTTTTTCCATGAATGCTGCCCGCCAGTATCCGGCGTCTCCCCGGCGGGGGCAAGGCCGATGTCTGTCCGGCTTTTTTCGGCAGCCTTCCCCGCCGCCCCGGCTCCGGCGGTTTCATGTCCCCGCAATCACCGGCGGTCCCTGGCCCCTAGTCAGGGGAAACTGGGGATGGGACCCTGGTTCAGGCTTCCGGAACGAGCATGATGGATTTTGTTTCGGCGCCACTCGTTATTCCCTTTACGGTCAGCGTGCATTTTCCCGGCGGCAGGGTGATGGCGCCGGGAGAGTATTTGGTGAATTTGGTCCAGCCGCCCGTTCCTAGGAAGGTGAATTCCTCCTGGTTGCCGTTCGCGGAATAACCTATCTTGAGAAGGGTGGAGGCAGGGGCGGCTATGGCGTAATCCGTCGTTACCGTGTACGTGCCTCCCTTCTTCGTTTTAATGTCCCAGGTGACGGAACTGAAATGGGACAAAACATTGAATTTTCCGAGGTCCTTGGCCTGTGCGTGGGAAATGAGGCAGTTCTCCGGAGTGAGGATGATTTTCCCTCCCGCCGCCGGCTGCACCACCGGAAAAATGTCTGTCGGAATCAGGCGGATGTAACGGACATAAATGCCATCCTTTCCTTTTTTCCTGATGGTAAAGGTCTGCTTTCCCCTGGTGAGCTTCATTCTCCCCGGATGGTAAATGCTTCCGTCATTGATGCCTCCGCCGTTGGTCGGTACTTTCCACAGGAAAGAGGGGGAGGAGCCGCATTGCAGCTCATATTGTGCGGAAGCGCTTGCCGTCCAAGGGAAAACGTACCAGATTTCAAGAACGTATTCGCCGTCGTTGGAAACGTTGATTTCTCAACTGGCGCCGGAATCCTTTTTAGCCATGCCGGCAATGAATTTATTGGAGCGTATTCTTTCCAGCTTGCTGTCGGCCAGTTCCGCGTTTTCCGCCTTCATCAGAACGGCTTTTCCCTGGATGACTCCGGAACTGGCCGTTTTGATCAGTCCTTCCGCCGGGAATTTGGCCTGGATGCCCAGGCAGAGAAAAAGGGATGAGGTTAGAAGGAAAAACAGTTTCATCGTGTAGAGGGAGTATTCCTTTTCTCCTTTAAATGCCCTTAGTTGCCCATGGGAAATAGTCCATGCCCAACATAACCCGTAAAATTTCCCCGTGAGGAAGAGCCGGAACCGCGCAAACGGCCGGAAAACATCCAGACAGGGGGGAATTTCATCCTACTGGCCGAGAACCACCTGATTTTCCAGCGGTTTCCCTTCCAGAAATTCCCGGATGTTATGAAGGGTGACTTCCGCAATGTTGTGCAGGGCTTCCTTCGTGAAAAAACCCTGGTGGGAGGTCAGGATAACGTTGTTGAAGGAGAGCAGGCGGGCAAGGGTATCGTCATCAATGATTTTGTCGGATTTATCCTCGTAAAAATATTCCCCTTCCTCCTCATACACGTCCAGCCCGGCGGATCCCACCTTTTTGGATTTCAGGCCGTCTATGAGCATATCCGTGTGGATCAGCTTGCCGCGCCCCGTATTGATGATCATCACGCCGTCCTTCATTTTTCCGATGGAGTCGGCATTGATCAGGTATTTCGTCTCCGGCGTGAGCGGGCAATGCAGGGAGATGATGTCCGACCGCGCGTACAGGCCGTCCAGTGTGGTGTAGGTGATGCCGGTTTCCTCCGCAAAGCGTTTGTCCGGGTACGGATCATAAGCCAGAATATTCATGCCGAATCCCTTGAGGATGCGAATAAGTATTTTGGCGATCTGGCCCGTGCCGATGATGCCCGCCGTCTTTCCGTGCATGTCGAATCCCATCAGGCCGTGCAGGGAAAAGTTCCCGTCTCTCGTGCGCCAGTAGGCGCGGTGAATTTTGCGGTTCAGCGCCAGCATCAGGGCCACGGCGTGTTCCGCCACGGCGTAAGGCGAGTACCGCGGCACGCGCACGACGGGCAGTCCGTAGCGCTCCGCGGCTTCCAGGTCCACGTTGTTGAACCCGGCGCAGCGCAGGGCCAGCAGCCTGACGCCGTTTTCCTTCAATGCACGGATGACTTCCTCTCCCGCCGTGTCGTTCACGAAGATGCAGGCCACATCCATCCCGCGGGTGAGCGGCACGCTGTCCGTGTTCAGATGCCCCTTGAAATAACGGATATCGTAATGGTATTCGCGTTCGTTGATCGGGTTGAAGGAGTCCCGGTCATAGGACTTGGCGTCGAAAAATGCTATGCGGCAGGGATGGTCGGTCATGGGAGGGAATGGGTTAGGTGGCGGGGGTATTTCCGGACGCCTGCCCCTGGCTGGCGACGGCTTCCATGCGCCTGCGGACTTCATCCGGATCACCCAGGAAATAGTCTTTCTGCAGGTTCAGCGAGTCGTCAAATTCGAATACGTACGGAATGGCCGTGGGCAGGTTCAGGGAAAGAAGTTTTTCGTCGGGAATATGCTTCAGGTACTTGATGATGCCGCGCAGCGTATTGCCGTGGGCCACGACGAGGATGTTGTCCCATGTTTTCAGGGAGGCCAGAATGGTCCCTTCCCAGTAGGGCATCAGGCGCTCAATGGTGGATTTCAGGGATTCCGTGCGCGGCAGTTCGTCGTCCGGCACTTCCCTGTATCGCGGGTCCCACCGGGGATTGTTCATGTCGTCTTCCGCCACGGGAGGGGGTGCCACGTCATAACTGCGGCGCCAGACCAGGACTTGTTCGTCGCCGTATTTTTTAGCCGTTTCACTTTTGTTCAGGCCCTGGAGCATGCCGTAATGCTTTTCATTCAGCCGCCAGCTTTTGGCAACCGGCAGCCAGTCCTGGTCCAGGCGGTCCAGAACGCAGTTCAGCGTCTTGACGGCGCGCTTGAGGTAGGACGTATAGGCTTGGTCAAAAGCCATTCCCTTGTCTTTCAGCAAGTCGCCCGCATAGTACGCTTCCTGCACCCCTTTTTCCGTCAGGTCCACATCCGTCCATCCGGTGAATCTGTTTTCCCGGTTCCAGGTGCTTTCTCCATGGCGCAGCAGAACAATTGTTTTCATCTCGGTTAGTTTAGACAAACTTTTCCCTGTTATTGTGCAAAAAACGGGATGTATGACATTATTCGGGAACTTGTCCGCGCCGGCAGTGCGGAAAGGGAAAATGTGATTGGCAAGCGTCTTCAAAAAGGGTAACAGTTCGGGATGATGAAGCAACATGGCTGCATGGGGGCCGTCGCCCTGATAGCCGGCATGGCCGCCCTGGCATGGGCCGGGCCGGAAGCCGTCCTGAATGTGGAAAAGCCCGCTCCTTCCCGGGGAACTCCCGCCGTTTTCAAGTTCGGCGGAGAGGACAACCAGGAATTCATGCTGAACGGCAAACCGTTCCAGATACGCGGTGCGGAAATGCATCCCCAGCGGATTCCCAGGGAATACTGGAGGCACCGCATCCGGACCGCCAGGGCCATGGGGCTGAACACAATCGCCTTTTACGTTTTCTGGAATGACCATGAACAGCCGGACGGCAGCTTTGATTTCAAGACCGGCAACCGGGATTTGGCCGCGTTTCTCAAACTTTGCCAGGAGGAAGGCATGTGGGTACTTTTCCGTCCGGGGCCGTACGTCTGCGGGGAATGGGACCTGGGAGGGCTGCCTCATTACCTGCTGAAAGACCCCAAGGCCAAACTGAGGACAACGGAAGACGCCAAATTCATGAAGGCCCAGGCCCGGTATCTGGAAGCGGTGGCCAGAGTGGCGGAGCCGTTTCTGGCCAAAAATGGCGGCCCCATCCTGATGACTCAGCTGGAGAACGAATACGGCAGCTACCAGCGCAAGGACCCCAAGTACATGGAATGGCTGAAAACGTTCTGGACGCGGAAGGGATTCGGGCCGTTTTACACGTCCGACGGCGCCGGGGAACATTACTTGAAGGGAGTCACGCTTCCTGGCGTGGCCGTGGGGCTGGACCCCGGATTGAACGACGGGCATTGGAAGATTGCCAACAAGTGCAATCCGGGCGTTCCCGTCTTCTCCTCGGAAACGTATCCGGGCTGGCTGAGGCACTGGGGGGAAGGCAACTGGAACCCGACTCCCGAAATCGTTAATCATGTCCGCTGGTTCATGGACAAGGGGCGTTCTTTCAGCCTGTTCGTTTTTCACGGGGGCACCAACTTTGGCTTCACGGCGGGAGCCAACAATGGAGGGCCGGGGAAATATCAGCCGGACCTCACCAGCTACGACTACGGCTCCCCTGTGGATGAACACGGCCGCATGAACGAATATTACACCCGGATGAGGGAGATCATTCTGGCCAAGCTGCCTGCGGAGGCGGCTGTCCCGGAACCTCCCGCGGACATTCCTTCCATGGAGATACCGGAATTCACTCCGGAGGTGCATGCCGGATTGTGGGAGAACCTGCCCAGGCCGTTCCGTTCCAAATTCCCGCAGCCGCCCTATTTTGAACAGTGGAATCAGAACCAGGGCATGGCCATTTACAGCACCTCCGTTCCGGCGGGGCCTTCCGAAACGCTGGAACTGTCCAATGCCAGCGATTACGCGCAGGTGTACCTGAACGGAGAACTCATCGGCACGCTGGATCGCCGCCTGGGGCAAAAAAAACTGGTTCTGCCGGAGCGCAAAAAACCGGGAACGCTGGAAATCCTGGTGGAAGCCATGGGCCATATCAATTTCCACATCAGCATGGAGAGCGACCGTAAGGGATTGCACGGCACCGTGAAACTGGGAACACGCGAATTGAAGGGATGGACGGTCAGGGCGCTGCCGCTGGCAGCCGCTTCCATCACGCAGGCTCCCAGGGGGAAGGGATCGTCCAAGAAGCGGGCGGGAGCCCATTTCCGTGCCGTTCTGAACATTGAGGACCCCCGCGACACCTTCCTGGACATGTCCCGCTATACCAAGGGGTACGTTTGGGTCAACGGCATCAACGTGGGACGGTACTGGAACGTGGGACCGCAGTTGAGGCTGTATGTGCCCGCGCCTTTTCTGAAAAAAGGGAAGAACGTGATCGACATCCTTGACCTTCACGAAACGGAGCCCAGGCCCGTCCGCGGCATGACGGAGCGCAACAAGGAACCGGGCAAGGTCAATACGAAGAACCTGGATAACCAGTGGTAAGGGCGGATAGCCGGGGCGGATGATGGCTGCCTTTTTCCCGGCAGGGAAGAATCCGGAGTTCTTCCGGCGTTGCCTTTGCCGTCAGGACGCCTGCGCCGCCTTCCGTTTGCGGAAGGCGGACTTGAACTCCTGCCAGTCCGTGGTTCTCAGCAGTTCGGAAAGGTTGGAATAATAGGACTTGTGGTGTCCGAACCGTTCGTCCTTCAATTCTTCCTCGGCTTTTTCCGGGCTCCAGCCCTGTATGACGATGCGGTAAGCCGCGCAGACAATGCCTGTGCGGTCGGAACCGTGCCAGCAGTGCACCAGGATGGGTTTGGGAGCTTTATCAATCAGCAGCAGGCACTCCATCAAATCCTGGGCGGTTACCTTTCCGGCGGCCAGCCTGATGCGGTAAAGGTTCAGGGAAGTTCCCTGCGCCTCATTGTCGTCACGGTGGTATTCCCGCAGGTTCAGCACGGATTTGATGCCCTGTTTTTCCAGGGCTTTAAAACCATCGTCGTCCGGCTGGGCGGAACGGTATAATTCCCGGCTGAGCTTGTAGCAATTATTAACGTTTTTCACAGACACGGGTACGGCAGCCGCTATTTTTGCATCCGCATGAATGGGCGGCATGCAGCCTGCCAGCAGAAAAAGCATCAACAGAACGGGCTTAAGAGGCATGGCGGCATCAGGGTATGGCGGGATAACCCACGCTCTGGGCATACAGAACCTTCTTGAACATCTTGAGTTGCAGGCGCTCATGAAGGTTTTCCTCATTCAGCATGGCGCGGAAGACGGTGCCAAGCCCGGCGGAAGCGCAGAAGAGATAAACGTTCTGGCCGACAAAACCGACATCCGCGCAGGCCGTCGTCAATTTTCTTTTTGCGTCAAAATCGCCGGGCTGTTTGGACTGGTCCACTACATACACCAGATTAAGGGGAGCCTGGGCTACGAATTCCTGCGTACCTGTTGAAGCCCTCAGGTCTCCCTGTATCATCTTCTTCAATTTATGCGTCTCCGGCTCGTAAAGGTAGGCCGCGTCCGGAAGAATCACATAAATTTCTATTTCATTGGAGTTCCGGGATGATGGAGCAGTCCGGTAATCCGTGTCCTCGCGGTTGACTCCCTGGGCGGCCCACAGCAGGGATGAGAGTACCGGGAGAGGAATGGGCCGGTCCGCGAAGGTCCGGATGGACCGGCGTTCCTGCAGGGCTTCCATGAGGGGCTTGCCGCCCCTCCTGTCCGGCTCCGGAAGGATAATGTCATTGCAAAGGGAGTTTCCTGCGGAAAGCCATGCGGAAACGAGAAACAGGCCAAAAAAATGAATGCGGAACAAATTCATGCGGGATAAATAATAGGAGAGTCTTTTGAACAGAATATATATTGGATGTTTCCCGGACTTTTTTGGGAAGAAGGGGAGCCGTTATCCTAGGAAATGGATAGGGTTGTGCAAGAAAAAAGAAATGGTCCTGTTTTTCTGCGGATGCCTTGCCGGAAAAGGCGCCGTGTCTTCCTGTTTTCCCCGCGGAAGATGCGGGAAGAAAGACAAATGGAAACTTGTCTCTGTGAACAGGTTGTTTCGGATTGACCTTGAGTTAATCTTGCGCTTTTATGTTAAACGGAACCAGGTACTGCTGCTTCCTTACAAATTGTTGAATTACCTGAATTGCTTTAATTTCTTAAACTGCCTTATGAATATCCCGCATTCCTGGAATCCGCCTCCGCCGAAACGTAAAAAATCCTCCTTCGGCGGATTAATCATGGTGATTGTCGTGATACTTGCCCTGGCGGGCGGCGGAGTTGTGTACTACCGCGTTTCCGAACAAAGAAAAGCGGAGGCAGCAGAGCTGGCTGCCAGAAAAGAGGCGGAAGCCCAGGCCGAGCGTGCGCGCAAAGCCGCAGCCCAGGAAGCCGCCCGCAAGGAAGCGGAAGCCCGCGCTCTTGCGGAGGCTGAGAGAAAGGCCCGGCTGGAGGCGGAACGCCGAGCCGCCGAAGAGGCCGCCAAAAAACAGCAGAAGGAGCCGGAGGAAGTGAAGCCGGCTCCGGTTGAGCCCAAGGAGGAGCCCATCGTTCAGGAAGAGGACCCCCGGCTGGAGATTTTCAAGAAGCCCGTGCTGCTCGTCAGCCTGAAAGCCAATGATGCCGCCAACCGGAAGTTGTTCAAGGACGCTTTTGACCTGGCCCTGGAAACGAGCCGTTATGATTTATATGCGGAATTCCTGCGCACCAATCTGGAAAGGGATGCCGTGAAGGTCATCAAATTCGGCAAATTTGATGAAACCATGTATAAGCAAAGCCCCATGCTCATGCGCGCCAACGAGCTGTACCAGCTCATCAGCAAGGTGGGTCCGGACACCATCCGGGAGCAGACCATGGAAAGCACGCCCAGATATTTTTATCCGTGGCTTTTTTCGGATGAATCCAATCCCGTAAAGCTCTTTCTGCGTACGGTGGCGCGGGAGCAGACCCCCAAGGAACAGTGGGCCGGCATCCTGCGGAAATGGGCCGAATTCTGGATGAAAACGTCCGCCATGCCCCGCAGCAAATATTCCTCCCTGGCGCTGGCATGCGCCATGCTCCACCCCGGCATTGCCTCCAGTCCGTCCAAATTGAGGGCATCCTCTTCCGGCAACATTTCCACGACGCCCCTGACGCTGGAGTAGGTATTCGAATATTTTATGAAAATGGACGAGAAGCATGAACTGCTGACGGACATCACCAAGCTGAGCCCGTCCGAGCTGCTGTTCGTCGTGGATGTCCGTCTTCCGCGGTCGGAAATGGACTGGGCGCGCAAAAAGGTGCGCCTGACCCGCAAGGGGTGGGGAGGCGCCTACTCCATGATCCGCTACCGCATGGATCGCGCCGCCCTGGGCAAAGACCCGTACAATACCTATTCCTTCCAGGAAATCCTGGATGAAGGCGGCATCTGCATGGACCAGGCCTATTTTGCCGTCAACACGGCCAAATGCAACGGCATTCCCTCCGCATACGTTACCGGCGACGGCAACCGCGGAGCGCATGCCTGGGTGAATCTGCTGACGGCGGACGATACCTGGCAGTCCTACGGAGGCTACGGATACAATACGGGCCATTTCTCCCATCCGCACAACCGCAAGTCCAAACATGAATCTACCCTTCTGCAGGGAATGGACAGGAAAGTGAACGGCGCCAGGCTGGATGCCACGCTGGATTACCTCTCCCTGGCGGACCTGTTTGAAGAAATGCAGAAACCGGATTGCGTCAAGGTCATGCTGGAGGCCGCCACGGAGAACACGCCGGGCAGCCCCCTGGGCTGGGAACGGCTGATTGAAGTGATGGCACGGCCTGAAAGCGAGACAAAGCTGGAGGAATGGGACAGGCTGGCCACCCTGATCAAGCGGAAATTCCGCTCCCGGCCGGACTATCTGGCCATGGCCGCGCGCGTGGAGGACGAATATATCTTCCCCCAGCGCGATGCCGCCACGAACAAGCGCAATGTGGCCCGCGACTTGAAAAAATTGGAAAAGGAAACGGACGAAGGCCGCAGCGACCTGACCTCCGCCGCCATCAAGCGGCAGGCGGACATCCTGATGGAAAAAGGCGACAAGGCGGCTGTAGCGGCCCTTTACCGGAAGTCCATGAAGGACTATGCCGTCCGTGCGGAAGTGTTTGAAGCCCTGATGGGGCAGTATTACCGCTACATTTCGGAAGACCAGGCCGCCGTGCTCCAGCTGGCCAAGGAGGCGGAATCCTCCTACAACAGGTATATCCGGACGAAGTCGGACGACTATTTCAAGGTGAAGAAGGAAGTCTCCATCCAGAAAAGGATTGCCGGCTATTACGAGAAGGGAGGTAATGAAAAGAAGGCTGCCTTGTTGCGGAAAGACGCTGAAAAGCGGGAGAAAAACAGCAAGAAAGGCATCAGGGAGGAACGTTGATCCGGACGGTTGCCGGAGTGGGGGAGGCACGCTCCGTTTCCGCCGGGAAGGGAGCGCCGGCCTCTCTTGTCCCGGGTTGCGGCATATCCGTGGAATGAACGTTTTTAAGCTGGAATGCTGTCTTATCTTCAACTAATACATGTCCCATATGGCAAGAGAACCTTACGCGAACTTCTGGCCCAAAGTGGCGGATACCGCTTTTGTGGCGAACAGCGCCGACCTGATCGGCGATGTCACCATTGGAGAGCACGCCAGCATCTGGTATCACACCACCCTGCGTGCAGATATCAACAAGATTGTCATTGGAGACTATTCCAACATTCAGGACAATAGCTGTATTCACCTGGCGGACGATTACGGCTGCTATGTGGGCAATTACGTGACCGTGGGCCACGGCGTGATTCTGCATGCCTGCACGGTAGAAGACGAGTGCCTCATCGGCATGGGGTCCACCATTCTGGACGGCGCGGTTATCGGCCGCGGGTCCGTCGTCGGCGCCAATTCCCTCGTAACTAAGGGCACGATTATTCCTCCCAATTCCCTGGTGCTGGGCTCCCCCGCCAAGGTAGTCAAGGACCTGGGGCCGGAATCCCAGGCCAACAACCGCAAGTGGGCGGAAAAATATGTGAAGGTGGCTACCCGCTATACGGAACGGGTCATCAATCCCGGTTTTTAATTCCCGAACTTTTGCCTGCCATGCCGGAAGAAAAGCTGATTACCGTGGAACCTTATGCGCTGCTCTATACGCGGGCAGGCGCGGGGGTATGCCTGCGTGATCCGCTTACCGGCAAGGTAGGCGTCATTTTCATGGAGCTGCCGGACGGCATGGCTCTGGAACAGGTGCTGAAGGGCGGACGCCCGGCCCGGCCGGACACTTCCTCCCTGCTGGCGCACCTGCTCTCCGCCATGGAGTGCCGGGTAAGACTGGTGCTGATTAACGGAAGGAAGGATGAAGTCTTTTATGCCCGGGTGGCGGTGGAAGCCGTCAATGAAGTCATGGAGAAGCTGGTGGAACTGGACGCGCGTCCGTCCGATGCCCTGATGATTGCCGCCCGCTTTGGAACCGGGATCAAGATCATCCCCGCCGTATGGGAGAGCATGGAAAATATTTTCCCCCAGCTTGAACAACTGGAGACGGACTCCGTGGACAGCCGCGCTCCGGTATATGTGGCTGACTTGTAGGAGGGGCAATGAGCTTTTGTTCCATCCGGATACGGCTTAACTGAAAAAAAACTTGCCAAGCGCGGGGGAAGTCTGTACATTCGGCCCACATCACTTCAAGTGGGTAGATTCCCGAGCGGTCAAAGGGGGCAGACTGTAAATCTGTTAGCATTCGCTTTCGAAGGTTCGAATCCTTCTCTACCCACCACTTTTTCTCTTTCATACTTGCTCACGACCCTTGATTCTTCAAGGGTTTTTTCATTTCTTGCTTGCATGAGCTATCATGAGTACGCATGAAACAGGTGTACACTGAGGTGTACATTTCCACTTTCTCCAAGTGTGCATCATCCAAAAACACTGTTAAACAGGGCCGGATTGATCAAATGTAAAAATTCTGGATTGCCCTTTTTAGTGTTGCAGGGAAGCAGATCCGCAAGACGACGAAAATAGCCATTATCCCTTCTGTTATTCCTTCGGGGAAAAGCAAAATGGCTGTAGGAAGGGAGAATGAAGCCAAGGTCCGTTTGATTGCTGAAAAGCTGGAAAAGGCCGCCAATAGGGAGCAGGTGGACGCCAAGAAGGTAAAGGTTCTTGCCGGGGGAGAGCAGGGAGGAAATTTTTGCGTGGCAAGCAGTACATGAAGGATAGGCCGGACTTTTGAGACAACTACGCGCGGGAAAACGGCGCTCATACCCTGATAGAAGAAGGATTTGCCATTCTGGACATCGCACCCCGGAACGCGCTCACATGGACAACAGCCGCGCCAATTATCGCCGCTGGCTGGCCGGGAAGATGAATGCCCGCTTGCCTGCCTTTCATGTTGCGGCGGCCTTTCCCTACTACCCATGAATCACAGACCAACCGCGCAAGCAGGATGAATAAGGATTGAATCTTGATTGTTGAAGATGACTTTGACATTGCGAAAATACTCAAGCTCTTTCTTACCACGGGTACTGCCACGTATGCGTTGAAAATTCAGGCGTAAGCGGATTGGAAGCGGCGCTGAGCCGGACTTCCGGTCTTATTTTACTGGATATCATGCTGCCGCACACTCAGGTCCACTCCCCATACGGCGGCTGTTCCCATCATCATGCTCACGGCAAGGAATGAAGTTTCCGGAGACCGGAGCGGATGATTATGTCACCAAGCCGTTTAATACAGAAGAGCTTCTGGCGCGCATCAAAACCCAGCTCATGAAGAGTGTGGCTGACCGGCTGCGGGACCGGTTGTCCAATTTGATTATTAAAAGACGTCACGGCTTGAGCTTGCCGCAGTGAAAAACCGCTGCGGTTCCGGCGAAAGGCCCGTGAGTATGCCGCATGGATGACTTCTGGTCTGGTCGACAAGGAGGGGCCGGATATGTTAGAAAAGGTTCCCTTTTCCAACTGCTGTATTGATTTGATATGTTAACCACACTGATTATTCTGGGAGTCTCCGCCATTCTGTTTGTCCAGGGGAGGATTCGTTCGGATATTGTCGCGTTGTGTTCCCTGTTGTGCCTGATGGTGTTCGGCATTCTTGGCCCGGAGCAGGCGCTTTCCGGATTTTCCAACTCCATCGTTGTGATGATGGTGGGGCTTTTTGTGGTGGGCGGCGCCATTTTCAGGACGGGGCTTGCCAAAATGATAGGCGGCAGGATCGTGAAGATGGCCGGAAAAAGCGAATTGCGCCTGCTGGTGCTGACGATGCTCGTGACGGCCGGGATAGGCGCGTTTGTCAGCAATACGGGCACGGTGGCGCTGATGCTGCCCATTCTCGTGAGCCTGGCGGCGGACGGCGGGATTCAGACGCGCCGCCTTCTGATGCCCATGGCCTTCGCCAGCAGCATGGGGGGCATGCTGACGCTGATCGGCACGCCGCCCAACCTTGTGGTGAACAACCAGCTTCAGGAAGCCGGACTGGAAGGGCTGGGCTTTTTCTCTTTCACTCCCATCGGCATCGTGTGCATCGTCACGGGTGTTCTGGCCCTGATTCCCCTGAGCAGGAAGTTTCTGGGCGAACGCGGGGAGGAACCACAATACGAGGCTAAGGGAAAGTCCCTGAGCCAGTTGATAGACGAATACCAGATCATCGGTAACCTGTACCGACTGCGCGTGCTGGAAGATTCCGAGTTAACGGAGCATCCCCTGCACGACCTGCACATTCCGGACCGCTACCATGTGAACATTGTGGAGGTGCGCCGCAGGCATTCCGGCCGCCATTCCTTTCTGCAGACGGTCAGCCAGACCATGGCGGGGTCCGATACGCGGGTGAAGAAGGCGGACGTGATTTACGTGATGGGGGAGTTTGAGGATGTGGACCGTTTCGCGCGGGATTTCGGAGCCGTGATGATCAACCGGAAGACGCCGGAAGATACGGATTCCATGCTCAGGAGCAAGTTGAAGTTTGATGAAATCGGCATTGCGGAGATGCTGCTGATGCGCAATTCCGACTTGATCAATACCCCGGTCAAGTCTTCCGGGCTCCGTGCCAAGTACGGCGTCAATATTCTGGCCATCCAGAGGGACAATCATTACCTGTTCCACAATTTGAAGGACGTGAAGCTCCAATATGGGGATACGCTTCTCATTCAGGGAACGTGGGCGGACATCGCGCGTCTGAGCGAAAAGACGTTTGAATGGGTGGTGGTAGGCCAGCCCCTGGCGGAGGCTTCCAAGGTGACGCTGACGCACAAGGCTCCCCTGGCCGCCGGAATCATGATCCTGATGATCGTCGCGATGGTGTTCAACTGGGTTCCGGCCGTGGCCGCCGTACTGATTGCCGCCGTGCTCATGGTGTTGTGCGGCTGTCTGCGCAACGTGCAGGAAGCGTACAAGACGATCAACTGGGAAAGCATCGTACTCATTGCGGCCATGCTGCCCATGTCCCTGGCGCTGGAAAAGACGGGGGCGTCGGAAGCCATTTCCCACGGCCTGGTGGCGGGGCTGGGAGGGTTCGGCTCCATGGCCCTGCTGGCCGGCATTTATTTCACGGCTTCCCTGCTGACCATGTTCATCAGCAATACCGCTACGGCGGTGCTTCTGGCGCCCATTGCCGTGCAGTCCGCCGTGAGCATGGGAATCAGCCCCTATCCGCTGCTGCTGGCGGTTTCCGTGGGCACCAGCATGTGTTTCGCCTCTCCCTTTTCCACGCCTCCCAATGCCCTGGTGATGCCGGTGGGCAAGTACACGTTCATGGATTACGTGAAAGTCGGCGTGCCGCTCCAGGTGATCATGGGGCTGGTGATGGTCGTCGTGATTCCCCTGTTTTTCCCGTTCGGCAAGGGGTAGGGTATGCATAAGCAGGGGAGTATGGCAGGGATTTCCCGTTTTTTTGCAAGAAAAAGAGAGACAAGGGCGCAGTCCGGGAGTAGAACGGGAGTAGTTATAAAAACCTTTTATTTTATCATGAAGAAGTATTTGTTTATTGCCGCTGCCGCCATGTTTGCGCTGCCGTCCATGGCTGCTGAAGACGCTCCCAAGAAGATGACCTCCGCAGAGAAGAAGGCCGCCATGCTGGAAAAGTATGATACCAACAAGGACGGCAAGCTGGATGCGGAAGAGAAGGCCAAGATGAAGGAAGACCTGAAGAAGCAAAAGGAAGAGGAACGGGAAGCCAAGAAGCACGGCTCCCGCAAGTCCGACTGATGTTTTTCTGGTTCATTCACGGTGTTCCGTATGAAAACGGCCTGAAACATGTTTCAGGCCGCAGGAGAGCCGGACATTTTTAAGACGATGAGATACGGGAAATGGACCAGGTGGTGTACCGCCGGCATGCTGGTTTTACTGGCAGGCTGTACGGCGGAGGAATGGGCGCAGTTTTCCAAGGAAATGGAGGAAAACCAGCGTGCCGCTGCCGAACGCCGCGCCACATACCACAATATCAGCGTCCAGTGCTCCGACTGGGACATGAGGGGTACGGCCACGGCCGGCCTGTCCGCCAAGGGATTCCGGGTCATGTATCCCGGAGAGGGGAATTACGGGGCTGTCGTCGCCGTCAACAAAACGGCGGAAGAACATACCCTGATCCGCAAGGGCCTTTACTTTGTCTCTACTCCGGGGCCTGACACACGGCCGGGATACAAGATCAAGGTCACAGTCACCGTGCATGATTTAAATGGCAAAAAGCTGGCGGAATACCAAGGGGAAAGTTCCCCCGGGGAGTCCTACCACCGTTCCGAGGCGGCACGCTCCGCCTGCCGCAAGGCAATTTCCCGAATGCCCGCCAGCAGCTCTCTTTATTGGTAAAGGAGCAAGGCTTTTCGTAAAAGTTACAGCCGGAATCCGGGTTATGCCGGGGTTCCGGTTTTACGTTTTTTGCGGGACCGGATTTTATAGGCCAGCGTGTCGATCAATTCCCGGACAGCATTGACCGGGTTTTGCCGCAGGACGTGGCGCCCTTTCAGAACGGCGCCGGGCCGGACGGTTCCCGTTCCGCGATGGTTGCGGATGACTGCGGCCGTCTGGGCAAACATGTTGTATTTTTCCAGAACCAGGCGGCGTGCTTCCCGGATGGCGGGGAGACGTTTTTCATATTCGCCGTCGTCCATGGATTTGCGGATGATTTCAAAGGCTTTCCCGGGATCGTCCATGGGGACGGGGATGAAGCTTTCCGGCGGGAAGCATTCCGTGGCAAGCGGATCCCCGGCATAGAAGGGGAGGGTCATGGCGACAAAGGCGTCCGCAAGCTTTTCCGTCCAGTGGTGGGGCTCCAGATGGTTTTCCACGCACAGGTGGTACTTGTAGTCGTCCATGGCGACGGTTTTGTTGTCTATTTCCCGGATGCCGTGCCCGAACCAGTCCAGTTCAGGCAGTCTGTCCGCCAGGTAGCGTGTGAGGTCGTAGCGCATTTTATGCATCGTGTGTGTATGCTGCTTGGCGGAGCAGATGGTGGAAAGCATTTTGGTCTTCGGAAATTCCTTTTGATCCAGGATTTCCTGCATGGGTTTGATGTACAGCCATTCCAGGCAACCCCGGCCCAGCGTGTGGTTGGGGTGGGGAAGGTCTGTCGGGGAATGCGTGGTCAGGACGGTGCCGAACTGGCGCGTGTATGCACGGCTGTATATTTTGATGGATGGCGGTTCCACCGTGATCAGGATGGTTTGGTCCGGCGGGCAGAGCAGGGGTTCCGTTTCATTCCTGATGGTGCCGATGTCGTGCCTGGGGAATTCGTCGTACACCAGCACCCAGTCGTAGTCCGTCATGGCGGCATCCGTGCAGAACAGGCAGCCGTCCCACAGCAGGGAGTCCGTCTCGTCGGGAGAGGCCTTGGTGGATTTTCTGATGACTTTAATGCGTATGGGGTTGCTGGAATCCTGCATATGAAACTGGTGTTGAAGAAAGGGGCGGGAAAGGCGCCGCATTTCCGGAATGCGGCGAAGCCGCGGAGAGCCTTCGTGCCCGTAGTGTAGGGGGAGCACCTGCCTTGTCAATGTCAAAGGGTCCGCCGTTTTTCCACGAATGGCGGCAGGTCAGTTGGATGCCGTATTCTCCCATTCCGGGAAAAGCCGGTCAATGACGCTGGCGACCATTTTCCTGGTGCCGCAAGGCATCGGTGGGCGGAAAGTATGTTCCGCGAAGGGGCTCCGGCCTTGCCGGGAAAAAGGGGAACAAAAGTTTTCAGAAAGGTATTTGCAGATAGGGATGAAGAGGGGAAGCGAGAGAGATGGCAGGAAGGAATAAAAGACTTGTACGCGGAGTGTCCGTGCGGGATGCCGTGGTCGTTATTTCCGGCGACGGGATTTCAGACTGTGCCACGCCAGCCGGCCCTTGTGGCCGCGTTTCAGAAAACGCTGGTAGTAGGATATCCAGGTGCCGTCCCCTTTGCGGTGCGCTTCTTCCGGAGGCCGGTCAAAAATCCTGTAGAGTTTTTCCGTCTCCCGGGCCGTTTCTTCCAGAAACAGGGTTTCCTGTTCCGGCGTTTTCCAGGGGCGGGACATGATTTCACACCAAAGATCGTCATTTTCATCCACCTTTTTCACGTAGGCCACAGCGTCGTCCAGTGTAGCAAATTCATGGCAGTTGATGAAGGAAAGGGTATTGAATTCCTTGCCGATTTCCGGATTGCCCCAATAAATGGGTATGGTGCCGGCAAGCATGCTGGTGACGATTTTCTCGCTGGTGTAGCCGGGATACCAGGCATTCTCAAAGGCAATGGAGAATTTGTACGGTTTTTTCATCTCAATGGATGAGGCGTACCAGTCTTCCGCCCGGCGGCCGTCTCCCGGCGTGTTGTTGAGATGGCTTCCCAGGGAATTGACGAATTTATAGCCGGAAAGCTTGTGGAACATGGCGTCCCGGTTGGGATGGGATTTGCGGTTGGCGTAAATGAAGTTGCAGAACCCCGTTTTGGCGGCGAGAAGATTTTCCGCATTCAGCCCTTCCTTGGCCCCGTGCACTTCCTGCAGGTGGGGCCGCAGGCTGGGGAGTTTCACGGTACGGTCATAGTAGGGGATGGCATCCACTCCTATATAGTAGTCAAACAGCATGAAGTCGGGTGCAATGGCTTCATGACAGCCGTACATGATGGTGACATGGCCCGGTGCGCGTTCCAGAAAGTCGTAGAATGCTTCACGATTGACGTAGAACCACGGCGTGGCGACTAGGTAATCGAAGTCGGAATCATTTTCCTCCACGTGGTACCGGTCCTGAAGAAGCCGCCGGAAACCTTCCTTTCCGAAGTCCGGAGTGGATTGTAAAAAGGAAATTTTAAGCGTTTTCATGGAAGGACAGGACGAACGAGTTTAGAAGGATGCCTTTTGTTGTCAATTCCAAAGGGATATTCCCCTTTCCGCAGGAAATGTAGCGCACGGCTAGTTGTTTTCCGTTTTTCGTGCATGGAATTCCTGGAGCGTTTCTTCGTATAGTTTGGCGTGCCGTTCGGCAATAACGGAATAGGAGAATACCCGTTCCGCGTGTTTCCGGCCTTCTTCCGCAAGGGAATGGAGCAGTTTCCTGTCCAGCATCAGCCGTTCGCAATGATTGGCCATGGCCCGGACGTCGCCCTGGTCTGCAATGAGGCCGGTGAGGCCGTCCAGCACCACTTCCGGAATTCCTCCTGTCCGGAATGTAACGGATGGCGTTTTACAGGATATGGATTCCAGAGCGACGTTGGGAAGTACGTCCTGAAGGCTGGGATTCAGGAAAATATCTGCCGTGCTGTAAAGGGCCGCCAGTTCACGGGCGTCTGTAATGAATCCCATGCTGGTGCAGGCGTACGGAAAGTTCGGTGATTTTTCCTGGGAACCGAAGAGGATCAAGTGGATGTTCCTGTAGCCGCGGCGGTGCAGTTCGTCCAGGATGAGAGGAATAAAGCGGCCGCCTTTGACAGGATTGAACAGGCCCGTAGCGCCGCACGCAATGACGAAGGTTTCCGGATTGATGCCCATTTGCTTCCTTTTGGCCTGCCTGTCCTCTGCCGGATGGAAGATCTCCGTATCCACGGGGTTGTAGATTTGTACGATACGCCTGCCGGGGAACATGCAGCTTTTTTCCACTTGCTGCCTGAGCCACCGGGAGGGGGTTACAAGAGTCAGGGAACGGATGTTGCCGAATGCTTTTTTCTTCCGGTCAAACAGCCATGCAGGCAGGCCCGGAAACAGACGGGGAGTTCCCAGTTGCGGGCATTTGCCGCGGCATCCTTCATGAAACCCCGTACATTCCAGCGGGCAATGGCATCCCGCCGTACAGGCGAACAAGTCGTGCAGGGTATGGACCAGCGGGCGGCGGATTCGGCCCAGCCTGCTGAAGTCGAGTGTCCGCCCTCCTATCCAGTGCAAATGAATCAGGTCGGCCTGTTCCATTTGGGAGAGATCAAATCCCATGCCGAACACGTTGAGGGAAAAGGGAAGGTCCTCCCTTTTGTCCGGAAAAAGGCTTTTAACCGCATCCGCCGCATGGCGGCGCAGGGCGTCCGCCGTTCTTCTTGGGGCGGACCGTTTGATTTCAATGCCTTTTATTTCTTTTTTTCTTCTCAGCAGCAGGACGGATTCCAGACCGGAAATATTTCTGGCCAGGGCATCGTTCAGACGATAAGGGGCGGAACTGGATGAAACGCTGTGAGATACCTGAAATACTTTTGAACATTGATGCAAAGGCACATGGGGATTATGTGGATTAGGAATCCGGAGTCAATATAAACGGCTGTGCCTGAGGTGGAACAGAATGATGGGCCTGCCAAGGCTTGCGCATGAGGTGCCTGGTCCGTTCCGGCCTTTCATTTTATAATATTTTCCGTTCACATGACTTACATACATGTGAAGGAGGCGGGGGATTATTTCCGGATTCCTAATCCGCTGGATTTGCAGGAGAAAAAGTTCCTGATTTTTTTTATCCACTTTCCTTTTCCGGGCGGCCGCAGCCCCATGTCCCTCCGGTCCTGGAAAGGGAAGGCGGCAAGCTGGTTCCAATCTTCCGCATAGGTTTCTGAACAGTCGAGCGGAGTAATGCCACGCAGTTTGCACAGGATGGAAAAAATGCTTTGGTCATACCGGTTTTCCACGAAGCCCTCCAGATTGGGAGAGACGGAGGGGGAGTTGTCCACCAGATTCAGATGGTTGTAGAAGATATGAAGCCAGTCCCGGATCAATTCTACCGTCCATGGGCTTTTTTTGATGAAGACGTGTCCGGCTGCGATTTGCTGGGTATGCGTGATGCGGGTATTTTCCGGGGAGATGGAGAAATGGCGGAAGATATCCCCCTTGGTCCATTTGTATTCCGGCTGTCCATTGTAGAATACCAGCATGCCGTTGCTGTGCCGGTCCAGAATGTCCACGTATTCCCGGAAGCGTTTCCTGCCTTCCGGATTGATGTGGCAGCCGGCATCCAGATACAGGAGGCGGTCCCCTTCCTTCATTTTCCGCAGGGCGTGGCTGATGATCCAGGGTTTCCAGGACCAGTAGCCGAATCCCTTGCAGGAGGGGATCAGGTATTTTCCCATGCGGCTGGTGAATTCCGGGAGAAGATCGTGCTCCGTGAACGATGTGATTTCATCGAAAAACTCCAGGGCCTCCGCCTGACGGCACAGACGGTTCAGGGAGTCCGGCATGCGGGAGTCTGCGAATGAAATAAAATGGTTCATCAAGCGGCAAGTTAATGTGCTGCGTTATATAGGGAAGGTGAGGGATTGTCAATCGGGCCTTTGCCCTGAAATTTCCGGGAGGCCTGAGAAAGGAGGGGCATCGGAAAGGTGGGTGGAAAGAACCCGTTTGCAGGAATAGTACCTTCCTTTTTGCCCAGGAAGACAGGAACCCGCCAACAGCAGAATGCGGCTGAAGCCGTTGGGGGGAGGAGGAACTGCATTGAGCAGGTCGGCCAGCTGCCTGTCCCGTTCGGAAAGGGTGGATAGGAAGATGTCGCCTCCGGCCTGCCGGTAGAATTCATGCCACCATGCCAGAATGATCCGCTTCTGGAGGGAGGTCATCCGGTTGAAGAGCGGATGCTTGGAGATGAAAAAGGGTTTGAGCTTCCGCACGCCGTAGGCGAACAGGCCGGCGTTTAACCAGCCGTGTTCCTTCCAGTAGTCCACGATGTACAGCAGTCTCTGGAATTCCTGCACGCATTGGGCGTGAGCCATGTCATCGCGGTGTCTGGAAAGGGAACCCCGGCGCATCAGGCGGTAATAATACAGGCAGTCCGGAATGAACAGAAGGCGTGAAGCATGGGGAAGGACTGTCAGGCGGAATGTTTCGTCTTCCCCTCCATATTTCAGATCAGTGTGGAACCGGAGGCGGTGCGTTTCCAGCATGCTTCTCCGGAACAGCTTACTCCATACGCAGATATCCATTTTTCCCCAAACGGAATCCCGGAAGAAGTTGGAGGGAGAGGCATCCGGTTCAAAGCTCCATGCGGGCGATCTTTTTCTGGAGGCGATCAGCTCCGCCGTGGTATCGGAAAAAACATGGTTTCCGCATTCCACTGCGTCCGCATCATGCTCCAGTGCTCCGGAAAGAAGGCGACCGTACATTTCGGGATCCGCATAGTCGTCCGGGTCTGTAAAGCCGACGTAGCGTCCCCGTGCCGCATCCAGCCCCGCATTCCGTGCGGCGGAAACGCCTGCATTGGGCTGGTTCAGAAGGATGATTCTGTCATCCTGCGCCTGCCACTGGAGCAGGCAGTTCCATGTGCCGTCCGTGGAGCCGTCATTGATGCAGATGATTTCTATGCTGCGAAGAGTTTGCCGGGTCAGGCTTTCCAGGCAGATATCTATGTAAGCGGCTACATTATAGCAGGGAACGATAATGGAGACGTCGGGAGGCATAAAGAGGCTTCTTGTATGTAACGGATTTAAAATGCGTGGTCAATGGTAATTTTTTGCAAGGAGGTCATTGAAGACTTTTCCAACAGGGAGGCGTGTATCCGGGTGGACTGGGCAAAAGTATGATAAGCAGGCAGCGACAGTTTCATTCCCATGGATTTCCATCTTGTCCGGATGGGAGTTGGAGTATTCGGACCGTAAATTCGTTGAAAAGTTGCGTTCCGGAACGTCTCAAATGGCAGTTGCCTAGGACAGGGAGGCTGTGGTAAAAGAGGGCGGTACAATTTTTTTATCTCTTTTTCTGTTATGATCATTGTCACAGGCGGAGCCGGGTTCATCGGCTCAAATATTGTCGCAGCCCTGGAGAAGGCCGGCAAAAAAGATATTGTCGTCGTGGATACGCTGGGTTCCTCCGACAAATGGAAGAACATAGCCAAACGGGAGTTGTGTGCGGTGGTGCCGCCGGAAGACATGCTTGATTACATGGAAACGCACGCGGAGGAAATCGAAGCCGTCATTCACATGGGCGCGATTTCCGCGACGACAGAAACGGATGCGGATCTGATCATCCGGACGAATTTTACATTGAGCTGGTACTTGTGGGAATTTTGCACCCTGTATGGGAAGCAGTTCATTTACGCCTCCTCGGCAGCCACTTACGGGGACGGTTCCATGGGGTTTGACGACAATCCGTCCCTGGAGCATGTCAATGCGTTGCGGCCATTGAACGCCTATGGATGGAGCAAGGCCCTGTTTGACCGGAAGGTGGCCAGGGAAGTGCGGGAGGGGCGTCCGGTTCCTCCCCAGTATGCCGGCCTCAAGTTTTTCAACGTGTACGGCCCCAATGAGTACCACAAGGGCGGCCAGAAGAGCGTGGTGGCCCACATTTTCCCCCAGGTAAAAGTGAATGAGACCGTCAAGCTGTTCAAGTCCTACCATCCCGATTACAGGGACGGCTGGCAGCTCCGGGATTTCGTGTGGGTGGGGGACTGCGTGGATGTGGTTCTCTGGCTGCTGGACCATCCGGAAGTGAGCGGCCTGTTCAATGTGGGTTCCGGGGAGGCGCGTTCGTTTTACGATCTGGCCAAGGCGGCGTTCAATGCCCTGGGCCTTCAGGAAAAAATCGGTTACCGGGAAATGCCTGAGGAACTCAAGGGCAAATACCAGTATTACACGCAGGCCGACCTTTCCCGGCTGCGCGCCGCCGGATACTTGGCGCCCATGACTTCCCTGGAAGACGGCGTACGGCAGTATGTGCAGAAGTATCTGGACCGGGAGGACAGCTACGTTTAACCCCGGATTGTTTTTATTCATGTCTGCACAGCGCATTTTGATCATCAAGCACGGGGCCCTGGGCGACGTGGTGCTGGCCATGGGAACGATGAAGCGCCTCCGGGAGCTGCATCCGGATGCCCATATCAGCCTGATGACGATGGGGATGTTCGTTCCGATGACGAGGCAGCTGGGCGTGTTTGACGAGTTCATCGTGGATGACCGGGTTCCGTACTGGAAGCTGGGCGCCACCTGGGCGGCCATCCGTTCCATTGTGGAAGGGAATTTTGATGTAGTATATGACCTTCAGGAATCCTCCCGCACCAGGAAGCGCTATTATCCGGCCGTCCGCTTTCTGCTTAACCGCGATATGGACTGGGTGGCCTGCAATTCCGGTGAACGCCGCAGGTTGTTGAAAAAAAATAGCTTCCGGCTTGGAAGGGTGAAAAGGACGCCGTACCGGCTGGAGCGCGTCCTGACGGATTTGTCCTTCATGCACGGGGAGGGCCGGCATTTTGACGAGCTTCCGGAACGTTATGTGCTGATGATTCCGGGTTGTTCCCCCTCCCATCCCTACAAACGCTGGCCGGTGGAGAATTTCTGCTCCCTGGCGCGGCGTCTGGCGGAGCGGGGCATAGCGTCCGTAGTAATCGGCACCAGGGCGGAAGCCGCGGAAGTGGAGGCCATTGCCTCCAGTTCTCCGCTGGCTGTCAGTTTTCTGGGCAAGTCTTCCCTGATGGATATTCCGCAGATGGCGTTGCGCTCCCTGGCCTGCGTGGGCAATGATACGGGCCCTACGCACATGTGCGCCTATTCCGGCGTACCCGTAACGGCCATTTTCTGCCAGCGGACGCGCAAGTCCGCCATCACGGCCCGCCGCATCACGAACCTGATTTCCCCGGGAGGCATTGAGGAAATCACGGTGGACCAGGTGTGGGCCTCCCTGGAACCCCATTTAAAGTGATAGCCCTTATGAAAAAATGACCATGATGCCGCCTGTTAAAATTTCTGTTCTGGTTCCCGTTTACAATGTAGCCCCGTATGTGGGCGCATGTCTTCAAAGTATTTGCAGCCAAACACTGAAAGACCTGGAAATTATCTGCGTGGATGATGTCTCTACGGATGAATCCGCATCCATCGTGAAGGAATGGGCGGAGAAGGATTCCCGCATCAGGTTTTTCAGCGCTTCTGCCAATGGCGGCCTTTCGCGGACACGGAATTTGGCCCTGAAGCATGCAACGGGAGAGTTTCTCATGCTGGTGGATTCCGATGACTGGCTGGAGCCCCGGGCGTTGGAGTGCATGTATGAGAAAGCCCGTATTTTTGACGCGGACCGAATTGCGTGCGGTTATCGTTATCATTACGAGGATGAGCCGGAGCGAAAGGATTTTTTCCTGCCGGAGGAAGCGGCAGGCCCGGACAAAGACTGGATTTTTTGTACACCCGACACTATTGGGAGAATTCACCATGGCGCCAACGGCATGATGATCCGCCGTTCCGTTGTGGAAAAGTGCGGCCGCCGGTTTCCGGAAGGCCTTCTTTGTGAAGATATTTATTTCCATTATACAACATATCCCTTTTGCGGGCGCGCCTGTACTGTGTGTGAACCTCTGTACGTATATCGCAAGAGGGCCGGGTCCATCACAGATGAGTTTGCTTCAGGACATTCTTTAAAATCCCTGGATTACCTGAAAGTAGCGTTGCTGGTTCTGGAAGCATGGAAGGAGGATGGACTGATTGAGGAGTACAGGACGGCTTTTCTGAAGATGCTGGTGATGAGCGTGCGCAATGTACGCAAGTATGCGCCTCATTCCGAACAGAAGGACGTTACCCGGACAGTGTGCCGCGTGCTTCGTGAAGAGGGCCTGTATCGTCCGCAAGAGGATGACGGCCGCCTGACCGCCAGGGAAGCCAAATTGCTGAAATCCTGGCTGGCCGGGAAGTCCGAACTGGGCTTTTCCTATTATTGGAAGAAGATGCGCAAGAGAATGCCTCAGCTGTTCCGCCATTGATCCTACCCGCTTCCTCCGATGAAAAAGAATGAATTTGCCGTCGTCCTTGCCAGTGACAACCGGGGGATATTGCCCTTAAGTGTCACGGTTTTTTCTTTGTTGAACACGGCGGGACCGGACACTTTTTACAAGGTTTACATACTTTCCGACGGCATTGATGCCGGAAACCGCGGCAAGCTGGAAGAGCTGGCGGCTCCGTTCGACTGCCGGCTGGAGTTTATTGAGATTTCCAATATTCTGGAGGAGCACGATTTTCCCCATACTCAACAGTGGCCCGTACCCGCCTGGGGACGCGTGTTCATCCCGGAGCTGCTGAAGGAGGAAAAGGGCAATGTCCTTTATCTGGATATTGATGTTCTGGTTTGCCGGGATTTGACGGAGCTTTTCCGCACGGATCTGGCCGGAAGGGCGGTTGGGGTGGTGTTTGAGAATTTTTCAAAGCTCGGTTCCCATTTCAACGAACGGCTGGACATGCCGCTGAGCTGCACGGGGTATTTCAATTCCGGAGTGCTGCTGATGGATGTGGATGTTTTCCGGCAGAAGGGGCTGGTGCGCGCCGTGCTGGATTATGCCGTCAGCCACAGGGACAGGCTTACCTGCCCGGACCAGGACGCCCTGAACGGCGCCTTGTGCGAATTGACGGCTCCCCTGCATCCCCGGTGGAACTGGCATGACGGCCTGACGCGCCGCATTTTGAAAAATGATCCCGCAGAGAAATTCTGGCGCGGCGTGACGCCGCGCCAGGCGGTGGAAGCCGCCCTGGAGCCCGGAATTCTTCATTATCAGGGCATTCACAAGCCCTGGCGGTATAATTGGCGCTACGAAGGGGAGCGCTATGAACGGGTCATGCGGGACGCCGGGCTACTCCGCGGCCCTCTTCCCGGCAGAACTCCGCTGGCGGTGCTGAAAAAATACCTTTACAAGCCGGTTTACAGGATGACCGGAAACAAGATTCTGAAGCTGCGGGAGCGGTTTGATGAAGAGGACAGGGGATGATTTAGCTGTGGGAAGGTCAATTTCCGGATTGCTGCATTCCGGATTTAATGACTTTTAGAACACGTTTGTAATAATTTTCATATGCCTGTTTCTCCGCGTTTTTACCAGGTGGTTTGGGAGAAGAGGAACGGACTTCTACACTGAATTGTTCCAGCAGGGCTTTCACAGCATTGGTCGGCTGCCCGTAAAAGACGATGCGGTTCCGAATGCGGTTTTTGATTTTCGGGTCGCGCAGCCATCGTGACCTGAGATTCAGGATATACAGTAGGTCTATTTCTTCCGGGGAAAGGTTCAGGCCCAGGATATGGACATTGGAGAAAAAGAAGAGATCAATCCATGATTCTCCTTTCCGAAGCTTGTCATCCTGTAATTTTTTATACATGGGCGGAATGGAGACTTCCTTTTTGCGCAATTGATAGGTGTATGTGCCTTTTAAATAATTGTCGATCTTCCCGATGCATCCGCAATAATGCTCGTACCCATATTGGATAGTGAAGGAATCCGGCCTGTCATTGTAGGTGCCGTGGATGTTCCAGAGGCGGCATGAATGTGAAGTCTCCTGCTTCTTCATGAGAACATGACGCCGGATGCTGTATTTGGTTTCCGACTTCTGGCTGGCTGCTTGTTCATAACCCCGCAATTCCAGAATCCGGTGCAGAAAGGTATCATAGTTGGTGGTCAGGTAATCATCCGCCCGGAGGTCCGCGAGGGCGTGCAGGACGGATTCCGGATGGTTCTGCGGAGTGAACTGTTCCAACTGTTTTTTAAGTTTTTCACGCATCATGGCGGAGATGGCGCGCATGTTCTTTTCCGGATATTGTTTTTGCTCTTTCAAGATCAGGTATTCATAGATCAGAGGAAAGGGGAGGCAGTCTTTTTCCTCGGTGAAAGGGCAATAGGAGCCTGCGCATTCTCCGCAGGGCCTGCTGCAAATGGTCTGTTTGAGGAGGTCCGGGCTGCTGGGGCTTCCCAGGGTGCGCATCAGCCCGTTGCCGAACAGGATGGCATTTTTTATTGTGGGTGTTTTATTGGTGGAAACAGGCATGGATGGAGAGGCAGGTGAACTCTGCATGCTGGCATATGCCCGGAGAAAATCAAGCAGTGAACAACAGATCTGCGGCTGTTTGCCGCCATGCGGAGACGGGTTGCCGCCGTTAGTGCAAGGTCAGCAGGTAGATTTCCGGTGGGCAGTTGAAGCGCAGGGGGAGCGTGCTGGTGCCCAGGCCTTTGGTGATCAGATATTTGTTTCCGGCGGAAATGTGCCAGGGGTAGGTATAGGGCTGGGTATGGTCCGGACTGGCTTCAAACCATAGCAGATTGAAAGGGAGGCGTATCTGGCCGCCGTGGGTATGGCCGCTGATGATGAAGTCCGCGTCTCCTTCTGAAAGGATGCGGTCGATTTCCGGCCGGTGGCACAGCACGATGTGGGGGATGTTCGGGGAATGCCGCTGCGGGAGTTGTTTTTTTGAGTAGCGGAAGGAGTCCAGAAGCCCGGAAAGCTGGAGTCTGCGCCCGTCGTTAAGCGTGATGAGAACGCTTTTGTCGGCAAGAATTCTGAAGCCTATCCGGGTCAGTTCCTTTTTCCAGTTGTTCCAGCCAAACGTGAAGTCATGGTTGCCCTGAATCGCGAATACTCCGCAGGGTGCTTCCAGTCCCTGGAGGAGCTGGGCCGCCTTTTGCGGGCTCATGCTGGCGTTTTTACTGGAGCCTCGGGCATAATCCCCCACCAGCAGGATCAGGTCCGGCTTGAGCTGCATGATTCTCTGAACGTAGCGCAGGGCTCTCACTTCGTCAAATGGGGTGGGCATGAAATGGAAGTCCCCCGCGACAACGATTTTCAGGGGCCTGC
>ENA-ORLF01000017-ORLF01000017.1-human-gut-metagenome-genome-assembly--contig:-NODE-17-length-126785-cov-7.38929_pt1 | contig 126785 bp, 117 predicted proteins | sample MGYA00243066_ERZ508822 | MGnify/ENA primary metagenome ERZ508822 (study PRJEB26277, sample SAMN04329791) | human gut metagenome | biome: human-associated habitat | host: Homo sapiens | place: USA... | reverse complement strand
GAATGGCGGCGATGATGTGCACCAGGTAGAGCAAAAGGCCCATCAGGGCGACGCCGAGAAAGGAAACGGAAATGGCGGCAGCCAGGGTCTTGGTGCGCTGCTTTTTCAGTTCCTCGAGGGCTTCGTCGGTACTTTCAATGTGGAGGCTCATTCAGTGGAAAACTATTCGCCCGAAGTATAGCGAATATCCCCCGCCGGGGCCGAGCTTAAAAAGCCTGGTTTTGTCATGGTTCGCATGATGACCAGATGTGCATGAAAAGCTTCCTTGTAATAAATGCATTGCGCTTCCCGGCTTCTTCCCGGAGAAAGCTTTTCCGCCTTTCCGGTGCTGCGGTTATTCCGAATGGCTGCATTTCGCAGGACGGCCCTGCGTATGAATCATCGGGCGTTTTTCATCCGGAATATCTGCAGGCGCCGTTATTCACGGGTTTTTGAGGTCGCCGAAACAAATGATGAGTATCACGGGAATGACGACATAGATGAACGCCATGACGAGGAAAGCGCCCAGCGCTGCCTTCCACATCTCCCTGCTGCGCTGCCTTTCCAGTTCCTTTAGCGCGTTTTCAGTGCTTCCCATGTGCAGGCTCATATGAAATCCCTTCTTCGGGCATTTTCCGTAAGGATAATGGTTTTTCCCCGGTGGCGGCAAACAAAAAATCCCCGCCATGAAGTCCATGGCGGGGAGAGAAAAGAATGATATCCACTGAGAATTAAATCAATAATGGCCGCCGCGCGGACCGGTCATCCACTTCCAGGCCGTTTCCACGATTTTGTTCGCGTCCTTGCACTGGGCTTCCCAGCCGAGGATTTCCTTGGCTTTTGCAGGATTGGCGATCAGGCGGGGCGGATCTCCTTCCCGGCGGGGGCCGTAGCGGACGGGAATCTTCTTCCCGGTGACTTTTTCAGCGGTTTCCAGAATTTCCCGGACGGAAAGCCCCAGGCCGGTGCCCAGGTTGAAACACTCCGTAGAGCCCCCCTTCATCAGGTAGTCTACGGCTTTCAGGTGGGCGTCCGCCAGATCGTCCACGTGGATGTAGTCCCGGATGCAGGTACCGTCCGGGGTATCGTAATCCGTTCCGAAAACTTCAATGTATTCCTTCTCCCCGGTCAGCGTCAGCAGGATGTTGGGAATGAGGTGGGTTTCCGGTTCGTGGTCTTCCCCGATGAGGCCGTCCACGCTGCATCCGGAGGCGTTGAAATAGCGAAGGAAAACGCTCTTGAGGCCCCAGGCGCGGTCGCAATCCTTGCATACCTTTTCCAGCATGTACTTGGAGCTTCCGTAGGGATTGATGGGGTCCTGCTTCTCCGTTTCCGGAATCGGAATCTGGGTGGGAACCCCGTACGTGGCGCAGGTGGAGGAAAAGACGAAGCGCTTGACGCCGGCCGCCTGCATGGCGCCCAGAAGGACGAGCGGGCGCGCGATATTGTTCATATAGTACTTGAGCGGATTCTGGACGGACTCTCCCACGTTGATGTAGGCGGCGAAGTGGATCACGGCATCAAAATTGCCTGCCATCAGGAGCGGATACACCACGGAAGCATCGCCCAGGTCCCCTTTGACCAGCTTCACTTCCGGATCCACGATGGCTCCGATATGTCCATATACCATGTTGTCCAGGACGGTTACGTCAGCGCCCGTCTTCACGAGCTGGCGTACCGTGTGGGAGCCAATATATCCGGCGCCGCCGGTTACAAGTACTTTCATGATCTTATCAATGCTGTTAAGCCGGGTTGTCCCTGCCTCCGGCCAGGGCGTCCGCACATTCCAGGGCCTGAAGAACCACCTGGTCCATATTCAGGTAACGGTATTGTGCCAGACGCCCGATAAAAGTGACATGTTTCTCCCGTTTTGTCAATTTGCGATATGCCTCCGCCAATTGTTCCGAAACCCCGGAAGGGATCGGATAATAAGGTTCTTTTTCAGGCGTCCAGGCATCCGGATATTCCCGGATGACGGTGCTCCCTTCCACCTGCTGGCCCGTGGCGTGCTTGAGTTCCACGATTCTGGTCCAAGGAACGGCCGGGTCCGGGTAATTCACCTGCATTTCCGGCTGCCAGAAGCCTTCCTTGCCGGAGACGGGAAGACGTTCCTCCAATTGGTCTGCGGAGAAATGCTCCCTCTCGAACCGGAGGCTGCGGTAGGGAAGGTGGCCCAGGGAATAATGGAAATAGGCGTCCAGCGGGCCGGTATAGATGAGATGGTCCCAGGTGATGCGCTTCTTCACTTCTTCAAAGGAGGTGGAAGTGAGAATCCTGATCAGGGGGGAGGAGGACATGCGCCGGAACATGGCGGCATACCCGTCCCGGGGCAGGGCCTGGAAAGACTCTTTCAGGTAGGAATCATCCCTGTTGGTGCGGATTGGAATGCGTCCGCAGACGGAAGGGGCCAGCTCCGTGGCGGAAACGCCCCACTGCTTGAGCGTGTAGGGAGCAAAAAACAGGCGGTACAGGGTCTTTCCCGCGGTACGGAGCATGAGTTCCTCCGAATTGGCGGGCGGCCCGTCTTCCGGCGTCCGCTCCCGGTCCAGCCATGCGCGGAACTCCTCCTCCGTGCATTCGCGGCCCATCAGTTGTTCAAAAGTGCGCAAATTGACGGGGAAGGACCAGTAACGGCCCTTCGTGCAGCTTTGCACTCTGTAGCGGACGGGATGCCAGTCCGTGAAACGGCTCAGGTAGTTGACGACGCGTTCGCTGTCCGTCCTGAAATAATGGGGGCCGTAGGGGTGGACCAGCACTCCGTGTTCGTCCTGCATGTCGTGGCAATTGCCGCCGATGTGGTCCCGGCGGTCGATGACCAGGCAATCCTTCCCCAGCCGGGCGGCGATCTGCTCTGCGGCGGTCAATCCGGCCAGCCCGGCTCCCACGACTAGAAAGGATGCGTGCATGGAGGCAGTATAACCCATATGCCAAAATGCGGACCAGCTTTTTTCCTTGATATTCCGCTGTTTTCCGGAAGGCCCCTTTTCATGCCGGAAACTGCCCCGCTTTTTACTGGTCCCGGATGTATGTTTTTGAGAACATTGCCGCATGAAGCCGGTTGAGATCAGGAATGTTCTGGAAGAACACGACGTGCGCCCCAGCAAATCGCTCGGGCAGAACTTCCTGACGGACGAAAACGTGGCCCGCTGGATTGTGGACCAGCTGGAAATCCAGCCGGAAGACTGTGTGGTGGAAGTGGGACCGGGAACCGGGGCCCTGACCGAACACGCCGCACCGCTCTGCCGCAGGATGGTCCTGGTGGAATTTGACGCCCGCCTGGCGGAATACCAGAAAAACCGCTGGGCCGGAGATCCCCATGTGGAGGTGCACCACGCGGACGGCGCTTCCTGGGACCCCCGCGGACTCTTTGCGGAAGCTCCTGTCAAATTCCTGGGTAACCTGCCGTATTCCGCCGGAGGGGCCATTCTGCAAAACTTTCTCTCCCGGCCCAGTCCCGTGGAACGGGCCGTCGTGATGCTCCAGAAGGAATTCATCGACCGCATTCTGGCAACTCCGGAGGACGACGCCTTCGGTCTCCTTTCCCTGCGCATCCAGAAAAACTGGATTCCCCGCGCTCTCAAGACCATTCCGCCGGAAGCGTTCCATCCCCGCCCCCGGATTGACTCCACCGTCATGCTCCTGACGCCCCGTCCGGTGCGCGAATTGCCGCCGTATGACGACCGCCTGATGGACGAGCTGATGAGGAAAGCCTTTTCCCAGAGGCGCAAACAATTGAAAAAGCAGCTTCCGCCTTCCCCTCCGTGGGACGAAGTAGCCGCTTCTCTGGGAATATCTCCGTCCGCCAGGCCGGAGGAACTGAATCTGGCGCAATGGGTGGACCTGGCGCGGGCTTATGACTCCAACCCTCTCAAGGACGTGGCGCAGAGCGGAGACGAACTGTTCGACGTGGTGGACGAACTCAACCAGATGAGCGGAACGGGAACGCGCCGGGAAATTCATGAAATGGACCTGCGCCACCGTGCCGTGCACATGTTCCTGGTAAACAAGCATGGAGCCGTGCTGCTCCAGAAAAGGTCCATGTGGAAGGACAGGCAGCCGGGCAGGTGGGACTCTTCCGCCGCCGGGCATCTGGACGCCGGAGAAGATTATGATCAAGCGGCCGTCCGGGAACTGGAAGAGGAACTGGGCGTGACCGGCTGCGAATTGCGGCGAATTGCGGACTTTGACGCCGGAGAAAACAACGGCTGGGAATTCGTCGCTCTCTATGAAGGCCGCTATACGGGCAGGGTGCGCTTCCCCGCCGCGGAAGTGGACAGCGTGCAATGGTTCACCCCGGAGCAAATCCAGGCATGGGTGGAACGCCGCCCGCAGGACTTTTCACCCGCATTCATTCCATGCTGGAATGCATGGCTGGCCGCGAACAAAAAAGCATTATCCTGACTCAAACACATATCATGATTAACCCTGATCAATTATCTCCGGAACAGGTCCAGTCCATCAGGGACTGGGCGGAAGAAGGCCTTGACCTGAACGCCATTCAGAAAAATCTGCATGAAAAACTGGGGCTGAAGCTTACATTCATGGATACCCGTTTCCTGCTTCAGGACTTGGACATCCACCTCAGGCAGCCGGAACCCGCCCCCCAGCCGGAACAATCCGGAATGGAAGCCGCCCCGGCTCCTTCTCCCCTGCTGGGCAAAACCCAGGTGAGCGTGGATGAGGTGACGCCGCCCCATGCCCTGATAGCGGGCAAGGTACTGTTCAAGAGCGGCGCCCAGGGCGTATGGGACATTGACCGGACGGGCCGCATCAACTGGGACGCCACGCTGGGAGAACCCACGGCGGATGACCTGCGCGAATTTGAAACGGAACTCCAGTCCGTCATCCGCAGCCGCATGGGCGCCATGTAACAACGCACCGGAAGCGGGAACGATGGAAATACCGGATGAAATGATTGAAGACCTGCTGCCCGCCGTACGGGAGCAGCTCTCTGCACCGGAAACGGCGTATGTCAAAGGCTGCCTGGAACGGCTTACGGGAAAGGAAAAGCTGGAGGAGCAGGAAGCGCTGGAACTGATAGCGCAGGCACTGGCTGTCGTCATCAATGAGATGGTGGTGGGCGGCCGTCCTTTTGACTCGGAGAAATACAGGAGCCTTCTGAAAGATTTGCCGCTCCTTCCGGATGAGTCTCCGTGATAAATCTCGACAATCTCCGGGATTAATTCATAATCCATCCTTTCACTTGAAATTTTATGGCTAAAAAACCATCAGAAACAAGTGCTCCGGAAGCGTCCGCCGCCCAAAAGCCGGCTACCCGGAAAACTGCCGCCAGAAAGGCGGCGGCTCCGGCTAAAAAGACTGCCGCCAAGGCTGAAGAAAAGCCAGCTGACGCCGCTTCCGTAGAAGCACCCAAAACCAAAATCAAAACGGTCAAATCCGCCGCGAAAACCGCAGCCAGGACGAAAACCGTGAAAGCCGCCAAAAAGACGGCTGTCAAGGAGTCCCCGGCTGCTGAAGCGGCCCCCGCTCCCGCCAAAACCCAGGAATCCGCCTCCCCCTCTTCTCCCCAGATTGAGAAAAATGCAGTTTCCGAACCGGTAAAACAGCCCGAATCCGGCTCTCCGGTCAAGGTCAAGCGCGAATCCTACCGCCCGAACCGCAATCAGGACCAGCAGGAACGCCATGAACAGCATGGAAACGAACCCTTCGCCCAGCCGGAAACCGTGGGAGGAGGCTCCGACACTCCTTTCAACAAGCGCAAGCGCCGCCGCCGCAACAAAAAAGGCAACGGCGGTGCCGACGACCGCCAGCCTGCCATGCAGGATACGGCGTCCCTGAAAAACTTGGACGGCAAGAAAGTCGCCGCCCGTGCGTGGAAAATGTTCCTGGCTGAAGTCTCCGAAGAAGGCCTTGCCCTGATGGACGACCAGACTGCCCGCGAAGCCGCCCGCCGCGCCTTCCGTTGCGCCGAATTCTTCATGATGGAGGAATCCCGCCGCAAGCAGAGCCTGAAAGCCGCTTCCCAGCAGGGAAGAAACGCTTCCCAGGAAGAAGACCGGGACGCCGAAGAGGCAACCGGGGAGGAATAAAAATCTCCTGCTTATATTTTCGCTCCGCGGCTGCGGCCGCGGGGCTTTTTTGTGCGAAAATCCGCAATAGGCCGGGATTTTGCAATGGCGGGATAGAGCTATTCTGGGCTGCGTCTTTTCCGGAAACTCCTGCCGTAAGGCCATTCATAAAAAGAAGGCCTCTGTTTTACGTAGAAGGGAAAAGTCCGTTGAGGGATTCACGATTATTCAGGCGGGAAAAGTGGCGGAAAGATCTGCCAAAATCTCCTGGGTGCAGCAGGGATAAAGCGGGATGATTCATCATGATGCTGGTCATAAAAACGCATCTGGAGCAGAAACAAATGTTTTCCTCCCTCCTCATTGACGGAGGCCACGATGCTTCTCGTTCCGAGCACATATCCGCATCAACGCAGCTATTCGTACCGTACATAATAACGGACTCCCTCACAGGAGCCTTTGTATTCGAATCCGTAAGCCCGCAGTTCTTCCTCTGCTTCCTCTGCCGGAAAAACGTCCTCCCTACCGGGAACGGTGGCTCCCAGGAATGTTCGTCATGGTTCCGGACAAGATCGGCGGCATCATACGCCGTCACCTAAATGCCACAAGGAATGTACGCCGGATAGAGCAGAACCTGGGAAAACGCACCCTTCCAGCTCGGCTTTTTTGCCAGGCTCATGTACACGAGTCCGACAAACACTACTCCCGTGCATGCCGGCAATGCCTGCAATACAATGTTCCCAAACGTGTAAATATTCCCGGAGCGGCCTCCTTCCTTAAAGGGGCCGGAAAACCGTCATAGGACAGTCGAATGACCGTCTCCGTCGGCAAACTCCACTCCTTGCGTTCGGTCGCCAAATCATCCATGAACACATTGATGCGTCATAAACAGGTAGAATTATCTGTCGCCCGGAATACGTATGTCACCTGGTTTCCGGAACACAGGGAGGCCCAGGAATTCCTGTGGCCGTCCGGCGGTTCGTACCACGTTAAATCCGGATGTGACTCGGTGCATGTCGCTCCGGGGCCATCGTAATCCGGATCATGAATCTGCCGGTACGGCAAGTAAATGCTGCTCAAAAGCACAAGGACAGCAAACAGGGGCCAGCCGCCTTGTTGCAACCATTTGAACATGGGGCATCCGTCTTTCATCGTTTTCCGGGAAGCGAAGGGATGCCGTTGCCATCAAACCTTCTTGCCGCGCCATCTGCCGCTCTTGAGGTACCACCATGTCAGGGAAATGAGGACGAGTCCGTAAATATGTTCGGAAAACCAGCAGAGAGCCACGTCCGGCTTGAGCACGATGACGCCGTAGTAAACGGCGACCGTATAAACGGCTAGCGTGATCATCTCCATCACGAATCCCGCCCTGGTGTTTCCCGTGCCGGAAACGGCATTGAACAGGATGAAGGCGGGTGCCGAAATCAAGGTGGAAGTAGCCATGACGTAAACGGAAGGAATGCTGGCCGCAATGAGGGAGGGATTGTCCGTGAAAATCCTGAGAATGGGTTCCGGGAACAGGCACAGGATAATCAGAAGCGGAATCAGCAGCGCATAGGTAAGATTCAGCGTCATCCCGCAGGTCTTGAACAGGAAGCGCTGTTCTCCGGCGCCGATCTGGTTGCTGATCAAAGCCCCCGCCGTGGTGGCGAATGCACTCATGACCATGATAAGCATGGCTGCCATGTTGCGCACGATATTGGTGACAGCCAGGGGGCGTTCCCCCAGGTGCTCAATCGCCAGGAAGAAAATGAACCAGACGGAAACGGAAATGAAGGACTGCACCATCGTCCACCCGGAAATGGACAGCATACCCTTCAGCAACTGGGGGCGGAACGTGAACGCCTTGCGGAAGCCGTACTTCCTCTTGTCCGCCGTGATGCCCGTGTAAATGATGAAAAAGGCCAGGGAAACGGCTTCCGCCACGCTGGAGGCTATGGCTGCCCCCGCCACACCCATCGCCGGAAATCCGCCCTTGCCGAAAATGAGGCAGTAATTCAGCACGACGTTGCTCAACAGCATCACGATGGAATTGACCGTCAGGATCTTCGTCTGGGTAATCCCCACGTAGTAGGAGCGGAACATCACGCACAGGAAGGAGAAGAAAACGCCGTAAGTACGCCAGTGCAGGTACTCCATGGTAGCTCCGAACACCTGCGGAGATTCAATGGCATGGCCCAGGATGGACGGGGAAAGGTACCGGGAGGCGAAGAAAAGCAGGAGCGCCAGGGCAAGCATGAAATAACAGCCCTGGATCATTGTGGGTGCGATGCGGTTGTACCTGCGCTCCCCGTTGCGGCGCGCAATGATGATTTGAGCCCCGAATCCGAACCCGAACGCCAGCATGAACATGGCCATGTAATACACCCCGCCGAGGGCGCAGGCGCCCAGGGCCACGTCCCCCACGCGTCCCAGGAAGACGGCGTCCGTCAATCCGATCATGTGTTCAATAATCAGGCTGATCATGAGAGGATAGGACATGAGCCAGATTTTGCGGTAGGAGACGGTGGAAGGATTATTCATAACAAGAAGGCCTGCCGTTATTGCTGTTTGCCGGGCCAGGCGCGGAGAGTCCGGCATTGTTGATGCAAACCGGGTGTTTTCAAGAGGGAACTGCGTTTGTCATCCGTGTATGACACGGTAAACGGATGTTTGACGGCGCGTCAACTCAGGGGAAGCCTGGTTTCCGGATAGCGGATGGGCGACTTGGAGGGCTGCTTCATGAAAGCCAGCACGAAGGCGACCATGCCTACGCGTCCCACGATCATGTTGAACACGATGATCCATTTGCCCAAATCACTGAGTTCCGGAGTGACATTCCAGGAAAAGCCGACCGTGGCGAAGGAGCTGACCACCTCGAAAAACAGGCGTTCCAGGGACAGGTCCGGTTCCGCGAAGCACATGACCATCGTCATCATGCCCACCCACGCCCCGGCCAGGATAACGGTGATGACGGCGCGTTCCACTACGCTGCGGGCAATGCGCCGCCTGTGCATCACGACGTCCTGTTTCCCTTGCAGGATGCGCGCCACCTCTCCGCAGGAAACGGCAAAGGCGGTTGTGTGCACGCCTCCCGTTGTGGAACCGGGATTTCCGCCGATGAACATGAGGGCGGAAAGAAACAGGGCATAAGGCACGCTGTTGAGCGCCATGTCGGAAATGTTGAACCCAGCGGTGCGCGCCGTGGCGTTGAACAGGCTCTCCCAGAGAATCCAGTACCAGGGGTCGGACGAATTAAACAGGCTCCCGTCGATCATCTTGATCAGAAACAGGACAAGGCCGCCGCCCAGCACCAGTGCCGTCGTCATGCGCACCACCAGCCAGCTGTACGTGGACCAGTGGCGGCTGACCGTATCCCGGCGGTCCCAGCCCAGGGCCACCCTGGCCCTGCGGACAATCTCCAGATACATGGCAAAGCCCAGGCTGCCGCACAGCACCATCACCATGATGGTGATCTGGCCGCCCATGTTGTAGGCCACGTCCGGCGTAGCCAGATTGTCGGCAAACAGGCTGAACCCTGCGTTGCAAAAGCCGGAAACGGAATGGAACACGGCATACCACCACAGCGTATCTCCTTCCAGCCCGGGAATGCCGCGCCAGGAAAAATAAAGAGCCACGGCCCCCAGGGCTTCCACACCGAACGTGACGGCAATAATATTCTTGATGAACCGGTCCACCTGGGTAATGCCCTCCTCGTCCAGAAGATTGCTGATGGTCACCTTGGAGCGCAGGGTCAACCCTTGGCCCACCATTAGGGACACAAAATAGGTGAACGTCATGATCCCGAACGCGCCGATCTGGAACAGGGCCAGAAGAATAGTCTGGCCGTAATTGGTGAAATGCTCGTGAACGTTCAGGGGAACCAGGCCGGTCACGCACACGGCGCTGGTGCTGATGAAATAGGCATCCGTAGGGGACAGGGAAATGCCCTCCTTCGTGGCGCCCGGAGACATCAGCAGGGTCCCCCCCAGCGTAATGAAGGCGATCAGCGTAATCAGAAAAAGCAGGGCAGGGCGGATGCGCGGCATGCGGAATCCCCTCTTTCTGCGGGCAATGCGGAAAAAATACTCCTTCAGGTTCAGCAGAGGAGCCGCTCCATAGCAAAGGCACAGCGCACGGAAAATGTTCTGAAGCTCTATCCTGGAAAAAAAGGCGGAATTCGAATAATTCCCGATCAGCATGACGAGAATGAGAAGCCCCATCCCAAGTTCCACCCAGCGCGGGTTCCGGATGGCCTTGGCGAGCCATTTTTCACGGAGAATCCCGATCACTCCCGCCAGCTGCCCGAGGACCAGCAGGGAAAGAATCTCCCGGAAATAGCGCAGGGAAACCTGGTCTTCGTGAATAGCGTCAAACCCGTTCAGCCACAGAAGCCACATCAGGGCGCCCAGCGTGCACATGCCGAACGCCAGTTCCATGATCTCGAAACGGTTTAAAACCGGTTTTTCCCTGTTCTCATTCACAAATCTGAAAATGGTGTCCTCTGAATGCCGTCGGAAGCCTACTGCATACGGAAGGATTTGAGAAGCCCTTATATCGTTTTCCGGGCGGCATGGAAGGGAACGGAAAAAGACGTCCGTAAAAATATTTTTCCGAATACACGCGAAAATGGTTGCAAAGGAGCCCCTCCTGTGCATAATGACTCCCGTTCTTACCAAACCATGTGCGCTCGTGGCGGAATTGGTAGACGCGCTAGATTCAGGTTCTAGTGGAGGCAACTCTGTGAAGGTTCGAGTCCTTTCGGGCGCACCATATAACCCCTTTTAAGTTAACAGCTTGGAAGGGGTTACTTGTTTCAGGGGGAGTTCGTGCAAATTTCATCAAACGGCCCCAATCTGTGTACAAAGTGTGTACACTTTCAGGGCGTTTTTACCCTTATTCCACAAGGCGTTTCTGTCATAAAGATAGCACAATGGGCGGCCCATATGGCCGCTTTGTAAAACAGAAATCTAGGGGGTTATATATAATTGATACAATACCAATATATTGTGTTAATTTATGTCTATCTATACTTTTTCTCATCAGGTAAGGCGACTGGATGAAACGCTCTGCGGCAATGGCAGGAAGTATTCGACCGGAGATGTTCTGTTCTCAGGTCGGGGGAAACGAATAGCTCTGGGAGAATCTATTGCAGAAGGCGGTGAAGGTTCCGTCTTTGCTGTCCATGTAGCATCGGCATCACCACTCGTAGCGAAGCTCTATCATTCAACGCAACGGATGCGTTGGCGTGATCAGAAGCTTCAGCTGATGTGTTCCCGCCCCATACGTTCCCCGTGCGTGGCATGGCCGTGTGAGATCCTGTACGACGAACTACGGCGTTTTGTCGGCGTACTGATGCCCCGGGTGGACGGTGTTCCGCTCGGGGCTTTCGCGTTTCATGCGGAGCTACTGAAGAAACAATTCCTCTCATGGAACCGTTACGATCTAACCAGGCTATGTCTGAACTTGTCGGAATCAGTCCACTCGTTGCACCGTTACGGTATCGTTCTGGGTGATCTGCATCCCGGTAATGTGATGGTTTCTACTGATGGCTCCGTCTGCTGGGTGGATGCCGATAGTTTCCAGATCGAAGACTATCCCTGTTCGGTTGGCACGGAACGGTTCCGGGCACCGGAGCTTCGCGGTAATTACGGAAACTTCCTCCGTACCCGAAGCCACGATGCCTACGCCCTGTCCGTTCTGCTCTTCATGACATTAACTCTCGGCCTGTCTCCCTTCGCTCGGCAAGGTAGTGGAGAAGACATGCAGGAAGCCGTCAGGAAGGGAGTACTGCCATACCCGTTTGCTTCGTACAAACCGCCGCCGGGAATTTACCCGCCCGATACGCCCGGACGTTATGTCTGGTCGTATCTCCCCCGCAAGCTCCGCGACGCACTGGGTCACAACCTCACCTGTGTCCAGCGTCGCGATTTGCGTCCACGCGTCACGCTGGGGTATCTGGCGCGTTGTTTGCAGCAATACCTCAGGGATATGGAGCCGGGAGGCAGAAGGGATCATCCCATGTACCGGGATCTTCTGTACGACCGTCCCTGTCCGCCCCGAAGTCTGCTGGTACAGATGACACCCAACATCTGTACGGACTGCGGGATTCTCTTCAGGGAAGCTCCTGACGATGTCGCACGGCGTTTACGACAATCTCATACCCGTCCCCTGTGCAGGCTCTGCATCAGGCGTCGCAGTGCGTTGAATCAGGCCTCCCGAAATTAACCACCAACCATTAATTCAAATCATCATGTCCACATCATTGACAAATCCACCAAACAGGAACAGCTCGCCGCCCTGCGAGAATTCAGTAATAACACCAACGCCCGGCTTCCCGTTCTCTTCCTGCTGGATGCCAGCAGCAGCATGAACGGCATTGTCCGGGGTGACAACCAACACATCCTCCGTCAGGAACACTCTGACGGGATCAACTGGAATATCGTCACGGGAGACAATCTCGTTACCCGGATAGACGAACTCAATACCGGGCTTCAACGGTTCATTAGCGACATCCTCGCCGATCCTCTGGCAAAACTGACCGCTGATGTAGCGGTGATCACATTCGCTCGGACAACGACGACAGTGAAAGAATTCGGTCCGATCCGGGAATCAGACTCAAAGCTCAAAATCACCGCGTCACAGGAGAATGAAACGCTCCTTGGCGAAGCCATTGAACTGGCTCTGACTGAACTTGACAGCCGTAAACGTATCTATCGGGCACACGGGGTGGAATACTATCAGCCCTGGCTTGTCGTGATGACGGACGGCGTGCCTACCAGCGCCCGGCACCGGGAGCTGGAGGAACGATTGAAGGAACTGACGGCTGCCCGCAAGCTCAGCGTGTTCGTTTTCGGTATCGGCCGCGCTGATCTGTCGGAGCTTTCCTGCATCAGCCCGGGACGCCCGCCCATGCTGGTCAACGATCAGAAGTTCACAGAACTTTTCTCATGGTTGAGCCGAAGTGTCCGCATGGTCAGCATGTCTGTGCCGGGTAACGGGGTATCGTTGACTCCGCTCCCGGAGGATGTGTGGCAGGTGTAGGGCTGGCCACATCAGGAAGTCTCTCTCATGGAGGGGCTTTCTTTTAGATAGCCCACAACATGAATGGTGTTATCTCCACTATTTCATGTTTATGCGTTTTCCTAAAAGAACGGTTGGAGTTATTTCAAGAGATATTCCCATGGGAGCGATTCCTTTTGATGAAAGTCGTCGGATGATGGGAGCTTTGAGCTTTTCATGCATGGCGGTTTTGCTATGCTCCATTGGGCTTGTTGTTCCAGAATGACTGCTGTTATTCGGGTTGCAATATGGATTGATCGAAAAGAAGACAAGGTATGACCCATCTGCCGACAGAAGATGAAACCCCGGTTCCCGGAGAGTTGTTATTGTATACTTCTCCGGATGGCAAAATCCGTCTGGATCTTCGCATCCATGATGAGACGTTGTGGATGACTCAGCAGATGATGGCTGAACTGTTCCAGACAAGTAAACAGAACATCGGGCAGCATGTTGCGAATATCCTGCAAGAAGGTGAGCTTCAAGAGGATGGAACTGTAAAGAATTTCTTTACAGTTCGATTCGAAGGGGAACGGAGAGTAAAACGTTCTGTTATCTTCTACAACCTCGATATGATCATTTCCGTTGGTTACCGGGTGAATAGCATACGGGGCACTCAATTTCGCATATGGGCGACCCAGCGCCTGAAGGAATACATGATCAAGGGATTTGCCATTGATGACGAACGCTTGAAGAACCCGCCGATTCCCGGAACGACACCGTTGCCGGACTATTTTGATGAATTGCTCGAACGTATCCGGGACATTCGTGCCAGCGAGCGGCGCATGTACCTGCGTATCAAGGATGTTTTTGCCATGGCGGCTGACTATATACCGTCCGGAAAGGAAACGACAGAGTTTTTCAGCTCGATTCAAAACAAGCTGCACTACGCTATTACCGGACATAGTGCCGCAGAATTGATGATGATGCGCGCTGACGCATCAGTGCCCAACATGGGGTTGACCAGCTGGGTGGGTGATCGGGTTCACGCCAGTGATATAACGGTAGCAAAGAACTATCTTAAAGAGGAAGAAATCAGCGATTTCAATCGTTTGACTTCTTTGTGCCTGGACTTTGTGGAAGATCAGGCAAAGAACCGCCGTGAGATATTCCTGCATGAGTGGGAAAATAAGCTTAACGAGCTGCTTCTCCTCATGGGGCGACGAGTAATGAAAGGTAAAGGGGAAAGATCAAGGAAGCAGGCTCAAGCACATGTCCGGGAACAATATCGCCTTTATGAGGAACGTCGCAGATTATCAGACGAACAACAAGCGGAACAGGACTATGTGAAAGAACTGGAGCAGGATATCAAAAAGCTGGAGAACAAGAAGGGTCGCAAATAATTTTCACTTCCAGGCCGTTAAACGCTTCAGTATATGGTGATGTATTTTCTTTGAAGAAAGCAGCAGTATTCTGTTGCCACACTTTTTGATTCTCTGTCACCCATTATTGACAATGGCTTGTTGACGCATCGTCATTCTTGAGAAACGGGTAATTTCTGTGCCCGTTTCTCGGCTATGTTCATCAGGAAGCTCATTTGATCCGTGGAGTCCTTACTGATAACATCATTCAACTTCCAGAAAAATTCTGCGAGTTGAGCATCATTGCATTCTTTCTGAATTCTGTCTTCCATGGCAGGAAGCAATAGTTCCTCCTCCCTGGTTTCAGCCGGATGGGCGGCAATGACATTATCAGTGATATTTGACAGGGGTAGTCGGACTTCGTTGAGATACCCCTTATTCAGTTCATCACAGGTTGTCCCCCATTTTTTCATCAATGTATCATATCTCTTCCCGATGATGTCGAGGTAATCCATGGCGTCATTGTAGGTCGCAAGGGAAAGAATCTCCTTTTCCAGCTCCTGTTTCAATTCATCCATCTCCTTGCGACACTGGCGTTGCGCCGTCTCAACCTTCCTTTCGTATTCCTTAACCTTGCCAAGATAGTCATCCAGTTTGTAGTAGGTTCGGATTTTTCTGTATAGGGCGTCCTTGAATTCTTGAGATGGCTTGGCTGCCCATTGTTCGGACGGATGGGATGCAGAAGAAGGAACGTCAGTCCGGGACGACTGTTGCCATAGCCATACGCCGGCAAGTACAAGAATGATAACGGCAACAGTGACTGCGGAGAAAACGGATTTTCCGGAAGCTCCCGTTTTCCGTAATCCTCTGGACTTTCCCTGTTGCAGCCATTCCTTCCACTGTCCGGATGTCTGACAACGCTCTTCAGGCCTGAGCCGCAGGTTCCTGTCAATGGATGCCAGCAATTCCCGGGGCCATGGCTGGGAAAGAGCCATGCCTGAGAGCGGGGCGACATCATCCCGCATCAGCCTCCTGTCGGCCGGTTCGACGGAAATTCCCGACATCAACTCGTACCAGGTAGCGGCCAACGCATAAAAGTCCGTCCATGGACCGATTTCGCCTTTTCCAGTGATCTGTTCCGGGGAGGCGTATGTGTATGAAAACTCTCCCTGAGTGATCGTACAGGTCACTTCCGGCTTGTTGAGCGCCGCCCCGAAGTCGATCAAAACAGGCAGTCCCCGTTCATCAAAAAGGATGTTGCCGGGCTTGATGTCACGATGGTAGATCTCCTTGCCATGGAGATAGTCCAGCCCATCCAGCAGGAGCAGGAGCCACTCGTCGGTTTGTTCCGGGGTCATCGTACTCTTTCCGGAAGCAGCTTCATCCATGCGCTCCCGCAGCGAACCGCCTTCCACCCACGGCATCACATAGAAGATGCTGCCATGGGACTCGAAAACATCGTAGACCCGGACGATGCGTTCATGGTTCAGGGAAGCCAGGGTCTGCGCTTCCTTGCGGAGTGAATCCATAGCCGTCCGGTAAGCCTGCCGGGACGTATGAGGCAACGGGATGATCTCTCCTGTAATCGAATCCCGGCTGCATAGCCCCAGAGGGAAACATTCTTTGAGAACGATGTTGCGTCTGAGCTGGCTGTCCCAGGCAATGTAGGTGATGCCGAACCCTCCCTGGCCCAGTACCTTGAGCAACTTGTAATTGCCCAGCAGAGTTCCCGGAGGCAATGCGAAGCCGGAGGCGTCCATACAATCAGATCAAGCAAGCGGGGGATTGCCGAGCCTCGGCACTTCGTCGGCCAGGAACTCCTTCAGGGTCTTGCCCTGGGAGAAGGCTTTTTTCTCAAGAACCTTGCGGGTATCCGGGTCGAGTTTCAGGGTAATCAACGTCTCCTCTTCCACCTGCACCCGGCTCGGGAGAGTCATCGGGAGCTGCTTGATGAGTTCCCGGATGATGTGTTCCTTGGCGGCGGGAATGGGCTTTTTCGCCATCCAGTTGCGGACGGTCGCTTCCGTGACGAAACATCGTTCGGCGAGCCATGCGTAGTCAAAGTTGTTGGCTTTGAGCCACAGCTTGACGTTCATTTTCAGCTCATCCTGGTTCACTCCTGCCATGTTTCGGAATGTAGCACTATCGCTCAGGAATGGCAATACGGTTATATAACATCCCTATTTTTGAGATTGAGGTGAGATTTTCATGTTGACTAAAATCGTAAAAAGGAGATATACAGGCAATGTAAACGAGATGCCGGCAATGAAAAGTATCATCCAGTTCACCTGTCCCCAATGCGGAGGCCATCAACTGATGCTCGTCGAACGGGCCATGCACCGTTCTATCGTCCAGACTCTGGAAACGGACCGACAGGGAGAATTGACTGTCGGGAACAAGGTTCTGGTGGACGATTTGTGCGGAGAACCGCTGGGGTATCGCTGCGCGGACTGCCGTCATCCGGATTGCCATGGTCATGATTCATCGGAAGGGTTTCAATGGCATTCTCTGGAGGAGGTGCAAAGCGCCGGGGGTATTATCTGGCCGGACGGGATGGAAACGGTAGAGCATCGGTGCATGGTTTGTTTTCCCGACGGGAAGATGACGCCTGTGATTGTCGAGGTCGTTCATCCCGGAACTCTCACCGAGAAGGAACGCCGCACCGTTCTGGAACGTGAACGAGCAGCGCATGGCATTCTGATCAGCCAGTCGGATTCCGGGATCCGAACGTTGGCCTGCCGCAACTGGAAGCGGGTTAAGAGGCATATTCTGCAACCGACTTCATCTATTCCGGAATAAGACAGATTTTATCGCTTCGGTTCAACAACTATAAAACGAAAGGAAATAATATGAAGAAATGCATAACAGGCGGCATTGCCGCACTTATTACGTTGACGGTCATCTGCATGATGGCCGGTCAGTCACAGGCCTCCTCGCATCAGCAATCTGTAGGGGACGCCATTTGCCATCAACAGAACCAAGGGGTCATCGTTTGCCCCGGATGCCAGGGCAAAGGCAACATCGGAGGTCAGAAATGTCAGCGCTGCCAGGGGAAAGGTATCCTTAAATCGAATGGTATGCCTCTCTAAGAGTCATTAGTGGGAAAGGTGTTGCTTTTAACTCCAAACGATACCTTTCGCACTCTCTTTTTACATATTAGTCGCATAACAATCATTGAAATTTATGGATAGCAAACAGTATTACATCACCCTCCCGGATAAAACACAGGAAGGCCCGTATGATGAAAAAGCTCTCATTGCCCGGTATCAAGCGAGCAAATATCCGGAAGGCACGCTTGTATGGTGTGAGGGGATGGCTGGCTGGATACTCATTGAAACAATGATATCGAGTGTAGAGAAAATAACAAATGAGGAGAGAGAAACTACCGATTGCAAACCGAATACACCTCCTCTTTCCGCCTCTATTCCTCCAACACCGCCAATTCCTTCCATTCCCGATAATTTCAAGAAAGAGTATTATGTAGTGGATTATGATGGCAATAAACAAGGGCCATATTCTTTAGATGAATTGAAGAACTTTGTAAAAATAGGAAAGTTATATGGCTCCGAATTAGGGTGGAAACAGGGTATGACAGATTGGGTGTCTCTGAATGATATTCTAGATATTCGCCCTGTCACTTACTATATGGAACCTCAAAGCTGGGTTGCCTGTAGTTTTTTCTGCGCCTCATCAATCCTGAGTATAGTGTCAACCATAGCATTCAGTGATCGCAGTTACGGTGCTTCCATAATCTTTTCATGGGGTTCCATATTGACTTTTTTGACGGCATCCATCTTACTATTGATCAGACTGTTCAAAGCATGGAAAGTATTGCAGAATATTTCCGGTCGTATTCGGATCCCTTCTCCCGGTCAGGCTATAGGTTTTCTTTTCATTCCATTTTTTAATTTTTATTGGGGATTTGTTGCATTTTGCAAAGTCAGTTCATTAGGAGATAAGCTTCTAAAACGACCCGGAAGCATTCAATTATGGCCATTCTTAACGTACTGTGTTCTTAATATACTCGGGTTATTTGTCCATGGTGCGTTAAGAGGAGCGGCCAGCCGGAGTAGCTTTGAGAGCTGGCTGATCATTGGCAGTATAATTTCCACAGGATGTTCTGTTTGTGCTATATTTATGATCTATTATATCAATAAATTGATTTCTAAATATCATAATACAAAACTTCCATGTTAACAGTTCGTTAATTTTATCATAAACTTATGAAGAAACATATAAATTCGAAGATATATCGAATCGGTCACGTTGCGATTCTTCCGTTGATTTCCGTATTATTCCTTTCCTCATGTGGAAAATCCGACAATCCGGAAGCCAATAAAAGCGATTGGAAAGGAAATACGGTCCTCATGAAGGCTGCCAAAAATGGTAATATTGACTGGATAACTGAATTGCTCAATGACGGAGCACGTGTAGATACTAAAAACCAGGATGGAGAAACGGCTCTCATGTTGGCTGCTGAGAATGGGCATACGGAATGTGTGAAAATATTGCTAAAAAATTGGGCTGACGTGAATGCAAAAGATGAGGACGGAAAAACAGCCCTCATGTTTGCCGCCTCTAATGGAGATGCTGCCAGCGTAAAAGCATTGATAGAAGCCGGGGCAGACGTGAACATGAAGAATAACGGCGGATGGACGGTTCTCATGAAGGCTGCCGAGAATGGGGATGCCGGGATCGTTAAAGAACTGTTGAAAGCTGGAGCGGACATGAACGAGAAAAGGAACGGCGGACAGACTGCTCTCTGGTGGTCTGCTATGAATGGGCATGCGGAATGCGTGAAAGTATTGCTAGCGTACGGAACAGACGTAAATGTGAAAGATGAGAATGAAGAAACGGTTCTGATGACAACAGCCTTTTATGGGCAAATAGAATGCATGAAAGTACTGCTAAAATCGGGGGCAGACGTGAATATGAAGGAGAACAAAGGACGGACGGCTCTTATGTATGCGGTTATACCTTCTCCTAGTCATAAACGTGCGGAATGTGTGAGAGCATTGTTAATAGCCGGGGCGGATGTGACGGCAAAAGATAAGGATGGGAAAACAGCTCTCATGTTGGCCGCCAACTCTGAGGAGAATGCGGAATGTGTGAAGATGTTACAGGAAGCAGAGGCTATGAAGTAGCGTTGAAATAACACCTCTTCCACCGTCATATATACCAGACACAGGGATTACCTGCCTGTCATTCTTCACAAAGCCGCCATGTTCCCGATCCCGGGCATGGCGGCTTTTCTGTATTCACCCATCAACAAGGAAAGAACAACCATCATGGCTATCAAACTCATCGCCAACTACAGCAAACGTCTCGGACTACCGGGGTACTCCTCCCATCAGTTCGAGGTATCCATCGAAACGGAAATCACCCACACATCCGAACTGGCTGCGGAAACGGAACGACTCTACGGCTCCCTTCAGTCCGCCGTCGATGCTCAAATCCAACAAGTCGGATTCGTCCCTGACGAACATTACGGCACACAGGCTACACAAAGGCCAGTTCCTAGAGCTTCCGCTTCACTGACGACATCAGAATCATCCGTGAGACAAACACCACCTGCAGGAGCTCCCGAGTCCTCTATTGCAACCGTTCCCGCATGGAAGTGCTCGGAGAAGCAACAGGCTCTCATCCTGGAACTGGCCGGAAAGGTCGGGCTGGATGACTCTGCCCTGAACGAACTGGCTACCCGGAGATTCAACAAGGTCGTTGCCATGCTCGACCGCATGGAAGCTTCCGGGCTGATCGACGAGCTGATGAACCGCTCCGGTGCGACATCCAAACGCTCGGCATCAGGCAGGAACAACTACACCCGCCGTCCCGCTGCGACTTATGCCGGTAACTCCAACCCGTACTGACCTATGATTGCTCCCGTAACCCGCCCCATACGTTCATCCTCCCTGCACCCGGCTATCGCATTGATGAAGAAGTTTCCTTCGGAGGCTTCTTCTCCCTCTGCCGTACGCCCGGACTACCTGTCTCCCTCCTCGGTCAAATCGTACCTGTCGTGTTCCCTGCGCTTCTTCTTCGAGAGGGTAGCGCAGATACGGAAGCCGACAACGGTCGCCCTGCATGTCGGCAAGGCTATCCACGCCACACTCCAATCCTTCAACCTCGCCCGATGGCGGGGAGAAGACAGCAGTGAGACGGCCATGGAAGAAGCCTTCTCCACTCACTTCCTGGAGCTGGAGAAGACGGAAGGGCCGGTGGACTACGCCGACGAAGAAACACGCCAGAAGGTACATTCCTGTGCTTGGAACACGGTCAAGGCCTACATGAGCTCCGATGAAGTTGCTTCACAAATGCCCCTAGGAGTAGAAGTCGGCTTGTCAGCCACCATCCCCGACCTGCCGGTTCCCGTGCGCGGCGTTATCGACCTTGTCCAGCACGATTTGACGGCGGTAGACTACAAATCCGCTGCCGCCAAACCGGACGTCGGGTACGCCGCCTTTGATCATGAACTCCAGCTGGTCACCTACCAGATGATGATCGAAGAAGCCACAGGAGGCTCTCCTCCATCACTGGATCTAATCTATCTGATCAAGACAAAGACGCCGCAGGTAATCCGGGTCAAGATTCCGCCTGCTGACGAACAGCGTAAGCAGCGCGTCGCCGACCTGTACAGGATTGCCTACGAAGGCATTACTACCGAGCGTTTCCATCCACAGCCCGGGATGCAATGCTCCTGGTGCCAGTACAGGAAAGAATGTTCCGGGTGGTGTAGAAAGTAGTGTGGAAGTCATTCAGAAGCCTGCCGTAAGGTTGGCTTCTTTTTAGCCTTCTCGAATGGACGGCAGCCCCTGGGAACAGTTTATTTCTCATTGAGACTTTCTTACTTTGATATGGCCTTTTGATACGCCTCTTCAATAATATCCGCACACTTTACGACGTCTTTTTTTATATCGCTCTCCCAAATTCTTATCACGTTCCACCCCTCATTTTCCAAATGAACGGTCTGCTCCTTATCTCGTTGGATATTACCGAGAATTTTGTCCCGCCAAAACTGCGTATATTTATCCAGTTCTTCCTCTAACGACGATAAGCCTCGGATTGCCCAGTTATGTCCGTGCCAGAAGTCACCGTCACAAAAAACCACAATTTTCGCCCTCGTAAAAACCACATCCGGTTTGCCTTTGAGAGATTTTACGTTTACTCGATAACGCAAACCGCGTGCCCAAAGAGCGTGGCGAAGCGCGAGTTCTGGTCTCGTATTTTTGGACTTCACCGCAGACATAATCTTATGGGTCATTTCTAAAGTCCTAGACATATGCATCTCCTAAACCACAAAGTCAATCGTTACAGAATACCGCCGCTACTCCAACGGCTCCGAGCGCGGTTTTAATATGTTTCTTATCTGCCACAGTGAGACTGTTATTCGTGGCAACAAGATGAAGGCATATTTCAGGCATTTTCCCATCTACTGATAGTCCCGCTTCTCTCGCTATTAGTTCTAGAGCTTTCCTCAGCGCAGTTTCCCATTTTAGAACGGTTCCACCGCTGATGACAAAAATACGACCGTCATCAGAGCGAGAAACCGATACCCGTGAGTCTTTTCCTGTGCATTGTTGAATAACAAACGATGGGACTCCGTATATTCGCTGAATTGTGTCAGTCGGAGACACCCCATCGAGAGCGCATTTCGTAAACCGTTTCATGTAGGCATTGAGAATTCCATCCTTGATGTATGTGCGAACTTTTTCCTTTGGGTAGTATTCCCGCAACACGCCACCAACAGCGGAATCCTCAACAAGAGAGTCCAAAAATAGAGAACTCTCAGGACGGCTTAAAGTCCTGTAGCTCATCTCATCGGCTCTAGCGTATATGAGTGTCTCAATTTGGTTTCTCTTCTTGTTTGGCAGTTTTTGTGTCATATCAAAATCCCTCTGGAAATTTCAGATTAGTCTCGTCGTCAGAGCCACCCAAATCCGCTACATCTTCAAGCCACATGTTTACGAAACTCTCCATTCTCGCGTCAGAGAAAGATACAAATCCTTCCTGAAGGTAAATGACCTCATTTTCCGCTCCTTTGACTTTTCCCTCTCTGTTCATTTCAATGATATCGGCCATACGGCGAATATCCGATACAAAGTCCAATACGATGACTTTCTCTTTGCCGTCCGACAAGCGTAACCCTCGCCCAAGCTGCTGAACGAATATCCGACGTGAGTGCGTAGCCCGCAAGAATAAAAGGATATTGACGTCGGGTATGTCGATACCCTCGTTCATGACATCTACCGCGCTAACCGCTTGATAAGTTCCCGCTGCGAACGCCAAAAGCCTCCGCCTCCGTTCCGCTTTATCAACCCTCGACAGAGCAGCACAGGGAATTCCCGCCGCTGAAAGCATATCAGCGAAACGATTACTATGTTCAATGGAAGGCGAGAATATAGCTATCTTTGGATTAGGAATATCCTTGACAACTTTCCTAATCTCCGAAATGACGGCCTCGTCACGTTGAGGCAGAAATAGACGTTTATTCAGGTCGCGGATTGAGAGATTCTGCCTACTTATCCGCTCCATATTATCCCAGTCTACGTTGTCGCACAAAATTCGGTAATCCACTTTGGAGAGATAACCCATCGCCATACCATCAACAAGCGATACCTTTTCCAAAGCCTCTCCGAAAACAGTTGTAAGGCTTTGCCCGTCACCGCGCCAAGGAGTAGCTGTCATGCCGATCAAGAACTTTGGTTTTAGATGTTCCAGGCAAGTTCTGAAGCCGTGTGCGAGTGCGTGGTGCGCTTCGTCAACTATCACGACATCAAACTGGCCTGGCTCAACTCCCGGAAGATAACCATATAGGCTTTGATAAAGCCCAAAGGAGATACCTTCCGTGTCGCGTGGCGGCAAGCCGTCGAAGAATACCGAAGTTGGCACCTCCTTTTTTATTTGTGACCAAAAGCCCTGTTCCAACTGAAGAGCCAAGTCAGTGGCATGGCACAGTACGAGAATGCGCCGACATCCCTTTTCCCAAAGTTCACGGGCAATAGTCGCGGCGATGACCGTTTTGCCAAGTCCCGTGGCGACAATGTAGAACGCTCGCTTGTCTCCTCTTTCAAATGCCGCGAGTACCTTTTGGACAATTTTGTCTTGGTACCGCCTCAATCCTCGCCGACTAGCATGGTCGACGGGCATCTGGTTTATAAGGGCTTGGATAAACGCGCCATTCCAAAGTTTTAGGGTGTATCCGTTCTTCTCAAGCTGCTTCTGACGTTGACGAGCGGTTTTGGTAAACTCCCCGTTAGTGGCAACAGCGGCAATGTTAGCGTCATAGAATGACAAAGCGTCAATAGCCTCTTTCAAAGCTTGAGGTCCTATATAGCGGTCGCCAGAAACAGCCTTAGCCTGAACAACCCAAGACCTAATCTGGTGGCCTTCTGGTCGTGTGGCGAGGATGTCACACCCTTTGTCGCCTGCTCCACCGATAACAGTGGTGTCATTCCAACCCAAATGTTCCATTAATCGGGCAATTACCCGTTCAAGGCCTTTCCAGTTATACCCGTTAGATATGTCGTCCGTGTAAAAATTCATGCGTTCAGCTCCTTAAGCAAGAAGTCCACGCTCAACGACGCGCGTGCGAGTTCGTTCTTTTGAACACGCTGGCTATAGCCGGAAATTACCCTAAGAGCGTCCTTGATAAATGATAGGGCACGGTCTTTGGACTCATCTCGAGCACGGAGGGTCGCTTTTTCATCTTGCAAATTGATTGTTATATAGGGAGTTTGAAGCACCTTTCCGTCAAACACATCCTCTGGGAATCGTTCAATCAGTCTATACAACGTTTTAGGCGGTACATAATCAATAGCATCATATCCTTCTTCTATTCCAGACTGGAAAGCTGTGAGCAAGGTAGTGTTTGACTGAATTAGGTTCGTAACAGTTTCCTCGACCTCTCCCGCCGATTCGTGGACACAATTAACCACGTCAGCAGCGCGGTCTCTGAGAGCAACCGCTAGCTTTTCTCTCAGAAGGTCAAACGCGCTACTTGCTCTATCTTGAAGCGATTGACGATCTATTTTGGCTTCTTGCATCGTCGTCTCCACTAGTTCGGCGTATACCGATACCAAATCAGGCAGACTATCACGAGCTTTCAGTTTCTCCGACAGATACTGCAATAGGAGCATCTTCGCGGTTATTGGGTACTGAGCGAGCAACGGATGCGACGGGTCATAGACAAAGTCACAGTCTATGCCGTCAGACTGAAAGAAGCATGGCTTTTTCTCACCGCGATAAAATATTGAGCCACGGCTTAACTCATACACCCTCACATTTAACGAGCCGGTGTTACCAAACTTATAGTTACGCCCACTCAACTGGCTTACGGAAATAGCCCTTTGAATTAACTCATCCAACTTAGACGTTTCCGGCGAGGGAACGGGTTGGGGAGTAGTCACCGGCAGCGAGCTCGGTTGCGAGTCGTCTGTTGGGTTACCACGAACGATTACCTGTGGCGGCGATATTACCGTCCCACTAATGTATGCGCTAATATCGTCAGACGGAGTTTCTCCCGTATTGACTGCGGTAGTCGCCCTCGCACCCCCGGTACTCTGCTTTTGGTCTTCCTCTTGAGCGGCTTTCCACCACAAAATGTCGTCTAGGTAGTCGCGCATCCCTTTTCTAAACTCGGTGGCATATCTTTTTGCCACATCGTTAGGAGCAAAGAGACACTTTGTGCCTTTGTCAACCCTACGGAAGGCGTTGACTAAAACACAGAGAGGAGAGGGATTCTGTTCGGAAAATCCCAAAGCCTTTCTTGATTTAGGTAAGAAAGGACCCACACCACAAATCGCCTCTACTGTCTGAGCCCAAGAGTTATCAGAACGGTCAAAGTCGTTTTTTTGGTATGTCGGCAACAGGTAGTCAACGTGCAACTCGCCAACAATACGACCACCTACCGAAGTACCCAATTCCAAGGGATACTGAAGTTCTTTTTGCCCGGTGATGGGGTTTTCGTATTGGAACAGTGACTTATCGGATATGAGAATTTTTCGCCCATTCCGTATGAAATCGATGCCGAAATCGTTTGGGTCGGCGTACCGTTGAATTCCAAGCCAGCCAGTTAACCTCTTACCTCGTTCTACGATATGGGCCGGTAAATCACGTCCCTCTTGCTGGTCAACATAGTATTGTTCCGCTTCATCGGCAGTCAAATAGCAGTTCCGGCTCAAGTCGAAGAGAGCGTCGCCAAGATTTCGATCTATCATCATGCGGGCTGATACATTCTGGTCGCTGTAGCGCACATAGCGAGACTCAGACCAAACGCAATGGTTTCGCGGGCGCAACTGTCTGCCTTTAACGTATATAGCGATTTCCTGATTATTTAGAAGTGATGCGTAAATCGCCTCTAGTCGTTGTCGAATTTCATTCTCTTTATTCGGCAACTCAGTAAGTATGCCATGACGAAGTCGCGAGATGGTTATCTTTGTACCATGTTCAGCGGGATTACTTTTCGCTTTGTGGATAATAGGAGCATCAAAACGCCTGGTATCGATTAACTTTTGGAAGTCAATCTTGATGCCGACCCAATCGGAGTCCCCGCTCCTTGTAGTCATAATGGTTGTGACTTCACCCAAGCGCGCGGTCGAGATGTTGAATCCCATACCGAAAAGCCCCAAATTACCAATGGGATCGTTGCTTGAATATCCCGCGCGAACAGCATTTTGTAGCTGTTCTATCGACATACCGCAAGCGTTGTCTGTAACCTCGATAGCGCGGTCATCCGTAGCGACTGAGTCGGAAGCCCACGTCACGACAATCTTCCGCTCGTCTTCTTCCGGTATTGCGGTTTTATCAGAAAGGAACGCATCGATAGAGTTGTCAATCAGTTCAGCGACACATTGCCACGTCTGAAACGGTATTTCGCCCAATGTCCGCAAGATTCTCGGAGTCGGCGTTATATCGAGTGTGTTCATATTACACATTTCTTTCTTCTTCTTTCACAGTTTTCAGATAATTCACTATGGTCTTTGCCACTATATACGCAAGCATTGGTGGTACCGCATTCCCTATTTGAGAGATGCTTGTTGTCTTGGCATGAATAAACTTAAAATTATCGGGGAACGTTTGAATCCTCGCACACTCACGAACGGTCAGCCTTCGGTCCAACGAGTAGTGGAACTGAACCCTCGACTTTGGATTTGCCCGAATTGTATAGGCAGGCAAATCTTTTTTGTTGCTCTCGTCGCCTTGCCCATTGCCCTTTTTCGCGCGGGAAGCACCGAAATATTGGCTCTGGTTTGGTACACTTTCATCTGTTACGTTGACCAAATCACCTATAGCCCACTCAATGCTCCTGTGCTTCCCCTCAAATCTAGGCTTTGGAATTTCAGGAAATCCATTTACTTCGTGAATGTCATTCCTTACACAGATAAAGAATAATCTCGCCCTACGCTGTGGAACTCCATAGTCAGGAGCGAACATCTTCCAAACCTCAACTTTATACCCAGCGTTAGTGAGATCGGTCTTAATGGTCTTCAATACCTCTCCATTTTCCATACGCTCAAGGTTAATGACGTTTTCACCCACAACAACCATGGGCTTATGCTTATTCATATATGTAATAAGCGTCTGATACAGTCTCCCTCGCTCAGACTGTAGACCTCCCAAAGGGCCACAAGAAGAAAACTCCTGACAAGGAAAACCACCAATAAGTACCTCCGCTTTCGGAACAGAATTCACATCAACCGTGGAAAGATCTTTGACGAAAGCATGTCCTTCTCCGAAATAACCGTTATAAGTCTCGACACAAAGCGGCTCATAGTCGTATGCCGCTCGGATTACGAATGGTAATCGCTTGTAGTCTTCATCATGGTATCTGAAGTCACCGCGAAAGCCCAAATCCAGACCACCACATCCACAAAAGTACGAAACCACGGAATATGCCAGCCCCTGTTTATTCTCAGACATTACTGATGACTCCTTGTCCTATTTTGATTTGCTCCCTTGTTGTAAAGGACACGAAGCGCAATCTGTTGCATTACCTTATAGGAGGTTAAAATTTCATCAAACACGTTCATAACAAATAGCCTTTTCCAATAGCTTCAGTTCATTTTTTTTCTTGTTTGTTGTTTCAGCACATGCACGGATAATACTGGTGTCCATATTTGAGATGATATTCCAATCTGTCTTTAGATAATTTTCTAAATAGAAGCGCATGGCCTTTACTGATTGGATACGGAGGTTTGGAAAAGAAATAATCAGATCGCACAACGCTTTTTCCGTTGAAGCTGATATATAACAGTATCCCTCATTAGTCGTTTGCTTGATTAGGCCAATGGGGAAATATGCATCAGACACATGAAGGTATTCGTAGCGTCCAGTAGCATTCTCAAATACCTTGTTTCTCTTCATACATGCGGACTTGGTGGTATGTACCCGTTCAGGAATGACTCCTTTCGCCGACAAGACAGTTTCATATGAAACATAAGAGGGGTGAAGTAGATGGTTGGCGATCAACTCCCGAGAGGGAGAACCTTCTTCAGGAAGGCATATATACAAATCTCTACGTAGATTAAGAAGCTGTCCCTTTTTTTGTAGTCTTGCAATCCTGGCCATAGGAGCCTTGTAGTCCTCGAGAACTGACTTGAGGATATGTGTATGAATGGGAACAGTTCCAAATTGTTTGATAAGCGGAGCAGACATGCGTAATGCGTATGATAGATTTAGCGAAAATTGATCAGTAAATCAACATGAAATAAAATAAAGGATCAATTTCTGCTGAACCGATCACTTTGAAAAATCTCTATCCCTCCACGTCATATATTCCTGAGGAAGTAGATTCTCTGCTTCCTGTCTGAGCCCGCCTCCCGGCCTTGTTCCGGGGGCGGGCTTTTTGTTGCAACAAATCAATCATCAATGAATATGAATACTCACACATCCACACGCGAACTCTATCGCAATCGCGACAACAGCCCGCTGGACAGATTCCAGATCCGGCGTGTCGCGCCCTCCGTCTTCGCCGACCGCGAAGACGAGAGCCGCTCGAAGAAATACCGCTTCGTCTCGTCCGACTCTCTGCTTGACCAGATGGAAGAAGCCGGGTTTCTCGTCGTCGGAGCTCAGGAACAGCGTACCCGGAAACCGGACGGCACTCCTACCCGCAAGCACCTGATTCGCTTCGCCCACCGGGATGTGCTGGAACATCACCGTGAGCAGCGCATCGAAGTGGTCATGATCAACAGCCACAACGGCAGTTGTTCCTACCAGCTCATGGCCGGGATCTTCCGGCTGGTGTGTACCAACGGTCTGATTGTCGGGGCGCGTATTGCCGCGATCAACATCTGCCATATGGGCCATACCGGGGAGGATGTGATTGCGGCCAGTCTTCAGTTGGCCTCTGAAACGCCCCGGATCATGGACGACATCCGCCGCATGCAGGGAGTGAAACTACCTTACAAAAGGCAGGTGGACTTTGTTCATGAAGCGGCACAACTGCGTATGGGAGACGACTATGAAGACAGGATACGTCCTGAAGCTCTTCTGTCGCCCCGGCGCTGGAACGACATCGGCTTTACGGCGGGAGGTCCGGCTACTGTCTGGCAGTGCTTCAACCGGGTTCAGGAAAACCTGATTCGGGGAGGCGTTCCCTTGAAGCCTCAGAAGGATGGCGTCTATCGCCGCCGCTCCCTGCGGGCGCTCAATGGCATTGACGGCAATACGCGCCTGAACCGGGAGCTCTGGGATCTGGCCGACAGCTACGCCCTGAACAACTGACCTGAGACAATCATGAGAAGAAAACATCATCCGAGATTGAAACGTATGGAACGGACTCCATTGCTGACCGGGCTGGAACTGTCCATTCTCCTGTACCTTCACGGCGACTTTGAACGCAGTGATGAGGAGATCATGGCGGAATGCCGTGGCATCGAACAGGAGAGCGTCAGGCATGCCGTCCGTGGTCTGGCAGGGAAGGAATTCATCATCCGCACAAAGGAAGAAGAATTCCTGCTTCGGTCCGACTGCTGGCTGATTACCTATGCCGGACGACAGGCGCTCAAGCAATGGGTGTCAGCTGCTGCTCCGGCTCGTCGATCATCCCGGACAAGAGCTCACGCATCAGCATAGCCATGAACATGAAAGACCTCCTCATTGCTCTGGTGGTACTCGTACTGCTGTGTCTGCTGGGACCGGTCGTCGTCGGTATCCTGTCGGCTCTGGTGGCCGTGGCTCCGTATCTGCTCGCCGTGCTGTTGATCCTGGGCGTCATCGCCTTCTTCCGCAAGTAACCCTGACAGAAAAGGAATGAGACATGGAGACGATGCCCATCATCGCGCAACTGCGCTCCACGAGCGGATACAATACGGACGCCCCGTACGTGTACATGGAACTGGACACGGAACTACTGGCCCGGATCGAGAAGGCGGTGTCTCTTTACAGCAGTCATCAGAACGATCCTTCGCTGGGGTTGAGCAAGCTGCCGATTCACGGCCCGTCCATGACGGCTCTGGTGAACCTCCCTGAACTGACGGAAGAACAGCAGAAGTCTCTGGACGAGGACGAAAGCATCCTGCTGGATTCGCCGATTCCGGAGACGGAACTGGATACACTGGAAAGCTGCATTCGGCTCTGCGGTGAAGCCATCGACATCCTTGATGTGCGATGCCTGTACGCTGTGGCCTGCAACAAGCGCACACGGGACATGTATGAAGCCAATATCGGGGCCGTACTGAGACATCTGCTCAAGTCCCGCCATCATCCCGGAAAGGAGGAGTTGCCTGATGCTGACGATTGAGAAGTACAAGGGCACCCGCTTCTGGGCCGTCTTCCGCGACGGAGAGCTATTGGCCGTGACCGTGTACAAACGGGGAGCCGAGGCGATCGTCAGGACGCTGGAAGCCAGGGACGGATAAGGCCGCCATTCAGCAGCTCTTCTTCATCATGAAGTCGAGCTGTTTTTTAGCTGTCGCAGGGAGGTTCCGGTAAAGGAGAAAGTCCCTTTGGTGCCTCTCCTCGTAAACTACTTCCGTAGCGCCCCGGAAGCAATCTTACAGACCGGAAAGGCATTCGTGAAAAGGATCCGCATGGGTAAATCGTTCATGAGATTATTCCCGAATTAATCGAGGCACTTTGCTATAAAGTTTTGAAATCAAACTATCTCTATCTATGCCGTAGTGCATTTCTCGATGGCAGTTTGGACATAACGCAACTGCATTCGTTATCGTGTCGGAACCACCATCGGCAAGCTGTCTAATATGATGAACTTCTAGGTATGGGATACCATCCGTGCCATAAAAAGGGGCGACGTTTCTACATCCTTCACAAATTCCGTTAGCTACTTTCAATACCCATGCTTTTACCTTCGCGTCACGTTGGTAAGCCGAGATCTTAGTTTGTATGATTTTTGGAGTTACATTCCCTATTGGTTCATGAAGTAATGGTTTGTCCAATTCTTCACGCACAGCAGTTTCAAAATTCGCAACGGGAATAAAGGATACTCCTTCCGCTTCAGCAAACATTTTTTCAACTTTCGCCGCATTCTTTGCTCCAATATTTTTAGCCGGTTTTAATCCTGGTAGCCAGTTTCGCCCCATTAACGCCAGAACATAGGATATGTTCTGCATCCTGTACGCAAAGGATTTCTCCGTGCGTCCATATTTACGATGAAGTTCTTCATAGTAATGCTTTTTTGTAAAAGGCTTATTGGAATGGTGTTTTTGAAGCATCTCAACATAAACATCTACTGCTGCCCTTAATTCTTCATCCGTCCAGTCATTATTCATGATTATTATTGTTTACAGTATAAATCCTAGTCAGTCGATATTGGCTATCTCCGGGGACACCTGGATTCTAAATGATCATCACAGGGTTGAAATTTCCGAAGGCTAGACAAACAAAATCAGGTTCATTCCCTCTCTTACGTCAATACTGCCATAAATCCATCTCCATGTTCAAAGGCAGAGGCCATGCGATCCTGTTCCTGTTTGTTGATGCCGAATGATTCCGCCGCCTGCCGCCACTGGCTGACTGCCCGGGCAATCGGGTTCAGCAGGTCATTCGTTTCAGAGATCTTGATCCCGCATTCAGGAGCGATACTGCGGAGGACATCCAGGGATGCGGATGTATCTTCCCAGTCGATAGCCGTATTGAGGTAGCGGGGGCGTATATCCACGGGAGTCGGGTTCACGTCGAACAGTGGCGATAGAGACCAGCCTGTTCCCCCGGCCTGAAGGAACCCGTGATTCCGAAGATGGTCATCCGTGTTGGAAATCATGACGCTGAAGGCGATTCGCTGCCATAGCTGGCGCAAGTCTTGCCTGGGCGTAGCGCCGTACTGGCGGATAGCATCCACGATTTCGAGGTAACTGTGCTGTTCGTTATCCCGGGCTCCCAGCATGCTCATGGCCGACAGGTAGGGGATTCTTCGCCGTTCCTGTGTGCGGTCGAAGCGCCAGACGATCAGAACATCCTTGTCAGTTATTGTTTCCAGTTCGAAACGCGGGACTTGAAGCCCGGCTTTGAATGCCAGAGTCAAGGCGACGGCTTCCCATGCAACGATGTTGTATTCATCATCATGCCGAGGGAACTTGGCGATACAAAGCTGACCGGACTTATCTTTGACTGATGCTTTGGGTCGGGCTCCCCCCAGGGAAGAGCCGGGAGCGAGGAGCAACCGCAAGTCTTCGGCGTTTTCATCGTCCCGGCAGAAGTGATCGGCGGCATGCAGCAGACGAGACAGATTGACCAGAGGAGGAATCGGCGTCGTACCCGGAGGGGTGCAGAACGATTTTCCACCATCCTGTGAAAAGCGCAGCGCTCCCTGTCTAGCCTCGTCGTTCACCATGAGCAGATAGTCCAGTTCGGAGAGCGTATGCGGACTTTCATTGGCTGCTCGCGCTCGTGCCAGCTCAGCCCGCCGCATCAGAACGCGCCCCCACCTGTCAGGGGTGGAATCGCCAATCGCTCCGAATACACTTTGCCCGGGAGTGGTATGAAAGGTACCGTCAGCCAGAGGCAGGAGTGGTTCCAGTGCAAATCTGTACGGATTTGCGAGCCATTCCTTGTTGTACTCGAAGGAGGCAGATTCCCGGCCTTTGCGAAAGTACGACCACAATCTGCCTGCTCGTACTGGCTCCTGAGAGGAAGGCAGGTCAATGAATACGTCGATGGGAGTATCACTCATGAGTCTTGGGAAGGTGGATGCGTTTGGGCAAGCGTTCTTCTTCAAGAGTCCTGCCTACGGGATCATTATTGGCATCGACAAGGTTTTTGAGACGGTCGGTCAGCCCCAGGACGAACAAGACGGCGGCATAGTTGCCCAGGGATACGCTGGGGTCACCTTTTTCAAGTCGTCCCAGAGTTGCCCGAGAAATGAATGCCCGTTCAGCCATCAGTGTCGTAGGGATACGCCGCCTCTTACGGGCATCGCTGATGTCCGCCCCCAATTTCTTGAGCGCCGCTTTCACTGGGCCCGGCAATGGGGATGTGGTTTTCATGAGAGAAATATGTATCATATAGTAAGCAAAATCAAGAAATATGTATTATATATGAGTCATTATGAGAAATATAGGGTTCATTCCAATCCAAAATAATTTTTCTACTCTTATCAAGTAGTGCGCTGTATCATAACGCTATGCGTATGATACAGCGCACTACTTGGGTTACTTCTATAGATAAGGCCAACTCAATCGTAGCCTCCAACTCCAGAAATCTCAACATCCTGCTTGGCCTGCTGGGAGCCGGCGCCCTCGCAACGGGAGCCGTTGCCACCGGCAAATACCTCACCCGCAAAGATCCCAAGTCTGAGATGGGCAAGATCAAGCTCAAGATGCCCGCACTGAAGAAAGACCCGAACACGGCCGCAGAAGTCGAGTTGCCCATCGATATGCCAAACCTCAGCCCAGCGCTCATCGAAGGACTCAACCGAGGAGTCAGACTGCAAGCCCGGAAGAACGTACGCGCCAACTCCTTCAAGAGAGACCCGGAGACAGGCAAACTCATCCCATATGAAGAATGGAAGGCTCAACAGCTGGTGAATAAACCTACAGAGTCTCATCAATCTGACAACGTCATCGAATTTCCCGCCTTGGCAAAAGCGGCATCCACCTCTCCCGGTCTCGCCAATTTGCTGGCGAAATCTCTTGGAGCTGGCGTAGGCGGTACTATCGGCGCATTAGGAGGCGGCGCAGGAGCCGTGCACCTGGCAAAACATCTCGGTGCAGGGGATACAGCAACTGCTCTGACCGGCATTCTGGGAATGGGAGCAGGAGGTCTCAGCGGAGTTCTAATCGGTTCTTCCGTAGCAAACAAGGTAGCCCCTCCCGTAGAAGAAGGTGACCCGAAAGCCGAAGCGCAAGCATCTTTCGCAAATACAGGCTCATCGCCCGCCGGCTACACCGCCGACCTGGACGATGACTTTAGCGACGAAGATCTCGACAAGTATGCGTCATGGCAGGATGCGGCTAGTAATGCTGTTACTAATTTGGCGACCATGATTCCCGGCGGTTCGGCTCTCGCTGCCCCCCAGGTTGCTATAGACAGGGCCAAACAACTCGATCAGCAAGAGGCGCAAAAACGTCGAGCTGAGCAGCAGCAAGTAGACGCCTACATGGCCGCAAGAAGGCAACCTCAAACACAAAGTTTACCTTCGCCTCAACCTCTTACACGTTCTTCTAACGGGTTAATATGGGGAACTCAACAGCCTTGGAATAAAACTGCATCCGCTCCACCACAGCAAGGTCCACACATGCCAGCCAATCAGCTTGCCCGGCGCCCCGTTACGAACACCCTGCCTCTTTCCCCTGGATTGGCTCCAGCTGCGGCCAAGGCAGGCGCTCCTCCTGCCGGCAATCTCGACGACCTCTCCATCAAACTGCAAGGAACAGCCAACGACGCCCTCGACATGCAGGCCAAGCAGGCCTACGTCGTCGACTACATCGCTTTCCCATCGCCCGGCGTAAAGTCTGCCTACGATCTTTCAGGGCGCATGGAAGCACAGGCCATCATGGATCGCATCTACAACGAAGACCCCAGCTACTGGCCCTACGGTCTCGGCATTCCCGGACACGACGGCGTCTATCTCATTCGGGACAAGATGACCAAGCAGGCGGCTGGTTTCGTCGGATGGCAGCAGATGATGGAAGGGGGACGCCTCATCGGCTCCTACTCAATCGGCATTCTCCCGGAATACCGGGGGCATGGTTTCGCTAAGGAAGCCGTTGCGAAGATCCTCCGCGAAAAAGCAGCCGGGGTGGACGAAGTGCGCTCCTACGTGATGCCGCACAACCAAAAGTCCAAGGCTCTGGCCGCCTCTCTGCGCGTACCTGTCCACGAAGAGTTTTAACAACGAAAACATATGTATTACGAACAACTGATGAAGGTGGCTTCCATGCAAAAGAAGGCCGAGATTGATGTTCCCGGTCTTGCTAAAAACAGTCTGGTGCTAAAGTTCAAATTTATTCGTCTTTTGTTCCGGCAATACATGGAACCATGCTTCGCCTTCGGCAGCACGAACACCTTCCCGGTAGTGCTTTTCCGTCATGTTGGTTCCCGAGTGTCCAAGCCACATGGATACCCGGGGGATATCGTGTGTCTTGGCGGCTGCATATGAAGCAAACGAATGGCGCAGGGCGTTACGCGGCAGCGTGATGCCTGCCTGCTTCGCCAGTTTGGCCAAGCGGTTTCCGTGCTGTCCCTCGTAGTATTGCCAGTCTGACTGGCCGGATACAGGTTCATATTCAGCCAACGCAAGCCAGGCTTTGGCTGCCTCAGGAAGGGGGACAAATCGTTGCTTCCCGGTCTTGGCTATAGAAGCCGAGACAAAAACTTCATTCTTCTCATCGAGAATGGCCTCCGGCGAGATTCTGACGCATTCTGAACGACGAAGGCCGCAAAAGGCCGCCAGAGTCAGACGAAACAGCATTCCTTGATCATGTTCGAGTGCGGCCTGAAGAAGTTTCTTAAGATCGGAGGGAGTAATGATTCCGATGGCAGCAGATTCTGCTCTGGGGGCGAGTGTCCTCTCGACAGGGTTGTATGCGATAAGGTCCCGGCTTTGAGCCCAGACGAAAAAGCCATGAAGGGTCGCCCGGTAACGTCTCTTCGAGGCATTGCTGAGGGTCTGGTTTCGATATCGAAAGGAATTCAGCTTTTCTTCGATCATGTCCGGCGTGATTTGATTCAGAGGAAGTTCTTCCCAATCTTGCGTCCACTTTTGTAGTTCCTTGACCATGTTCCCATGGTGCGCTTTTTTGATGAGGTTTGATTCGAGCTTCTTATCGATCACTTCCCGATATTGCCCTGCGAGGGGACCGAACTTTCTTTTGAAGTCCACCTTGACCTGCTCTTTCTTGTTCGCAAGGTATCTGGTTAGAGAAAACAGGTTGGTCAATTCCTCAAGGCGATTCAGGTTTTGCTCGTCCGTACTCGTCATGATCCAATTTCCATCAGCGTCTTTCCGGCCATAACTCACTCCGTCGGCGATTTCCTGCTTCAGGTTCTTCAAGGCTTCACGTACTACCAGATACAGAGGAAGAGAAGATTGGTGAGTCACTTCATCATAGATGTTCCTAAACTCTCGCCACAAAAGGATGGCGTTGTAATCGCTTTCATCCACATGTTCCCTCCATTCCTGCTTCCGCAAGTGTTCCGGAAGCATATCATCCAAAGACTGATGCTGAAGCCGTTGATAGGCTTCAAGAGCTTCTTCGTAGGAATCAAAGAGTCGGTGAGTTTCCCTGTCACCGGACATATCGCGCACCAGCCATTTTTTCTTGCCCCGGTGCTTTCTCGGGGAAAGAGAGGCATGTGAACCATACAGCTTTTTCCGGGATCTTCTCACGGTTCACAGTATCCCATGTCTTATTTCTATTGACAAACCGAAAGTGTGTACAATCTGTGTACACAGTAGTTTTTTATTGATAATCAGTAGCCAGAGTTAGATTCAGGTTCTAGTGGGGGTTCCCCCGTGAAGGTTCGAGTCCTTTCGGGCGCACCAAACAAGACCCTGCAAGTTAACTGCTTGCAGGGCCTTACTGGTTTCTTTTTCTATGGTTTGACGGCTGGTTTGCTCCATGTGCCGGTTTTGATGTAGAATCAAAAGGCCGTGAAGGGACATTGAAAACGGGGGAAACCAGGAAGATTCTTTCCATTTCAGGCAAGGATAAGATTTATAAATCCGTTTTTAAGGAATGCCTGTGATTTTCAGGATAGGTTCCTTTTTCTTTTTTGGCGTGGATGCCTGCGAATTCCTCCTGGGCCAGCTTCATGAAGACGCAGGCGGAACATTTTCTTTCAGCGGTAATGCGTTGCCTGCGCTCCTGGTCATAGAGTTTTTCGTAGCGTTCGGCGCGTTTCATTTCCCTCCAGAGGAAGATGCCCATCACGGCTGCCACGGAGGCACCGTTCTGGACATATTCAAGCAGGGGATTGAGTTCCGAAGTTGCCATGCAAACAACCGCGAGGGTATTGGCTAAAACGACACTTGTAGTGACAACGGTCTGGGTCATGGTGAAGGAGGGGTCATGTTTCGAAGCTTCGACGCGCCTCCGAAATGCTGCCGAATTTGTTGAGTTGCACATGCGGCGGATCCGCAAAGGTTTTCCATGTGCCTCCCCACTCCAGCCCGTCAACCTTTGTGCAAAGTTTGCCCAGAGTGATGTAAAGAGGATGATCTTCCAAGTATTTGCTGTCCTGGAAAATTCCGAAATCCCAGGCCAAGCCAAAGTTGTGCCAGCTCCGGCCGCCACGGGCATTGGTTACCTTCGGGCGTTGTCTGTAAAGGGCATCCTGTTCGGCATACGTGCGTGTGCCGCAGATGATTTTTACTTCATATCCCCGGTTCCGGGCTTCATTCCGGGCCATTTGGAACCACTGCCGGGCGGCCTTTTGCGCTTCCGGCAGAAGGGTGGAGATGTTTCGTTCGGTGCGTTCGTCGAAGCGGTTGGTCTCCATTCTGTACCGATCTGCATCCCGGGCCCAGAGTTCCGCTCCGTCCCGTGTGCCGCTGCCTGTAATACCGTCAATGGTACCGTGGTAATACCCGGCCAGGCGCAAAAGTCTTTGCCAGTAGAAGGGGTCTTTCTGCAGGTCGGAAATGCTGTCAGCCATTGTCGTGGTCTTCTTGTTCCTTGTTCCGGTCTTTCGTGACAATGCCGATGAGACCTGCCACCGCCATTCCTGCGGCGATGATCTGGTCGGCAAGCGTCTGTTCGATAGTGGCTCCGCAAGCTGTGGCCAGGGCAAGGAGCCCCAGCCATGTGGAACGTTCCGTCAGTCGATTGAGAATGTATTTGAACATGTGATTGTTGGTTGGTGTTGAAAAGTTGCTCTGCGGGAGAAGTCTCCTCCGGCTTGCCGGGAACACCAAAGGTTCTGGAGAAAGGACTTCTTCGGTTCCTCCCCGCCACAAGGCAGATGGAGGCCACAGGCTCTCCGCACAAGTTGATTTGATGCTGTTGCCGCGATTCGAAGAGATTCCGCGGATACTTTTATTGCTTGCCCTGATCAGCAAAATTCGTCACAGGAAACGACACTTGTATTTTACCCATAAAGATACCATAATGCACCAACCAACGCCATTATGAATAATCGGTTAACATCGTTTATTATCCGCGAACTTCTGCCATCCCTTCGTTATGAATATCTCAGGGAATTGGAAGCATACCTCAGGAAAGAGGTAACCGATTTTCCTACGGTAATTCCTCCCGAACCTTTTTCCGATCGTCAACAGCTGGAGGCATATCGCGGAGCCCTCGGACAAACCATCATTTCCGGTATTTGTTATCGGATGTACGGTGTTAAGAAGGAGACGGACAGGATTTACCGTATTTTTCGTCTTCTGCAAACGTGCAGTTCCGGGGAAGCGACTGTAGATTTGCGGGAATACGCCGAATCGCTGGGAGTTTCCGTGGACAGAGACTTTTCCAATGGAATCGAGCTTGCCGTCCTGCATTTTCTGGCCGGAAATATTAACTTGCTCAGGCAGATTGAGGAATTGCATTCCATTAAAAAGGGGAAATCGTATCGAATTTTTCCTCCCATAAGCGATGCGCTTCCTTTTCCCATTATTACGGAAGAGGAAAGGGAGAAGGAAAAAGAAGGTTGTCGGCAATATCTGTCCCGAATATTGTCGGAGAAGGGAATGACTGATGTATGCGTCATCAACTGCGACCGGATTTCCTCGGATTATTGGTTCACCATCAAACGTGGGCATTACCAGGAAACCGTTGATGAAGTGGACATGTCGGCCAAAGAGATCGTCAGCAGCACACGTACTCCAGGGAATACGGACATTGTCATCTACAGGGGGAGTTCGAAATGTCTGTACGTCAATTTACAAGTTAATGCCAGAATCCAATGGATGATGCGAACCTACGCCGTGATTGCCGGTCGCATGCTGTTCGGCTCGGATATTTGGGAATTAAGAAACCGTTACTCCCTGGGCGTATTTAATAAAAAGTCCATTGCCGATATTGAGTTATTCAACAATATTCCGGGGCTTAGAAAAGTTACCATTTATAAACTTTTCATGTCCAGGCCGCTCCATGCGAGAAGGAAGACGGAAAGAGAGGTCTTGATGCGGGGATTTACGGGCGTTTACAAGAGTCTTTCCGAACTTTGCGACGAAGACGGTCCCCAGATTGTCGTCCCCAGCGGGTTCCATGTGGACAAAGCGTTTTTTCATTTTGAATTCGAGGAAGGCAACCCCAAGACCGTTTCATTGACTCCCGATTCGAATGGCCTGGAACTGGAAAATGAACAGTACAGGCTCATTGACATGTATTTTGAACAGGCGGGCTTTGACCAGTTGTACAATCGGACTCATGGAGCTTAATTACCGCAATATTCTCGATATCATCATTGAATGTGAGAGTCTGGAGTCACCCGATTGGATATGGAAAGCCAGGGTGGGAGGAGATTTCTACCCGGGCCACTGGGTGTGCGGCTGTAAACTTGCCGGGATATCCAGTGATTATTACAACCCTGACGATATCGGCAATCCTTTGAAAGTGGTGGCACTGCCCCCGGAGGACGATCCCTTTTACGAGTACGGCGGGAATCCCGGAGAAGAAGACCGCAGGCGTTTCTACGTGTTAAAGGAACCCTATTGCCGGGAGCCGGTTGAGAGGAGCGAGCTTTTCGTTCATGCCCTGGTGTTCAGGAAGATAGCTTTGAATATTGCCCGTTCCTGCGGAAAAACGGAACGGGGGATGAGCGGGACGGAACTGATTCCGGAGTGCCTCATCAAGCTCTTTGACTTTCCCATGGCCGCCTATTTTGCCTTCGCTTTTGATGAACGCCTGGTTTCCAGATGCCTGCGCACCATCCGGCAGGCACAGCCGGAAAACCCCTTCCTTCTTTTTGTGATGGGCAGCCGTTGGCGTACCGGAGCCATGGAGGCTGCAATCGTTGAAAAGTACAAGGGCATCGTTGTTTCCGTTTCCGACGTCATGGTGACGACGAAAGACGGATTTGCCTGGGCACACGGCTATTCCTGGGCATGGATCAGGGATGGCATGCCCGTTCATTCGCGCGCGGGGGAGGGGCTTCCGTCTGGCACAGCGTGGGAGGATATCTGGATTTCCGTGACCGATGAACGGGAAATAGTTTTTTCCCATTCACGGGGCGGTGGGGAACTGAAAGAATTCATGAGATTTTCCTACCGGGAAGAAAACCGTTTTTTCAGCAGGCAAAGAGCGGCGGCGGCCAAGGATTCCACGAAGCCGGCTTATAAAATGCTGTTTTTGTACGTGATGAATCCGGATGTGGCCTGTCTGGACAAGGAGCTTCTGGAAAGGGCCGGAATCGGAAATGAGGCGGAAGCCAGGTCGGATTTGCGGAAAGTTCTGATGGAAAGACTGCCCCGGCTGGCGGAAAGGGATCCGTTTGAAAAGAAGAGGGAAAAATCACGGCAGGGCATGTACCGCCGGTTTCAGGTACTTCCCTGTAAATCTTATATCCGTCCTTTGGAATTTATGCTCTCCCTTGAAAGAGAGCCGGAAAGGCGCAGGTAGGCGGCCAGACGGTTATTGATTTCCCCATTAGCGGCTAGCTGGATGAACTTATTCGTCCAGCTAGCCGATTTTTTTTATAAATAAACGAAAATCAAAGAAGATTGACGCTGCTGATGCTGCGTGTTTTTTGCTAGCTGGATAAGTTCGCACAGGGTTGGTGAATATGCATGAAAAGCAATCACAACCACTGCCGGAAGTCGTGGAAAGCCACGCCTTGTATCTCGCCCAGCGCCTCCGTTCAAAAGCAAAATCCATCGGTTTTCCGATATCCGAGGAAGAGTATCTGGATATTCTTCAACGTTTCAGGCTCCGATGCTGGGAGGTTTGCCGCCGTTACCGGAAAGGCGGCAGAGCCAGCATGAAAACATATCTGGGCAATGTAACCGTTTTTGATCCGGAGCGTTATTTGCGCGAGAGAAACCGGAAGAAGAGGCTGCTGCTGCGGGAAGCCCGTCCGCTTGAGTACGAGGATGGCCGGGAAATCTACGCTGATGAGCGCTCGGAATTTCTTTCCGGGTTGATGTTCAGGGAAGACCTCGCACGTGAAATGGAATCTCTGACTCCGCTGGAAAGGGCGTTGGTTGACGCCTTGATTGACGCCGAAGGAAATTTGTCCCGGGCCGCCAGGAAGATTCATCTGGAGGAAAGCAAGGCGCGCCGCCTCCGGAAACGAATCCGGGAGGAGAAATTCGCTTTTTTGAGAAATGGGCGACGAATTCCCGGAAACGCGGCAAGCAATCGTAGGAAGGCAGATGAACGACTTTTCCTCCTAACACATGTCCCGTGCGGGACGCACCTATGAGGGCCGTTTATTCGCTTTTTCCAATACCCATCAACAGTTGAAAAACATAATCATGAATACAACCAATCCATACGAAATTTCCAGTTCCCGGCCTCAGTGTCCGGAGAATCCCGCTTCCTGCTCCACGACAGATGCCACGGCAGTCCCCTCCCATGAAACCCTGCTTCCTGTGGGCTCGGTGACCGGAGATATCAGAAGCAACGACATCGTTCTTCCCCGCCTGAACATCGTTCAGAGCGTAGGCGCCCTTTCCGGAATATTTTCCCCCGGCAGTATCGTCTTCAACAGGGAGGTCGTGCTTTCCGACGGGAGCGTTCCCCTGGAGCTTTCCGTGCTTTCCGCGCGCAAGCAATTCATGGAAAAACTTCCCTTTGATTCCGTGGAGAAGCCAGCCGTTTTCAATTCCCTGGAAGAAGTGAAAGCCGTCGGAGGCACGGTCGGAAGGGGGAAGGGAAACCAGCCTTCTTTCACGCCCATTCTGCATGTGCAGGCGCTTTTCAAGGCGCCGGAGGGTGTGGATTACGCCTTTCCTCTGGAATACGGAGGCAAGTCTTTCGGGCTGGCCGCCTGGTCTCTGCGCGGCATGGCTTATTACCTTGCGGGGCGCGATATTCTCACGGCTTCCAGATTTGCCCTGCGGAACGAATTGTTCACCGGAAAATGGGAGCTTACGACCAGGTATAGGAAGCTGGAGCACAATGGCATTTTCATTCCTGCGCTACGCAGTGCGGGCCGCAGTACGCCGGAGTTCGCCTCCTTCATCAGGAGCATCGGTTAAATCTTTTCTTATCAGCCGCATTTAAAGACAGCAATCATGAGCATTCCAATCAAACGATTATTCGTCAACGGGTTCCCCAGCCTTTATGGTGGAGCGGGAACGGAACTCCACCACCAGATTCTCGTTTGGCGCAAGCTGGGCATGGAAGTCCATCTCATTCCGTCCTGGGATTATCACGGAGAACCCCTCTATAACGAGATGGCAGGCCTCGGCGTCATCATGCATGCTCCCGGAGACTGGTCTGCCGTGCAATCCGGTGATCCGGTTTTAGGCTTTTGCAACGCCGAGTTCCTCAATGCCTTGCCGGAGATACGCAGGCATACGAGGCGGACGGTTTTCGTGAACTGCATGACTTGGCTCTTTCCCAGGGAAAGGGAGGCGATGGAAAAGGGGGAAATAGCCATGTTTCTGTACCAGAACGAGGCTGTCAGACAAAACGTCATGCCCGTCCTGCGCCAGCTTAATGAAAGCCCGGAGATTTGTTTCATGACGTTCAGCCCCTATTTCCATGCCGACTCCTTTCCTTTTATCCGGGAACGCGATGAGGATTTCTTCGGTTGCGGGCGCATTTCCCGCCAGGACGCGGACAAATTCTCCGCCAGTACTCTGCATATCTACGATGCCTTCGTGGCGCCCGTCATGAAGCACGGTCTTTTCCTCGGTTTTGACAAGAGAAGCGAAGCCAAGATCGGCCGTCCCTTCGACTGGATCCAGATTGCCCATAATCAGCGCGAGGTCTCCCAGCAGGATTTTTACAGGCATTCCCGCATCGTTCTGCAGCCTTCGGATACCACGGAAAACTGGCCCCGCATCGGCTTTGAGGCCATGGCGAGCGGCAGTGTGCTCATTGTGGATAACCGGGGAGGGTGGCGGCAGATGGTGCAGCACGGCAAAACGGGGTGGCTCTGCGATCATGAAAGGGACTTCATCTACTACGCCTCCAAAATGGCCTATGAGCCCAGTTTGCGCAACGACATGGCGGAGGCCGCCCGCCTGCGCGGTCTGGAGCTGGGCGGCCTGGAAGTTTCCATGGAGAGCTGGAAGCAGGTCTTTGAAGCCATGGCAAAACTTCCGGAATAAACATTTATCAGGAAGCCGATCTTATGGATAAAATTCATGTTTCTCCCTGTTTTCTGCCCGGCATGCGCCTGGGCAACATCATGTTCACGCTGGCGGCCGCCTGTTCCCACGCCCGGACCGTAGGGGTGGAGTGCCAGGTTCCCTGGACCTACAACGATGCTTCCCTGATGCTGCGCTCCTGGCTCGGCGGCTGGGTGCTCCCTTCTACGCCGTGCGGCACGAATGAACCTCCATCCTGGCAGGAACCCTCCTTTTCCTACTGTCCGATTCCGTCCAACATCCGGGAAGGCGGCCTTTGCGGCTACTTCCAGAGCGTGCGGTATTTTGAAGAGCAGGAAGCGTTCATCCGGGCGCTTTTTGCGCCCTTCATCGCGGAAAAGGAATCCGGCACCCTTGGTGTTCACATCCGGCTCGGGGACTATAAACGGCTCCGTGACAAGCACCGAGTTCTGGACCTTGATTTCCTGCGGCGTGCCGCCGGCCATTTGTCGCCCGGAGTGCGTCACCTGGTGCTGTTCAGCGATGAGCCGGATGAGGCGGCGGACATGCTTGCGCGTGTGCCGGAATTCGGACGCTTTACGCTGGAGATCGACCGCGGCGCTCCGTGCGAATCCCTCCATCGCATGACGGCGATGGAGGAACTCGTCATTTCCTGTTCTTCCTTTTCCTGGTGGGGCGCGTGGCTGGGAAATACTCGGAAGGTCATCGTTCCGCACGACTGGTTTGTCGGCGGCATGGAAGACTACCGGGACATTTATCTGCCCCACTGGATAAAACTGTAATTCCGTCATGAACCTGTACCCATACAACAATGAATACTAGAACCGTTACAAGCCTTTGGGTGGGAGAGGAACTCCCCCTGATGTCCGTCCTTTGCATCAAGTCTTTCCTGGATCATGGCCATGCCTTCCAGCTTTTTACCTACAAGAGTTATGACAATATTCCCGCAGGAACGCTTGTCCGCGACGCGCGGGATATCCTGCCGGAAGATGCGATTTTCCATGATTCTCACAACAGCCTGGCGCCGTTTTCCGATTGGTTCCGCATGAAATTCCTTTCACAGGAAGGCGGTTTCTGGGTGGATATGGACGTCATCTGCCTGGGGGATGAATTGCCTTCCTCCCCTTTCTGGTTTTGCAAGGAGTGGTCGGAGGTGGTGGCCGTGGGCGCCATGGCCTTTCCTTCCGGTCATTCTATCCCCGCAACTTTGTGCTGTCTGGCTGAAGATCCGGCACTACCCGTTCCGTGGGACTCTCCGGAAGAAGTCCGGGCCAAGAAGGAGCTGCTCCGCCGGGTGCCGGACGTTGCCGACCGCCGCCGCCAGGTGCCGTGGGGGTTCTGCGGCCCTACCGGGATGACGCGCGCGTTGCGCCATTATGGCCTCTTTGGCCAGGCTGCTCCGTCTTCCCATATGTACCCGGTTCCCTGGACGCGGTGGCGCGATTGCTATAATGGCAACATACGTCTCGCCGGACCGGAATTGTCCAATGCCTGGTGCGTCCACCTCTGGGGCGAGATGGCCAGGCGGGAGCCGGATGCGTGGGAGAATATGCGCCGCAACAGCCTCGTAGGCGAACTGCTGGACAGGCATTTGCCGGACCACGCCGGGAGGCCTGCCCCCGGACCGCGAAAGAAAGTGAACATTCTGGTGGGAATCTGCAGTTGTACAGGTGCGGCGGATCGTCGCAAAGCCTGCCGCGAGACGTGGCTTTCCCATCTGCAGGAGGGGGTGGAATGCAGGTTCTTCCTGGGGCGCCGCACCCCTTTGCCCAATGAGCCCGATGTCGTTGCCCTGTGGGTGGAAGACGATTACAGACACCTCCCCGCCAAGGGGCTTGCCTTCTATAAATATGCCCTGGAACATTACGAGTTCGACTGGCTTTTCAAATGTGACGACGACACTTACCTGGTGCTTGACCGTCTGGAAAGCCTCTGCGATGGCCGCTATGACCTTGTGGGCGATATGTCCCTGGCGGACAGGGGCTTCCCCAGCGGTGGCGCAGGCTACCTGATGAGCCGGGCTCTTGTGGAAGACATGGTGGCACACGGCGATCGGGTGCCTGTCGCCGGGGCTGAGGATGTCATTTTCGGCAAACTGGCGCGGGAATTGGGCGCGCGCATCCATGCCACGCCCCGCCTCTTCCTCAGCCATGTTCCGGCGCCCCACCGCCTGAATGACCGGGTGAGCGCGCATTGGTGCTCTCCGGGAAGACTGCACGGCATTGAGGCCCTCTTTTACGATAAACCGGTGGCCGTTTACGACGCCGTACATCCTTATTGGAGAGATGAGCTCCTGTTCTTTACCCATGACCGTTTCATGCGCGGCGCCAGCGGTTGTACCGGGCGCTACACCCTGCAGGACGGGGTTCTCACGCTGTTCTGGGACAATTGGGAACCGGAGACCCTGAAAGCTGACGGCCATGGATTCTCCCGCGGTTCGTTCTTCCTGACCCCCGCCGCCGGCAGCAGGCCGATACCTTTCCCCGAGTCCGTGTCCTGACGGGCATGGATTCCACTCCCTTTTTCTTCCCCGCCGCCCTCCATGGCGCAGAGAGGGGAAGGAATATTAAACCAACCCAGTCGGCGCATTCCGCGCCGCAGTAAAACAAAAATTATAACGCTATGTTTACCAACGACAAGCAAAACGACAATCCCTCTTTTAACAGGGATTCCGCAAACATGATCAACTCCAACCCCGCCGCCGGACAATCTGCCGCGGCAAATCAACCTGGCGCGCCGCGCGCCACAACCCTACTCAATACCATGTCCACACAACTTCAGCCATACAGCGCAGACTCCGTCATTTATGAGAAATCCGACAACTTTGTTCAGACGTCTGCCGGAGCCGATGTTTTCATGCCCCCCGTCAACGATACCTTTACCGTCCCGGAAGGCGGGGCCACGGCTGTGGCCAGCCTGACGGTGGATGACTGGGGCAAACTCACCATTTCCGGCCCCGGCGGCACGTTCGAGCTGGATCTGACCTCCGCCGCCGATGAACCCGGTGAATTGGGAGGCCACCAGGAATGGTCCAAGTCCGATTCGTTTGAATTGTCCCCCGGCACCTATACGGTTTCCATCACGCACCAGAACATCGATATGCCGCATAATGAATACAACCAGTCATTGTGCAGTTATTCCATCACAGTGACGGCCCATGGAGGAACCGAAAGTTCATTTTCCAGTTCCAGCAGTTCTTCCTCCAGTTCGAGCTCTTCCAGTTCGTCCTCTTCATCTTCCAGCTCCGACAATCCTCCTTCATCGTCAAGCAGTTCTTCTTCCGACGTGCCTCCGGAAGACAAGGAAATCTGCTGCAAATGCGGTTCCTGCACTGATTCGGAAGGCAATGAATATACGATTGCCACGGAAAAGCTGCCGGGCGATCCCGGTGTGGAGACTTGCATGTCCCTGGCCGAATTCCTGGCCAAGGGAGGATCTCCGTCGCCGTCTCCCGCAGCTTTCAGCCTCCTCTCTACAAGAGATGTTCATGAAACGGCTGAAGCCTGCGGCGGACTGAAATATGTAAGCCCGTGGTCCTGGCATGCGAGTCTGGACACAAAGTCCGGCCTCATCACCATGGCGCCGCCGACAGGGGCCGCACTTTATTTCAATATTCAGCCCGGTTCGGATGTAGCGCCGCCTGCGGGCATCTCCCGCAAGCGTGACTTCAGGGTGCAGCTGCTGGATGAGAATCTCGCCCCTTGCACGGAGGGTTCTCCGGCTTTTCTTTCTCTGGTGGACGCTGACGGGCAGAAAGTCCGTTTTTCGGCGGCAATGGGAGAGGTTGTCAGCATGACTTCCGCTTCCGGCAAGGTTGTTCTGGCGGAAGATTACTTCCGGAATGTGATCAACACCTATGATGAAGAAGGTAGCTTGGTGAGCAGCTACAGTGCTGCGGAAGGGCTGATGCGCACCCGTACCGGTGAAAACGGATCCCTCCTCATGGAATGGTTTGCCCCTGCCGCCGTCACGGTACGGGAAGATGGGGGATACGAAGTAACGGGAGAACCCTTCAAGACGGCAGCGTACACGTCATTTGAAGAAAACGGCGTGCGTACCACCGTCATTGCGCGCCGACAGCGCGGTCTGCCCGCCCACACCATCACGCGCCGCGAGGAACCCGGCAGAGTTACCATCACCACGGGAGAAGGGGATGACGCCATCATCCGCACCATTGAAACAAACCGTCTCTACGGAGGCATGGTGGAACGCATCGAATCCGTCAAGGGCATCAACGATGCCGAACCCGTTTCCTGCAACCGTTCCGTCAAACAATACACTGACGGCGGCTGGCTGCTGATGAGCGAAACGGAGGCCTTCAACACGCCGCTGGCGCGCACGACGACTTACGAATACAACAGCCAGTTCCGCCTCTCCCGTGTCAACCGGCCGACCGGCGGCTATACGCGTTATGAATACGACGGCGAAGGCCGCATCATCCTGGAAGCCTCGTCCTGGGCGGGCGGCCGGGAGAAAACCATCCGCACCGTGTACGCCGATCAGCGCTTCTACGACAACCGTCCGGCTCGTGTTGCCGAATCCTGTGTTCTGTCCGACGGCACGGAAGTCGAACTGACGGCCACAACTTACGCCTATGAAGACTCCCCCCTTGCCGAACGCGTCACGATGACCGTCGCCGCGGCCGGGAGCGAACAACGGCAGACCCGGATTTCCGAAACTTACGGAGAAGCGGCGGTTTATTCCTATGCGGCCGGTAAAACGAAATTCACGCAGGACGCCATGGGCATCCAAACCTGTTACGATTACGAGGCCTCGACCGAACACGGCGCCGTCCACAAGCGTACCGCAACCACCCGGGCGAACGGTGAACTCGTCGCCGGCCAGAGCACGAAAGAAGAAAGCTGCATCGCGCCTGATGATACCGTCGTTTTCGAACGGAAGTCCATCTGGGATGGTGAACAATGGCTTCTGCTCTCCACGGCCGTCCACGAATACGACGAACAGGGCCGGCTCATCAGGACCACGCGCGGCAATGGCCGCGTCAGCACCGCGTCCTGGATGTGCTGCGGCCAGTTGAGTGAAACTGATGAAGACGGCATCACGACCACCTACGGCTACAATTCCGCGCTTCAGCTTGTGGAAACCATCCGCTCGGAAATCCGGGACGGCGAAACCCTCGTCACTCCGGAAACCATCGTTACCTACACCCGTGACGCCGCCGGCCGCCCCTTGCAGACGCGCCGCGATACCGGGGCCATGGCGACTGTGGAATCGATCGTCTACGACCAACTGGGGCGTCCCGTCGTTCAGACCGATCTTCTGGGTCGCGTCACTACTACGGCCTACAGCGAAGACGGACTAACAACCACTGTCACGACACCTGCCGGGGCTACCCTCGTCACTGAACTTCACGCCGACGGCAGCATCATGCACGAGTACGGCACGGGACAGCGCCAACTCTACCACGTCTACGATCTCGACGGCAACTGTCTGCGGGAAACCGTCTATCTGGCCGACCGGTCGACGATTCTCTCCCAGACTCTGACCAACGGTTTCGGGCAAATCGTTGCCCAGGTGACTCCCTCCACTTCCGGCTTCATCTATGACCGCAGTGAATACAATGCGGAAGGTAAGATCGTGCGCACCGGGCGTGACACGGGTTCCGGCGCCAACGCCGTTTCCATGGCTCCTACTCTCTATGAATACGACGCTTTCGGCAACCTTGTGAAGCAAACCCTGGCCTGTGATGACGAGCCTTCCGTCTTGAATTCTCCTGTTCAGGAATACGCCTATGGTGTTGAAAATACCGAAGACGGTGTCTATACGGTTACGACGCAAACCCGGTACAATGCCGAGGGACAGCCTCTTGTCTCCGTACAGAAGCAGCTCGTCTCCGAACTTTCATCCGCGCTGGAATCGAAGTCGGTCAACATTGACGAACGCGGCTTGACTTCCATGGAATGGATAGAGTATGCTGAAAATACGAAGAAAATCCAAAAGAGTGTAATTCCCTCCTCGAGTGTGACAGCACAAGTTGTCAGCATCGACGGGTTTGTGCTTTCTCAAACCGATTACACAGGCATTGCCATGATGAAAAACCGCTCTTTTACGGCAACCGGCATGACGTTGACGACTACGGATGGGCGCGGTAACACGACCACGGCGCAAACCGATATTACCGGGCGCACTGTTCGCCTCATCGATGCGGCGGGGCACGCAACGACAACGGAATACGATGCCGCCTCCGGCCAGCCGTCCGTCGTGACCGATGCCCTCGGCAACACAGCATGCTACCGCTACGACCTCTTCGGCCGCAAAGTCGCGGAATGGGGGACAGCGATCCAGCCAGCCTTGTTCGCCTACGACGACGCCAGCCGTATGGTGGCGCTCACCACCTACCGTACCTCCGCCGGGGATATCTCTACCGATCCGGCGGACCGCACCGATGGCGATATGACGACATGGGCCTATCACGACGCAACTGGCCTTGAAACGAGTAAAACCTACGCCGACAGTTCGCATGTCGACAAGTCCTACGATGCTTTCAATCAGCTCTCTACTGAAACCAACGCCCGAGGCATCGTCAAAACCTGCACATACGACATCAAACGAGGCCTGTTGACGGGCGTTTCCTTCTCCGACGACACGCCGGGACAAACAATCGTCTACAATCATTTGGGCCAGATCACCCGCCTCGTCGACGCTTCCGGCCTGCGCTTGATGACGTACAATGTATATGGAGAGCTCGAATCTGAAAGTGTGACAATGGACAGCTCGACTTATCGGGTGTCCGAACATTTTGATTCCTGTGGGCGTAGTATGGGTTATCGCCTGGTAAATGATGTCCAGGACATTCAGAATACGCAAATTGCCTACGATGATTGTGGCCGCATCGCTTCCTTGAGTCTGGATGGGGCCGCGGCGCCGTTTACCTGGTCCTATGCCGCCGGCGGCGGATTCGTGGAAGGACTTGACTACCCCAACGGAATGAGTCGCAAGAACACGTATGACGACAAACGCAATCTTGTCACTGTCATTGATTACCAGCGACCGAACAGTGTCTATTCGCCAGCCCGTCACGAATATGACTTTGACAAGCTGGGACGTCCCACGCAGCGCAAAGACACGTGGAACACCGCAACACCCAAAACGACACGCCTCTTCACCTACAACAGCCGCAGTGAACTGATTGGTGACCAACTTCGTCCTGGCGGCCGATTCGGCTACCAGTACGACAACATCGGGAACCGCAAGAGCGCCTTCGAATTCGGCGATACTACGGATTATACGACCAATGATCTCAACCAGTACGCTGGTATCGTTAAGAATGGCGACAAATCCTTCATTCCTTCCTACGACGAGGACGGCAACCAGACGAAGGTGAAAACCGCCACCGGCATCTGGAACGTCTCCTACAACGCCGAAAACAGACCCGTGAAGTTTGAAAACGAAAATGGTGCCACCACAGTGGAATGCGCTTACGACTATATGGGCAGGCGTTTCGAGAAAAAAGTCGTCGTCAACGGTGAAACGACTTTCCACGCGCGCTTTCTTTACAGAGTCTACCTGCAGATCGCCGAACTCGACTTGACGCAGGAAACGCCGGCACTCGTCCGCAGCTACATTTGGGATCCGTCGGAACCTGACTCCACGCGCATCCTGATGATGACGCGGTGGAAAACGAACGGCACGGAGGTTGACGAACATCTTTACTTCATGCATGACGCTCTGAAGAATGTCACCTCGATTTTCGGTGAAGGCCGAGGCCGCCGCGCCCTGTATGAGTATCGTCCCTTTGGCGGTCTCATCACATCGGAAGGCAACATGGCGGAAGAAAACAAGTTCCGCTTCTCGTGCGAATACATGGACGATGAATTAGGCTTAATCTACTACAACTACCGCCATCTCAACCCATTCGATGGGCGCTGGATTAACCGAGATCCTTTCTTGGAGAGAGGAGGTGTTAATTTGTATGGGTTAGTTAAAAATAGACCAACAAATTTATACGATGAACTCGGATTTAAATTGAAAGAACACAATATAGGAGAATATCATGTGCAAAAAGTTCCTTCTATTTCTGGAGGTAAAAATGGAGCAACAGAGCGTAAATTTGCTGCCCAAGTAAAACTTCCTAATACTTTTTTAGATTTTGGAAATGTAGCTGTTTCTGTACAAGGTGATCTGGAAATGACGATCAAGGTGGTAAAAAGTAAATCCCTTGACAAAGATACTAAGCATGAATTATATCATGGGAGTATTAATCTAAAATATTGGAATATGCTTGCCAAAGAAATTAATTATTTAGAACGTGAGTGGTGTAAACCTTGTTATAGATTAGCTGTGGCATATGGAACGGCAACTATTTCGCTAAGATCTCAACAATCAGTAGTTGAGAATCTTGAATTCGATGTCAATGATTATACTCGTAGAAAACTGAAGAATATAAATGGAGTGCGTAATCAATATAAAAAAGAAAGAGAAAAATTGAAAACAAATATTAAAAATTATAATGATTCAGTAAGAGAATTTTATAAAAAATGTTTAAATGGGGGAAATCCTTCAGAACAAACAATGGATTTTCCGGAAGAACCACTTAAGTCTGATTATCAATTTCCTTATTAAAATTTCGAAATATTATGATGAAGAAATATATTATATGTTGTAGTATTGCTATTTTTTTAGCATGTATATCTATTTTAATTTTTAATAAATATTTAAAAAAATCTCATTTGCTAGGAGAAGTTGAAAATACATATAGCTTTAGCTATGATCCTCCTTTAATATTAGGAAATGTAAAAATTGAAGAATTATCTAAATTTAATCAAATACTCGCTAATCAGTTTCCCAACTATCAGATTTATGCTACATTTTCTGGAGAAGAATGTACCCTAATTATGACAATTCTTTATGATTATGATGCTAATTTTTCCGATGTAGATAGAAAAAAACTGTGGAATTTAGTTAGTAAATGGACAGAGGAATTGTGGTATAATCAAACAGATATGGAATAAATTGAATAATATGTAATTGGAAAATCAAAAAATATAACTAATGTTTTTATTTTTATAAAATTAATATATGAAGCTTATTTAATTCTATAAAGAGCTCCTTCCGATTTATCGGAAGGAGCTCTTTTGTAAGGATTATAATTTTTGAGTAAAATATTACTGATACAATTTCTACTGAAATTCAACTATCATGAAACAAAATTTTTTACGGGAATTGAAAATAAATAAATTTGAATAATTTAATTTCTGTGAATATATATGCGTATTGATAAATTAAAAAAATCATCTTGATAAATAATATGAAAAAAATATTTATAATTATTAGTATTTGGATGATTGTTTCCTTGTTGACAGCTATTTATAGTGTGTTTTATAGTGAGAAAAATAATGATAACCCGATTTTCATCTATCCATTTGAAGTCAGGATTTCTAAAGACTACGGAAAAAAAGATTGTTATATAATGAGAGATTGTTATTTATTTAATATGCGCATATTCGGTTATTGGTTTCCCACGGCGGAAGAATTTTCTGATACTTGTAAAGAAATTGATCATTACTGATATATAATTATAATTTGAATTAATTAATACCTGGCAAGTTATTGCTTGCCAGGTGTTTTTATATTTGTTAAGAATGATCAAGTTTCTTTTTCATAATTAACTTTCATGAAATGGACGGAGTAAATTAGGAAAGTAAAAGGACTCCGAACTACGTCAACATTGGCAACAACAATACTACCTTCAAATTAGATAATACCGTAGATCATACAGCCAATGCCCTCAACCAGTCTTCCGATATCATCAAAAATGACGCCAAATCCTTTATCCCTTCTTATAACGAGGAGCGCAATCAGACACTGATGAAAACTTCCTCCAGCATATGGGGCTGGTGAAACCTGCTTCCAACGCATCTTGATGATGATGTGCTGGAAAACGAACGGCACGGAGGTTGATGAACATCTTTACTTCATGCACGACGCTCTGAAGAACGTCACTTCCATTTTCGCCGAAGGCCGAGGGCGTCCTGCTTGTATGAATACCGAACTTTCGGCAGTCTCATTACGGCTGATGACAACATGGCGGGAGAAAACAAATTTCGCTTGTTAAAGAAATTGATCAGCTCACATCCAAATATTTGGGTATACATATGGACGCTGGACTCAGGGTAGGAGGCAAAGCGAAAATTTCTTACGATAAATGTAACAAATTATCTAACACTAAAGTATGCATATCCGTAGAAGCATTTGCTGCCGCAGAATACAGACGCAGTGGCTACAGGAATAATCGACCGGTTGGTCCAATCGACAACGTTTCGGTGTAAATGCTTCAGGATTTGGAGACTTGTGTCTTAATTTATGTAATGGTAATATTTCGCTTCAGGCAAATATTTCCTGGAGTGCCTATATCAATATAGGTATCTTATCATTTAATAAGACAGTTTTTGCAGGAGGAAACTATAATTACCCCGAAAGAAATTATGCAACAGTTTCTTCATTAGCTATATGAAAAAAATACTGTAAATCATAATACTAAATATTTATTTGAAAATAAAATGACTCAAAAGCTTGACTTGAATGAATGTTTAATAAATCGAATAAATTACTCGCTTTCTTTTTCAGTAAATAATGGAATCTTGTCAGTAAAAAAAGTATCCTACGAACCTCTTTGGAAAAAAATAGGTCTTACAAGTTTACTTTTCATTCCTACTATTGGATTCACATTGGCAACGTTGTATTGTATTTATGCAATCACTGTAGATACACAGTACGCCAGCAATTGCTCGGAGGCTCTCCCTCTTCTGATTCTTATAACTATTGCCTGTTTGTTGGTAGTTCCATCTATAGATACCTTATATTCTAGTAAGAGTAGTCTGGATAACTCCCGATACTCCTTTATGGGTGTTTTTGTCTCAAGAAAAATTCAAGTAGAAAATAGGAAACCTATTCTTACTCTAGAAGTATACGCTTCGCCACTCGGGGGACAATTAGAGGGTAAAATCAGAATACAAAGAAAAAGAAATTTTCTACCTTGGGACATTCATGTTTCTTTGTTTCAGAAGATTACATACCCATCCAAAGAGATAGCTTGCAAAAATGCTTCTATGATAAAAGAATTTATTTCTAAAAATGCAAATTCCTTATTTTCATATGTAAAAATTGAATATTATGAATACTAAATCATCCTATTTCTTTTCTTTTGAAAAATATAACAATAGGTAAAGAAAAAATATTGACACATTTTTCGTACGGAAATTAAGAATTATTTAAATATAATCTGAAAAGAACTTATTTTATCATTCTAGTGCTAACGAACTAGAATTAAATTTATGCCTTAATTTAGAAAAAACTTCTTCCAATTGCCTAGTTTCTGGGCACCTTAAATTTTATAAAATTATTATTAAGGGTATGAATATTTTCAGTTGTGTATTTCAAGATCAAAAAAATGAATTTGTACTTGGTAAAAGAACGCTCAATGGATCATTATTGAAAATGGGCGGGTCTGTTTGTGGTCAATATTCCGTAGAAGCCTTTCCTCAGAGATGCCGTGTGCATATATCTATAGAATCTTCAGAACTTCAGGTTGATATACGTAAATCAATGAGTGATTCCATCCAATGGATAAATAAGCTCTTTATGCCATGGGGTAAAGGGAATATTATTTTCAACGGGAAAAATATTGCACAATATATTTCTTATGGGGAAATTAAATTTGAAGACCCCAAATTGGGGTTTTTAAAGATCGTACAGGATGATAATGCTCGTAGATTTTTGTGGGCTAGAGCTCAAGGATGTTCTTATGGTGATGCAAATAAATTTAGGAATTACCGGGAAACGTTACTTGTAAGCAATGACGCTGTGTTTGCCTCCTTTTGCGGGTATTACGGACGTTCTCGTCTTTTAAATGAAAATGATGAAAATATAATTGTTAACATGCCTTTAGAAAAACAATGGTGTATCTTTGCTTTATGTCTGATATGGAATGCAATGAGACCAATTGAAGGTTTTTTGCAAAATGAAATGACTCCTTCTTATAATTGCATAGGGGATCCTGTTCCGGACATTCCCTCGTTTGTATTATTAGAGAAAGACGGGGAAACAATACTTTCCACTGCACCTGAAGATGTTAACGGGGGAATACTAAAACGTGATCAATTTTTTCAATTTATTGCTCGTAATTGCCAATGGTATCTTGGTATTCCTCTTATTCTATTGCTGTATGCCTTCTTAAAAGATTGTTATGGTTTTTTCCTTTTGGAAATGAATGATATTCCTGTCGGAAGGCTTTGGATGACAGGTTTGTTGTGTCTTTCAGTTGCTATTCTGTATTGGAAAGTTGCTTTCAGGCATGGCGTTGCGAAATATTATCGGTTTCCTTTAAAAACCGAGGCCTGTACAAGGGAGCAAATACCTCAGGGCGATAGTTTCTCATCTTGATGAATATTCCAGTTAGATAGAGCTTTAACGTCTTCTTGGACACCCGGCAAGTTGTAACTTGCCGGGTGTTTCATATTAGGCACTTTACCGCAGCACAAATGTCATATGTGTAAAATACTAATTACAGTATAATTAGTATTTAATTTTACACATGCTTCTCATAGAATTGAAACTGATAACTATAGTTTTCCTCAATCGTTGGCAGTCTCCAATTCTCTTATGACTTTAACTAAGCTTAAATATTTATTTGTTACTCTTTGAAAAGAGATGCAATTTAAGAATTTCACTTTTTCTCAAGGTTGTAATCGAAATCGGACGGAATTGGCGGACGCAGCTTGACTTCCATGAAATGGATGAAATATGATTTGCACGAAACGAATCCAAAAGAACGTCCTCATCCTCTAGAACGTGTCCATATAAGCGGTCGAGGTGTCGGTTTGTACCCCTACTTCATCCGATCATTTGGACCGTGCATCATACCACGGCAAATTACGAACGTGATGATTTGCTTGATGATGAGAATTTTTGAGACGGCTTCCAACTAATCATACACAAATGAATCAAATCCATACGCAATTTTGCACTTGTTAAGAGCAATAAGAGATTATACTTAAAATGCTATACTAAAATGACAACTGCAAAAACAATTATTGCCTGTTTAGTTCCACGTAAAGCACTTGTTCTTGCAATAATATCTTGTGGAATTATATTAGTTTTGTTTTTATGGAAATTTTTAGAATCAGGCAATATCCATAATGGCGAATTGTCTGTTTTAGCAGCAATTTTTTCTATAGGATTTTACTTAACTCTTAAATTGAGTACTTATCAGTTGATATTATACAATGACAGAATTATCAGAAAACTGTGGTGGCAACAAAATGAAATTTTCTATAAAGACATAGATAAACTTATTATCAATGCTGCATGTTTCGATGCCTATAAGATAGGTAAAGCTATGGGACCACAGATTTCTGAAAAACTTAGGAAATATCAAATCTTTGATGTATGGCTCATTGGAAATGTAAGCACTATACATTTTAAAACCAAATGGTTCGACTCCGTGAAGCAAGTCAATGAAGCCCTTGCGTTTCTCATTGAAAAATGTCCTCCTAATAAATTGAAACAGGATCGGAATTCTAATTCCTCTACTGTACATGACATAAAATTAGTTATTAAATGGATCATTATATTTTTAATATTATCATATGCAGCTAATCTTCTCTTTCAATATTGAATTCAGCAAAGGCGAAAATACGATATAGGTTATCAAGAAATATTACTGTTGCAACAGTTTCTAATATATTGAGGGAATCTGACACGCCGACTGGGGATGATTCTTTTTCAGCCATTCTCTCTGTTGGAATGCAATACTCGATAAGTAGCTTGCTAATACTAGATAACATACTTTAACTTCCACCAAATGAATCGAGTATGATTCTTGTAACGAAACAAGACCGAAAGCTCAATTTACCGTCGAATGCTTTGGACACATCCAAAGCATTTGCTTAACAGGAGAAAGGATATGAGGTAATTTCGAGACAACCAGACATGGTCAAATCCGTATTTGTATTTGGAACGTCTCCTGCAACACTGAAAAATGGACTCGTGAAGTTCTAAATGAGGAAACGCTACTACGGAGGAATATGCTTAAGGCTATATAGACAGGTGATTTCAAGAAAAATTCTTATTCACGGCAGAATGATTTTCCTCGCCTGTTTTCTTTACTGGTAGCGGTGGGGTAGTTGGGGCGGATAGGATGTGGTGATGGTTGGTTGATCGGTTCGTTAGTTGAAGAATTTGCATATGATTGAATAATTTTTTGTGCATTGGTTATTTTTATATTTTAAATAATTTTTATAAAAAATGAATTTCGAGATAAATAAATATTATTTTGATGTTGTTGGCGAAGGAGATTATATTTTCTTTAAGTGTAAAAATGGCATGTATTATATGCTTTCCAACTCAATATGTTCATATATTCCAGAGTTACCGCCGAATGCTTGCGAATATCCACATGCGCAGAATCAATTTGATAGAAAATGGTTTTCTTCTTTATGGAGGAATTTCGTTCGGAGGGACACCAGTTGTGTTCCGTCACATGAGCATTATTCTCATCTACACATTGGTTTCCAATCCAGCATAGATACCCTTTATTTTATGAAGGGTGGGGCTGTCATCCATATTCTCTTAAAAAACAAAGGGAAAAAAGAGAGAGATACAATTCATTTTTACACAAGCCAACAGGCTGATAGTCTCGGAATTCATATCCAAAATTTTATGGATAATTCCTCTTATAAAAATATTCCTTTTTATTGGGAAGGAATAAGAGGTCTTTATCCTTTTGAAGGAGGATTTATTGTTGCACCAGGTTTTTGTTCTAGTGGAAAACTCTGCGATATGCAGATTTATAAATTTAATCCTATTGAAAATCCACACAGCATTGATTTCGTACAAGGCATTTTAAGTCCAGCAGCATATCCGGAAGAAAGCCGTGCATTTAGAGAACTCCCCTTGTATATTTGCGAGCTGACAGATGCTTCATTTGACCATAAATCATGGGAGATAGCTATGACAGCGGAATCTATTCCTCTGGAACATAATTGTGTTCATCCCTTTTATAGGAATGGCATATGTATTGCTGAACTGGTAATTGTTAATTTGATATGGGGAACTTCTTATTATCCCTATCAGGATTCATATGTGCTTTTATTGCGCTACTCCTCATTCCTGGAATCATGTATTGTTCAACTTGTTAATCTGGTGTTAAAAAACTCTCCCAGTATTAAATTAATAAAAAATGAAGAGGTTTTGTAATGATTATATCTAATTTAGCCGCGACCATCTTCAAATTCGGAGTTTGATCTGAATGCAGAAAAGCCTGTTCTGATGCACAAAACTATATATGGATCCGGAGAAATCTGCTGCCACACGCATCCTAATGATGACTCGCCGGAAAAAATGGTACGGAGGCCATGAACATCTCTATTTCATGCACGACATTCTGCAAAACGTCACCTTGATTTTCAGTGAAGATATGGACGATGAATTGGGTCTGATCTACTACAATTACTGTCAACCCCAATCCATTCGACGGACGATGGATCAACTGGATCCTATTACCGAGAGTGGTGGTATAAATTTATATGCCTTTGCATAAAATAAAATCCTGAATCAAGTTGATATTCACCACAGAATACAGTAAAAACCCATCCAATATTGATACGAAAAATAGGCAAAGACGGCAATATCCTTCGCTCTGCCACGGGTAGAGTATTTTCTGGCAATGACAATGGGAAAAATAATCCAGGCAATACAGGTAATAAGATAATGGCCCCATACCACCGGGGAAATATTATGTAATAAAAAGACAATCTGGAGGGATTCGAAGCCAATTTGAAGTTTGGATATACAAAATGTGGAATGACAATGACAAAATTCAATGGCTTGCTTTTATTGCGATATATGGTGTATTTTTTGATCAAAAAGAAATCAATGGAGTTTTTAGATCTTCTTTTCGAATGCATCATGGAACAAGATCTTTGGGATATATTACTTTCCTAGATAAAGATGTTTTTGAAAAAGCTCGTGAATTTATCCTTGAAACTGAATCCAAAACAGTAAAAGGAGCAGATGGAACAAAATATATATTATGGAATTTTGGAAGTTAAAGAAAATTAAGACAAAGGTTATATTTTGTTTTATTAGTTGTAGTATCATGACAGTGCTTATTTTTACATTAGCATGTAAACTTATAGGCGCGGATGTTATGGAGTTTTATGTTCCTATGCATATAATGAAAATAGTTATAAGCAATTTTTATCCAGAAATAATTATTGATGGAGAAATGGCTTACAACGTTCTTATGTATGATAGTTTTATTTTTTACGGATCAATTATTTTTTTAATAAGCTTCTTATTCCTTTATAAAATTATATCAATTTTTAATAAAAACTGAATTAATAATAAAATAATTATCTTTAGCCTATCCTGTTCTAATAACAGGATAGGTTTTTTTGAAAAAGAATCATATTTTTCTATAATACGTTGAAAACTTCCTCTCTTTTGTGAAACCACAAACGATGAGTTTGGCCTGATTTACTACAACGGCCCCTCCCCTACTTTCCTTGACAAATATGGATTTGACGATATAGATAAACTTATCGTCAGCGCGTCATGTTTTGATGCCTATAAGATAGGTAAAAGCTAGGGGGCCATAGATTTCTAAAAGACTTAGGAAATATCAAATATTTGATTTATGGATCCTTCATGATAAATACAATCTACATGTTAAAACTAAATGGTTTGACTCTGTAAAGAAAGTCAATGATGCTATTTTATTTTCATGGGAAAATGCCCGTTTAATAAGTTGAAGCGAGATCGGAATTCTAATTCCTATATTGCATATACGTAAAATTAGTGAAGGAATTAAAAGGAAATCCAGGCCATAGAAAAGAGAGGGTAAGTGCAAAGAAGGTTTCACCATTTAGTACATCCTGGAATTGCTGAAAGATTTGATAATGATAAAGTTTCCCATGCATCTATTCAAAAAAAGTAAAGAACTTTGGTAAAAATATCATAAAAAGCAACATGACTATCATATGAAATTATACATAGTATCTTTAGTATTACTTTTCAGTACATCAAACTGCCAATATAATCCTAAAATGATTATAGAAAATAATAAGGAACATTATAGTAATATTACTGATAATATTCAAATAATAGAGAAATCATCCGGGGATTCAATATGGAAAAGTTATTGTATTAAAATTAACGATTTAAAGAAAGATATTCCTGGAGAATATATAGACCCTCCATATATTCTTAAATACAAGAATAAATTTGTTTTGACCTGTCTGTTAAAAAGAGAAACAATTATTTTTATTATCACAAGAAAAAATAATGAATTGGCATTTATTCCTGTAACTGAAAAAAATAATTTCAAATTATTTATGGATCAATGTCGGAGCATGAAATATTATCCCATTCGATTTGTAAATGGAACATTGCTTAAATTAGAAAATGGACAACTAGTATCTGATTATTCAATAGAATGCTCTTCTAAAGAATCTCCTGAACCAGCTGATATTATTTATTTAGAATTTAAAGGAATATTTGATATCAATTTCAAAGAAAATATTTTGGAATTAAAAAATATAGAAGGTATTATAAATTAATTTTATTTCTAGATCATTGTATTATTCCTATTTAGCATTAATGAACTAGGTTTGAATTTATGTGTTAGTCCAGAGGAAATTCCTTCCAAATTGCCTAGTTCCCGAACATTGCAAATCTTATAAAATCATTAGTAATAAGTATGAATATTTTCAGCTGTGTATTTCAAGATCAAAAAATGAATTTGTGCTTGGTAAAAAAATACGCAATAGGCAGGCGTTTCGAGAAAAAAGTCGTCGTTAACGGCGAGACAACAGAGGCTACTCGCAGATTACCGAACTCGGCCTGCGCAGGAAACACCGGAGTTCGCCCGCAGCTACATGTGGGGGCCGGAGGGATTTGTTGGGAGAGATTTAGAATATGAGACGGCGTTGAGGTCAATTATACGTTTTCTTTCCAAGAAGACTCCGTAGGAGGTTTCAATAGGTTTATAAAGAATGAAAGAGGATTTGAGGTATAATTATGAAATATCGTATAAATCATGAATGATAAAAAAGAATATATAAATTATAAATTTAAACCATATATGAGCAAAAAGTTATTTCTAACGGTTGCTGTAATTCTTTTTGCCATTCTCAGTACCAGATTGATTGTGCTTGGTTTTCCATTCCCTAACTCTCTTGCTCCGATATTGTTTTTTTTACTTGGCTTTTTAATTATATTGAATAGTCTTAATGAGAGTAAAAAAGGCGTCATATTTCCGATGGATATTCATCGGGAAGAATCACCCAGAGAGTTTTTTTTAAGTTTTATAGCGGGATTAATCATGGGAGCAATTCCAATCGTAATAAGCTTTATCATGGTATTTTTTCTAAATCTTTCCTGGTGAAACACGATTCTGTGATCAAGGTTCAACGGCAGGAGTTCCAGACCAGGTAGTAGGGAGGCGGCCAAGATTTCGTTACAGGAAAGTGTTGCATGAAGTGCCTGTGTCATGTAGGAATCCTATTATATCACAGGCTTATATAAGAAGGTGGAAACTGTAATTGCCCAGGAAAAAATCTGGGGACATTACTCTATCCTGTCCTACTAAAAATACCGTAAATCATCGTATTCTTTATTAATATAAAATTGGCATGACGCGAAGACTTGTTTTGGATAAATGTCTTTCAACTCGTGGAAGCTACTCGCTTGTCTTTTCGTTGGATGGTGGAATTCTAACAGTTGAGAGGTTGTCATATGAACCTTGGTGGAGGAAAATCCTTCTAACCGGATTGTTTTTCATTCCTTCTCTCGGGTTTTTATTGACAGCATTATACTGTATTTACGCAATTTTTGCAGGTTTGGAGTATGCTGCCAATTGCCTGGAGGCTCTTCCTTTGATGATTCTTATAAGTGTCATCTGTTTTACAGGGATTCCTTCTATAAATACTTTGTATTCAAGCAAAGTCATTTTTGGTAGCGGTCAATTCTCATTTATTGGTGCCTTTATCTCCAGGAAAAGTCGGTTAGCAAATAAAAAAGCAGCACTTGTCTTGGAAATATATGATTCACCCATAGGAAGTCTCCTGAAAGGTGAAATCATCATACTCCGGAAAGGAAAATTTCCTCCTTGGAATATTCATGTTCCGTTGTTCCAGACGATTACATATCCCTCAAAAGAAATCGCTAACAAGAATGCCTGTATGATAAAAGAATTTATTTCTGAAAACACTCATTTACTTTTTTCAGAAATAATAATAGAACAATAGAGAGGGTTGGATTTCCTCATTTGAAATGAATGCTGCCGTATTCTTCCTGGGAAGATACATTTTATTTCCCCGGCAGTCTGTGATCACAGATATTTCTCTTTTCTCTTCCTGGAAATTTTAAAAGTCGTATTGATGATAACGACTTTCATGATGACTATTTGATCCCGAATATTTCTGGGCAGGAATCCTCTTTGTTAATAGGAAAGCGTCCCATGCGGTCAGGAATCCCGGCCATATTTTTATCCGTCTGTGAAACATGGTTCGTATTCAGCGGTTAAATGGTTGTCTTCCGCATTTTTTGAGTGGGAGGAGATTTGTACTTTTCTCTTTCCGGGAGGTTGATTTTTGAGTACATGTGTGACTATGCATTCGGCAAAGGGACAGGATGGGATGGTGCGCGCTCTGCGGCTGCGGCGGCTGGTGAATGCCGTGATGGTGGCGGAGGCCTTGTGCATTCCCTGTTTTGCGGCCGGAGCGGTGCTGGGACTCGTCTCGTACGGAGGGCGCCGAATGGGGATGGAGCTGCCGTGGCTGTTGGGGGTGTCCGTTTTAGCGGCTTTGATGTTTCTGGTGTTTTGGGGCTGGCGGATTCTCCGGGGCCGCATGTTCAGCCTGCGGGATGCGGCTGCGTTGATGGATGAACAGCTTGAACTGAATGCGGCGTTGAGCGCCGGGGTGCAATGGGGGGATGAGGGAATGCCTGCCTGTACCATGCGGCAGGGCGGCCCCGTGGTGCGGGTGCGTTCCTGGAGTCCGCTGGCGTGGATGGCCGCAGGGCTGGCCCTGGCTTGGTGCGGAGTGTTTCTTCCTTTGCCGCGGGTGGAGATCAGGCCCGTTCTTCCCGATGTCCCGCCGGCTCTTGTTCAGGCCGAGGCCGCGTTGAATGAAGTAGAGAAGATGGAGGAGGTGGAAAGAACGTCTGTGGAGCCGTTTCGTGAGCAGTTGGAAGTTCTGAAGCAGATGTCCCGGGAAGAGATGTATTCCCACGCGGGGCTTGAGGCATTGGATGCCTTGAGGAACAAGATTGGAACGGCCATGCAGGAACTGGGCGGCCGTTTGCAGCAGGCGAATGAGGCGCTGGCGATGTCCGGCAGCCCCAACGCGCAAAACCAGGAGGACATGCAGGAGGCTGTGCAGGCGTTGCGTGCCGCCATGGAAGGCCTGGATCATTCCGGCTTGCGGATGGATAGTACGATGGAAGCCCGGTTGAATGAGCTGGCTTCCGCCTCTTCCCGCCGGATTGATCCGGAAACTCTGCGCCGGCTGCAGGAAAGATTGAAGCATGCTTCCTCCCGGTTGAAGGAGATGTGTGAGGAGTGCGGCATGGCGTCCGTGGCGTCTCCGGATGATGATTTAGTGTGCCGGAATGCGGGGGAAGGGGATTTGCCCGGACAGATGGGGATTTCCCGCGGCCGCAGTGATGCGCCTCTGGCTTTTCAGCCGGAAGAGCGGGAGAAGCTGGAGACCCGGAGACACCAGGTGAGCAACGAAGACCTGGAACATGCCGCCCTGGGCTCTGTGGCGGGAGTAGAAGTTTCCGCCCCCTCTCCGGAAGAAGGCGGCAGCGGCATGGAGAGCGGCGGCCGTGCCGCGCAGCCTGCCCGCGGCGGGGATGCGGTCTGGTCGGAGAACCTGACGCCCCGGGAACAGTCCGCGTTGAAAGGAATTTTCAAGTGACGGGCTTGCGGCCTGGTGTTATTCCGCGGATTCCCGCCCGGCGCGTTTTGTCCCCGGCAGAATCCCCGTCCGCGTGAGCAGGGCGTCCGTGACAAGCAGGATCAGGAGCCCCCACAGGAGGAAGGCCTGAAGGTCAAGGCGGGAGGTGGGCCGCGGTTCGTTCAGGATGGAGGCCAGGTCCAGCCTTTCCCGGCCGCCTGACCTGTGCACCATGTCCAGAAAGGCCTGCCGGGCCGGGCGTGACATGGCCCATTCCGGGTCCAGATTCTGGTTGACGGGGCCGAAAGGCATTGCCTTGCCCCCTATACGGACGGCGCCGCGCGCCGTGGTTCCGGGAGGCAGGGGGAAACTGCACCGGAAGGCTCCCGGCTGAAGATGCTCCCAGATTCCCTGAATGGTGCGGGTACCGTCCCGGCCGGCCAGTTCCACGGTGATTTCCGGCATTTGGCGCGCCATCTGCGGAATGTTTTCTTCGCTGTAGTAGAGGTGGACGAAGAGGCGGTCCCCCGCGGTTTCCGTGCGTACGGAGTAGCCCGGCGGCGCGTCCTGCCTGTTGAGCCATCGGGAGAGGGTCTGGACCAAGTCTCCGTATCCCTCCCAGTTCTGCACGGACTGCCCGAAGGGGCCGCCCAGCGCCAAGGTGACGGCGGCTACGCGTCCCGCGCCCCGGTTCCAGAAGGAGATCAGGGGCGCCTGGTAGCTGTCGGCGGAGATGCAGGCGGCAGTGGCTTCATCCCTCAGGTAGCAGAGGTTGTACCCGTCTATCGTCCGGGGCCAGTCCGGCTGTGCCGCGGCAATCTGGTTCCATCCGGCCGTGCCGTGCAGGGGCGTCTGTTCCTCCAGAAAGGCGGCCCGGGCCACGGAGATGGTTTCCTGCGTGAAGATGTCGGGAATATCCCCTGGGCGGTCGCAGAAGAAGATGCGGCCTTGGCCCAGTTCTGCTATTTCCTTGAGCAAGTCGGCGTCTTGGCTTTTTTTCGTTCCCAGGGCAATGACGCTGACGGTGGCGCCTGCCCGGGTCATCTGGCTCAGCGTGGTTTTATAATCGTCCGGTTCTTCGGAGTCGTCGGCGTCGGAAAAAAGGATCAGGTGCCTGGTTCCCGCCTGTGTTTTTTGCAGTTCCTCCCATCCGGCCCTGAGCCCTTCCCCCACGAAGATGCCGCCGCCCATGGACTGGATGCGGGAGACGCTGCGGAGCATTTGGTCCCGGTTGGGGCCTATCCGGCTCATGTCCACAATGGCGTGGGGAGAGCTGTCCACGGCGAGGACGGAGATAAAATCTTCATCAGCAAGGTTCAGGATGGTCTGGCAGGCGCCGGCATTCGCCAGGTCCATCTTGGTTTTGCCTCCGGAAGCTGACATGGACATGGACCCCGAACGGTCCAGGACGATACTCATGGAAGTGAGAAGGCCGACCCGGTCCTTTTTCAGTTCCATGGAGACGGGGAGCAGTTCGTCCACGGGGGAGGAGAAATAGCCTCCGGAACCGAAGCTTTGCCTGCCTCCGGCCATGAGCAGGCCGCCGCCCTGTTCCCGCACATAGTAGTTCAGGGCATGGAGGAATTTCCGGGAGACGGCGGAGGCCCTGAGGTTGTTGATGATCACTAGGCCGGCTCCCGACAGGTGGCCGGAGTCCAGCTGCAGGGGATCCGCCGGGCGCTGGACGTCGAATCCCTGTGCGGCAAGGAAGGGGACAAGCGGGTCCCGGTCATAGCCGGAAAGGAGCAGTACCTTGCTGCCTCCCGTTACTTCCACAAGCTGTTCCGCCCGGTTGTTGCCCGTCACGGGATCGCCGGGAGGGGAGATGAATGCTTCATAAGCTGCGCATCCGGGGGTGGAAAGGCGGTCTGTCAGCCGTACGACGGCTTTTCCGTCAACCAGAACCGCCTGTCCCGTCAGGGGTGTTCCGCCGTTTCTGCTTATCCGCCAGGGGACCACGGCCCCGGAACCGGGCGGCCCGGCGATGGCGACCTCCAGCAGAAAGGCTTCCCCCGGACGGATGCGCGCGGGGGCCTTGATATGATCGATGCGGATATCCGCCTCCCGGTTGACGGAGATCATGCGGTAGTCCACGGGAACCCCGGCGCGGAGGAGCTGTTCCGGCGTGTTGTCCAGAGGGGTGGTGGGCCAGCCGTCCGTGACCATCAGGATGCGGTTGACGCGGTCCGGCTCCATTTGTGCAAGGGTGTAGGCCAGGGCTTCCGCCATGCATGTGTTGGAGGGGCCCCCATTGAAAACAGGGTCCCCCTGTCCCCGGAGCACAGCTTCACGGGCGAAGTCCACCAGCCGGATGCGGTCGCCCGGCCGCTTGCTGCGTTCCAGAATGGACTGAATTTCCGGAGCGTCCGCGGCGGCGGCCCCGTCCGTGGAGCCGGACTGGTCGATCAGCACCCACAGGTCCATGTCGCTTCCGCCCCTGGTTATCACGGGCTGGGCCAGTGCCAGAAGCAGCACGGCCTGGATCAGCAGGCGCACGGGGGAAGCCAGGCGCAGCCGCTTGTATTTCCAGCCTGCCAGAACCAGCAGGGGAATGAGAAAGAACCATTCCGGAGAGAGAAATTGAATCATGGGCGCCGGAGGATGTTGGGGGTTGACGGTATCCAGGAGGCCATCAGGGCCAGCCCGGCCAGGGCCAGCCACAGGGGGGCAAGAGGGTCGGGCGCGAGATGCCGCTGCGTTTCCTGTTTCAGATACTGTAGTCCGCTGTCAAAAGTGGAGCAGTGGGAAAAGTCGCCCATGCGGGCGTCGGAGAACCAGACGGCCCCGTGGAAGAGGGGAGCCGTTTCCGCAGGCGTCCCGGTAATGTCGATGAAGCCGGGTTCTTCCGGCAGGCGCCCGGAGAAGGGCGCTTCTTTCCGCTCCCCGTCCGGCGCCGTGTGGATGATCCGGGAGCCTCCGGGGAGACGGAGGCGCGTTCCTCCGGGAAGGTTGCCCGTGGTGACGCCGGGTGCGCGGGCCTGAACGGCTTCCATGAAACGGCGTACCATCAGCACGGTGGCCGGCAGACGGTCCGCGTTGGAGTCTTCCCATGACCAGTTGAGGAAGAGAGCGCCTTCTTCCAGCCACGCCAGCGGGGTGTTTTCCCGCCAGAGCAGCATCATAGCGTTTTCCCCCGGAGCCATGCTTCCGGTGCCGGGCACAAGCAGCCCGCTCCAGTTCAGGCCGTCCGTCAGGGGATGTCGTTCCGCCGTCACGGTACGTATTCCTGAGGATTTTTCCGCCGGGCGCCCCAGAATGATGGCTGCGCCGTGAGGCCGGTGGGCGTCTGCCTTGTCTTCAACAAGGATGCGGAGCGCGGCCGTGGAGTCCGTGGAAGAGCCGGAGGAGAAGCCGGGCAGGCCGGAGTAGATTTTCCGGAAAACATCGGCCGTTTTTTCCGGAACCTGCATTTCCACGGCGACCGGTTTGGGGGTGGGGCGTACCAGCGGCAGAACGTCGTCCAGCGGGAAGGCATCGGGCGCAAGACGGAGCACGGCCGTGCCGCAGCCGGGCGGCAGGGTATATTCAAATTCCGCGACGGCGCCGGGATGGAGCGTCAGTGATTGTTCCTGAGCCACATCTCCTGCGCGGATGGAGACGGTTTTCTGGACAGGGGCGGCAGAGTTGTTTTTTACGGCGATTCTCCAGTGCGGCTCTCCCGGCCCTTCCATGTGCGTGATGCCCGCAAATCCGGCGTTGTCAAGCGGCCTGCCCACGCCGCGGGCCGGCTGGCCGGCAGGGACCCGTTCCGGGGTGCAGGTGACCAAGCGTGTGAGGCCGCCGGCTCCGGCCATGGAGGCCGCCGTACGCAGGGATTCGGAAAGGTCGTGGGTGGCGGCGTCCGGCATCCACCGGGAAAGGGACTGGAGGGCGGCGTTCCTGTTATTTCCGCGGTAGAAGGGCAGGCGCGCCGGGCGGCTTCCCATCAGAACCCAGGTGGTGGGGATGCCCTGTTTTCCGATGTTTTCCATGTCTTCGGCCACGGCCTGAACGGCTTCTTCACGGAAAGGGTACATGTTTGCGGAGTCATCCATGATGAAGACGACCGTCTGCTCCGCGTCCTGCCGGACCCAGCACGGCGCGGCAAGCACCCATGCCAGCAGCAGGACCGCGAGCAGTTGAAGCCACAGGGCGCGGGAGGAGCGCAGCCTGTCCCAGTTCCTTCCCGTGGCTGCCTCCGGGGCCAGGGATTCCAGCAGAAACATGGTGGCCGTAAGGCGTACCCGCGTTCTGTGCTGAAGGAAGTGAATGGCAAGGATGAGGGGTATTCCCAGGAGCGCCCACAGGCCGGCCGTGTTGGTGAGATGAGGGAGCATGGTGAGAAAGAAGGCGGATGTTGAGAATCAGGCGAGTTCCACGGCTCCGCCGCTGAAGGCTTCCGCCGCCAGGGCTTTCGTCAGAGGCAGGTTGCAGGGAATGCGGGAGAAGAGGGCCTGGTGCCGCCGGCAGGCCGCGGCCCATAGTTCAAAGTGGACGGCATAGGCATGGGCATAACGCCTGGACAGGCCGGAGGATAGGTACTGGTTGCGGGTGGCGCCGGATTCACAGTTCTTCAGGCGGACGTTGCCGGTTTCAGGGAGTACGGCTTCTTCCGGCAGAGTGGGGGCTAGGATCAGGGACAGGCCGCCCCGGGAGGTCATCGGAGCCAGCAGGGCGGAGGGTTCCCCCGGATAGAGAAGGTCGGAGATGAATATTTTCAGGCCGTTGGCGCGCCAGAAGGCGGGAACGGGCATGGTTTCATCCGCGGGCAGCTCCGGCAGTCCGGCGCGCCAGCGGCCCGAGTGGACGTCTTCCATTTCCAGCGGAATGCCGTGCCGTCCCTTGACGGCGTGCATCCGCACCTGCGCGCCCGCCTGCAGGGAGGAAAGCATGCAGAATTGCAGCAGGGCCTCCGTTGCCGCGGCCCGTTCTTCGCAAAGAAACATGGATTCGGAAACATCCACGGCAATGTCCACCAGGGGGGACAATTCCGCCTGGTAAACCTTCATGGTGAGCTGGTCGGTCCGGGCGTAGGCCGCCCAGTGGATGCCGCGCGGATCGTCGCCCCACTGGTAGGCGCGGTGATCCTGAAAGTCTATGGAATTGCCGGTTTCCCGTCCCGCCCAGCCGCCCTGCACCCCTTTCCACGCCTGACGGGAAAAAGGCAGGCGGAAGCGCCGGGCCGCCTGCTCGGCTTCCTGCCGGATGCCTGTGGAGGAAGGGGATGCGTTTTCCATGAACATGGCGGGAAAAAATTTCGGCGTGGTTGCGGCTCAGGCGGCTTTTGTCAGGGCTGTTCCGCTCCGTCTTCCTGTTTTTCTCCGTCCTGGCGGGAGTTCAGGGTTTTTTTCAGGGTGGCAAACCATTCTCCGTTGCTCAGTCCCATCATCAGGAAAGCCGCCATCACTTCCAGCAGGGCAAAGAAGATGAAGAAGCCGGAAGTGTCGAATGTGGCTATTTCCTCCTTGCTGAGGAGGGCGAAGAAGGTGCTGCCGGGCAGGAGGGGCAGGTATCCGTCCATGGTTGCCAGAAGGACCAGGAAGAAGGAGGAAACGCACCAGAAAAGGATATAGACGAGCAGGGTGTTGTTTTTCAGCCTTTTCCAGGCCGGTTTCAGCACAAGGGCCGGCATGACGACGGCATACCACCCGAAGATGGTCAGGCAGATCATGAACAGAATGGACTGGATTCCGTTTCCAGACCTTGTGGAATGTTCCATGAGATGGAAGAGATAGCCGGAAATGCCGATGAGAAAAGCTGTCAGGATGGAGAAGAAGAAGCCTCCGGGCATCCCCGGCAGGAAGAACAGGCGCTGGAACCATCCCGTCTGCTTTTCATTCGTCTGCTGCACATGGATGGGGAGCAGGGTGGAAGGAGTCGTTAGTTCGATGACGATCAGGAAGATACTGTAGATCCACAGGAAAATGAGGTGGACGGTAACCAGGGATTTCATCAGGGAAGGAGAGTCCAGGATGAAGAGCATGAATACGATGGTGGAAATATAGACGGGCAGGAGCGCCTTGCGCAGGGGGGCGAAGGTGTTTTCCGCAATGGGAGCGAACCAGCGCTGGGCCAGGATGAGCAGGGTGCGGATGACCAGGAATACGTCCGTCAGGATGACGGCCGTCCGCAGCAGCCCCATTCCGAATCCGTCCTTGAACAGGTTGATTTCCAGGCCGGAGCTGAACAGGGAGAGGCTCGTGCTGCAAATGAGGAACAGGGCGCCCATGGTGGCCAGGCGCAGGAGCAGCGGCAGTGCGGACGCCCACAGGCAGAATGCCGTCAGAATGCCGCAGGCCAGATAGATGAAGGAGATGGCCGTCAGGTCCTGCACCAGGTTGATTTGTCCGTAATAGTACCTGATGAAGGCGAAGGGCAGGCAGATGAAAATGATGAGCAGGGCCTGTGCCATGAAGGAGGCCCACTTGCCCATGATGATGCGTCCCGAGGTCTGCCTGGTAAGGAGCAGGAGTTCGCTGTTGCGGGATTCCAGCTCCTCCCTGATGGAGAAGAGGGCCCGGAAGGGAATGGCTCCCGCTACGGCGAATATCAGGAAGGTCCAGAAGATGCTGTTGCAGACGCCCGAACTGACAAGGGTCCCGCTGTCGGTGGGGTCCGGAATAAAGCTGAACAGGAAGAACAGGGCCAGCGCTGCCGGGAACAGGCTGAGGAGCAGAATGAAGGAAAGCGTGCGCAGTCCCTGCCGCAATTCCTTGACCAGGGCGGAGGGAAACCATGACGGAAAGTCCGGGGAGGGGGTGGCGGGCGTGCTCATGAGGCGGATGAGGAGGGGGAGACGGTTTGTCCGGACGCGGAGTCCGGTTTTTTATCCTTGTTAAGCAGGATATCGACGAAGGCTTCTTCCAGCCGGCGTTCGCTGCGGTGGAACTCGATGACGGGCAGGTCTGCGGAGAGCTGCCTGAGTTCCCTGGCGACCAGCTCCGGCTCACAGGAAGAGAAGGTGGCCGTAACGCCGTTTTCCTGCACGGAACGCACTTTCCAGCCGGGATGAATGGCCATCCATTCTTCCAGAGGAGCGGTGTTTTCTCCGGCGATTTTCACTTCAAAGGGCCAGCCGGTTTCCTCCTGGCGGTGCAGCAGGGAGCTTTTGTCGCCGTCATGGACGATGGAACCTCCATCCATGAAAATCAGGGAATCGCACATTTCCCCCAGTTCGGAGAGAATGTGGGAGCTGATGAGCAGGGTTTTCCCCCTGGCCTTGAGCAGATGCACCAGGTTCTTGAATTCCATGCGCGCCTTGGGGTCCAGACCGGCGGCGGGTTCGTCCAGAATGAGGAGTTCGGGATCGCTGATCAGAGTGCGCGCCAGGCACAGGCGCTGGGTCTGCCCCTTGGAGAGCTTGTTGATGAGCCGTGTTTGCAGCTCTCCCAGTTCCGTGAAGTCCAGCACTTCGTTCACGGCGGAGAGCAGGCGGCTACCGGGAATATCGTATGCCCTGGCGAAGAAATCCAGGTATTCCCGGACGCTGGTGTTTTTGTAGGGGTGGAAGTAGTCCGGCATCCAGCCGATCAGGGGGCGCACCTCATGGGGATGGTCCACGGTGTTGATGCCGTTGATCAGGATGCTTCCGGAGTCGGCGAGTTCCAGCGTGGCGAGCATGCGCATGGTGGTCGTCTTTCCGGCTCCGTTGGCACCGATCAGGCCGACCACCTGTCCTTTCCCGATTTGGAAGGAGACGCCGCTGACGGCTTTAACCTGGTCAAAGGATTTGGACAGTCCGGAAACTTCAAGCAAAATGGGCTCTGTCATGGCTGTTGGGGGAGGGGCTGGTTCCCGGCGGCGGGGCCGGAGACGGTGATGCGGGTGTTTTCCCACTTGATGGAGTCCAGGGTGGGAATGGGGCCCAATTCTCCTTGCGCGGATATCATTTCCGCGTGGAAATGACCCGGAGGCGGTGTTTCAGAAGGTATTTTTTCACTCCGGACGGCTGTCTTCCTTTCTCCGGGCGGCAGGTTGGGAATGCGCCAGTACGTTCCGGAGGCGTCGCGGTAAATGAGGTTGGACAGGGCGCCCGGGAAGGTGCTCTGCAAGACCGGCGCTCCGTCCGGATGCGGCATGGGAATAACGGTAACGGCCGCCCTGGTGGTGATGGGGCGCACCAGCTTGTGTTCAAGGGTGGACCGGCTGGTGAACCAGCCGCCGCTGCACAAGTTCCCCTCCCGGAAGTAGTTTTCCAGTTTCTCCCGGGCGTATCCGTCTTCATGGAAGGTTTGGAATTTTTCTTCTTCCAGCCGGCAACCCTGGAGGTGGACGTCTTCCGGGAGCGTGAATTCGTTGTTCGTCAGAATAAGGGTTTGGCAGACCTGGCTCTGGGTGATCAGTCCCGTATGATCTTGCGGATTGACCAGGATGTGCACGGCACGGCTGCCGCGTCCCCCCGTGCCGTCCCCGATCAGGATGACGGCCGCCAAAAGAATGGAAACACCCAGGGAAATGGCGGGAATCAGGATGAACAGGCGCTGCCGTTTGCCGACGGGCGCCCACCGCAGCAGGCAGACCGGACCCACCAATACGGCAAAGGCCACCAGGATGAGGCCGAGCAGGAAAGACGGCGTGGTGAAAAAGTAGGGAGAGGCGTCCGGCACCTTCGGATGAAGGCGCGTCTGGTAATATCCGTCAACCTTTACGGGAAAAATATCCTTGGTTTCAGTTTTCAGCTTGAGGAGTGCCGCTTCCTTTTCCTTGTCTGTCAGGCCTTCCAGGGAAGGGACGTGCAGAATAAGACCGCGGCCCAAAGGAGCGGTGGTGATTTTCCTCCCCCGGTCCCCGATGAGCCAGAGGCTTCCTCCTCCCAGCACCCACTGGCGGAGGGCTTTCCTGTGGGGCTCGTCCAGGTAAGAATCGTATAGCTTTTCAGGAATGATGATGCAGTTTTGAGCTGCATACATGCGGTAGTCCGCCGGCCAGTCCATCAGGTCAAAGGTATTCACCTGCGCGTTGAAGGGACTGTCGGACAACATATTCCATTCGGACGGCGTTTTTTCCTGAAGAACGGCGAAGAAGGGCGCGTCTTCATTGGCGGCGAACAGGCTGATGGATTCATCCGCGGAATTCCGGTATAAGAGCTGGATGTCCGTCATGGACGGATAGATGACAGCCTGCCGCGTTTGCCCCGGAGGAACGGAGAAGGAATACCTCTGCTTGCTGTTGTCGTTCCATAAAGTCTGGAATTCAAGGGTATGGGTGTCTTTCCCGTTCGGGACGTTTTCTATCAGGACGCGGGCCGGGGAGATGGAATTGCGCGGGAATTTGTCGCAGGGGGAGCTTACTTCAATTCGGGGGGCTTTTTCCGCGCTTCCCGCAGGGGCCGCAAGGGCGGACGGCGGAAGCAGAAGAAAGGCGAAGAGCAGTCCACGGCGTTTCAGCAACTGGCGGAACATGGTTGAACAGGGGGTGGGATTAATGGATTTTAGCTGCGGCGAGAGAATGTGGCAGGGGCTTGTCCTGGGCTGGAATTTCTTTCAGGAGCCGTTCCACGACGTCTCCGGGAGTCGCTCCTTCCAGCTTCGCCATGTGGTCCAGCAGAATGCGGTGTTCCAGCACGGGACGGATGACGGCCTGCACGTCTTCAAAGGAGCAGAAGGGGCGTCCCTGGCGCAGGGCACGCGCCTTGGCGGCGGCGGCCAGTCCCAGGGCGGCGCGGGGGCTGGCCCCGTATTTGACACCGCGGGCCGCTTCCGATTCGCCGGGATGGGTGGCGTTGACGAGCCTTCCGATGTATCCGGCCACGGCATCCGGGATGGCGATCCGCCGGGCAAGTTCCATCAGGCGGAGAAGTTCCTCCGCGTCCAGCACGTGGGGAACGGCGGGTTCCACGCCCATTTCACGGTTGAGGACGATGCGGGTCAGCACCTCCGCGGGATTTCTGCCTACGTTGATTTTGAACAGGAAGCGGTCAAGCTGGGCTTCCGGCAGGGGGTAGGTGCCTTCCAGTTCAATGGGGTTCTGGGTAGCCAGCACGAAGAAGGGTTCCGGAAGAGAATGGGACTGGCCCATGACGGTGACCTTCCTTTCCTGCATGGCTTCCAGCAGGGCGGACTGGGTTTTGGGGGAGGCCCGGTTGATTTCGTCCGCCAGCATGATGTTGGCGAATACGGGGCCTTCCTGGAAGACGAAGGATTTTCTCCCGTCCGTCTCCTGCAGGACGGGGGTGCCCGTGATGTCTCCGGGCAGCAGGTCCGGGGTGAACTGCACGCGCCTTGCCGTGATGTCCAGCGCCTTGGAAAGCCCCTTGACCAGTTCCGTTTTGCCCAGTCCGGGCAGGCCCTCAAGCAGGATGTGGCCGCGGGCCAGCACGCCGGTGAGGATAAGTTCAATGAGATCTTCCTTGCCGAACAGAACCTGGTTCATGGCGGAGGCCAGGGCGTCAAGCTTCTGCACGGCAGTGCGAAGCTCTTCCGGGGAGAGAGAAAAGTGGGTATTCATGGGGAACTGCCGGATGGCCCCGGCTTCTTGAAAGAAAGGGCAGGGGGAATTGTTAGAGTTCTGGATAATTTTATGCCATTCCCCCCGGCGTTCTGCAAGCAGAAAGAGGGCGGGACCTTTTAATTTTCAGGAATATGATGGAAGAGCCCCGTTCCGGTCGTGGTAGTTTTTCCGGCAGTGAAGGAAGGAAATTTTTCCAAAAACATGCCTCTCCGGCATTTTGGGCTGTAAATGGCTCCGCCATCATGTATACACGGTCTCTGTGGAATTTTTACCCTCTCCGGACAGCAAACGTATTTATGTGGTGGACGCCTTGCGCGGCTTTGCCGTGATGGCGATCATGCTGCTGCATTTTTTGGAGCATTTCATTTATAAATCCTATCCCGTGGCCTCTTCCGCGGTGATGGAGGCAGCCAACCAGGAGTTCAAGGAAGCTTTTTTCTTCCTGTTCGCCGGGAAGTCCTATACCATTTTCGCCCTGTTGTTCGGGTTCACCTTTGCCATCCAGTACCGCAACCAGGCCCGGAAGGGCCGGGACTTTGCGGGCAGGTTTGTCTGGCGCATGTGCCTGCTGGCCGTGTTCGCCTGCATGAATGCGGTGTTTTTTCCGGGGGGCGATGTGCTGTTGACTTTCTCCATCGCAGGGCTTCTGCTGGTGCCGTGCCGCCGTTTGAAAACCTCCACGCTGGTCATATTATCCCTGATTTTCCTGGCACAGCCCCTGGAGTGGGCTTATGCGGCGGCGCAGTGGGTGAATCCCGGCTGGGCGCCGCCCTCCCTGTCCGTCGCGGAATCGTACGCTTCCCTGAAAACGGCCGTGGATACGGGCAATTTCTGGCTGATGGCCTGGGAGAATCTGACGGTGGGGCAGTGGGCCAGCCTGGCCTGGGGTATTGAGGCCGGGCGCCTGATGCAGGCGCCGGGGCTGTTTTTACTGGGTTTCGTGCTGGGGCGGCAGGAATTCTTTTTGCAGAATGACCGGAACGCCGTGTTTTGGACCCGCGCCATTCTGCTTTCCCTGGCGGGGACCGTGACGTTTTATGTGGTGATGGACCTTCCGGGCTTGTCCGGCCCCCTGCATACTATCTTTACCATGTGGCACAACGTCTGCTTTACCGGCATATGGGTGGCCGCCTTCGTTCTGCTGTACCGGCTGGAATATTTCAGGAAAGTAACGGTTCCCTTGCTGACCTACGGGCGCATGAGCCTGACCAACTACGTTTCCCAGTCCATGATCGGTTCCCTGATCTTTTTCCCGTATGCTCTGGGACTGGCTCCCTGTTGCGGGTATCTGGCCAGTTTTGCAATCGGCTGCGTCGCCATGGTCGGGCAGATATGGTTCTGCCGCTGGTGGCTGGAACGCCACCGCTATGGAGTGCTGGAAGGGCTGTGGCACCGGGCGACCTGGATGCACGCCGGAAAGGCGTCCGCGCCGGAAGCCCGGTAGAGGCGGGGATTTTCTCCGGTGCGGTCTTTATTCCGCCTGCACCCGGTCGTAAAAGACGATGGAGGCTTTTTGCAGCGTGTGCTGCCAGAGCTGGAACCCCACCTGGGCGGCCGGGGTGTCTTCCGCCACGGGCAGGGAATCCGTGTCCAGCGCGTACACCGTGACCAGGTACAGGTGCCATCCGTGGCCCGCGGGCGGGAAGCTGCCGCTGTACCCTGCAAAATCCGCGTCGTTGCGTATCTGGACGGCCTGTTCCGGCATCAGGCCCAGGGCGGGATCACCCGCGCCGGAGGGCAGTTCCCGGACGGAGGAAGGCAGATTGACGGCCAGCCAGTGCCAGAAGCCGCTGCCCGTGGGTGCGTCCGGGTCATGAATGGTGACGGCGAAGCTTTTTGTCCCTTCCGGAGGATTGGTCCAGGAAAGCTGCGGGGACCGGTTGCCGCCGCCCACGCTGAAATGCCGCTGGGGCTGCTGGACTACGCCGCCGAGGTCGTTGCTGTGAAGAGTGAATGTTGATGGCATGGGGATGATGATCTTCTCTGTGGATGATTCGTTCAAAATGCGGCGGCCCTTTCAGGGGACGCCGTTTCCGGGGGATTGCCCCCGCAGTGTGGATTCGGTCTTGCCGCGCATGGACCGTATCCACTCCTTCCTGATCTTGCCTTCCCGGTCATGTCCGGTCAAGCCGGTAATCCCGGAGGCGCCTCCCCCCTTTTCAAAGTCCGCAAGCGGAACCAGGGTATTTTCCGGTTCTCTTTCTTTCACCGTGATTGGGGGGGCGGTCCGGTCACCGTTGACGGCTGCCGGGGCTGTGAAGTTTTTCCGGAGCTTTCTTTTCGGGATAACATATGGTATGGTTTGGTGTGCATGGAAAAGAGCACGGACATAGGCGGGTTTTTCGGGCTGGAATTGCCGGAATACGGCAATTTCCCGCAATGGCATGCCGGACGGAGCGTGGCCGTGAATTCCGGGAGGCGGGCTCTGGAATACATTCTGCGCTGTCTGGGCGGCGTGCGCCGCGTCTATGTTCCCTGGTACACATGCGCTGCAATTCTGGAACCGATGGAACTGCTCCAGATTCCGTGTTCCTTTTACCGCATTAACGAAAGGCTGGAACCGGAAAGCCTGCCCGTTCTGGAGGAGGGGGAGTATTTCCTGTACGCCAATTACTTCGGCATCAAGGAGGCATGCGTGGATGTGCTGGCGGAGCGGTACGGGGGAAGGCTGATTGTGGACAATGCGCTGGCATTATATTCTCCGCCGCGTCCCGGAACGGCGGCCCTGTACAGCCCGCGCAAATTTTCCGGCCTGCCGGACGGCGGCGTGGCCGTGATGGACTGCCCCTGCCTGGAACTGGAAGAGCGGGACGAGTCCCTCCCGCATGCCGCTTTTCTGCTGGAATGCGCGGCCTGCGGGCCGGAAGCGGCCTCGGGCGCATGTGAACGGAGTGAACGCCGTCTGAAGTCCTCCCCCCTGCGCCGCATGTCCCGTTTGACGGAACGCCTGATCAACGGCATTGATTATGAAAGCGCACGGCACAGGAGAATGGAAAATTTCCTGTTCCTCCATGAACGGCTGGGGCATTTGAACAGACTGTCTCCGGATGTAAACGCCATGTCCGCTCCGTACTGCTATCCGTTCCGGACGGGATTGCCGGAATTGCGGGATGTGCTGATAGACGCGCATGTTTTGATTCCCCTGCTGTGGCCGGAGGTTCTGGAATGGGCCCCGTTTGACGGAGAGGAACGGAAGCTGGCGCTGAACCTGCTGCCTCTGCCGGTGGACCAGCGCTGCGGCAGGGAGGAAATGGAACGGATTGCCCGGACGGTGGAGGATTTTTATTCCTGACAGGGCATCATGAATTTGTTGGAAAATGGATAATAATGCGTTGACGATGTAAAAAGAATGTTCTAGAACTTTTCACATGTCCAACTACCTTTCCTCTCTGGGCTATCCTTTCCGGGAACGGCCCATGGTTTTTGTTTTCAGCGTGCTGATTGTCTGGGCGATGTACCTGGCCCTGTGGGCTCCCGTGCTCGGCTGGATTGCCAATTTCTGTTTTCTGGGGCCCTTTATGTGCGCCTTCTGCATGAAAATGGTGAGGCAGTCCGCCATGGGCGATGAGGGCATCTGCCATTTTCCCGAGCTGGAGGGCTGGTTTGAGTCCCTTTTTCTGCCTTATGTGCGGACTCTGGTGTGTGCCGTCATTGCCTTTCTCCCGCTCTCCATTTACCTGAATGTGGTTGACTGGGAGCCGGACGCCCTTCCGGGGTGGTTTTTCATGATCGCGGGAATTATCTATTTTCCGGGGATATTCATGAGAACGGCTCTCATGGACAGTTTTGACGGTCTTTCCCCCTCCGGCTGGTGGGATCTCGTCAGGAAGGCGCCCATGACTTATCTGGGACTGGTTCTCGGTGTTTTGGCGGGGGCGGTGATTGTAGCGTACCTTCCTTCCGGAATATTGATGACTTTCTTCTCGCTGGCCGTGATGCTTTACATCACCTGTGTGCTGATGAACGCTTTCGGCCTGTTTCTGCTGAAGCATGAATTTGCGGAAGAGGAAGACGATGACGGCTTTTCCATTTCCAGTATGGATTGATGCCGGGGTTTCAGATGGGGAGAAAATTCTGGAAATACTTGGGAATAAGAGCCTTTCTTTTTAAATTTTCCGTTCCTCGGAAGGAATCCCCATGGTTCCGTCCGGGAGGATTTGCCGGGCACGCATGCAGGCGGGGGAACGGTTCGCAGGGCCCGGACCCGTTTTTAACATGGATTTACGGTTAAAACGGAGTACAGTATGGAACATTCATGAGTGCTTATTTTATAGTCATGATTTCCATGGACGAAGCGGTGGACCGTGCGCCGTACGACTCCTACATCGCCCTGGTGAAGCCGATTGTCGAACGTTTCGGCGGAGAATATCTGGTACGTACGGAGGTGATTGATTCGCTTTCGCCCGGAGACAGGCCGGACCGGATGATCATCATCCGTTTTCCCGACCGGGAGAGGCTGGATGCATGCTTTGCCAGCGAAGAATACCGCCGGATCATGGCGCTGCGCGCGGAAACGGTGAGAACAAAGGCGTTTATTGCCGAAGGCCTTTGAAGGGCTTCCTCAGACTCATTGCCTGAGGTGCGGTTGCCGGGAGGGGGAGGAATCTGCCGGTTCATCCATGTTTTCCTGATCCGGGGAAAGAACAGATATCCGCAGGGATGCCCGTTCAACAGGACCGGGACTTTTTTCCAGTGGAGGCAGTCAGGTATGTGCCGGGGATGCGGGGGCTTTTTCCAATGCGTCGTATAGGAATTCCGTGTTTTTTGTTTTTCCGACGGTTCTATGGAGCAGGGCGGGAATTTCTTTTTCTTCGTATCCTGCATTCCGTATGTATCGCTTTACCGCGGCAGGCTGTTCCGGACAGCATTGGAGCAAAAGGGTCAGCCATATTCTTTCCAGCGAGTTTTGAAGAGTCTGCTGCACCTTGTTGTTTCTTATTTCGTGAATAATAATTTTGTTTTCAAAATTGATTCTTTTGTCCACCAGCGTATTGAAGAGGGAAGATTCTTCTTTCTCTGCGTATTCTTCTTTCAGGACAGCTTCCTTTTGATCGTATTCCATGACCATCCGCCTGTGTTTTTCCTTTAAATCCTTATTATAGTCCTTGCGAAACGCCAGGACGATGGCGGAGGAATATTGGGCCAGCAGGGCAGCCGCGCTTTCCTTGTCAATAGGGTGCCTGGCGGAAACCGATTCCAGGCTGCGGGAGAGTTTTTCCATGTCATATTGGATGTTGAGCTTTACCTCATAGTCCATCCCTTCATCAAAAGTGTTCTCCGTATGTTCATCATAGTCCAGGTGGAAGGTTGGAGCAGAGGCCACATGGTAAAACACCCAGAAAAGCCGTTTCAGTTCAGATAACCGCAAATCCTCCCCTTTCAGCGTGTCAATATTGTCCAGCATGGTATCCGCCTTGGAGTAAAATTGTTCCAGTTTCGATTGCTGAAGGAGTTTCCCCAGGGCAATACATTCCTCGTCCTCCGTCTGCAGGAGGGCTATGGTCCCGGGGCTTGGGAGGTTTCCGCCTGCCGTGTCGGCTTGAGCCCCTTCAATTCCCGCATGGAAAAGCATCCAGACAAGGAGCATGGAAAAGAGTCCGGATGTCATGCTTGTGATATTTGCGTTGGAGAAAAATGTTTTCATGATTTTTCCTGCATTTTGCCGCCTTTTCAGATGGCGGAAGAGCGAATGATGGCGTTCCGTTTAATGAACGGGGCTGTTCCGGACCTGCACGCAGCATGGTAATCAATGTTCTGGGCCGCATGAAGTTTTTTATTAAGGGAAATGCGGGCATCCTTCATGCCGCAGCGTCATTAGTTGCGTTCTCTGCTGAACGGAGGACGGGAAGGGATATGTCTCATCAGCCAGCGGACGCCCGTTTCCGGCAGCGTTTCCGCCGGCGGAGTAACCGGAGGGGAAATGTGCGGGGATGGTGTCCTTATCCGGTAAAAAGTCATGAAAGTCGCCATCACGGGGTCCAGCGGATTCATCGGCAGCCATTTGTCCGAGCGCCTGGAGGTGCTGGGACATGAGGCGGTGCCGTTGTGGCGCTATTTGTTCACGCAGGACAGCCCGGATTGTCTGGTGCAGTCGCTGGCGGGATGTTCCGCCGTGGTCAATCTGGCGGGCGCTCCCCTGGACCGCCGCTGGACGGATGCCTACAAGCTGGAGCTGATGGACAGCCGGATCATGACCACGCGCAAGCTGGTGGAGGCAGTGAATCTTCTGCACGAACCTCCGGCAGTGATGATTTCCACGTCCGCCGTGGGGTATTATAGTCCGGACGGCTGCCACGGCGAGCACGACGATCCGGCGGAGGGCTCTTTTCTGGCGGAGTTGTGCGAGGCCTGGGAAGCGGAGGCGGAGCGCGTGAACGATCACGTGCGCCTGGTCCGCACGCGGTTTGGCGTGGTGCTTTCCCCGGACGGCGGCGCGCTTCCCAAGATGATCATGCCGACCCGCTTCGGGGTGACGGTTTCCGTAGGGAAGCCGGATCACGCCTTTTCCTGGGTGGCCCTGGACGATCTGGTGAACGCGCTGGCGTTTATCCTGGAGCATGGGGATGTTTCCGGCCCGGTCAATGTGACGGCCCCCGAACGCACCACCAATGAGGAGTTTTACAAGGCCGTGGCGGAACATTTCCATACCAGGGCGTCCGTCCGGATTCCGGATGCCGCCGTACGGCTGGTGATGGGGGAGGCGTCCCAGGTGGTTACCAGCGGCCAGTGCGCCGAGCCGGAGACCCTCCTGCGCGAAGGTTTTGAATTTCAATATCCCGATATCAGTACATTTTTCCATCAAGCATTTCCCGTCAAGTCATGAGTGTGTTGCAGACCATCGTTACGTCCCTGTTCCACGGACATTCCGTGAAAACCCCCGCCATGCCGGATTTCAATCTGGAACGTTATCTGGGAGAATGGCATGAAATCGCCCGTCTGGAGAATTGGTTTGAGAGCGGCTTGCGCAAGGTGTACGCCCGTTACGACCATGGAGAAGACGGTACCGTTTCCGTGACTAACGGCGGTTATGACGCCCGGACCGGAGAACGGCGCGAGGTGCATGCCCGCGCCAGGGTGGCGGATGCCCCGAACCATTTGAAGGTGTACTTCGTGCCGGTCGTGTACGGACGGTATGAGGTGGCTTTTGTGGATGAGGATTACACCCGCGCCGTGGTGTCCGGCGGTTCCCTGAATTATTTGTGGCTGCTGGCCCGGAATCCCGATGTGGAAGAGGACCATTTGGAAGAGATGCTGCGTTGTGCGCGGGACCTGGGGTATGATACGTCCCGGTTGATTTATTCCCATGCCTTTTGTCCGGCGGAGGCCGGAGTGGGCCAGTGCCGTTAACGAGGCTTCCGGGACTGGGGCGGTTTTCTTTGACAGGCGTTTTCCCGTCTTTCCGGGTGGTTCGGAAACAGCGGCATGTTCCCTTTGCTTCGCTTTGGCGTGCGATCCTGCGCATGAAAGCCGGGAATTTTAATTGCCGGAGGATGGTGCCGCGGGTTTGCGGCAAGGCAATATTTCCGCCGTATTCCTTCATAACCGGGATGCGCTGGGTACTGGAAGCTTTTGTCCCTGAAAGCGGAGTTTCCGGAAGGGAAACGCTTTACTGGCGTCAGGGGGAGAAGAGTTCCTTTCTTCGCCTTTCGTGAGGTTTTGCCGGCCGGGGAACGCCGGACGCACGGGTTGAACGTGCCCGGGAAAGAGGCGTTTTTCAGGTTCAAGGGCATTTCCTTGTTTGATTTTTTGCCTGTAACGCCCGTGACCGGAGGGCGGAGTTGCAGGCCGACGGCGCCTTGACGGGGAAGAGTCTGTAACATAAAAACGAAAAAATGCGCCGAATGCGCTTGCAATCGGAGCGGAGAAGCTTATGTTGTCATTCATCCAAACATTGGATGTTTGGATGAATGACCTAAAGAAGGAGTAACAATGGATATTATTCATGACAACGCCGCTGATCTCGGCGCATTGAACGGCAAGACCGTTGCCGTTATCGGATATGGCGCGCAGGGCCGCGCCCAGGCACTTTGCATGCGTGACTCCGGTGTGAACGTGATTATCGGCGTTCGCCCCGGCAAGTCTTTTGACGCCGCCACCCAGGAAGGCTTCCAGGTGATGAGCGTGGCTGAAGCCGCCGAAAAGGCGGACATCATCCACATTCTTCTTCCGGATGAAAGCCACGGTTCCGTGTACGAAGCTGAAATCAAGCCCCACCTGAAGGCCGGCAAGACGCTTTGCTGCTCCCACGGCTTCGCCTACGTGTTCAACACCATCGTTCCCCCCGCGGACGTGGACGTGATCATGGTGGCCCCCAAGGGACCGGGCACGGAAGTGCGCCGCGTGTTTGAAGAAGGCTTCGGCTGCCCCGGCCTCATAGCCGTGCACCAGAATCCCTCCGGCAAGGCCCGCGACGTGGCCCTTGCGATGGCGAAGGCGGAAGGCCTGACCCGCGGCGGCGTGCTGGAATGCACGATGGCCCAGGAAACGTATGAAGACCTGTTCGGCGAGCAGAACGTTCTTTGCGGCGGTCTGGTGGACCTGATGAAGTACGGCTTTGAGACGCTGACGGAAGCCGGTTATCCCCCGGAAATGGCCTATTTTGAATGCGTGCATGAAGCCAAGCTGATCGTGGACCTGATCTACAACGGCGGCATCCAGAAGATGAATTCCGTGATTTCCAACACCGCCGAGTTCGGCGAGTACTACAACGGCCCGCAGATTCTGCCCGCCGACGTGAAGGAACGCATGAAGGAATCCCTGAAGCGCATCGAATCCGGCAAGTTCGCCAAGGACTGGCTGGAAGAAGCCGCGAAGGGCGCTCCCAACCTCAAGGCGAAGCGCGAAGCCCTGGGCCAGCACCCGGTGGAAATCGTGGGCGCCAAGATCCGCAGCCTGTTTGAAAGGAACTGAGGCTTCCTTTGATTTTTTCCACGGGCCGCTCCTCCGCACGGGACGGAGCGGCCCGGACAATCATCGGGCTTCCCCGCGGAAGCCCTTCTTTTTCTGGATATGGACAATTTTCTGCCGGCCGTCAATGTGGAGAACGCCAGGGTGTACCTGGGCGGCCAGGAAATCCTGCACAATATTTCCTGGCAGGTGCGGCGCGGGGAGCGCTGTTTTATTCTGGGCGCGAACGGCGCCGGAAAGACTACGCTGGTGAAGCTGCTGATGGGGTTTGCGTGGCCCCTCTTCGGCGCGAAGGTGCAGGTACTGGGCAAGACGTTCGGACACGTGAACCTGCTGGAGCTGCGCAAATCCATTGCGTGGGTGAGCCCGTTCATGCACAAGTGGCTGGAAGACGGGGCCTGGAACGGCCGCGACATGGTGCTTTCCGGGCCGGACGGAACGATCGGCCTCCTGCGCGAACCGACGCCGGAAGAGGAGGAGAAGGCCGCCGGAATCATGAAGTCCCTGAAGGCGGAGCATTTGATGGACAGGCCCGTGGTGGCCATGTCTTCCGGAGAACAGGTGAAAGTGCTCATCGCCCGTGCGCTGATGACGAATCCGGAGTTGATGATTCTGGACGAGCCGAGCGTTTACCTGGACCTGGCCGGACGCGAGTTTTTATTGAAAACCATTGAAGAATTGGCGGCCACGCGGCCGGACCTGACCATGATTTTCATCACCCAGCGCATTGAAGACATTCTGCCGGTGTTTGATTGCGGGATGATTCTGAAGTCCGGCGAGATCGTGGCGCGCGGCAGCAGGGACGAGGTGCTGACGGAGGAGAATTTAAAGAACGCCTTTGACCTGGATATTCAATTGATCAGGACGGACAAGGGGCGTCTCTGGACGGTGATTCGCTGAGATTCCCATGAAAAAAGGAAAACAGATGGATTTGAAGAAACCCGTGAGGCTGTCCCTTTCCCGGCAGGTTCTCAATGCCATGGAGTCCATGATACGGTCCGGCCAATGGCAGGTGGGCGACCGCATTCCGGCGGAGCCGGAGCTGGCCCGCGCCTTTTCCGTGAGCCACAACACCATCCGGGAAGCCCTGCAATCCCTGATCCACATGGGAATGCTGGAAGCCCGGCCCGGGGACGGCACCTACGTGATGGCCTCCGACCGTTTTGCCGTGGCGGTCAGCAACCGGCTCCGAGAGTCGGAGCTTCCCCAGATTCTGGAAGCGCGTCTGGCGCTGGAAAAGGAGATTGCGCGCCTGGCTGCCGTGAAGAGGACGGAAGAGGACCTGGAGATTCTGGAGGCCGCATTGAAGGACTGTCATGCCAGGGTCAGGCCGGGCATTGAAGACGACATGCTGTTCCATGCCGCCGTGGCCCGGGCCACGCACAACCCGGTGCTTGCGGAATTGTACAATGTGATCATCCGCAACGTGCAGGAGAATCTGGAAAACCTGCTTGAGGAGAAGCAGTACGATCCCGGAGCGATGAAGCTCCATGACGACCTCCTGGACGCCATCCGCGGCCGGAAAGCGGACGCCGCGGAGAACATTATTGTGAAAATCGTGGAGTTTGATACGGTCAGCATCGGCGGAGAGCCGCCGGAATAGGCCGTTCCGTTTCAGGCCGTTTTTCGATCAAGTGTGCCGCGTTCCTGCCGATGAATGGTTCCATCAATGAGTATTACTGTCCCTGGTGCGGCTCCGTGCTGCCGGGGGAGGACGTCAATTTGCAAACCGGGCTTGCCCTGTGCCGCTCCTGCGGTTATACGGGAAAGGCGGATGATGTGAAGAGGGCCTGTTTCTGTGTGGAAAAGCCGTCGTGCATCACGCTGGACAAGTGCAGCATGAACGGGAGAAGGCTGGTTTACCGCCGCTTCGGCTGGGAGGGGCTTGCCATGATGGTCTTTGCCGTCGTATGGGATTCGGCGTTGGTCTCTTTCCTGTCCGATATTTTTTCCTCCTCTCTCAGTCATATGCACGCAGCGGGACTGCTGCTGTTTCTGCTTCCGTTCGTGCTGGCCGGCATAGTTGTTCCCGTCATGGGTCTGCTGCTGTTGTTCGGCAGGATGGTGGTGGAGGTGGGCCGTGGGCAGGGTACCGTATTCCGGGGCATAGGCCCGGTGGGGTGGAGCTGGCGTTTTTTCTTTTCCGGGAAGGAGACGGCGCGGGTTGTGGAAGTAAAGTCATCCAAGGGAACCGTTCTCCAGCTTGTTGCCGTTCCGCAGCCGGGCGGGAAGGATTTCCGTTTCGGCTGGGGGAACCAGGATGTGCAAGTGGCCGAATACATTTGTGCGTGGCTGAACCGGAAATCCGTTTAGGAATGCCGTCATGACGGATTGGCGGTGCCGGTTGTTTCCGGTCGCGCGCTGTTGATGTGAAGCATCCGCAAAGGGGGGGAAGTGGTGCGGGATATGGAAATTGGATTGCCTGAGGGTTAAGGTGTATTTATACTTTCCAGAACCGGAAAATATGTTAGATTAACCGTCAATGACTGCCCCGGTTGAATTGAAGTGTCCGCAGTGCGGCGCCCCGCTGGCGATGGAAGATGTGAATGTGGCTGCGGATGTCATCCTGTGCCGCTCCTGCAATTGCACAGGCAAATTTTCCGATCTGGTCCGGGAGAAGAATGATGAGGAAATTCTGGAGACCCTTCCATGCCGCATGAAAGTGATGAAAACGCCGCGCGGCCTGGAGGTGACGTACAGGAAATCAAAGGCCATCGGATTTTTCTTTTTGTTTTTTGCCCTGTTCTGGAACGGCTTTTTGTGTATTTTCCTGTTCAGTTCTTCCGGGAATGAAAGAGCCGGAAGTTTGGTTGAGCAGTTGTTTTTCATTCCTTTTATCCTGGTGGGGATTGGGGTGCTGGCCGGCGCCGTTTATGCGTTGTTCGGCCGCATGACGCTGACGTTGAATCCCGGCCGTGGCGAACTGTTCCGCGGGGTGGGGGATATGGGCCGCCGCCAGAAGTTTCTTCTGGCCAGGGATGCCCGCATTACCATTGAAGACAGCAGCATGCGGCAGAATGACAGGGTGCTGCGCAAGATCGTGGTGGAGCAGCCGGGCGGCAAGCCGTTCCAGTTTGGCACGGGAATTGCGGAAGATGAGGCCCAGCAGTATGTGGCGGCCCTGCTGCGGCAGATGAGGGATTAGTCTGCGGGACTCCGGTGCAGGGCCTGATGATTCGGAATATCATGAAACGACTTTCATGGCTGCTCTTTTTCAAGTGAACTGTCCGAAGTGCGGAGCATCCCTGCTGCCGGAGAATGTGAATGTAGCCGGTGACGTGTTCCTGTGCCGCGCCTGTTCCCGCATGGGAAAATTTTCGGAACTGATGCAGACGGAGGAAGAAGAGGGGATTGCGGAAGTCGTGCCGAGCGGAGTTTCGGTTGCCAAGGACATGCACGGCGTCGTACTGCGCTTCGGGAAGATGAAGAAGGAGGGTTTTTTCCTGCTGCTGTTTTCCCTGGTCTGGAATACGATGATTTCCGCTTTCCTGTATGTCATGGCTTCCGGAAAGCCTTACACCTTGAACGGTGTGGAGAAGACCGGCCTGGATGAAGCTGCGTTGCTGTTCACCGTTCCTTTTGTGATGGTGGGAGCCGTGGTCCTGTTTGGAGCCGTGTTTCTTCTGTTCGGTACTGCAAAACTGGCGTTGAGGCCTGGCCGGGGAGAATTGTTCCGGGGAATTTGGGGCATGGGGAGGAGGCGGGGTTTTCGCCTGGCGAAAGGAGCCCGCATCTCCCTGGAAGATGGGCCCGGCGGGAAAGTGCTTGTTTCCGTGGAACAGCCGTCCGGCAGACCGTTCGTATTCGGCATGACAACCGTGGACAGGGAAGCGGGAAAGTACCTGGCCGCAGTCCTCAGGCAGTGGAGGGAATAAGATTCTTTTTGATTGATCCGCCCCTGGCGGTACGTATATTGGCGGAATGATGAGGAAATTATACACGGTACTGGTCTTGGCAGGGCTTTTTTGTTCCGTGGCTGCGGCGGAAACTCGTGAGACAGTCCGCCCGAACATGATCGTCATTCTGGCGGATGATTTGGGATACGGGGATTTGGGATGCACGGGCTCCAGGCAGATTCCGACCCCTTCCATAGACAGGCTGGCGAAGGAGGGCGTGTTCTGTTCCCGCGCCTATGTGACGGCCCCCATGTGCGCCCCCTCCCGCATGGGGCTGTTGACCGGACGGTTCCCGAAGCGCTACGGCATCACCACCAACCCCAATTCCAAAGTCGATTATTTGCCGGCTTCCCATTACGGGCTGCCCTTGACGGAGAAGCTGATTCCCGAATATTTGGAGCCTTTCGGCTACCGGAGCGCCGTATTCGGCAAATGGCATCTGGGCCATACCAAGGGATTTACCCCTCCGGAACGGGGATTTACCCGTTGGTGGGGATTCCTGGGCGGCTCCCGCGATTATTTCCCCCGGAAAAAGGAGATAGAGGGCTTGAATCCGTCCGCCATTGAGTCCAATTTCACGGATAAGACGGGCATTACCTACCTGACGGACGACATCACGGACAGGGCCGTGGAGTTTCTGAATGAAGCCAAGCAGGACAAGAAGCCGTTTTTCATGTTCGTCTCCTACAATGCGCCGCACTGGCCCATGCAGGCCAAGCCGGAGGACATAGCCCTGTTCAAGAATATCCAGAACCGGGAGCGCAGATTATATTGCGCCATGGTGTACGCCATGGACAAGGGCATAGGGCGCATTCTGGACACTCTGAAAAAAGACGGCCTGGACGGAAATACCATCGTGGTTTTCCTTTCTGACAACGGCGGAGCGCCGGAGGCCCCGTCCTGCAACGCCCCTTTCCGCGGCCACAAGAGGCTGCATTTTGAGGGCGGCGTGCGCGTGCCGTTCATCATCAAATATCCGGCGGACAAGAGGCTTGTGCCCGGAAGTGTGTGCAAGCAGCCCGTGTCCACGGTGGACCTGCTTCCGGCCCTGCTGAAAGCCAACGGGGCAGAGATTCCCAAAAAGCTGGACGGGATGGATATCCTGTCCCTGGTGGGGAACCGAACGGGCGAGGTGCCGCGCACGATGTTCTGGTGCACGGATTACACTTCCGCCGTGATGGACGGAGACCTGAAGTACCTGCTGGTGCCGGACCGCGCCCCGCAATGCTACCGCGTCAGCAGCGACTATCAGGAGCAGAAGGACCTTTATTTCCAGAATCCCGCGCTTGCGGAACCTCTGGCGCGGAAACTGGGTTCCTATCTGACGGAAACACCCGCCTGCCGCTATCCCGACACCATCCAGTGGTCCTCCAAGCTGCTGAAGGAATATTCCCAGGCGACCAGGCCGGAAGTGCAGCCGGGCAAGTAAGCCGAACTGTACCGGGTGCGCAAGTTTTTTCCTCCGGTTTTTTCTCCATGTTTTCCGACCCCATGGTTGCGGAAGGCATGGAGGCTTGCCCTAAAAGGTTGCGGAAAAATATGAAAGGGGAGGGATATGGCAGCGTTAAAGAATAAATATTCGCGGAAAGGATGCTGTTGATTGAAGCACGGATTTCCGTTTATTCGCAATTATGGATAAAAATACTCGATCACATCAATATTTCATGAATATCATGGAGGAGATGTATCCTGCGTTCCCACTGCCGAGCGATGAACAATTTAAAATATGTCTCCATTCCCTGGATGGTGAATCTTTTGCGCTCCCTGTCATTGAATTTTGTGAGTATGCACATGCCGGGAAAATGAACTGGATTGAATGTTCATGGGAGAACGATCTGCTGCCTCTGGAATATGATACCACGATTTTGCCATCTTATATTTTTTCAACATCGTTTCTCAGATATTATTTCCCGGCATGTTTAAATTTGACCGTCAACTATTTTCTGGGTGAGTATCATGGAGAGAAGATGGGTAATATCGACTCTTTTGTACAACATGCCCTTGATAGTATTAGGGAGCATTACGATGCATTAAACGCCAAGGAGAAGAAGTTGATATGGGAGATATCGGAACTGATAGAGAATAACGCATGGTATGATTATAAAAACGAATGTATTGAATTGAAAAAAATAATGATGGGAGATTGATGTTGCGGGGGAGAAAGAAACATAAGAGATCATGAACGGTTTTCCGGAAGGCAATGAGAATAGATAAGAAAAATATTGAAATAGAACGTTATGAAGGAGTGTGGTCTTTTTCACATATCTCTGATTATATCCTCTCAATAACTTCCAAAGGTAAATATTTTGTTGTTATATTGCAGGATATATCGGTAAGTGAAAATGTTACTCTTGTTCCATTAAAAATTTCTCCATTTTTCATGGAATTTTTTGTTCAAGGAAGTTTGGACAATATGCGTATCAGAATATTTCCGAAATCGAAATCGGGAAAGATAGGTGTGGAAATTAAGGACAAGGAACTTTTTTTCAAGAAGTCCGGACGGGAAAAATCCAAGGATGCAGTTGCTACTTCTTTTACTTGCCAGGGAGATGTTTTCCCCGACTGGATCACGGGACATTGGAAATGTTATGCCGGAGGACTTGGAATCCATGTCCGGAAGAAGGATGATCATAAATTGAGTTTAGGCATCGTGGATGAGGATGGGGAAGTAGTCAACATACATGAATGCGGATACATAGGGCATTCCGGAATGCTTTTAACATTGTCCGGTAAAAATTGGATCGACCCTCCTCAAAAATTTGAGATACTGTTTGATTCCTTTAAAGAAGAGATTGCATGCTATATATATGTAATGCCTCCCATTCGAGAAGTTGCCGCTCATGTGGAATGAAAGATAAAATATTTTTGTTTGATGTCCCAATACCGTCAGTGAGAAGAAAAACAGGATCACAGGCCGATTTCATCTAATACCCGTATAATTTATGAAAACTATTTGCTATCCGGATGGTACGCCTGTTCGTGCAGGGGATATCGTGTGGAACAATGAAGGTGTCAATGTCCGTAAAGTGCTTCAGATTGTCACGGAGGAAGAGGCGAAGCTGCTATTTGCGGAAGATGGTTTTGCAGATGATACAGGCTTCTTTTGGTCCCGCTATATTGGTGAAACGGACTTGGGTATTTTAGGATTTGAATCCTGTGATTTTTCCAGGAAGAGGGGGTAGGAACATTTTCTTCAGCGGAATTGCTGTGTGTCAGGTTTCTATTTCATCTTCCGGGAGAACAACTCGGCATAAAGATTTGGGACAATCCATGTTACCTGTACTATCCCGTTTTATATCCGGAGGAAAAGGATGATGGTAAATACCAATGGGTATGGTACCTGTTTTTTCAGCCCTATGTACCTCCTGTTGTTTCTTTTGACGAAGAACAATGTTACCGTTTTAACGAATGCGAGTGGAATTTTGAAAAAGTAGATAGAAGGAAGCAAGACAGGGTCCGGAGCCTATGAGCTGGCATCATAAACAGCCGCGCAACATCTATGGATAATAACGGAACTGTCTCTTCTCATTTTATGATTTAACGAGAGTGGCAGCAAAGCCGCAGAGCCAAAGCAGGAAGAAAAGCTCAAAAAGCAGTATGATGAATGTTGGAAACGGTTTTCTCATTTATAAAGCTGCAATCATTTTTTTGGGGACCTATCTACTTGATTAATCATATCATGAGAACTCCTTGTAACAACAAGGCAGTTCGAGGCAAAGGTGCGATTCCTGCCGGTTACCTTTCGATGCACCGGATTTATGTAAAAGGGAAAGGTCGTTTGCTGAATGGTTAATCAGGTATATAAGTCCCTTATTTTTTGCTGATTGGTGTAAACCGCGGTAAAACCGGCAATACGAAACAGTGGAAGAGTCTCTTGCAAGGGCTGGAGGCTTCCATGGAGAGTTGGCGGGAAGTGTTCGGCACGATTGCGGAGTTGCCGGAATGAGCCTGCCTGTTTATTCATTGAGCTCCCTTTTTCTGCCGGGGCCGTGTCTCCGGCCTGCCGACTTCTGTTTCCGTTTTTACCGGGAAAGGGAGGATTCCGCCAAAGGGGGCAGCCTTATTTAAGGCGCTTGGGTTCCGCAAAGCGGAGGATATGCTCGCCGGGTAGGGCCAGGTTGCCCTTGTCCCGCGCGATCATTTCAAAGTAGTGGGGGTCCTGAGAAATCCAGATGAATTCGTTTTTGGACTGTTCCATCTGTTCCCGCGCCTTTTCCAGGCGCGCCTGAAGGAAGGAGCGCTCATGCTCCAGAGAGCGCAGGTCCTTCCACGGCTTGAAGCAGACCAGGGAGAGCAGCATGGTCAGGCACAGGGCCAGCACAATGGCGAAGAGCCGCAGAGCCCTCTGAACGATGAGGGCACGTTTTTCCCGGCGGATTTCAAGTTCCGCCAAGGTAAAACGATGGTAATAGCGGCGTCTCCAGAGCATTTTACTAAGTCAAACAAGGCATTTTTGATCACAAGATATGAATTTTACCACCAAAAATTGCGTCATCCTCCAGTTCCTCTTCAATTCTGAGCAATTGATTGTATTTTGCCATGCGGTCGGAACGGCTGAGGGAGCCGGTCTTGATTTGTCCGGCGTTGGTCGCCACGGCGATGTCCGCAATGATGGAGTCTTCCGTTTCCCCGGAGCGGTGGGAAATGACGGCGGAGTATTTGTTGTCCTTGGCCAGCTCCACCGTGTCCAGCGTTTCCGTGAGGGAGCCGATCTGGTTGACCTTGACCAGGACGGCATTCGCCACATGGCGGGAGATGCCCAGGTTGAGGAATTCCACGTTGGTGACGAAGAGGTCGTCCCCGACGAGCTGGGTGTTGTCCCCCATCGCCTTGGTGAGCTGCTCCCAGCCCTGCCAGTCGTTTTCCGCACAGCCGTCTTCAATGGAGATGATGGGGTATTTTTTCTGAAGCTCCTGGTAGTAGGCCGTGAGTTCTTCCGCCGTCCTGCCGCGGCCGTCCGATTTTTTGAATACGTACAGGTTTTGGGAGGGGTCGTAGAATTCGGAGGAGGCCACGTCCAGGGCAATGAAGATGTCCGTGCCCAGCGTGTAGCCTGCGCGTTCCACGGCGCGGGCGATGCATTCCAGGGCGTCGTCCGCGGATTTCAGGGCCGGGGCGAAGCCGCCTTCATCCCCCACGGCCGTGGACAGGCCGCGGTCGTGCAGGACGTCCTTCAGCGCATGGAATACTTCCGCGCCGTAGCGCAGGGCTTCCCGGAAGGTGGGGGCGCCCTTGGGCATGATCATGAATTCCTGAAAGTCGATGGGGGAGTCCGAATGGGCGCCGCCGTTGATGATGTTCATCATGGGGACGGGAAGCACCTTGGCGTTCGGGCCGCCCAGGTATTTGAAGAGGGGCAGGTCCAGCTGGACGGCGGCGGCTTTGGCCACGGCCAGGGAGACGCCCAGAATAGCGTTGGCGCCCAGGCGGGATTTGTTGGGCGTGCCGTCCAGGTCGATCATGATTTTATCGATGGCGGGCTGGAGGGTGGCGTCGTGTCCCGCGACTTCCGGAGCAATGATTTTGTTGATGTTTTCCACGGCCTTGAGCACGCCCTTGCCTCCATAGCGCTTGGAGTCTCCGTCGCGCAGCTCCCAGGCTTCATGCTCTCCGGTGGAGGCGCCGCTGGGGACGGATGCGCGGCCGATGGCGCCGCCTGCCAGGGCCACGTCCACTTCCACGGTGGGGTTGCCCCGTGAGTCGATGATTTCACGGCCGCGTACGTCAATAATTTCAAGTTCGTTGGTTATCATGGAATTTTTTATTGTGCCAGTTGGACAATAAAAGGGGGCCCTCCGTTTCCGGAGAGCATGTCATGAGCCGGAAAAGTGCGGCTTCAGGCCCGGAAACGGCGCAGAACGAGGGCGATGTATTCCAGGACGTCCGGTTCTGAGATTCCGCCGCAGAAGTAAAAGGGCCTGCCGGAAGGCTGGGGAATGGAGATGCGGCGGTATTTGTCCCCATCCCCTCCCGGACGTTCCACGGCCACATCGGCCTGCATGGGCAGCAGGAAGGTCCATGTGGAGCCCAGCGGCCCGATGCCGCGGAAGAGGGCGCCGCGGCCCGGTTCCGCGCGGACCACGACTTTGCCCAGGAGCATGTCCACGCAGATGAAGATGATGAATGCCTCGCTCACGGCAAAGAAGGTGGTGAAGACGGGCAGGGCAAAGTCCGTTTTTGCCGGTCCCAGGGACAGTCGGAGAAGGAACAGGGTGATGAGGCCCCAGACGAGGGCGAAGCCCAGGGATAACAGGACCTTGAAGCGGGAATGCCTGTAGGTGAGCGTGATTTTGCCGTCTTCCTTCTGCACGGTCAGATGTCTGGGAGGCGCGGGCAGGGGGTCGGGAGACTCGTTTTCCCGGACCAGGGAGTTCCAGGGCACGGCGTGGCCGCAGCTTCCGCAGGTGACGGTATTCTGGGCGGCGTCCACGTCCGCGGCGGAAAAGGGCGCGCCGCATTGGGGGCAGTTGAATTGGCCGGGCTGTTTCATGAGGGGCAGGGGGGCAGGTAGCGTTCTGCTTCTACGCTACTATAACGGTCTGCCGGTTGCCATTTCTTTTTCTCCCTTGTCCTTCATTACCTCCTTTTATAGGATGGCGCGCATGATTGAGAGAAGACGCAGGCTCCGGGAGAAGGTGGAGGCTCTGGCGGAGCCGGAGTTCCAGAAATTTTCCGCTTCCCTGATTCCCGGCGTCACGCGCCTGCTGGGGGTGAGGCTCCCCGTTTTGCGCAATCTGGCGCGGGAAGAGGCGCGGGGGGATTGGAGGGAACTGCTGGAGCACCCGGCGCAGGAACCTTATGCGGAAGAGGTGATGCTGGACGGCATGCTGACCGGACTGGCGCGGATGGAGCCGGAGGAGCGCCTGGAGTGGGTGCGGCGTTTTGTCCCCCGCATGGATAACTGGGCCGTGTGCGATACGTTCTGCGCCGGGTTGAAGTTCAGCAAAAGGCATCCGGAAATGGTCTGGGATTTCATTCAGCCGTATTTGAAGCATCCTGATGCGTGGCACGTGCGCTTTGCCGTGGTGGTGATGCTGGACCATTTCATCACGGAGGATTACGTGGAGCGCGTGCTGGAGCTGCTGGACGGCGTGCGGCATGGGGATTATTACGTGTCCATGGCCGTGGCCTGGGCCGTTTCCGTCTGCTACGTAAAGTTCCCGGCGCTGACGCTGGAATATTTGCGGCGTTCCTCCCTGCCTGATTTCCCTTACAACAAGGCTCTTCAAAAGATTATCGAGTCCCTGAGGGTAAGCCCGGAAGACAAGGAGCTGATGAGGAGCATGAAACGGCGCTGAATTTTCCGGAACGCCTCTTTCCGGAGGATGCATTGCGGGCGCGGGAAGATTTTTCCCCCGAAGGGGCGGGGATGCCGGACCCCGGTCTTGATTCCTTCCTGTGTACGGTATGGAATGGGTTCCACTTACTACTACAACCATGGCTATTATCAACAACCATTTCCTCAAGCTGCAGGCGGGATATTTGTTCCCGGAGATCAATCGCCGCGTGAACGCGTTCATCCAGGCCCATCCTGAAGCGGCCCCCCGGCTGATCCGCTGCGGCATAGGCGACGTGACGGAACCGCTGCCCCAGGCCGCCATTGAGGCCATGCACCAGGCGGTTGACGATCTTGCCACGCATGAACGCTTTCACGGCTACGGTCCGGAGCAGGGTTATTTCTGGCTGAGGGAGGCGATTGCGAAGAAAGCCTACCAGGTCCACGGAATTCATGTGGAGGTGGACGAGATTTTCGTGTCCGACGGTGCGAAGTGCGACACGGGGAACATTCTGGATATTTTCGGCAGAGGGAACAGGATCGCCGTGCCGGACCCGGTTTATCCCGTTTACGTGGATACAAACGTGATGGCCGGCAATACGGGGGAAGCCCGTGAGGACGGCTCCTACGAAGGGCTGGTGTATCTGCCCTGCACGCCGGAGAATAATTTTGTGCCCGATCTGCCGCAGGAACATGTGGATTTGATTTACCTGTGCTTTCCGAACAATCCGACCGGGGCGGTAGCCTCCCGCATGGAGCTGCTGAAGTGGGTGGAGTACGCCCGCGCCAATCATGCGATTATCCTGTATGATTCCGCTTATGAGGCATTCATCCAGGACCCGGACGTTCCCAGGTCCATTTTCGAGATTCCGGGCGCGCGCGACTGCGCCATTGAGTTCCGTTCCTTCTCCAAGCAGGGCGGCTTTACGGGCGTGCGCTGCGGCTACGTGGTGATTCCGAAGGAGCTGAACGGCCATGACGCCGGCGGGAACAGGGTCCCCATCTCCCAGTTGTGGAGCCGCCGCACCAGCACGAAGTTCAACGGCGCCTCCTACATCGTTCAGCGCGGTGCGGCAGCGCTGTTCACGCTGGAAGGGATGGCGCAGACCGACGTTCTGATCAGTCATTACCTGGGGAATGCCTCTCTTCTGCTGAATGCGTGCCGCCAGGCGGGCATGCGCGTGTGGGGCGGGGAAAACGCGCCCTATGTGTGGGCGGCCTGTCCGGACGGCCTGGACAGCTGGGGATTGTTTGACAAGATGCTGACCGAGGCGAATATCGTCATCACGCCGGGTTCCGGCTTCGGCTCCAAGGGGGAAGGCTTCTTCCGCATTTCCGCGTTCAACTCACGGGAGAACGTGGAGGAGGTATGCCGCCGCATTCACGCCCTGTTTGCCAGATAAACGGGGTTTTCAGCCTTGAGGACGAAAAACACCCTCCGCCCGGGCGGAGGGTGTTTGTTGTTGCCGCCTGTGATTTGCCGCGGCAGGTTATCTTATGCAGAGGGTTTCTCAGAAGGATGCGCGGAGCTGAATGTTTCCGCCAAATCCGTCCCGTTTGCCGGTGTAACCTTTCACCCCCAGATCAAGGAAGATCGGTTTTTCCGCCAACGGCTGGAATACCACGCCAAGTTCCGCCATGCCCGTTCCTCCGCGGAGGCTGGGCGCGGCGATATCCTGTCCGTACGTGACGGCGCGGGAGGCGCCGCTGCATTCCCATTCATAAGCCGCTCCCGCATAGGGGCGGATGGCAGGGGCGGCTTCATAATGGAAGCGTGCGCCGCCTTGCAGGCGGTGGGAGTCCATGGCGCGGAACCTGATGTTGTCCCCGGCGATGTCGGCACGGTCACCGTCCTGGCGGGTCCAGAGGAAACGGGCATAGGAACTCATCCCGATTTTGGAGCCGAGCTTGCGTTCATAGGACAATCCGGCGTGCCCTCCGCAGTAGGGAGAAGAGAGGTTGTAGCCGGAGGCGTTGCCCGCTCCATCTGTCAGGTCCCCGCTATGATAGTCCGCATCCAGCCTTCCCGCACGGAAGGAGGCCTCCAGCGCAAGCCCTTTCAGGCCGCCGGAAGTGAGGTTATAGCGGGCCAGGGCACCGCCGCCGTAGTAGGATGTGTCCCCGGAGGCGCGGACGAAGGAGGCGTCTGCAAACGTGTTGTGGGAGGTGTAGTTTCCCCAGCCTGTTTCAAAGAAGCCGCCCAGCACCAGGGAGCGGAGTTTCTGAAGGCTGGTGGAGACGCCCGTCAGCACGGAGAAGCCGGAGAGGTCCACATGGGAGCCCGTGTCGTATTGGGAATGGCTTCCGGACATGGCAAAGAAGGTCTGCACGCCGGACGCGGCGGTTCCCTGCATGGAGGCCAGAACGGCATTGTTGATTCCCTGGCCCGCGACCAGATCCCCACCCTGGCCGGCCAGGAGCATGGCGGCGGCACGGCCTTCGGAAAGGGATTTGGTTTGCGGATTGAGCCGGCGTCCCGTGATGGTGGCGTCAATGCTGTTTTCTCCGGCAGTGACGGCCACGTCATACAGGAAGGAGATGCCGCGCTTGACGCCGGAGATGGCAGGAGTTTCCAGCGTCATTCCCGTCGTGTTTATCCCATTTTCATTGCGGATGAGGGAGATGGTTTCTCCGACGGAGGGAAGGGGGGAATCCGTGGAGAATCCGCTGATTTTCACCCGGAAAGCGGCGCCGGAGAGGTCGGTCGGAGTTGAAGCCAGGTAGGGGATTTCCGTAGAAACCGTCAGGACGGAGTTTCCGTCCCCGGCCCAGGTGGAGAGGCGGATGTCGTAACGCTCAAAGTTGGCGATTTGAGCGACTTTTCCCTGAAAACCGTCCAGAATCAGCGTATTTCCCGTTCTGACGTCACTGGCGTCCGGAGTCGGGGCATAAGAGTCAAATCCCCCCATGATCTGGGCCTGCTCCAGGTCCGGCATGCCGGCCAGAATGACGGTGTTATGGGTGGCTGCCCCGTTTTCCGTTTTACCGCCGTAAATATGTCCTCTAATGCTTCCTCCCCGGATTTCCACCGTGTTGTGAGAGGATGAACTGTTTCTGCTGAAACCGCCGGTGACGCCGTTGTCAATACGGCCTCCTGTAATGAGAACGGAGTTGTACGAGGCGGTTCCTCCGTCCATGCTGGTTCCTCCCTCAATGAAGCCCGTATGGCCTCCGGTCATGACTACCCGGTTGTTGACCGCGTCTCCTGCGGAAGCGCGGCCTCCGAAGATGCCGTAGACGGTATAATAGGGTTCTCCTCCTTCAGATCCTATTTCTCCCCCGTTGATCACAACCAGGTTGTTGGTAGCACGGCCCGTTCCGGAGTTCACCATGCCGCCAAAAACATTGTTTTTGGCAACACCGCTGTCGATGACGAGCCGGTTGCCGGAGGCGCTGCCCGTGTCGGTGTATCCTCCATTGATGTTTGTTGCCGTGACATTGCTGAACTGCACGCTGTTTCCCACTGCGTTTCCACTGGCGGATTCCGCACCGGAGACTCCCCCGGTCAGGGTCCCCCCGGAGACGATGACCCGGTTGCCTTCCACGTTTCCGGTCTCGCTGTAGGCTCCAAGAAGCCAGTTGGCCGTTCCCGAGGTCATGGTGACGGAGTTGTACCGGGCATTTCCCTGGGTGCTTTCTCCGCCGTAAACATTATTCTCAACCGTCCCTCCGCCGAGGAGTACGCTGTTGTACTGCACGTTTCCGGTCTCGCTGTAGGCTCCAAGAAGATAGCTTGCCGATCCCGAGGTCATGATGGCGGAATTGTTCCGGGCATCTCCATGGAGGCTCCGTCCGCCGTAAACATTCCCTGTGACTGTTCCTCCATTGAGGAGTACGCTGTTGTGCTCCGCCGTTCCCATATCGGAGTAGGCGCCGAAGAGTTTTTCGGCGTTACCGCCGCTCATGGAAACGAAGTTGTACTCCATCGTTCCCGTATTCGAGTAGCCGCCGATGAGGGCGGTGACGGACCCGCCGCTCATGGATATGGAGTTGTACCGGGAATTCCCGTCGTCGCTTTGCCCACCGTAAATATTCTCCCAGACCGTCCCGCCGTCAAGGAATACGCTGTTGTGTTCCGCCGTCCCTGTTTGCGAGTAGGCGCCGGCAAGGGAGCTGGCGTCACCGCCGCTCATGGAGACGGAGTTGTACGCCACCGTTCCCGTTTGAGAGTAGGCGCCGACGAGGAAGCCTGCCGTGCCCGAGGTCATGGAGATGGAGTTGTACCTGGCGTCTCCGTTGCCGCTTTCTGCTCCGTAAACATTCCCTGTGACCGTTCCGCCGTCAAGGAGTACGCTGTTGTATTCCGCCGTCCCCCTCCGTGAGTAGGCTCCGAGAAGGGAACCGGCGTAACCGCCGCTCATGGTGATGGTGTTGTTTTTCAGCAGCGGTCCCGTTTGCGAGTAGGCGCCGACGAGGTAGCTGACGTAACCGCCGCTCATGGAGACGGAGTTGTACGCCACTGTTCCCGTCTGCGAGTGGGCTCCGGCCAGCCAGTTTGCCGTCCCCGAGGTCATCATGACGGAGTTGTACCGGGCATCTCCATGGAGGCTTTGGCCGCCGTAAACATTTTCCCGGACCGTTCCCCCGTCAAGGAGAACGGAATTATGCTCCACCGTTCCCGTCTGCGAGGAGGCGCCGACGAGGAATCCCACGGAACCGTCATTCATGGTGATGCTGTTTCGGACGGCGTTTCCGTCCCCGGTTTTGGCGCCGTAGGCGTTTCCGGGGATATCCCCGTATAGAATGGTGACCGTGTTTCCGGAAGAGCTGTTTTCAGGGTACAGGCTGCCGTTGCCGTCGAGAGGCGCTCCGGGATAAGTCAGGCCAGGGCCGTCGCCGGCGGCCAGGGAACTGCCGGTCAAAGCGATGGCGGCAGTATGTAAAAAGAAGGATATGGTTGGATTAAGATGTGGTGGTATTCTCATCATCCATATCCTTGCGAATTCGCAATCCGAAGCACATTTTGCAGGAATGGCGCGACTTTTGGCGCAACCTTTCTCTGGTTGAACCGGTACTGCATGTGCCGATGAAACTACCCGTTCAATGTATGTTGCAGGGAAAATGCAAGATGCTGGTGATTATGGAATTATGTTTCTTCAAAAGCCTTGGGTGGCGGAAAGCGGAGTGGAAAATTCCCTCTCTGCTTTTTCCGGAAACGGTTCATCCGCGAGAGCCGGGGAGCTTCCGTTTCCGGGTAACAGGCTTACGGAGAAACGGGCGGAGGATTTTCTTAAATGGTTTTTCCTTAGAATTGAAGATTGACTTCGGATTGCGAATTCGTTGTATGCGGATAACAGTGAACGGTGAGCGTGTTAGCGCGAGGCATGGACCTGTTTCCAGGTTTTCCCTTCGTCCGTGCTTTCATAGATGCCCTTTTCCGCGTACAGGGTGATGTGCTTGTTGTCCGCCGTGTCAATGAGCAGATTGAACGCGGCTCCCCAGTCTTCCTTGTCCGCCCGCTTTTTCCAGTTTCTGGCGTTACGTTCGCTGGAGTACACGCCTTTGCCGTCCAGGGGGACGGCCAGCATGAACGTGTCGTCCAGCCTTCTTCTGTCAATGGCCAGGGTGGGCTGGCTGACGGAAAGGCCCTGCATGACCCGGTTCATGGTGCGGCAGTCGTTGAAGGAGGTGTAAACGCCCAGTGTGGAAAAGACATAGAGTTGGTCCGCGGCCCGGGTGTCAAAGACGATTTTCAGGAATCCGGCTCCCTGCACTTCGTTTTTCCGGTCCCATTTCTTTCCATTGTTGGTGGAGACGAAGATTTTGCTCATGTTGGTCTTGCGGTCGGCCGACAGGGCGGCCATCCGTCCCTGGACCATGGTATGGAAGGCGACGTTGGTGAAGGGTTCCCCTTCCAGCCCGGTGTTTTTCCAGGTGGCGCCTCCGTCCGTGCTCATGAACAGTCCGGCCCGGTCTGATCCCACAATGATTTCCTGGGGATTGCGGGGATTGACGGAGATGAGTTCCCCCGCAATGAAGGAAGCCGGGGAGGGGTCCACCTTTACTTCCGGATTGGCGACGGTCCATGTTTTACCCATGTCCGTGCTGCTGAACAGGGCGCCCCCCTGGGAGGTGGGGGCGAGCAGCAGGAGCCTGTTCCCGGAAAGAGCCATGGACCGAACCGATTTGACGCCCCTGGGCAGGGAAAGGGGCTTGCGCACGTAGGCGCCGTTCTTGTGTTCCAGCAGGTCTGCTCCCGTGCGGTAGCGGACGGCCGTCAGTTCCGGAGAGAGGAGGGAGTAGCCGACGATTTTTCCGGCAGGCATGGGGGCTGCTATTTTGTGCGGCTGGAGTTTGGCCGGTTTCAGGGTAACCCCGTCCACCACGGCGGAGAAGACGCCTTTTCCCTTGCCGGGAATGGTTCTGAAGGTGATGCCGGCGATGGCTTCCTCCTTCATCGGGATGATGCGCTGCATGCCTATCTCCCATTTTTTCATGTCCGGGGAGGTGAGGCAGGTGAATTCGTTGCCGCGCTGCACGATGCGCACCCAGCGGTGTTCCTTGTTCAGGCCGAAGGTGGACTGGCGTCCCGTTCCGTAGTCGCTGAAGTCCGCGCTGCATCTGAGGCCGCGGCCCACGGTATGGAAGACGGCTATTTCATCGTCGTAGTTGGTGGCTCCGGCATCCTTGCGCACCATGATGCCCACCCAGCAGTCGTCGCCCGGGTCCAGGGATTTGTCGCTGAAGGAGCTGATGTGGGCCGTCAGCATGAAGTCCCCCTTGATTTTTTTATTCACGAGGTATTCCCCTTCCCCCACGAAGCGGAATGCATTACCCGTGCCGCTGATGGCGTAGGGAAGGCCCGGCTCCCCGCGCAGCATGATGTCCCAGCCCGGGGCGACGCGGCTCTGGGAAGGGATGGTGAGGACCAGGGTGTCCACGGTATGGTTCCCATTGTAGAAGACGCGTGCCCACACTTTGTTTTCTCCGTTGAAGAGCATCAGCGGGGCGGTGAACGGAGCGCTTTCCGAGGAAGAGACGAGCTTGCTGCCGTTGTAGTATTCCACCTTGTTGATCCGTCCCGAGGACAGGACCGTTTTCAGCATGCGTTCAAAGCCCTGGCCGGTCATGTCCAGCCTGGCTTCCGGGATGTCGGCCCGTTTGGGGCGCATCAGGTTGGAACTCGGAATTGCTTCCAGGGGCTGGTTGCCGTACTGCCAGCCCACCCATGCCACGGTGAATTCGTGTTCCGGTTTTTTCTTGAAGTAGGTCAGCCTGATGGGGAGCGTCCCCTTTTCCAGGAAGACGGAGGCGCGCTTTTCCGAGGTGCTGTGCAGCCCGTTGTTGTCAATGACCGTTTTCCCCCCGATGTCCAGCCGGCTTCCGTCGCAGGATTGGAGGGCGAAGGTGTAGGCTCCGCTCTGGGGGACGATGAGCAGCCCCTCGTAGTCAAAGGCGAAGCGTCCTTCCCTGGCGCCGCGCAGGGCGGTGTCGAACCCGCGGGAGACTCCGGTTCGCGTTGGTTTGGAGAAGTCCAGTTCCGACAGTTTGGACCAGCCGTCCTTGCTTTCCAGGTATTTGTATTCCAGGCCGGGGGACAGGTCGTGCTTGCCGGGAAGCCCTTTCCCTTTCATGGGGGTTTCCGTTTCCGCCCTGGCCAGTTCCAGGGTCTTTTTCTGGTCAAAGATGTCCGTGATGGTGAGTTTGACAAAGCACTGGGAGATGTCCCGCGGCAGGGAAAGGGCCCTGGTGCGCACGTGGGGGATTTGCTCTTCCACGGCATGGACGGGGGTACCGGAGTATTGCGGGTTGTCGAATACTTCTATCTTGTACGCGAACTGGGGGGAGGACGTGTCTTTCAGCGACCAGTCCACGATGACCTGCCCTCCGTTATGGCGCGCCTTCCCTTCCGCCATGATGGCGTCCATGGCCGGGGCGTCCGGCTGCTTCAGCCGGAAGGTGTGCTTGCGGCCCGGGTCCAGGTTTCTGGGGAATTGCCTGTTTTCCGTATAGGACATGGTCAGGACGGAGTCGTTTTCCGTCTGGTGGACCGTCCAGCCGCTGTATTTCATGCCTCCTTCCTTGGGAACGTTGATGGAGACGGTATCGCATTTTTCCCATGTTCCGTTGTGCCTGTAAAAGCCCTTGCCGCGCCACAGTTCCCGCTGTTTGCGCCCTCCGTGGCCGAAGTCCTCCAGGAATCCTCCGTTGCCCTTGAAACCCGTCGCCGCATAGGGAATGCGGAAGGTGGCGATGTGGTGCCACTGGTTGCCGGCTTGGTCTTTCATCCACCATCCGGCGTAGCATTCCTTTTTGGCCTCGTCCGCACCCCAGGTGCGTATGAACATGGTGTACCACTGCTTGGTCTTGATCCACGGCACGTCCCGGCCCCCGGCCTTGCCGGAGGCTCCTTCCCCCACGTATTGCTGGGCATAGACATGGGGGTTGACGTACACGTTGCGCACCTGGCGCCCTTCGTAAACCGGAGCGGGCCAGAAGGACCAGACGGTGGAGGGGCGGTAGGTTTCCAGGTTCGTGTTGTCATTGACGTTGGCTGCCACGCCCGCGTAAAAGTAGCCGCCCTTGGGGAACATGTCCAGGTTCCAGCAGGAGAAGTAGGTGGATTCCGGCCAGTAGGGATACAGAAGGTCCACCATGATGATGTCCGAACCCGCCTTGACTTCATCCCCATACCAGCTTGCGGAGACGGGAAGTGTCAGGAGAAGCCAGAGGGAACAGAGAGAAAGGATGAATTTGGACATAAGAATGAAAGGGCTGGGAACAAATCGCGCTGGAATTTGAACCGTTCCATTTATCATGAAAAGAGACCAGAGTTCCAGCCTCAAATGAGGGAATCCGCCGCATGTCTGTCAGCACGGGAGGGGAAGAGGGGGAATGGCGTGCTGGGTTCTTGCTCTTGTCCGTTTGCACGGAGTAAGTTTTGCCGGATGGTCCCCCGGACGCGCATGAAGTTGTTTTACTGGAAAGCTGCCGTTCTGGCGTGCTGCGCCTTTTTTCTGCCTGCCGCCGGTATGTCCGGCGGCACGGGGGAGCCTGCGGCTGCCGTTTCCGCGCGGCTTGTTTCCTGCGAACATGCCGCGGACGGCAGGGTGACGACAAGGGGGGCGGCCATGGGCACGGTGTTTACGGTGCGCGCCTATCCCGGCCACGGCATGGACGGAGCGCGGACGGAAGAAGCCTGCATGCGGGCGCTGGCCTGTGCCGTATTCTGGGAGGGGGTGATGTCCGCCATGGATGCGGAAAGCCGGCTCGCCGCCCTGAATGCCGCTCCGGCAGGGGTGAAGGTTCCCGTTTCTCCGGAGTTGCGGAGGGTGTTGTCGCTGTCCCTGGAATACGCCCGTTTGACGCGCGGAGCCTTTGACCCCACGCTGGGGCCTCTTATCCGTTTGTGGAAGAAGTCCCGCCGCCTCGGGGTTCTTCCTTCCCGGGAGGACTTGGAGCGTGCGCGCCGGGCCTCCGGCTTGGAGAAGCTGTCCGTGGACGGGGAAGGGGTGATGAAGGCCGCGGAGGGGATGAGGGTGGATTTGGGAGGCATCGGCAAAGGGTTTGCCGTGGACAGGATGGCGGATATGTTGAAAGAAAGGGGAGTGGAGTCTTTCTGCATTGACAGCACCAGCGATGTTCTGGCGGGGGCTCCCCCCCCGGGAATGCAGGGCTGGAAGCTCCGGGTAGCCGTGAGGGAGGGACGGCTGGAGCAGCGGCTGGTGAGCCATGCCGCCGTGTCCACTTCCGGGGATGCGCACCAGTTTGCGGAGATAGGCGGCGTGGCGTATTCCCATGTGCTGGACCCCGCCACGGGGCTGGGCGTCACGGAGGGCAGGCAGGTGAGCGTCCAGGCTCCCGCAGCCGCTTTGGCGGATGCGCTGTCCACGGCGGCCTGCGTTATGCCGGAAGAGGCGTTCCGGGCTCTTGCCGGGAAAATTCCCGGGGTTTCCGTGCTGGGGTTTTTCCGGCATCCGCCGCCGGGGAATGAACAGGGCCGTGCCTCCTCCGGGCAGAAGGTTCCGTGAAAGAAGTGCGGCGGACATGACGTTTTGTTGAAGTACTCCCGTATTGAAAACGTTTATGAAATTGTACCGCCTTTTGTGTCTAGCCGTCCTCGGGTCCGCTATCCCCGCCGCGTTTTGCGCCGATTTTCCGAATCCCTATCCCGCTCCGGTTTCCGGAGCGCGCCTGACGCCGGAGACGTCCCCGCTTCCGTCGATCAATGGAGCCCGCGTCCTGGGCGTCAGACCGGGGTCTGAGGTGCTGTTCCAGGTGCCCGTTTCCGGGGAGCGTCCCATGCAGTTCAGTGCGTCCGGACTGCCCGCCGGGGTGAAGATGGATTCCCGCGGCCTGATTTCCGGCAAAGCACCGATGCGGAAGGGAGAATACCGGGTGAAGCTTCAGGCGGCCAACAGACACGGAAAGGACGCCGGGGAATGGGTATTGAAGGTGGGGGACGATTTATGCCTCACTCCGCCGATGGGCTGGAGCAGCTGGTATTCCTACAGCGAGGCGGTAGGACAGGACCAGGTGCTCAAGACAGCCCGGCTTTTTGTGGAACGCGGGTTGGTCAACCACGGCTGGACCTACATCAACATTGACGATTGCTGGCAGGGGAAACGGGGAGGGAAGAATTTTTCCATCCAGCCCAACAAGCGTTTTCCCGATATGAAGGCCATGTGCCGTGCCATTCACGCCATGGGATTGAAGGCCGGCATTTACTCGACGCCCTGGATGGGGACGTACGCCGGTTTTATCGGCGGAAGCGCGCCGGACAGGAAGGCGGATTACGCGGCATTGAGCATCCCGGAAAAGGACCGTCTGCAGGAGTGCCAGATATTCGGACGCTATCCCGGCGTTCACCGTCAGCATGCCGACCGCACGGGGCCCGTGTGGCTGTTTGACCGCGACGCCCGGCAGTGGGCCGAATGGGGATTCGATTACGTGAAGGTGGACTGGAAGCCCAATGACGTGCCCACGACGGAACGTATCCGGAAGGCTCTGGATGAGTCCGGGCGCGATATCGTGCTGAGCCTGTCCAATGCGGCTCCTTATGAACATGTGGAAGAATTGTCCAGGCTGGCCAATTTGTGGAGGACGACGGGAGATATCGAGGACCACTGGGGCAGCGTCAGCGGCATCGGCTTTTCCCAGGAGCGCTGGCAGAAGTACATGCGCCCGGGGCATTGGAACGATCCGGACATTCTCCAGGTCGGCAAGCTGGGCAAGCCCAATCGTCCCAATACCGCGTTTGTCCAGACGCGGCTGTCCCCGGATGAACAATACACGCATGTGACCCTGTGGTGCCTGCTGTCCGCCCCTCTCATCATTTCCTGCGATCTGGAGAATATCGATTCGTTCACGATGGGTCTGCTGACCAATGACGAGGTGATTGCCGTGGATCAGGATCCGGCGGCCCGTCCGGCCCGCAGGGCGTGGAACCAGGGGAATTTCCAGGTATGGACGAAGGAGCTGGCGGACGGGTCCACGGCAGCGGGCTTTTTCAATACCGGCGGCTCCAGGGAGGTTCTGAAGGTAAATCTGAAAGATATCGGCCTGTCCGGTCCCTATCAAGTCCGGGACCTTTGGAAGCGTGCGGACCAGGGAACGGCGGAAGGGGACATTGCCGTGGAGCTCAACAGCCACGGTGCGGCCATGTTCCGCTTCACCAGGAAGGAGTGATGCCCGGTATGCTGGCAGGTTTCATCGGGATGGTTTCTCCTGGGGGGTGTTCCGGGATTTCCCCCCTTGATGGCGGAGTTCCGGCGGACGTGTGCAGGGCTGAATACGGAGCACCGGATTGTTTTTCCGCCCGTGTTTTCTGATTTATTTGCAGGGCGCTTCATTTACCGGTGCAGGGGAAGGCTTGAAACATAGGGGAACAGCCTGGAATGAAGCTTTATTTTTCTCCTCCGTTTTTTTGTTTCCGTTTCTTTATTTAAGAGAATGGATGCTTTAATTTTTCCCTCTGAAATCAATGTGTGCCCGGCAAGGAATGGGAGGGGGGCATTTGTTGTCCGGTTGCATGGGCGCAAACAAAAAGAACCGCCCCGGTAGTCCGGGACGGTTCTCAAAGTTCAAAAGTATTGAATGTGACTTTGCCTTGATTTCTATTCAGAGCGGCTTAGGCGGCGATGCCGAAGTGCTGCTGAATGGAAGCGAAAATCTTGTCGCGGCGTGCGCGGGCTTTTTCGATGTCGCGGGTTTTCAAGGAGAATCTCAGGCGTTCCGCCGTGGAGTCAGGCTTGTGAACCGTGACGTGGCACCACCAGACCCCCCTGTTGTTCCACAGGTGATGGTTGGGGTTGTCATCATTAATTCTAAGAGCGATTTTGGTTTGGGCTTTCATCTGTGTGATCTTTTCCAGTGGAGGACGTCTTATATTACGTCCAATGGTATATTAATGTTTCAATAAAACCTTCAACTTGGAGGTGCCTCACTTAAGCAGATGATCCCTTGTCTTTTGGAAATCCTTTTTGCCAGTTGCTCACCTCGTTGAAGCCTTAGAGTTCAGCCGGTAGAGCAACGTTCAAAAAAAGAATCTTTTTTTACAGGAGACCTACCTTTTTAAGAGTGTTGTACGCACCGTTCTTGTTGATTGTACGCAAGGCCTTGGCGGAAATCTTCATTTTAACGAACTGGCCCAGTTCAGGAACCCAGATACGCTTTTCCTGAAGATTGGGATAAACGGTACGATTGACAGTCTTAGTGACGTGACGACCAATACCGCCCTTTTTCTTGGCAAGACCGGAGCGATGGATACGACGACCTTTGTGAGGAATGGTACCTCGGATGATGCAAATTCGGGACATGGCAATCGAAGTTATTTGTTAATGCGAGGAAGAAAGATTACCGTATTTTTGCCCGAGGTCAAGAACAACTGATTAAAAGGCCCGGATTTTATGCCCGGCGCCGTGCGGACGGACTTCATTCCCTGTTAAAACGTAGCCTGCACTTGCACGCGGAGGGGCTCCATGAGAGATTGGAAGCATGAGTGAAAATCATTATGCAGAGTTTTCCGAATGCGGCATGAAGCCCCAGGACGTGCTGGCTTATGTTTCCGGCCCCGTTCCGGTCCCGGCGGAGGGAGAGGTGCTGGTGCGGATGATGGCCGCCCCGATCAATCCGGCGGATATCAATTTCATTCAGGGCGTGTACGGCGTGAAGCCCGTGCTGCCGCATTCACGCGCCGGACTGGAAGGCTGCGGCGTGGTGGAGGAGTCCCGTGCGGACGGCTTCCGGAAAGGGGACCAGGTGATTCTTTTGCGCGGCGTGGGCTCCTGGAGCGAGCTTGTGGCGGTTCCTGCCGTCAACCTGATGAAGCTGCCCGTAGCGGTGGACCCCGTGCAGGCGGCCATGCTGAAGGTGAATCCCCTCACGGCCCTGCGCATGCTGGAAGGGTTCGTGAGTCTGAAGCCCGGCGACTGGATTGTCCAGAACGCCGCCAATTCCGGGGTGGGGCGCTGCATCATCCAGCTTGCGCGCCAGATGGGCGTCAGGACGGTGAATTTTGTGAGAAGGCCGGATGAATTGAGGGAGGAGCTGACCGCGCTGGGCGCTGATCTGGTAGTCGGTGAGAATGACGAAGATGTGGTGAAGAGTACCCTGGCCCTTCTGGACGGGAAGCGCCCCGTGCTGGCTTCCAACGCCGTAGGCGGGGAAAGCGCCCTGCGCCTGATGGACATGCTCGCGCCCGGCGGAAGCATGGTTACTTACGGAGCCATGAGCAGGAAGAGCATCAAGGTGCCGAATGGATTCCTGATTTTCAAGGGCATCAGGCTGGAAGGCCTGTGGGTGACCCAATGGCTTAAACATGCTCCGGCGCCGGATATTGCGGCTGCCTACGACAAGCTTGCGCGGCTGATGGCGGAGGGCAGTCTGGTGCAGGCCGTGGATACGGTGTTCCCGCTGAGCGAGGTGCGCCGGGCCGTGGAGAAGGCGCAGGAAGAGTTCCGCAACGGCAAGATTGTGCTGAAGATGGACGAGGCGTGAAGTACGTCAGGAGAAAAGAGAAGGAACTGTTGTTTCCGTCCCGGTCCGGAGAGTTCTGGAGAGATTTTTTCAGCGTTCCGTGGTTCGGATGGTACTGGCTGCTTGCATGGGGAATGGCGGCTCTGAGCCTTTATGCCCTGGGGAAAGCGGGCGGCATGTGCCTGGACAAGCACCGTTTTGCGCAGGAGGGCCTGTGTACGGAAGGGAGGGTGATGAGCGTCACCCAGGAGTTTTTTGGGTCGGTCCGCAGATATGGCCGCATCCCGGTATGGGCCCCGAGGGTACGGTTCCTTGAGCAGGGAGGAGGCGGGGAAGTAACGTTCCAGTCTCCGTCCTTTCTGTTTTGGTCCGACTATTCCAAGGGGGATGCCGTCCGGGTCTGCTATCTGCCCGGCGATCCGGAAAATGCCCGTGTGGCGGATGGGTTCATCTGGTGGCCGGAGTCGTCCACGGCCCTGTGGCTGGCAGCGTTTCTGATAGCAGGGGAGATAACCCTGTGCCTGAAGCGGGATGCGCGAAGCGCAGTGGGAGAATAGCCTTCGGAACGGTTGTTCCGCCGGAGGATGGTTTTGGTTCACCCCAGGGTGGAATCCAGCCAGGAGCTGAGGATTTCCACGGCGGCCACCTGGTCGATCACGGGCCGGAAGCTTTTCGCCTTTTTTCCGGCGGCATGCAGTTTTTCCTGGGCGATGACGGTTGTGAGGCATTCGTCCATGAAAATGAGGGGAAGGCCGGGCAGGGCGGCGGAGAGTTCCCTGCCGAAGGCGCGCACCTTGGCGGCCGCGCTGCCTTCCGTGCCGTCCATGCGCACGGGGAGGCCCAGCACCAGGGTGCGGATGCTCCGTTCCTGAACGATCTGCACGATGCGGGTGACGGCGTCCGTCTGCTGCCTGTGGATGGTTTCCACGGGGTGGGCCATGATGCCTACCGGATCCGTGGCCGCTATGCCTATGCGGGCTTCTCCGTAGTCGATGCCCAGGGCGGGATGCTGGCTGGTCATCTGAGTTCGTCCGGGAGCTGGTTGACGATTTTCTTGATGTCGTCCGCCTTGTCCCTGTTTGCGATGAGGATGGCGTCCGCCGTTTCCACGACAATGAGGTTGTCCACGCCCAGCAGGGCCACGTGCTTGTCTCCGCCCTGGGAGAAGACGATGTTGCCGGAGGCGTCCTGCACGGTGATGTCCGTGTTGGTTTTATTGCGGTTGTGGCTTTCCAGATAGTCCGCTACGGATATCCAGGAGCCTACGTCGTCCCAGTCGAAGGTGGCTTCAAAGTTGAGCACCCGGTCGGCGTGCTCCATCAACGCGAAGTCGATGGAAATGGGAGTGAGGGAGGGGAATTCTTCCTGAAGGATGTGATGCGGGTCCGGGGCTTCCGCAATGTGTTCCACAAAGGAGGCCAGTTCCGGGCAGTGCTTGTCCAGCTGCTCGCAAACGGCGGGGATGCTCCAGACGAACATGCCCGCGTTCCAGCAGAAGTTGCCCTGGGCCAGGTAGGAGGCGGCCGTTTCCGTATCCGGTTTTTCCTTGAAGCGCAGGACTTCCCGGCAGGAATGGGCCGGAGAGGCGCAGGGCGTTTCCTCCCCGCGTTCAATGTAGCCGTAGGAAGGGCAGGGCCAGGTGGGTTTGATGCCAACGGTGACGAGGGCTTTTTCCTGCGCGGCGGTGTCCATGGCGGCCTGCATCAGGGTGCGGAAAGCTTCCCGGTCCTGAATGAGCTGGTCGGACGGGATGACCAGCATGACGCCGTGCGGGTCCGCCGCCTTGATGAGTCCGATGCCCAGGGCGATGGCGGGAGCCGTGTCACGGCGGACGGGTTCGGATACGATGTTGTCCGCGGGGATGTCCGGCGCCTGGCGGCGCACTTCCGCCTCCTGCAAGTGGTTGGTCAGAATGAAGATGTTCTGCCGGGGGACGAGGCCGTCCAGCCGGTCGATGGCCTGGCGGAGCAGGGTGTCCTCCCCGATGATGTTCAGGAGCTGCTTGGGGCGGTGGTCCCGGGAAAGAGGCCAGAAGCGCGTGCCGCTGCCGCCGGCCAGAATGAGAGCATATTGATTCATGGCTATTCCTTGATGAATTGGGTGCAGGAGGGAATCAGATGCCGCCGAAACGGCGCGTTCTGCGTGCGTAGTCCTTGACGGCCGCTTCCATGTCCTGTTCGCTGAAGTCCGGCCACAGCGTGTCCGTCAGGTAGAGCTCCGCATAGCTGATCTGCCAGAGCAGGAAGTTGGAAATCCTCATTTCTCCGGAGGTGCGGATAAGCAGGTCCGGGTCCGGCATGCCGGCGGTGTCCAGGTATTGGCCGAATGTTTCTTCCGTGATGGCGTCCGGACGGAGTTCCCCTGCGGAGATTTTTTGTGCGATTTTTCTGGCCGCGCCCGCGATTTCCGCCCGGCTCCCGTAGGAGAGGGCCAGCACGAGGTTGATTTTGGTATTTCCGGCGGTTTGCTCAATGCTGCGTTCCAGCAGTTTCCTGGTGCGTTCGGGCAGGCGTCTGGTGTCGCCGATGGCGAGGAGGCGCACGCCCTTGTCTTTCATTTCCCGGAGGCGTTTTTTCAGGAAGTCGTGCAGCAGGAGCATCAGGGCCTGGACTTCCGTTTTGGGGCGGTTCCAGTTTTCCGAGGAGAAGGCGTAGAGAGTGAGCCAGGGAATGCCGTGGGAGATGCAGAAGTCAACGCAGCGTTCTACGGTGTTCGCCCCCGCCCTGTGTCCGGCGCGGCGCGGCAGTCCGCGGTTGTGCGCCCAGCGGCCGTTGCCGTCCATGATGCAGGCGATATGGCGCGGCAGTTTTTCCTTGGGGATGGTGTGCATAGATAAATGTCGCGCCAACAGACTAGTCCATGACGGGGTCCAGTTCAACACGCAAGTTTTCCAGGATGTATTCCTGGCGTTCGCGCGTATTTTTGCCCATGTAGAAGGCCAGCAGTTCCTTGACCTTGTGGGAGTCTTCCAGACGTACCCGGTCCAGGCGCATTCCCTCCCCGATGAAGGCCTTGAATTCATCCGGGGAGATTTCCCCGAGGCCCTTGAAACGGGTGATTTCCGGGTTTTTGCCCAGCAGGGCGATGGCCGCTTCCCGCTCGGAGTCCGAATAGCAGTAGATGGTCTGTTGCTTGTTGCGCACGCGGAACAGAGGCGTCTGGAGGATGAAGAGATGCCCCTCCCGGATGAGTTCCGGGAAGAACTGGATGAAGAAGGTCATCAGCAGGATGCGGATGTGCATGCCGTCGTCGTCGGCGTCCGTGGCGATGACTACTTTGTCGTACCGCAGGTCTTCCAGTCCGTTTTCAATGTTCAGGGCGTGCTGGAGGAAGTTGAATTCCTCGTTTTCGTAAACGACCTTGCGGCTCATGCCGAAGGAGTTCAGGGGCTTGCCCCGCAGGGAGAAGACCGCCTGGGTTTCCGCATCCCGCGCCGTGGTGATGGAGCCGGAGGCGGAGAGGCCTTCCGTAATGAACAGGGTGGTTTCTCCCGCGCGGGCGTGCCTGGAGTTGTAGTGGACGCGGCAGTCCCGGAGGTTTTTGTTGTGGATTTTCGCCTTCCGAGCGTTTTCCCTAGCCAGCTTCTGGATGCCGGAGAGTTCCTTGCGGTCCCGCTCCGCGTCCTTGATTTTTATTTCCAGCGCCTTGGCGGTTTCCGGATTTTTGTGCAGGTAGTTGTCCAGTTCCCGCGCGATGAAGTTGCCGACGAAGGTGCGGATGGTTTCCCCTTCCGGGCTGATGGTGTTGGACCCCAGCTTGGTCTTTGTCTGGGATTCAAAGACGGGTTCCTTCACCTTGATGGAGATGGCGGCCACCAGGGAGGAGCGGATGTCCGCCGCCTCATAGTTCTTTTTGAAGAAGTCACGGAGGGTCTTGACGATGGCTTCCCGGAAGGCCGCCTGGTGCGTTCCCCCCTGCGTGGTATGCTGGCCGTTGACAAAGGAGTAGTGCTCCTCCCCGTACTGGCTGCCGTGTGTGAAGGCCACCTCGATGTCGTGACCTTCCATGTGGATGATCGGATAAAGGGGCTCTTCACTCATGGCTTCCGTGAGCAGGTCCAGCAGGCCGTTTTTGGAGACGTAGCGGCGTCCGTTGAAGTGCAGGACCAGCCCCTTGTTGAGGTAAGAGTAGTACCGGCACATTTTTTCAATGTATTCCGGCCGGAACCGGGTGTTTGCCGGGAAGATTTCCTGGTCCGCGTGGAAGGCCGTGCGGGTGCCGTTGGGCTCGTCCGTACCGCCCTTCCGGCGCGCCTTGGGGACTTCCTCCCCCCGGCAGAACTGGTAGGAACGCGTTTCTCCGTCCCGATAGGCCTGGATTTCAAAAAAGTCGGAAAGGGCGTTGACCGCCTTGATGCCCACGCCGTTGAGGCCCACGGATTTTTTAAAGGCGTCGCTGTCGTACTTGGCCCCGGTGTTGATCTTGGCGGCGCAGTCCAGCAGTTTTCCCAGCGGGATGCCGCGGCCGAAGTCGCGCACCTCGCACAGGCCGTCCGGGGTGACGTCGATGGTGATCTTTTTGCCGAATCCCATGACGAATTCGTCAATGGAGTTGTCGATGACTTCTTTCAGCAGGACGTAAACGCCGTCGTCCGGTGAGGTTCCGTCTCCAAGTTTGCCGATGTACATCCCCGGACGCATGCGGATGTGTTCCCGCCAGTCCAGGGTCTTGATGCTGTTTTCGTCGTAGGCCATGTAATAGTAAGCGCGCCCATGATACGGCAAGCGGAGGGTAATGACGACGAAAAAATTCCTCATACCTTCTGCACCGCAGCGGCCGTTCCCGCGGGGAGCCGCCATGCTGCGCGGCGGGGATGCCTTTTCTGGGCGGGAAGCTTCTCTGCGGGTTGAAGTTGAAACCTTTTGCGGACATCGGTTCCGTATCGGCGCTTTTTGCGGTACAAGGGCTTCATCCGTTCAAATGGCCGGAGAGCGGCAGCGGCCGGTTCCGCAATGGAATTTGTCATACGCAGGGGCAGGCGGGAGGAATGGAAGTGGAAAAGGCGCCGGCTTTTTCTCCTTCCAAATGGGGATAAGCCCGGATGTACGGAAGTTCCTGAAGAGCGTTTTCAGGGGCTGTCCTTTTGCCTGCCGCCGCTCCGCGAGTCCATCATTGTTCCGCAGCCGGAAGACATTTTCCCGGCAGGGGAGGCGGATAAAAGGAGAAAAGGTGGGTTTTCATGAACAGGAAGGGGAATGGCCTGCCGGAGGGGGAACGGCATCAGGAATGAAAAACCGCGCGGCCTTTCGTTTTTTGGCATGCTTGCGGCAAGAGGAAGTGCGGGAAGCACTGCAAGATTCGGCGTGAAAGGTGCTTGACCCGGCTGAAATTCCCTGCTGGAATCCGTGAGGCATGATCAGTTACAAGGCCCCGTGCAAGGTGAACGCTTCCCTCCGCGTTCTGGGAAAAAGGGAGGACGGTTTTCATGAGGTGGATACCGTGATGGTTCCGCTGGAATTGTGCGACGAATTGGAGTTTTCCCCGGCCCCCTGTCTGGAAATGAGCTGCAACGCTCCCGGCGTGCCGGTGGATGAGAGCAATCTGGTCATGAAGGCCGGCCGTCTGATGGAACGGGAACTGGGGCGGCCCATGCCCTGGCATGTCCATCTGGTGAAGAATGTTCCCCACGGGGCCGGCTTGGGTGGCGGCAGCAGCGATGCCGCCTGCGTGCTTGAAGCCCTGAACAGCCTGGAAAACGGAGGACTGCCGCCGGAACGGCTGGCGGAGCTGGCCGGGGAGATCGGTTCCGACGTCGGTTTTTTCATTTACGGCACCGCCTGCCGCTGTACGGGCCGGGGGGAGAAGGTGGCGCCTCTGCCGGATTGGCGGGAATGGGCGCCCCTGCTTGTTCTGCTTAAGCCGTCGTTCGGTGTTTCCACGCCGGATGCCTACCGCCGCTGGGCAGGTTCCCGCGAGCTTCCGGGCATTCCCTACGGGGAACAGGAGGTGGACGGCCATGTTCTGGTCAACGACCTGGAGCGGCCCGTGTTTGAGAAGCACCTGTTCCTGGCGGAAATGAAGCGCTGGCTGCTGGAAAGGCCGGGCGTCCGCGGAGCGATGATGTCCGGTTCCGGTTCCACCATGTTTGCCGTGATGGAGGGCGGGGACGCCGCCCGCACCCTGATGGAAGACGCCGCCCGGGAACTGGACCCCACCCTGTGGATGTGGTCCGGCCGTGTCGCGCAGCGGGGCTTTTGTAAAAACATGCCGCTGTAAGCGGCGTTGCCTTGACGGCGGGGGATGCGTGCCGTTACACTTCACGCATGTTCAAGAATTTGTTTGCAGGCTTGTTTTTTGCAGGTGCGTGCGTCCTTCAGCTCCAGGCGGGCGAGTACGGGGACAGCGCCGTTCAGGCCGCCCGCGAGCTTTCCGGTGCCGTCAAGACCGGCGACATGATGTGGATGATTGAGAAGATGTATCCGCCCATCAAGAAGCAGCTTGTGTCTTCCTTCCCGGGAGGGGAGGCAGCCTTCATGAAGGCCATGCGGGAAAAGATGCAGGCCGCCGCCGCCGTCATGAAGGAACGCGGCATGGTGGTGGAGACTTATGAAATCGGCAATCCGACGGCGGAACACTTGGTGAGGAACGGAACGGAGGCCCTCGTGGTGCTTCCCACGCGCATGGTGATTTCCATGAAGCGGCCGGACGGCGTCCCCGTCAAGACGGAGAACAACGGCGTTCTCATCCTGGTGAAGGACGTGAAGGAAAATGGACCGTGGACGTTTATCGACGCTTCCAAGATGAACGTGAACGGCCTGCGTTCCCTGTTCTACGATCTGCCCGCCCAGGTGGTTCTGCCCCCGGTTTCTTCCCGCCAGCTTCCTGTCGGCCAGTAAGGGAGGCGTTCCCGTATGAACGGCGCCGGTGCAGGTGAGGATTGCGGCGTTAGCGCCTTTGAAGCGTATGTCCGGCGGGCATTCGCGGAGGACGGCCTGTTTTCCCGCGCCAGGGATTTTGAATACCGGGCGGAACAGCAGAACATGGCCCTTGCCGTTGCACGGGCGCTCCAGGTGGACGCCCCCCTGCTGGTGGAGGCCGGAACGGGCGTGGGCAAGTCCCTGGGCTATTTGCTGCCCGCCGTGAAGTTTGCGCTGGATTTTGAGCGGAAAGCCGTTGTTTCCACGCACACGATCAATTTGCAGGAGCAGTTGTTCAATAAGGATATTCCGCTTCTGCGCGCCGCCCTGGGGATTGATTTTTCCGCCGCCCTGCTGAAAGGCAGGCAGAATTACCTGTGCCACTCCCGGCTGAGACGCGCCCTGGGGCAGATGGATTCCCTGTTTACGCAGACGGAGGCCGCGGAGTTGAAGCGCATTCAGGACTGGGCCCTCCGGACGCAGGACGGTACCCTGAGCGACATGACGTTCAGGCCCTCCCCCAAGGTGTGGGCCATGGTGTGCAGCGAGCCGCACGCGTGCAGCATGCGCAACTGCGGGCCCTCCTGCCCGTACCAGGTGGCCCGCAAGAGGGTGCTGGACGCCAAGGTGGTGGTTCTGAACCATACGCTGTTTTTCGGCCTGATGGCGCAGGCGGAGGAGTCCGAGGAGGCGGGATTCGTTTTTCCCGGGGATTTCGTGATTCTGGACGAGGCCCACATGATTGAGAACATCGCCGCCCGGCAGCTTGGCGTGCAGTTGTCGGAATCCCATTTGAATTACGAACTGCTGAGGATGTACAATCCACGCACGAAGAAAGGCCTGCTGAAGCCGCTGAACAATCCCGCCCTGTTCCAGAGGGTGGAGGAGGTGCTGGACGCTTCCGGCCTGTTTTTCCAGAATGCCCGGGATGACCTGGGCTTTGCTGGGAACGGCAAGATTGTCCGCATTTTACAGCCGGAATGGTCGCAGGACATGCTTTCCCTTCCTCTGGCCGAATTGGTCGGGGAGTTGAAGCGGGAAGCCCTGAAACAGGAGGAGAATGTCTCCGTGAAGGATGAACTGGCGGACATGGCCGCCCGCATGGAGGAGGCGCAGGCCTCCCTGAAAGTGCTGATGGACATGACGGAGGAGGAGCACGTGTACTGGGCGGAGAAGTCCGGACCGGAGGGCAGGAACCTGAGCGTGTGCTCCGCCCCCGTGGAAGTGGGGGAAATCCTGAGGGAGCGCCTGTTTTCCGCCGGCCGCGCCGCCATTCTGACCTCCGCCACGCTGGGGACGGGGGATGCGGACATGAGCTATTTTGCCGGGCGCGTAGGCGCGGAAAATGTCCGGAAGCTTCAGATAGGCAGTCCGTTCAATTACCGGGAGCAGATGCGCCTGATCGTGGCCCGCTCCATGCCGGAGCCGGACCAGCCGGAGTACGCGGAAGTGCTGCCCGAATGGATCAAGAGGTATCTGGCGGAGTCCAAGGGCAGGGCTTTCGTGCTTTTCACGAGCTACCGCCTGATGGTGCAGGCGGCGGAGAAGGTGCGCCCGTTTTGTGAGGAGCAGGGATGGAATCTGTACGTTCAGGGGCAGGAGCTGCAGCGGCACGCGATGCTGGAGGCGTTCAGGAAGGACGTGAACAGCGTGCTGTTCGGCACGGACAGCTTCTGGACGGGGGTGGACGTGCCGGGAGAGGCGCTTTCCAACGTGATCGTGACGCGCCTGCCGTTCGAAGTGCCCGACCATCCTCTGGTGGAGTCCCGCTTTGAGAGCATCAAGGCGCGCGGCGGGAATCCGTTTTACGAGTATTCCGTGCCCGTGGCTATTCTGAAGCTGAGGCAGGGCGTGGGGCGGCTGATACGCACGAAGAACGATTCCGGGATGGTGGTGATTCTGGATCCCCGCGTGGCCACCAAGAGGTACGGGGCGAGGTTCATCAAGTCTCTGCCGGACGCGCGGCTGGAGTTCGTGTGAGGCCGGGTGCGCTCAGTTCAGCTTCCAGTTCTGCCGTCCGAAGAAGATGCGGTAGAGTTTCCGTGTTGTCCTTCTCTTCCGGCACAGGTGCCAGAGAGCCGGTTTTCTGTAGGTAAGCAGGAATTCCACGTCCTTTACCCAGGGCTCCGACAGATGGCGCTGCCGGCAGAATTGGAGAAGGGTTTGGTAGGCGTGGCGCAGGGACGGCGTGGCCAGGTCAATGGAGCGGATATCCCTGGAGGATAGTTCCACGGACGGCATGCAGCCTTCCAGCAGGTATTCCGCTCCGCAGGCCTTGAAGTTCAAGATGGTGCGTTTGCATTTTTCACAATGGCCGCAGTTTTTCCCGCCCGGCTGGGGATTTTCCCAGCATACCCGGAGGCGGGACACGCCGAAGGGCCAGCCTTTAAGTTTTTCCGCCTTTTCCGTGCGGGAAAAGCCGTGGCCGTCCGGGTAAACCCGGAATTGCCGCTGGGAAAGAAGGTGGTCCGTGATGGGCTGGCTGCCCCAGGGAATAGTCAGGGTGTCGTAGGGAGCCGAGCTTCCCGCGATGAGGTTGCGGTAGCCGGAAGGGGCCAGGAAGGACGCCAGCCCGGCGAGAACGGCAAGATGGCTCAGTTCTCCCCACAGTGCGGAGTGCTCGAGAAAGATGTGCTGGTAATTGCAGCGGATAACGTACAGCTTGTCGATGCCGAGGTCCTTCAGCATGAGGCGGGCGTTTTCCTCCACCCCCAGCAGGACCTGTTTTTTGGTGAGCGGAACGTCCAGGCCCGCTCCCAGGAAGCCTGCCTTGATGTTCAGCGTATTTCTTCCCGCCTGGCCGGAGGTGTGCCTGTAGGCGGAGAAGGCCGCATCCAGCCCTCCGGAGAAGCAGACGAGGGCGGAGTCGTCCACCGGGTCCTGGCTATCGTCAATGATCTGTTCGGGAGTCAGCGTGACGGGATGGAGCTTGTCCGGGTACCATTTGATGAATGCCTCCGTGAAGTTTTCCAGATTCCGGAGCAGGGTGAGGCTCACCGGAGCGTTGATTCTGAATTCGCCGCCGATGCGCATCATCTCAAAGATGAGCAGGCGCGTCCACGCATCTCCCCTGGCGGGCGAGTCCTCCCAGGCCCGGCAGGCCTGTTCTTCCAGTTCCGCCCAGACTTCGCGACGATCGTCATCCGTTTGAAAGGTGCAGGTCAGGCGGTGCAAACCATTGGATTGCAGGTGTCCGGTTTTTGGAATATCCAGGGCTGAAGGCATGTCAGCCCACATCGTACGGATTCCGAATTTGCAGGGTAAATTTCCCGGACGGGACCGGAATGGCGGCAGCCCGGAACACAGTGTGGGGATATTTTCCTTTTACCTGCCGCAGTGTCTCAGACGGTAGCTGAGGGGCTGTTCCAGGCGGGCTTCCTCCAGCAGGGCACAGTCCGCAAAGATGTCCGGCACGGGAGCATCCGCCAGGATGGAGCCGTCTTTCATGACGATGCAGCGGGTGCACAGGTCCATGACCATGTCCAGATCGTGGGTGGCGATGATTTTGGTGTGGGAGAACCGGCGCAGCAGGTTGATGAGCGTGCGGCGGGAGGCCGGGTCCAGATTGGCGCTGGGCTCGTCCAGGACGAGGATGTCCGGGCTCATGGAAAGGACGGTGGCGATGGAGACGGCGCGTTTTTCCCCCCCGGAAAGGTGGTGCGTCATTTTGTCCGCCAGGGCGGCGGCATTCACGTCCCGCAGGGCCTGGGCCACGCGGCGGTCTATTTCCTCCTGCGGGAGCCCCATGTTCAGAGGGCCGAACGCCACGTCTTCCCGGACCGTGGGCATGAAAAGCTGGTCGTCCGCCTGCTGGAACACCATGCCCACGCTTTCCCGGACGCGGGCGGCCGTTTTAGGTGTCACGGGGATGTCCCCCACGCGCACCTGCCCGGAGGAGGGCGTCAGCAGGCCATTGAGATGGAGCAGCAAGGTGGATTTTCCCGCCCCGTTTCCTCCGACGAGGGCGACGGATTCTCCGTGCGTGATGCGCATGGTGACGCCGTTCAGGGCCGGGGGAGAGTCCGGATAGCTGAAGCACAGGTCGATGGTTTCTACAAGATGGTGGCTCATGAGATGAGATTGCGGGTGAACTGGCCCGCCAGCATGGTGACGTTAACGCAGCGGAAAAGGATGGCGAAGAGGCAGAAGAGGAGGCCGCCCATGACTCCCCGCGCCGTGATGACGCCGGGAACGGAAGAGAATTCGGGATCTTCCCCGCCCCTGCACTGGACGGCCTGGTAAATGCGTTCCGCCCGGCCGAACGCACGCAGCAGGAGCTGTCCCGTCATGGCCCCCCATATGGACAGCGGGACGGCGCCGGAGGAGCCGCGCCGGGAACGGAAGGCCAGGAGCGTGTTCTGGAATTCGTCCACCAGAATGAAGGCATACCTGTACAAAAAGGCCAGCAGGGTGATCAGGATGCGCGGCACGCCGAGCTGCCGGAGGCCGCGGCACAGCGGGGCGAAGCCGGTGGAGGCCAGCAGGGTGAAGGCCGCCAGAATGGTCAGCATGCACCGCAGGATGATGGAGATGAAGGAGATCATGCCCCGCGTGACGGGAATGCCGAACCATTCCCCCGCGGGCGCCCTGTCCACCAGGGGATTGAATATCCCGATCATGACGGCGACGGGCAGGAGCCACAGTGTCCGTTTCAGCAGGTAGCCGAGGGGGAGCCCCGCCATGCGGATGACGCATACGGGGAACAGGAAGAAGGGGAGCAGCCCCGTGATTTCCTGCGGCGGCCAGGAGAGGACGCAGATTTGGAAGACGATGAAGGCTCCTATCTTGATGCGGGCGTCCAGACGGTGGAATCCGGTGTTTCCGCAGGAAAACCGGTCCATTTGGCGGAATTGCCGCGCGGCGTCCGTGAAGAGGGGCATGGAGGAATCAGCGGGGGCGGTCTTCGTGCGGTTTTCTGCCGAAGAGGAATCCGGCCAGGAAGATCAGCGCCGCGATGATGGCGCTGCCCAGGATGCCGGCCAGGCTCGTTTCAGGATTGACGAGGGGGGCGGGCTCCGTGTCCGGGACCGTTTCTTCCGCGGCGGGCAGGGCGTAGTCCGGCATGATGGCTGTGGCCGTCTGTACGGATTCCAGATTTCGGTGGATGGCGGAGGGTTCCGCCAGGCTCGTTTCTTCGGAGCCCGTGACTCCGGCCACGGACCATTCCAGGCCGTCCGGGTAGGCGGAGGCGAACCAGGAGAGGGCCGCGCCGCAGAGAAGGGCGGCTACCGCAAAGATGCCCAGGACGGTGAAGGACGCCTTTTTGGGAGTTCCATGTTCAAGTCCGGCAGGACGCAGCAGGGAGGGCTGCGCCTTGCTGATGAAGATGACCACGGCGGCCGTGGCAAGCCCTTCCACCACGCCGATGGCCAGGTGGATGGGCAGCATCAGTTCCACGAACTGGGCGAAGGGCAGGGCGGAGATGCCGGAGGCCGTAGTTTCCAGAACGACGGAGAAGGCCCCCAGCTGGAGCCCGATGACGGCAGCCGTGATGCTTGCCAGCGTGATGCGGCCCGTGCCGGGGCTGCCACCCGCCAGCGGCTTGTAAATGAAGGGGTAGGCCACCAGGCAGGAGAAGAAGCCCAGGTTGAAGATGTTGCAGCCCAGCGCCAGCAGGCCGCCGTCCGCAAAGAAGAGGGCCTGGACGGCCAGAATGGCCGCCATGACCAGGAAGCCTGCATAGGGGCCGAGCAGGATGGCCAGAATGAGGCCGCCGCCCAGGTGCCCGCTGGACCCGGTGCCCGGAATGGTGAAGTTCAGCATCTGGCAGGCAAAGATGAAGGCTCCCAGCACGCCCATGAGCGGGACGAGCCGAGCTTCCTTTTCCTGCTTGATCCTGCGTGCGCAGAGTACGGTGATGGCCGCTGTGGCCGCCCACATGGTGCAGCCTACCGCCGGTGAAACGAAGCCGTCCGCCATATGCATGGTTTCTGTGTCTTTCTATGGGTGGAATGGTGGTGAAATGCCCCGGATTGGGCAGATTGGCGTTACTTTAGCACAAATGCCGGAAAGCCGAAGAAGGAAGTGCGGCAACATGGGAAGGGATTATTTTTTTGTACATGTGTGCGGGGGCCGGGAATTGCCGCCGCAGTTGATGATTCCGTACGGAAGGATGAGGGCCTTTCCGCATGCCGCATGGTGCCCGGTCCGGGAGTTTTTTTTAATCCGGAAATGTTTTCAGGATGAAGCCTGCTGGAAGTAAACGGGTTGGACTTGATGCGCCACAGTCTTTTGTTTGTTAGACGGGGCTCATGATGAATTTTTCCTTAGCAAAGTGCCTGTTTTCAATAGGCGGCTGTACAACCATCCTCAGCAATGTTTCCGCGGACACCGCCGTTTCCTCCGCCGGAGCCATTGGCGGCCTGGGAATTTTGACGATTGCGGTGAATTATACGCTGAACCTGCTCAAGAAGAAAGACGAGCAGCTGATGGCGAAAGACGCCCGGATTGAGGCCCTGGTGGACCGGCTGATCAACAAGTGCCCGAATTGCGAACTGGCGAAGGCCGCCAACAAGTCCCTGCTGGAGGACGAGTAGCTGTTCCACTGCGTCTTGGGCGGTCCGTCTTCGTGCGGGCCTAGGGCTTGACGCGGGTGTAGGCGTCTTTTTGGCCGTCCGTTTCCAGTTCCAGCTTTCCATCCGTCAAGCTGGTGATGACGGCCCGCGAGGTGAAGGCAGCGCTGTTTTTATTGCCGATGCTTTTCCCACGGAGGGTAAGGATGTTGCCGTTCCGGCTCCATCCCGTGTAAACCAGCGTGTGCATGTTGACGGATTCCGCCTTGCCGCCGGGCAGGAGCCGGATGCCCTGCATGGCGCCGGGCTGGCCGGGAACGGGCTGAACCCAGCACCCCGTGATTTCAGCCCGGTGAGAAGCGCAGGAAGCCAGCAGGAGCGCTGCGGCAGTGCAGAGAAGCTTGTTCATGGCGGGGTGCTTTTAGCGCTGTTCCCGGATAACTTCCGTGCCGATGCCGTCCGGAGTGAAGATTTCCAGCAGCAGGGTGTGGGGCAGGCGCCCGTCAATGAAGTGGACTTTCCGCACGCCCGCGTTGAGGGCGTCGATGGCGGAATGGATTTTCGGGATCATGCCGCCGGAAACGGTGCCGTTTTCGATGAGTTCAAGGGCTTCGGACCGTGTGACGGATTTGATGAGGGTGGAAGGGTCGGAGGGGTCCTTCATGATGCCGGGGACGTCTGAAATGTAGATGAGCTTGACCGGCTTGAGTTCCCTGGCAAGGGCGGCTGCGGCCAGGTCCGCGTTCACGTTGAGCGGCTTGTGGGTGCCCAGTTCCTTGGCCAGAGGGGAGACGATGGGGGTGATTTGCAGTTCCAGAGCTTCCGTGACGCGTTCCGTGAGGCAGCCGATGACGGTGCCCACTTCCCCGATGTCCACGGGGTTGCCCTGTTCATCCTTCTCCTGAATGCGCTCTCCGACGAAGATTTCCGTTCCGGGGATGCCCACCCCTTTTCCGCCGAAGTCGCGGAACATTTGGACCAGGCCGGGGTTGATGGTGCCGGAAAGAGTGCGTTCCACAATGGATATGGCTTCCGGGGTCGTCACGCGCAGGCCGTTGATGAAGCGGGCTTCCAGACCGGCTTCCATCATGGCCTTGGAAATGGCCTTTCCGCCTCCGTGGACAATGACGGGGTTGAAGCCCAGCACCTCCAGCAGCACGATGTCCCTCATGAGCTTTTTGACCAGGCGGGGGTCGTCCATGGCGCTGCCGCCGAATTTGATCAGGAAGGTTTTGTCCCGGTAGGCCTGGAGGTAGGGAAGCGCACCGACGATGACGGATGCCTGTTCAATCAGGCGGGTGATTTTGGAGTCCATATCAGTAATGCAACGGTAGAGATGATTGATGCGGAAAGGGGGAAGGGGCCGGTTCAAAGCAGGCGCCTGCTCCTGAAGTAGATCAGGGGGAGAATGATGGAAACGAGCATGACCGCCAGGGAGATGTAGTAGCCGTATTCGTATTCCAGGCCGGGCATGTTGGAGAAGTTCATCCCGTAAATGCTGGCGATCAGCGTGGGGGGCATGAAGACCACGGCCGCCACGGTGAAGATTTTTACGATTTCGTTCTGCTCAATGTTGATGAGCCCCAGAACGGCGTCCAGCATGAAGTTGACGTTGCTGGACAGGAAGTTGGCGTATTCGGAAAGGGAGGTGACGTCGCGGCTCAGGGGACGCAGCTTGATGTACAGGGTGGAGTTGGTGTCGTCCAGGGCTTCTTCATTGCTGGCGTAGGTGAGCAGGCGCAGAAGGTTGACCAGGCAGTCGCGCTGGCGGGTCAGGAGGTCGCCCACCCTGCCGAGGTCCTGGAGGATGAGGCGCAGAGCGCTGGAAACAGGGGCCCTTTTGTTGGATTTGATTTCCGGTTCGTCCCTGCGGAAGATGTTTTTGGAGAGGCGGTCCAGTTCCGCCCCGAAGCGTTCCAGCACGTCCGCCTGGCGGTCCACGATGGTTTCCAGCAGCCCGGTGAAGACCTGGTCGCGGCTGATCTGCTTCTGGCGCAGGAGCTGGTGGGAGAAGACCCGGAAGGAGTAGGAGTCGGAATGTCGGATGGTGATGATCTTGGCCCCCATGAGGACGAAGGTGATTTCCGAAAGGGAGGGGGATTCCGTATCCACCCGGCTGAGAACCGTGGTGGTCATGAAGCGGGCGCCGTCTTCCGTGTACAGGCGGCTGGTGGCCTCAATTTCCCGCATTTCATCGTAGGTGGGCATCTCCAGGCCGCAGAGGCGTTCCACGAATTTGATTTCCCCGGGTTCCGGCGTGAGGAGGTCAATCCAGAAGATGCTGTCAAAGTACTGTGCTTCCGCATCCACCTGGGTGGTGCGCTCAATGCCTTCCGGGGTTTGACGATAAAGTCGAATCATGCCGTTGATGTCGGTAGGGGTGGTGGAACGGTTCCGCGCATGATGTCGAGTGACACCCAACGGGCCGTATGATGCCCTGTTTTTACGGGGAAGGAAAGTAAAATAAGTGACAAAAAGGCCCGGTTCCCAAGCGAGGAACCGGGCCTTCCGGAAAAAGGAAAGGAGATGTCGCCGCTTAGGCGTTTTCCTTGACGACCACCTTCAGGGTGGCTTCCACCTGGGGATGAACCTTGATCACGACGGCGTGCTCGCCTTCGCTCTTGATCGGCTTTTCAAGTTCGATCGCGCGGCGGTCCACTTCCACGCCCTGTGCGGTGAGGGCTTCGTGAATGTTCTGGTTGGTGATGGCGCCGAACGCCTTGCCGCCCTGGCCCACTTCGAGGACGAGGTCCACGGTCAATCCGTTGATCTTAGCGGCCACTTCCTGGGCAGCGCTGAGTTCTTCCGCTTCGCGCTTGGCGCGGGCGGCTTGAAGATTGGCGATGAAACGGCGGTTGGAAGCCGTTGCTTCGTGGGCAAGACCCTGAGGGATGAGATAGTTGCGGCCATAGCCAGCCTTAACGGTCACCAGGTCGGCTTCCGCGCCGAGTCCTTCAATTTTTGTTGCGAGAATTACTTCCATCGTTGCCATGGCTAAAAAGAAATGGTTATTTGTGAGCGGTTGAATTAGTAAGTATTCGGCCCAATGTCAAGACAAGAGCGATAAAAAGGGAGTTTTTTTTCCGTTTCCGGATGAAAAATGCAGAAGGGTGTCATGATGCGTGACATTGCGCTTGCTTCACGGAGCGCTAGTATGTAGGGAAAGGAACCGCACCTGTCGCGTCCGCTCCCGTCGGGGAGAGTCCGCAGCGGTTTCATTTACAGATATTTGATCTTATGGCTATTCAGCGCGCATTGATATCCGTTTCCGACAAAACCGGCCTGGAGGAGTTTGCCAAGGGCCTGCACGAGTTTGGAGTAGAGTTGATTTCCACCGGCGGCACCGCCGCTTTCCTCAAGAGCCTGGGGCTTCCGGTGATTGAAATTTCCGATTACACCGGGGAACCGGAATTGTTTGAAGGCCGTCTCAAGACCCTGCACCCGATGGTGCACGGCGGCCTGCTGCACCGCCGCGACAATGAGGAGCACGTCCGCCAGGCGAAGGAAAACGGCATCAAGCCCATCGACCTGGTCTGCGTGAACCTGTACCCCTTTGAAGAAACGGTAGCCAGGCCGGACGTGACGCTGGAGGAAGCCATTGAAAAGATCGACATCGGCGGTCCGTCCATGCTCCGCTCCGCCGCCAAGAATTACGCTTCCGTCACGGTGGTTTCCGATCCCGCGGATTATCCCCGCATTCTGGATGAAATGCAGACCCACAAGGGGGACACGACCCTCAAGACCCGCGAGAACCTGGCGGTGAAGGTGTTCATGCGCACGTCCAATTACGACAACGCCATCACCAATTACCTGGGCCACCAGAGCGCGGAAAGCACCAAGGGCAGCTTCTGCATCTGCGCTCCCCTGTACCAGGAACTGCGCTACGGCGACAATCCCCACCAGGAAGCCAGCCTGTACGGAAGTTTCGGGGACATTTTCCACCAGCTCCAGGGCAAGGAGCTTTCCTACACGAACGTGCTGGACATCGAAGGCGCCGCGGAGCTGATCACCCAGTTCCGCCGCCCTACCGTGGGCATCCTGAAGCACACGAATCCCTGCGGCGTGGGCCAGGACGACGAGGACCTGCGCAACGCCTGGCAGAAGGCTTTTGAAACGGACACCCAGGCTCCCTTCGGCGGCGTGATCGTGATCAACCGTCCGATGACGGAAGGGCTGGCCCGCGTGCTGAGCGCCATTTTCACGGACGTGATCATTGCCCCGGAATACGACGCGGAAGCTCGCGCCATTCTGCAGAAGAAGAAAAACTGCCGCATTATCCGCATGAATACGGAGGCCTGGATGAAGTCCCGCCAGGAACCCATCATCCGCTCCGCTCCCGGCGGCTTCATGACCATGAAGCGGGATACGGACGTGATGGGGCTGGACAACCTGGAAGCCAAGGTGGTGACCAAGCGTCCGCCGACGGAAGAGGAACTGACGGCCATGCGCTTCAACTGGCGCGTCGTCAAGCAGGTGCATTCCAACGCCATCGTCTTCGGCGGCACGGACCGCACGCTGGGAATCGGCGCTGGGCAGATGAGCCGCGTGGATTCCGCCCGCATCGCCGTATGGAAGGCGGGGCAGGCCGGCCTGGACCTGAAGGGCAGCGTTGTGGCGTCCGACGCCATGTTCCCGTTTGCCGACGGCCTCCAGGTGGCCATTGACGCCGGAGCCACCGCCTGCATTCAGCCCGGCGGTTCCATCCGGGACGAGGAAGTGATCGCCGCCGCGGACGCCGCAGGCATCGCGATGGTGTTCACCGGGCACCGCCATTTCCTCCATTAATTTGAATGATCGGCTCCGTTCCCTTGTCTTAAGACGCATATGTTGCTAGGTGTAAATATAGACCACATCGCCACGCTGAGGCAGGCCCGCTATGCGACCATGCTTGATTCCTTCAACGTGGAACCCAGCGTTTTGGACGCCGCTTATGCGGCGCAGAGGGGCGGAGCCGATTCCATCACCATCCACGTCCGCGGCGACCGCCGCCACATGCAGGACTCAGACGCCCTGCGGGTGCGGGAGAGCGTGGCCCTTCCCCTGAATCTGGAGATGGGGAACACCCCGGAAATGGTGGATTTTGCCCTCCAACTGAAACCGGAC
>ENA-ORLF01000016-ORLF01000016.1-human-gut-metagenome-genome-assembly--contig:-NODE-16-length-127499-cov-6.15694_pt1 | contig 127499 bp, 109 predicted proteins | sample MGYA00243066_ERZ508822 | MGnify/ENA primary metagenome ERZ508822 (study PRJEB26277, sample SAMN04329791) | human gut metagenome | biome: human-associated habitat | host: Homo sapiens | place: USA... | reverse complement strand
GTTTATACATGAGTAATGTTTATTATCCTGATGCCGGGAATGACATGGTGACGGCGCACTGGTGCACACCTGCCATTATGAATGCCCTGTATACTTTCAGCCACAGGGTCCCCTCAGTTGTCTGCGATGTAGAACATCTCCATTGGAAAGGTGAGATGTTGTTTTATTCCAATGGGGTGTTCCGCCGCCGTGATACTTCCTGTTATGGCTGGTGGAGTATTGGGCAGAAAGAGGAGCTGACGCTGAAATGGCAGATGTGGCCGATGGAGCAGCTTCTTTTAGAAGAAGGTGTCTATGTCGGGTCGGAAATGGAAATTCATCAGCGCCGCGGCATGCCTTCTCTGTACCGATTATGGTCTGAAAGCAAGCTCTCTGCCAGGAGTGCCGAGATCATGGATCAATCTCCTCTGTTGTACATCCACCTGGGCTGTGGCAACCGGAGATTGAATGGCTGGCTGAATTTGGACGCTCCCAACTATGACATTACCCGCCCGCTTCCGTGGAAGGATGATTCCGTGGATGCGTTTTATCTGGAACAGGTGATCGACAAGGTAACTCCCATAGAGGCCTGCCGCTTTTTTGCGGAGGCGTTCCGCTGCCTGAAACCGGGAGGATTTTTACGTTTGAGTTTCCGCGATATTCGTTTGATGCACGGTGTAGTGACCCCAGCGTTCAGGCAATACATGAAAAAACGGCTCCGGGAAAAGCCGGCTTCGGAACATGACTTGTGTACGCTTATGGAAGCGTATCAGCATCAATCCCTGTGGAATACCGATTTTTTAAGCTACTTGCTGGAGGAATTCGGATTCCGGGTTTCACAGCATACTCCGGGGGCTTCCCGGCATCTGCATCTTCAGTGTCTTGAAAGACGCATTGACAGGGATGAACATCCCTTCGACCTGCTGGGTGTCGTTTGTCTGGATGCAGGGAAATCGAAGAAGAGAAGACCCCGTGGATTCCTGTCCCTGCCTTCTGATTCAGACCAGATTTCTCCCGAGTACGTGACGCTGCAATTCATGCCAGGTGCTCGAACAGGCAACTATTTGTTCCAAATAGCCGCCACTTACGCTCATGCGCTCAGAACGGATGTGGGATGCCGCATTCCCTGGCGGCACGATTTGAACACCTGGAAGCTGATGTCTTATTTGGGGGGTGCGTGTTCCCCGTGTCCGGATGGCGGTTATTCCGATCCCGTAACGTACAGGGAATCCAGATTTTCTTACAGGTCCATCCCGGATACGGTCCGTCGCGGCGCGTTGAGCGGCTACTTTCAAAGTGAACGATATTTTAAGGATTTTGCTGAAGAAATACGTTCACTGTTCCAGCCTCTCATCGCACCCGTGCGGGAAAGTACAGCCGGCGTTCATCTGAGAATGGGAGATTACCTTCAGAGAACAGATATGTACCATACACCGGATGCCGCCTTTCTTAATGAAGCGTTTAAAAATCTTTCCGACAATATCAAAACACTGGTTGTTTTTTCCGACTCTCCGGATCTGGCCCGGAAGCTGGTGGAGGGTGTTCCGGAAGCCAGGCGTTTTGAAATAGTCATGGATGAGCATGAAACACTGGACGCCCTGCGGGAATTGACGGCCATGCAGGAACTTGTTCTTTCCTGTTCCTCCTTTTCCTGGTGGGGGGCGTGGCTGGGCTCCCAGCAACGGGTTTTCATTCAAAAACAGTGGTTTACCGGAAATATTGAAGATGAACAGGATATTTTCTGCCCAACCTGGATTAAACTTTAACATTGAAATTTTATGAAATGCGTCTTGATTGTGTCTTCCGGCGAGATGGCGGAAGGAGCTTCCGAACTGCACCGGATGGGATATGAATTGGAACTCTATCCTTCCACCCGGGATCTTTCATCCTTGAAGGATACACGGGAGAAGGAAAGCGCCGCATTTATCGGACGGGATCCTTGTTCCGCGGAACGCTCCCATGTCCGTTCCCTGAGGGCATCCTTCATCCAGGTATTGGAAGACAGGAGATATGCCGGAAATGACTTGATTATCTTTGGAGAAAGCGATGCCGTTCCCATGGTGGCTTCATCACGTTTGGAGACGGCTTTGAGGAAAGAGATGGAGGAGCACCCGGAAACGGATATTTTCAGACTCTTTCACCATGCCGTCTGGTCGCCTCAGGGAAATCCGTTTGAGTCTGATGAACTTTTGTTTGAAGATTTCAAAACGGGAGGGACCGACTCCAACACGGCCTATGTATGGGGAACGCATGCCATGGTAATTCCCTCTTGCAAGCGGAAAAAAGTCATTCAGGTTTTTGCCGATTATCGGCTACCAACAGATGTTGCGTTGGAGGCGGCCAACAGCAGTGGCGAACTCAATATTCGGGTTGCCCGTCACAATTTGTTCTACCAGCATGAACGGACAAAAAAAAGACCGGCCTGCCGTATTGCGGCCTGCCTTGCTTCCTACAGGCGTTTGGCGGATTTACAGAGGCAAATCTGGTGCATGATGGACCAGAGCTATGAGAATTTCCATGTTTTTGCCGCTGTTAAAGGCATCCCGGAAACAACATACCGCAAGACCGTTCTTCCTCTTTTTGAGCATTTCATCCAGGAAGGACGGCTGACGATGAGACTGTTCCCGAACAAAAACCAGCTTTCCAACTTTTTAGATACAGTACGGGGTCTGGATATCTCCAACTACGACCTTTTTGCCAAAATTGACGACGATGATTTGTACGGAAGGGACTATTTTAAATCCGTCAATGACTTTCATCAGCATCTTCCTCCGGAATTCAGCAGTTATTACTGTGGCTTTGGCCAATATCTGAACAACCGTGGGGGATATCCACTTTGCGGGAATGGCTTTTTCAGCTGTTTCGGTCCCACCATGGTATTCAGCAAAGATGTCCTTGAAAAATTAATCACCTGTGAACAGGAGCCCGGAAGAATCTCCGAGATTTTTCCAAGGCTGGGACATTCCGGATACGGGTTTACGGAAGATAATCTCATGCATAAGCTCATGATTGACACCGGGAGTTGCAACCGTATCCGTTACGTACAGGAAATGTCTCTTCCGATGCATTTGGTTATTCAGACCAACAATGCTTCCGTGATACGTGGGGGCCTGGTGCCGGGAGACTTCCGGGGAAGAAATTGGCACATTTCTACCAGCCGGGCCAATGCCGAATCGCTCATAGAAATCAGTCATCCCCAATGGTACGACATTGTACGTATTTTTGGCGGCAGGGCATGCCGTTTTCAGAGGAATGACTGGGCTGACGTCCTTTCCTTAACCGATGAAGAAGTGACCCTTAAATGGGACCAATGGGGAACGGAGACATTCAGAAGGAAAGAAGACGGTTCGTTTTTCCTTTCAGAAAATGGAAATCAGCAGCATTCTCCTTCCTCACGGAAAAGGAAAGTGGCTGTACTATATATCTCTACAGGGCGCTATATAACCTTTTGGAAAGATTTTTATGCAGCCTCCAAGCAATATTTCCTGCCAGGCCACGATGTCCGCTATTTTCTGTTCACGGATCATGATGAAGTAAAAACTGCTGATGATGTAACGCTTGTCAGCAAGCCGTTCTATCCCTGGCCGATGGAAACCTTAAGGCGGTTTGAGACTTTCTTAAGTATTGAGAAAGAATTGCAGGAATATGACTACATTTATTTTATGAATGGTACGTTATTGCCGGTCTCTCCCATTGGAGAGGAAATCTTTCCGAATGATCGGCAGGGACTTGCCGTGACTCTTCATCCGGGATTTTACGAACTTCCCCTTTCCTGTTATCCCTATGAAAAAAATGGAATGTCCGAAGCGCGAATTTCTCCCGGACAGGGGGAATACTATGTCGCCGGAGGTTTCAATGGAGGAAAGGCCAAGGACTTTCTTTCCATGTGCCAGGAATTGGCCGGGGCCGTCAAACGGGACCTCGACAATGGAATTATAGCTGTCTGGCATGATGAAAGCCACATCAACAAATATGTGATTGGCAGGCATCCCCTTGTTCTGGGACCGGAATATTTGTTCCCTGAGACTCTGGTATTTAACCGCTATCATCTTATGGGGCTCAAGCATAGGGTTAAAATCCTGGTGAAGGATAAATCGCTTTCCAAATATGGGGGGCACGCGTGGTTGAGGAAGCAGTCATGAATGGCAAGAAACCGACGCGTGTGGCCTTTGCCGACTTTTGGCAGGGATTCAATCCGCATGATTCCATTTTATCAGCAGTCTTAAGGGAGAGACTGAATATGGTCATTGTGGATAGGCAGGATGAAGCCGATTTGCTGATTTACTCCGTCTTTGGAAATGCATACCGCCAGTTTAAAGGCGTCCGGGTTTTCTATACGGCTGAATCTGTAAAACCGTTGTGGGATGAATGCGACTATGCTATTTCATTCATGAGGGAGGATGTCCCCTATCCCGAATGCCATTTGCGTCTTCCCAACTGGATGGGAAGGGATTATATAAAAAGGACTGGGGTAGTGGAACAATATCCCAAGGATAAAAGATCTCTTTTGTCCAGGCACACGCGTTTTTGCAACTTTGTATATTCCAATGGGAATTCTCCGGAAAGAATTCACTTTATGCGTCTTCTTTCCCAATACAAGCCCGTAGATTGCGGAGGTACGGTGCTGAACAATATGGGAGAATGTGTGCGGGACAAGATCGCCTTTTGTTCATCCTATAAATTCACGATTGCCTTTGAAAACTATCCGGCTGCCGGTTACACTACTGAAAAACTGATTGACTCTCTGGCCGCCCTTTCCCTCCCCATTTACTGGGGTGCACCCGATGTCGGAAAGGAGGTCAATCCATCACGGTTTGTCAATGCCGGGGATTTTTCATCCCCGGAAGCCCTGGCTGAATACATTATCCGTCTTGACCAGGATGAAGAGCTCTATTTGAGTTACATGAATGGTCCCGTCTTTGCTCCCGGCAGCCCGGACATCAAGGAATACATGCGCCGCCTGGAGAATTTTTTTTCCATGGTTGCTTCCAACGGGAAAATACGCCGTGCCGGCAGGCCGTCCATCAAGGTCAAGTGCCTGCATTATGGTCATCCCATCATGCCCCGGTATGACGACGGCAAGCAATGGTCGGGAAAAATGGAACTCAAGCTGCTCCGGATGCTGAAAAAATCCGTTTCTACTGTCCTTGCGCCAGGTAAAGAAGGCTCAGCCTCGCATTTGATTCCTAAACTGGCCGTTATTCCGGCCAAAAAAGACTCGGAACGTTGTCCCGGCAAAAACTGTCGGTTATTTGCAGGGCGCCCCTTGTTTCTTTATTCCGTTTCGTATGCCATACAGGAAGGATTTACTCCGGTTGTCAGTACGGACAGTGAAGATGTCATGGAACGCTGCCGCCGGGAAGGCATCCGATATTTCCGGGAAACGGTGGATGACCGGAGAATGGAAAATTGCGTTCGCCAAGTTCTGTCCAGATTATCTTGTGAAATATTGGCCGTCCTTCAGCCGACTTCTCCTTTGCGCAGGGCAGGACTCTTGCGTCAGATGGCGGAAGACATGGAAAAAGGGGAAATTCACTCAGCCTATACGGCCCATAGAATTAAAATGATCGGCCATCTGGATGGGCAATTTCACGTGGCTCATCGCGAACAGGATGCCAGGAAATTTTTCTATTTCTTTGATGGCAATATTAATATTATCACACAGAAGCATTTTCAGGAATCCGGCACTCTGTTTGATAACGGTTCCCGCCCGTATTCAAACGATTTTCCCTGTTGTTTGCAAATTGATACGGAAGAGGAATGGAAGCTGTTGTCAAGATTGAGCGGAAATGAAGAATATCAGCGTTTTCTGGCTTCTGAAGGACACAAGAAACGAGTATGCATCATCTCCAATAAACGGAATTTGAAACGCAATTATTCAGCATTTGTTGATTCCTGTGACCAGGTCATGCGGGTTAGTAAAATGGATAACCTGAATTCCGGTTTAGCGGGAACAAGAACGGATATCCTTTTGATTTCATGCTTTCCCGGGTATCTGGCTTTTTCTCCTGCGGAAAGGCATATGGATATGCTTCCTGAAATCCCGGAAATCTATTTCAATAATGAAGAATTGGAGTATTCCAATGAATTTGCCTGCCGGGAAGGCTTGAAAAACTGGAAATTCATGCCGGGAGCAGTTCATCGGAGTACCCCTAACTTCACGACATTGAGCAAAGCTCTTTGCCTGGCGGATTATCTGTTTCCGGATGCCCAACTTTATTATTTGGGAGATACGGATATGAATTTGAGGGCTTGCGGGAGCCCCAAGCACCATGCATCTGTGGAAAATGCCTATATTCAGTCTCTCATCGCCCATGGAAGGGTAATTCCCATTCTGGAGGATGAGGCCGGGGAATTTCATTATTCCTCTCCTCTATTGCCGGGTTCCGCTTCTTTAGAGACTCCCTCAATGCCAGAGGAATCCGTGCAGGACATTGTCATCAGGCATCCCCAATGGACGGATCAATTTCGTATACAGGGGAAACGGGGACGCAGGCTCCACCGCAATGATACCGCAGCCATTCTTCACCATGATGAAGAAAAGCTCGTTCTTCAATGGGACAACTGGGGAAGGGAGGAATTTTATGAAACGGAAAAGGGAAAATACCAATACCTGAATTACCATTGTTCCTCTTCCATTAATGAAGTGAACAAATATGCGGATGAATTGCTCATTAATCTCTATGACGGCAATAATTCCGTATTCCGTAACTTGCGGAATCCCTTCATGGGCATTAAACATCATCAATGGGAAGGGCTTCTCCTGCTGGACCGCATGCAGCTTGATATCGCACATGAAATAAGGAAGATGCCCGGACTCAAATCCATTCTTCTGACAGGCATTTGCAAGGATGCCCTCATGGCCCTGATTTTGGCCTTCCGGTTGAAAAAAGATTTTCCTTATCTTCACCTGGGCGTTTGGGGATGTCCCTGGCCGCTTGATTTTAGCGGCGAATCACCTATGCATCAGGGAAAATACATCTCTCCGGCGCATGAACAGGTAAGGAAGAAAAAAACGTTTTTGTCTCTTTTCCAACGTTATGGAGATCCTCTGGCGATACTGCGGCAGGAAAAATTCTCCGGTCTGCACCTGTTTGGTTTTTACAGTTCAAATCCACATTGGGACTGTGATGCAGAAGCAACAAGAAGATTAGAGCCTTATCTGACAAAAACATATGTTCATCACGCTGAAAATGATGAGGACATTGCCCTCGTTCATGGAAAAATCACACAATTGGTAAAGCAAAAACCGGAATTGATTCATTCATGGATGAACGAAATGTTTCATAAAATAACGCAAAGCGGATGCGGAGAAAATTCAAGTGAATCTGCAACAAGCATGTCCGCCTGAAATTATAATATCATTCATATTTAAACACTGCCAGGATCAACATGAAATCTCTCATACAAACAGCAGGCTCTTCGGAAGAAAGGTTGGAACGGATAGGCTTTCTCCGTATTCTCAATGAAGAAAACACTATTATCCCCTGCCTTTTAAGTGTAGCTCCCGTTCTGGATCATGTCGTTATCCTGTGGTCGGATACGGAAGACCGCAGTATGGAACTCATGGAAAAATGGAAACAGCATATTGAAGATAAATATGAGTGTCGCCTGAGTTTTCTTTATTATCCGCATCATGTGGTTCCCCCTCATTCAGTAGATGATTTAAGGGCTCTTCCCAGGGAAAACAGAATTGACACCTACTTGAATTTCGGAATGGATTTCATTAGTGGTCTTTACGCTGGAAAATCATTCTGTGTCGGCAAAGTGGATGCTGATCAAATTTATTTTACACAGGAATTGGAAGCGGCTTATCAAATGGTAGGCAAACCGGAGGATTGCGTTTCTATCCGGGGGCATAATACTCTGGTTTTCCAGAAAAGATTCATGATTTATGGGCCACGTCCGGGAAACGGAGGAGGTGATTCATTCATTTGCGGCATGAACAATTTACCCCGTTATGGAATTGCGGCGCCTTACGAAGTGGATATTACCTGCCATCCCTGCATAAAATCCTATCCCAATACCTGCTGGATGCACTTTATGAAAAAAGCCAGATACGGAAACGTAATTCGGGACTTTCAGGAAAATGAAGTCATTCCTCTTTCTCAAAATCCTGGTTTGGTGAATCGTTTCCGGACTCATATTCTTCCGTTGCTGGAGGAAGCGGAAAGTCCGTACGTGGATCTATCCCTGGATTAAGTCCATAACGCAACATTTGGTGTCGGAATGTATCTCCCCGGAACAAGCTTCAGAGGGGAGACGTTGCCTCATACCGGGGGGACAACCTATTCTGCACATGGGAAAAACTGGCGGAGAGAGTGGGATTCGAACCCACGGTGGGTTTCCCCACGGCGGTTTTCAAGACCGCTGCATTAAACCGCTCTGCCATCTCTCCATGCAAAAAGCGTGGGCGTAAAGTATCTTGAAAATTTTTTGCTGTAAAGCCTGTTTTATGTTCCGCATGAGTTCAAAGCGGCAGGAGAAGAAGTGCCCCACTACTGTGAACGGGATGAGGACGGATTTGTGGTGGTTTCAGGGACAGGCGGCAGGTGCGGTTTTTCCGTGAAAGGTTCCAGAATCGCCGCAGGATTGAAAACGGATGATGGAAGAACGGATTCCATAAAAACGCATCATGGAGGCAAAAGGCGTCCGTTTACAGCTTGCAGGGCAGGCCGTGAATATGGGAGTATGGGACATGGCTTCGTCTCCGGATTTTGTAGAATATGTTTGTTTCCAGCTCCGGCATGCCGGGGAAATTTCCTTCAAGAAAATGTTCGGGGAGTACGGTTTGTACTGTGACCGGAAATATTTCGGGTTGATATGCGGCAACCAATTGTTTGTGAAGGTGACGGATCCCGGGCTGGAAATGCTTCCGGAACAGGAGCAGGGCAGTCCCTATCCCGGCGCCAAACCGCATTTCCTGATGACGGAACTGGACGATGACCGGGCTCTTTCCTCTTTTGTCCGGAAAACATGCTCCGTTCTTTCGGCTCCCGACGTTTTATCCGGCGGGAAAAAGAATAAAACTTCCGGAGCAAAAAGAAACAGGCGTCTGTGACGCCTGTTTGTGTCGGAAATGGGACTGTCCGGCGGAAAAGGTTATTTTTCGTCGGAGGAGGGAGCGGCCAGGGCTGAAAGGGATTTTTTCAGGTTGGCCGCCACGGTCTGTGTGGCTTCGTTGTCGGACTCCGCGAATTTGTCCACGGCCTGTGTCAGGGATTTGAGGTCCGCTTCCGTCACCTTGCGTCCTTTGGCCTTGCGTTGTTCCAGCGCGGATATCTTTTTATTGATGTCCGCCAGCCTGGGCAGGTCCTTGTTGGCTTTCAGGGTTGCCAGGGCTTCATCGAACTCCTTGACGGACGGCACGGCGGTTTTCAGGCGCGTGATGGCGGTGACCGCTTCCAGAGGGTTGGAATTGATCTGGCCCTGCACCATGTCTTTGGCGTCCCCCAGCCAGTCGTCAAAGGCGGCGCACACGGCCTGTGCTTCCTCGTCGTCCGTCTTTTTTCGCAGGGGTGTGATTTTGGACTCGATGTTGCTGCCGTTGGAGACGACCGTTTTTGCCAGTGATTTGTACTTGTTCAGCTCCACGTCTTCCAGAATGGGAAGGCCGCGTTCCGCCTTGAGCACTTCCTTTTTCACCAAGTTGTAAAGTTCGGGCGGGTAGCCCTTGGCAACGACTTTTCCATTGGCCCCGATCAGGACGGCATGGGGCAGGCCGCCCGGGCAGGAGGCCGCCGGAATATCCAGCCCCTGGTAAACGGGGAAGGAGATGTTCTTTTCTTCCAGGAACTGCTTCACCCTGGGGGAAAGCCCCTGCCTGTGGCTGCCCACGACGGTGAAGCCCTTGGACTGGTATTTATCCTGGAGTTCCTGAAGATGCGGCATGCTGGCGATGCACGGCGGGCAGTTGATGCCCCAGTATTCAAAAAAGACGACTTTCCCTTTCAGGCTGGAAGCCGTGATTTTCGGGCCGTGGATGTACTTGCTGTCGTCAAAGGCGGGGTAGGTGACCTTGGCTCCCTTGCCGGTTTCCGCCGCATGAATGCATGCCGGCGCCGTAACGGCGGCCAGGGTTCCGGCAAGAAAAAGAGTAGTCAGGGTTCTCATATGGAGGAATGATGGAACACTTTCCGTTGAGAGTCAAGCAGGGAACATGCGTCTCGCCGGAAGTGCGGGTTTCCTGGGCCGGAGCTCTCAGGCAATGTCCAGACCCATGATATAGTCCGTCATGTAGTAGCCGTGGCCGATGTGGAAGTCTCCGCGTTCCACTTCCTTCATTCCCATGCGGTTGTAAAATTCGACGGCCCTGGTGTTGTACCTGTTGACGTTCAGGCGCATCTGGCAGGGGGCTGGATGGATGCCCTTAATGTAGCTGACTGCCTGGCGGAACAGATAGCTGCCGATGTGCTTTCCCTGGAAGCCGGGCAGCACGTAAATCTTCTGCAGGTGGAAGACGCCCGGTCCCTCCAGCTGCACGGAAAGGTAGCCGCAGTATTCCCCTTCGTGGGTGGCGATGAAGTACACGTGTCCTTCCTCCATCTGCTTGAGCAGGTTGGCGGGGGAATACATCCAGTCCATCATGAATTCCATCTGGTCCCGGGAAAGGAGGTCCCGGTAGGTGGCGGGAAAAGCCTGCTGTGCCAGTTCGTGGATGAGCATGATGTCGTCTTTGGTGGCTTGGCGGAGTGTCGGCATGGCTACGGATGTTACATGGAAAGGCTTTTCATGAAAAGTGCGGCTTCCGTCCGCCGCCGGAATTTTCCGGCAATGGCTGACTTTTTTCTCCATGTTTCCGGACCGTGGCCTTACCATGAATGACACAGGCTTTTTTGACGGAAACCGTGGGGGAATCCTGTCTGTAATGTGAGCACCGTATGCACATCCGATCATGAGAGAACCCTATCCCATACAACAATGGCTCCCCGCGGGGCCGCTGAGGGACATGGGGGAAAAATATGTGAGCGGCCTTCCGGACGTGGCGCAGAACCCCATCGGGCCGGAATCCCTCATGCACCAGTCCGACCACTCCTGGACGGAATACCTGGTGGCCTACTCCCTGCTGTATCCGTGGGTGGTGATCGCGCTGGGCCTGCTGGGCGGCCTGGCCCTGGGGGCCTACTACCTCTTTTGCCGCCGCCGGGAATACGACCACCGCATTTTTTGCTCCAAATGCGGCACCATGATGTACCCGTGCGGCCTGCACTGCCCGAAATGCGGCACGCCCAACCCTTCTCCCCGCGCCCTGAACTGGATCGGTTATTCCAGGCTGCGCACCGTGATTCCGTCCACCGGATGGAAAAGGCATGAGGAAGTCCTCCGCAGCTACCGGCGGTGCTTCTACTGCGGCCAGCCGCTCCATGAGCCTACGCTGAACCAGTGCTGCCCCGCCTGCGGAAAGGCGGTGCTCCAGGGTGAACAATCCGTGGACCGGTATGATGCGTATGTGGGCCGCCGCAGGGGCTGGACCTTCGCGGCCGTGGTCGTGCTGGGGGTCATTCCCATCCTGGGGCCGCTGCTGGCCTCCTCCCTGTACAAGAGGACGCTCATCAACCCGTATTCCCTGTACATGACCGTATTCAGGGAAAGCTTCCTGATGGTGGTGCTCTTCCTGTGCCGCCACCTGTTCCGGCTCCTTCCCTTCATCGGAATTATCGGCATGCCCGTCCTCTGCGTGACGGAATACCACCTGTACCGGCGCATGTTCCTGTGGAAGACGGAGAAATATGACTTCGGGGAGAAATGAGGAAATCCTGTAAAGGCATTTTTTCCCGGTGCGGTATTTCCGGTGCATGCAGGGGGGATGATGGGCTGCGGGATTGACTTGGAATCCGGGCAACGTACCTTTCCTTCATGCAGATGCGTTACGTCCTGTTGCCCTTCCTGGGCATTTTTTGTTTGGCTCTGGCCTCCTGTTCCGTTACGTACGGCAACAAATCCGTGGCGTCTCCTGCGGTATACGGTACCCTGGTTCCGGGAAAATCCTCCAAGGCGGACGTTTACGACGCGCTGGGGCAGCCCTCCGACGTGGTAACCATGAGAAACGGCGTATTGTGGACCTTCCGCTACAGGAAGGCCAAGAATGATGTTCTGGGCAATATTCCCCTCTTTGGCGTCAACCTGATCGCCGGCGGTAAAAACGGAGACGTTTATACGGTGCTGGCCCTGTTTGACCGGCAGGGCATCCTGGCCTCCCGCTCGGAGGGGCGGCAGAAGCTGTACACCTCCAACCTGGCTTCCCTGAAACGCACTCTGGACGGCATGATTGAGGACGATTCGTCACACCGGCGCGTGGAAGCGGAGATGAAAAAAATAGGCCTCCCCTTTGATCCGGACGCCGCCAAGGAGGCAATGCTTCTGGAAAAGTCTCTTGATTAAAGCATTGCGTTCTTTTCATATCTTATTGTATTAGGTATGACAAGGAATTGTTTTTTTCTATTGGACTAAACTTACTGCTTACAGTAAGCAGGCGGCGTTCCCCACGGGGACGGAAGGGGTTCTTCCTGAACGCCCCCCGCTGCCGGAGGGAACAAACCCTAAACAAGATAGAATGAAAATGAAAAGAAAACTGGCATTGGTTCTGGCGAAGGCTTTCTCCGGAAAGTCCGTGCCGGGAAAGAAACGGGAAAAAGAGGCGAAGGCCTCCAAGAAACTGGAAGCATGGCTGAAGTCTTCCAGAATGCGGTCCTTCTAGGGAAGGCCTGCTGACGGAAATGGCGGATTCGGGCGCTGGACGCCCGGTTCGCCAAGAGGGACGGGGAGAAAAATATTAAGTCTCCCCTTTTTTCATCGTACGATGGAACGATGACGCGCTTGAATGGGACGATGGGGACGGCCGGGACATTTGGGGCGGATTGGGAAGGAAGGACGGATGGATGAAGGGCGTTTACTGCCGAAAGGAGGCGGATACAGGCGGCTTCTTTCATTCCGCAAGGCCTAAATCATTGACGATTCAACGGTAGCTTTTTGCAGGCTCTACCTGAACTGTGATGCACGTACCATTGACCAGATGGTGCAGGCGGCGCGTTCCGGCAAGCAGAATATGGCGGAGAGGAAGATGCCGTGTTTCCGGAAGTAGAAAGATTACTCCAATCTCGACGTTTTACGCAGGATGCTATTTCTGCCAAGTAGGCGGAAACTTTTAAGAAAGTGGCATTGCTCTTTGCCGTTTTGACCGACAAATGGAAATCGCTCCAAGTCCGGACAAGCCTATCATCTCACCATCAGAGAAAACGGAATATCTCCAGAATCAAGGATGAATTGATTTAAATGTGAAAGCAGTCAACGCCCGGGCTGGACGCAAGCTTTTGAGGACGAGACAGCGATGGAATTATTCAGCCACTTTACCACAAACAAAAAGCATAACCATGAATAAAATTAATACAATAAATGGAATCCTCATGACATCTCGGGATGAATTGAATGAGCACGTGGAGGACGGAATTGCGCATGTCACAACGGAAGAACGAGCGACGTGGGATGCAAAGATGAACAGCTATCACCGGGGACCGCTGACATTGTATTGGCAGGGCCAATTTGCCGATGAGCGAGCTAGTTTGACCATGTCTCCTGATAATGGCACTATTTCATGGGAAGACCCCACTACTCCGTACAAGAGCATCTATTTGCCGATGCTTATCGAACATCCCACCGATGCTTCGGCGCACGTGACTGCAGCTGAGAGAGTAACATGGAATTCAAAGGCGGACGCCTCCGCCATTTCTGACAAGGTCGATACGGTGACTTTCAATTCCCATACCGGAAATGGCATTGTGCATGTCACGGCGGAAGAACGTGCCGCCTGGAATGCAAAACAAGATGCAATCGTAGACAGTGCCGGAAACATGACGCTGTCCGGAGGCTTGACAACGGGAGCCGTTATCAACGCCAATGGCGGTGTTCGCATGCAAAACGCAACCGCATTCACATCCAATCAATCCGGCGTTAACAAATATGCCGCTATGGGGTTCGGAGCATTGCAGCAGTATGGCATGCAGACCCTCTATATTGATCCGGCACAGTCCAGGCTGGGCAATGGGTCTACTCTATTGCCGGTAGTTGTCCCTGGACAACTATACAAATTACAAACAAGTCTTAATAACCGGCAGTCAAGTCGTGCCCTTGTCAAGACTTGTGGCGGATGCATGCCCTTAGATAGTCGTCCCGGTTATAATCAAGACCGGGGAATATACCTCCCGTTCAATTGTGATAGAATTTACACCGAGAACACTGATAATCCCTACTGGATCAAGTATACTTTTGCAACCACCCGCTACGAAAGTGTTTTATCGTCAGGGTTTAGAGACGCCCTGGATGATTGGGATTGCTACATATCAGATTCTCTCCAGCCTAATTTAAACATGGCTGTTATTGAAATTGCTATGTTGGGAGGAGACAATCCTACCCAACAAAGTACTTTCCGCGTGCGGATACAATATTCAGATGGAACTAATTTTAAAGTAAAAACAACTATTTCCATATTGAATAATTTCCACATGAATGAAAAGGGCATTGCCGGATTTCTCATACAGGGTTCAAAAAATGGCAAATGGTTCGGAGAGACAGAAGAAAGCGGGAAGGTATATATGATCCGTAATGGTATCACTAGGACTGGAGCCGTGTCCTGTCTTGCAACATTCCCAATGCCGGAAGCGTTTGCAGCATATCATAATATATACGTCAACAGTTATTGCAATAATGTCATCTTCTTCCGTAACCCAATAATGAATTTCAAGATTGGGAAAGAAGAAATTTCTAATCCGTTATTTGACGCTCTGGAAAGTGAGGTAAGCATGAATTACGGAGACGGAATCATATCGGAAACAATAGAGGATTACGTAATGCCGGATTACAGCAATTAACCTGTAACCATGATAAACGATGTTAAAATATAGATACAGTTCCCCGTTCCCGGAATCTTGACGGGATCAACCTGGCCGCAGTGATGAGGTGTTCTTGATATTTCTAGAAATTTCCAGGCAGATGATGCAACTGCTATCGTCAACAAGACTGAAGTCCATGGAATGATGGTCGTTATCCGGCCCAACAGAAATCGAAAAAAACAGAAGGATTGCGAGCGCCATCTCAGCAAAGGCAGGCATTTGGCAAAGAATGCTTTCCTTAAACTTAAACGATGGAGGGCCGTGGCTAGGAGCTTTGCTGAGAACACTTCGTCCTGTTTGGTTATCGTGCAGATCAGATGTCTGATGCGGTAGCTTAATAACCCTTAACTACGCTAATAGAGGAAAAGGATGATCCGGCTGCGGAAACAAAGGAGGAAATCGGGAAGTTTGTAAAATCAATTATCTCGCCGGTCTCATTCTTCCCAGTGGGGCGCTCCGGCAATTTCCGGGCTGAATTGCGGGTCAAAAGGTATGTCTTCATGACAGTTGCGCCTTGACTACGGCGGTGGAATGTCCGTTCATCTGGGCAGACATGACCATACCCGGAATACTTGAAGAAAAGTTATCGGCCGCATTGAAGGCGGTATTGGGGGCGGACCTTCCCGCCGATTTTCGCGCCACCGTGGCTCCGTCCGCGGACTTGCGCTTCGGGGACTACCAGAGCAACGCCGCCATGGTTCTGGCCAAGCGGTGCCGAGCGAATCCCCGCGCGCTCGCCCAGCAGGTGGTCGACCAGGCGGGGGAGGACGATGTCTGCTCCCTGGAAATCGCCGGACCGGGCTTCATCAATTTCCGCATCAAGCCGGAATTTTACGCCTCGCGGCTGCTTGCCATGCTGGCGGACGAACGGCTGGGCGTGGAGCAGGTGCGGGACCCCAAAACGATCGTGATCGACTTTTCCGCGCCCAACGTCGCCAAGCCGATGCACGTGGGCCACATCCGTTCCACCATCATCGGCGACGCCCTTTCCCGCGTAGCCCGCTTTGTAGGCCACAAAGTCATTACGGACAACCACATCGGCGACTGGGGCACCCAGTTCGGCATGATCCTGTGGGGCTGGAAAAACATTCTGGATGAACAGGCCCTGGCCGCCAATCCTATTGACGAACTGCTGCGCGTGTACAAGGACGTGAACCTGATGTGCAAAGAAAAGCCGGAACTGCTGGAAACCTGCAAGGCGGAACTAGTAAAGCTCCAGGCCGGGGACGAAGAAAACCTCGCCATCTGGAAACGCTGCGTGGAAGTATCCAAATCCGGCCTTTCCAGGATTTACGACCAGCTTGACATCCACTTTGACTACTGGCTGGGGGAAAGCTTTTACAACGACGCACTGGCCCCTCTGGTGGACGGTATGATCGCCGCCGGGCTCGCCCGCGAAAGCGACGGAGCCATCTGCGTATTTTCCGACGGCTCCGTTCCGCCGAATGAAGACCCTTTCCTGGTTCAGGAAAAGGGCGAGTGGCGCGCCAATCCCTGCATTATCCGGAAGGCGGACGGCGGTTTCCTTTACGCCACGACGGACCTGGCCACGCTGGACCACCGGATCAGGACTTGGGGCGCGGACTCCATCTGGTACGTGGTAGGCGCTCCGCAGGCGCTTCATTTCCGCCAGATCTTCTCCGCCCAGCGCCGCCGCGGCATGGACGGGGATTACCGCCACATAGCGTTCGGCTCCATTCTCGGCGACGACCGCAAGCCCTTCAAGACGCGGTCCGGGGATACCGTTTCCCTTCAGGACGTGCTGGATGAAGCCATGGAACGGGCCGCCCGCGTGGTGGAGGAAAAAAGCCCGGACATGCCGGAAGAGGAAAAGAAGCGCGTTTCGGAAATCGTCGGCATCGGCGCCGTGAAATTTGCGGAACTCTCCCAGAACCGGATGACGGACTACGTATTCAACTGGGACAAAATGCTGGCCCTCCAGGGGGACACGGCCCCCTACCTTCAGAACTCCTACGTGCGCGTCCGCTCTATTTTCAGGAAGCTGGACGGCGCTCCGCTGGACTGGACCGCTCCCGTGGAGCTCTCCCGGGACGCGGAAATCCACCTGGCAAGACTTCTCGCCCGTTATGGGGAAGTCGTTCCGCAGGTGCTGGACGACTGCCGTCCGAACATCCTGGCCGCCTACCTGTTTGATCTGGCCCGCGCCTTCCATTCCTTCTATGAAGCCTGCCCGGTCCTGAAATCGGAAGGCGCCGTTCGCCATTCCCGGCTGGCTCTGTGCGAGCTGACCGCCAGAACGCTGGAACACGGGCTGGGGCTGCTTGGCATCCGCGTGCCGGACAGAATGTAACCAACACCGCCTTATCCCATGCAGTTCCCCTTCAACCGTGTTTTTCTGGCTGCCGCGTGCGGCTTGTGTGCGGCTCTTTCCGCAAATGCCGCTCCCTGGCTGGACCGTCCCGTCCTGAATACATGGAAGAAAGATGCTGCTGCCGTTCGTCCGGCTCAGGCCCCGCCGCTGCCTCCCGGCGTGGAAATGATGGCCGTCTGCACCTCTTCCCCCGCGGCCCAGCCGCTGGTGTTGGAAGGGATGACGCACCTGCTCACCTTCGGCGACATGAAGGCGTACCGGAAATTTTCCGCCGCCCTGAAGCTGGACCCCGACTGCCTGATGGCCCATTGGGGTGTATGCATGAGCCTCATGGCGGCAGGGCCGGAATTCCAGAAGGAGCGCGTGGAATCCATGAAAAGCATGAAGGAACTGGCGCTTCATCCCGCCTTCCCGGAACATGAACGGGCTTATGCGGACGCCCTGGCCGTGCTTCTCATGGATGGCCCGGAAGAAGCCCGCAAGGCGTGGAAAACTCTGTACGAAACATGGCCGCGTGACCCTTACGCCCCCCTGTTTTACGCCATGCTCCTGCGGGACGGCTTTGACGACCGGGGCAAACCCGGAGAGGGGCAGGAGGAAGCCGTCCGTATCGTGGACGAAGTGCTGAAAAAGCGTCCCGGCTCCCAGGCGGCCCTGTTCATGCGCGCTCTGCTGGATGAAGTGGCTTCCGTCATCCCTCCGGAAACGGTGGAAACCGCCCGCAGGGCCGTGGCCTCCAACCCGCAGTCTTCCTCCGCCCATCACCTGCTGGGCCATTTCCTGTTCCGCACGGGAGATTACCGGGGCGCCTGCGCCGCCTTTAAAAAATCGGAGGACCTGTGCATAGACTGGGAGAAATCGGAAAAAGCACCCCGCGCCCTCAACGATGCCTACTTTCGTTCCGCCATTTACCGCGCGGTTTCCGAATTCTGCGCGGCCGTTACAAGGAGGCGGACAGGATAGCCTCCGCCGTCGCCTCCGTTCCTCTGGACACGAAATATCCCCTCGCCCCCGGAACGCTCCTGCAAATATGGGAGGCCAGGAACCTTCCCGTCCGCCTCATGCTGGCCAATCCGGACCTTCCCCGGCAGGAATACGTCCTCAAGGCCTCGCCGGCTCCCCTTCCCAAGGGCTTCCCGGACTTGAGCAACGGCATGATGGCCATGCTCACCCAGTACATGGGGGCCAAATACTCCTCGCAGCAGGGTGGGGCGGCCGCCGTATCCGCCCGCTTTGACAAGCTCTCCGGCATCATCCGCCTTCTGATGGACGGCGCGGCGACGGCCAGGCAGCAAATGAGCCTTTCCTACTGGGTCCGCAGCCTGCAGCTCGGCAACGCGTACGCCATGGAAATCCGCGCCATGATGTTCCCGGAATCCGCCAATATCTGGCTTTCCAACGCCATCCGGGACCAGCGCTTCGCTTCCCTTCTGCTGCCCCCCGTGCTGCCGTATCCGGAAGAATGGATTCTGGCCCGCGCCTGTCTGAAAGCCGGCAAACACAAGGAAAGCCTGGAAATGTGCGAGCAGGGGCTGAAACGCTTCCCCAACCACGCCGGAGTGCTGGAAACCATGAAAAAGGTCCGCGCCGCAGCCAAATAATCCTTTTCAATAAAACCCATTAATCGACATGAACCATCCTTATCTGGACCCCTCCTTCCTGGTCTCCTGGTCCCGGCTGACGCCGGAAGCCATCAAGCCGGACATTACGGAAGCCATCTCCCGCGCCAAGACGAACATCCAGGCCATTTGCGCCCTGCCTCTGGACTCCCTGACTTATGAAAACACATTCGGCGCCCTGGAAAAAGCCTCCGAGGACCTGAACCGCGGCTGGGGCCGCATCATGCATCTGGACTCCGTAAACGACGAACCCTCCCAGCGCGAAGCCATCGGGGAAATGCTGCCGGAGGTGGTGGCCTTCTCCTCCTCCGTTTCCCTCAACCCCATGCTGTGGAAGGTGCTCAAGGCCGCCGCGGCCTGCGACTGGGTGAAAGACCTCTCCCCCGTGAAGCAGCGCTTCATCCAGGAAACCCTGGCGGACTTCCGCGAAAGCGGAGCGGACCTGCCGGATGAAGTGAAACCGGAATATGCGGAAATAGAAGCGCAGCTCTCCCTGAAGACCAAGAAATTTGCGGAAAACGTCCTGGACTCCACCAATGCGTGGGAACTGGTGGTGACGGATGAGGCGGAGCTTTCCGGCCTGCCGGAATCCGCACGGGAAGCCGCCCGCCTGGACGCCCTGGCCAACGGCCACGGTACGGAAGAAAAACCCGAATGGCGCTTCACGCAAAAATTCACCTCCCTTCAGCCGGTTCTGCAATTTGCGGATTCCGACGACTTGCGCCGCAAGGTATGGGAAGGCTCCTGCACCATCGGCAGGGACGGGGAATACGACAACGAAACCCTCATCGCGGAAATCCTGGACCTTCGCGACCGGAAGGCCCGCCTGCTCGGCTTCGGTACCTTTGCGGACTACACCACCTCCCGCCGGATGGCGGCCAGCGGCGCGAACGCCCTGGACTTCGTCAATGACCTGCACGACAAAGTGAAGCCCTCCTTCCTGGCGGATATGGAAGCCGTGCGCCAATACAAGGAGGAAAAAACCGGAAAACCCGTGGAAAAACTCTCCCCCTGGGAAACCTCCTACTGGGCGGAAAAGCGCCGCCGGGAGCTGTACGCCTTTGATGAGGAAGACCTGCGGCCCTACTACTCCGTGGAGAAGGTCATGGACGGCCTGTTCTCCATTTACTCCGGACTGTACGGAATCACGGTAACGCCCAGAAAAACGGCGGTCGTCAAACCCGGGGAAGAAATGCCGGAAGGCGCGGTGGAAGTCTGGCATCCGGATGTGCTGTTCTATGACCTGCACGACTCGGAAACCGGGGAACACATGGGTTCCTTCTATGCAGACTGGCATCCCCGCGACTCCAAGCGCGGAGGAGCCTGGATGAACTGCCTGAGCGTCGGGGAGCCGCCATGCGGCGGCAATCCGCGGGTGCCCCACCTGGGCCTGATGGTCGGAAACATGACCAAGCCCGTAGGGAACAGGCCGGCCCTGCTGTCCCACATGGAAGTGGAAACCGTCTTCCACGAATTCGGCCACCTGCTGCACCAGCTCCTTTCCGATGTGGAAGTGAAATCCCTGGCGGGAACGAGCGTGGCCTGGGACTTCGTGGAACTGCCCTCCCAGATCAATGAAAACTGGTGCTGGGAACGGGAATCCGTGGACCTCTTTGCCGCCCATTATGAAACCGGTGAAAAAATCCCGGAAGAACTCTTCGCCAAAATGCGCGCCGCGCGCAACTACATGAGCGGCACGGCATTCATGCGCCAGCTCTGCTTCGGCAAGCTGGACTTGGAGCTGCATGCCCGCTGGCCCGAATACAAGGGGGGCGCCCTGGAGGAAACGGATGAACGCATTCTGGCGGACTACCGGGTTCCGATGACGCACCGCGGCCCGTCCGTTGCACGCCGCCTCACCCATATCTTTGCGGACCCCACGGGCTATGCCGCGGGCTACTATTCCTACAAATGGGCGGAAGTGCTGGAAGCGGACGCCTTCAGCCGCTTCCTGAAGGAAGGGGTGCTGAACCCGCGGACCGGCCGCGACTTCCGCCGCTGCATCCTGAGCAAGGGCAACAGCAAGCCCGCTGCGGAACTCTACCGGGACTTCATGGGGCGTGATCCCGATGCGGAGGCCCTCCTTGTCAAATCCGGCATTCTTTAAACCGTCCGCCCGTCTGTCACACTCATGCCTGAACAAAAAAGACTCTCCCTCGCCGGCATCGGCTGCGGTTCCCGCACCCGGACCTACATGGAGCTGGCCATGGAACGGAAGGACCGTTACCGCATTGCCGCGGCGGCGGACCCCGTGAAGGAACGCGCGGAAGCCGTGCGGGACTTTGCCCCGGAGGAGGAACGCGCCTCCGTCCGCCTGTTTCCGGATGCGGAATCCCTGCTGGCGCAACCGCGCCTGGCGGACGTCGCCATCATCGGCACGCAGGACGACTACCATTACGTCCCCTGTAAAAAGGCCCTGGAACTGGGTTACAACGTCCTGCTGGAAAAACCCATCGCCAAAACGCTGAAAGAAGCCCTGGAACTGCGCGACCTGGCGAAACGCCTGGACCGCCGCGTGGCCGTGTGCCACGTCCTGCGCTACACCCAGTTCTACCGCACGCTGAAAAAAATCATCGACAGCGGGGAAATCGGAGACATCGTCACCTTCAACGCCAATGAAGGCGTGGGGGCGTGGCACTTCGCCCACTCCTTCGTTCGCGGCCACTGGGGAAACAGCAAAACCTCCACGCCCATGATCGTAGCCAAATGCTGCCATGACATGGACATCCTCTACTGGCTCATGGGGCGGCGCAAATGCCTGTCCGTCGCCAGCTTCGGGGAACTCTCCTTCTTCACGAGGAAGACGCTCACATCCCCGCGCCCGGAGCGCTGCCCGGACTGGACCGCTCCGGTGGGGGAAGACCCCTGGGACGCTGGGAAATACCCCACGGACGACGAATGCAAACGCTGGCTGGGCATGGTGTACGACCGTGCCCGGGAAGCCACGGCTGAGGAAATCTATGAATGGCTCAAGACCTCTCCGTGGGGCAGGGACTACCTTCAGTGCGACAACGACCAGCCGGACCACCAGGTCTCCATCATGCGCTTTGAAGGCGGCCTGACCGGCACCTTCACCATGACGGCCTTTGAACAGGGGCGCCACATTGAAGTGTACGGCACCAAAGGCAGGATCCGCTCCGGAGCCTTCTACAAGGAAAACGGCCCGGGCGAAATCACCGTGACGCCCCACTTCGGAGGCCGCCCCCGCATCGTGGAATTGGAAGAACTGGAAGGCGGCTACCAGGGGCACGGCGGAGGCGACTGGGGACTGGTGCAGGCGCTGTACGACGACATGTTCACGGTACCCTCCCCGGCAGACATGACTACTTCCATTGAGGAATCCGCCCATTCCCACGTGATGGCCTTTGCCACGGAACACGCCCGCCTGAGCGGGAAGGTGGTGGACGTGGCCGAGTTTGAACGCCGCGTCATGAACGGTGAATTGACGTATTAAACCGTTAACCCGCCATTGTTTTCAAGGGAGCAGGATAGGAAATCCTGCTCCTTTTTTCTATTCTGAGTTGAAGTAAATATTTAATAAGCAAGAGGCAGGAATATGAAAAACATCTGCTGCGGATTTCTAATCCGGAAGTCAACGAAAAAATCTGGAGAAAAGTTGATTAGGGATAATAAATATATAAGGATAATAGGAATAACAGGGAGCAGCAAAATCCCCTATCATTCCTATGATCCTTATGTTCCCTGTCATAAGCATTCTTGCGTTGCGGCGTTGATTTATCACGGATTAGAAATCCGTTATCTATAACCAATAAAATATTAACAGCCTCATATGAAGAAAACTCTATATCTCATAGGTTGCCTCGCATTGCTTCCCGCAGCGGAGGCTTCCACCGTGCTGATGGACCTGTCTCCGGTGGATTCCGGAACTACAGGTTTGAACGCCAACGGGATTACTCCCTCGGATGTATGGGGGTATGATCTCATGTCCTGGCATGGCGTTTGGGAGAAGTCGGCTTTGGCGAACCAGGTTGCGTTCAGCGCCGGAGCTGTCAGTTTGCAGGTTGGGGGCGCGGCCTCCCAGAACACTGGCGGCAACTTTGCCGGGCTCAAATTTTCTTTGGCCCCTGCCGCCGCTCCTTCTGCCTTGTCCTTTGATATTGCCAAAAGCAGTACGTGGGGTTCCGCTCAGTTTGAATGCACCTACACGTGTGACATTTACGGGTTTGCCGCCGACGGCTCTTCCACGGTTATCGGCACCTGGTCCCTGGCGGATGCGGTTGACAACCTGTCTTCCGATGGCATGCACGTTTCCATCGACCTGAATATGGGTGATGCCTCCTATGATTCCTACGGGCTTATTTTTAACGCCTATAAATCAGGGAGCCAGTCAGGGGGCATGGCCGCGTCGATCACCAATCTTCAGATTTCCGGAGAAATGGTTCCTGAACCGGCTACGGCGTCTCTGGGATTGATAGGCCTGGCCGCCATACTGATGCGCCGCCGCAGAGGTTGAGTAGAGCTTGAATGGCTTCTGTTTCCTGGGCTGCATGGAATGCCGGAACAAGGGGAGAAAAAATCTTTCCTGTCCGGTGTCCCGGCAGCTCTTTTTGCTTGTGAAGCGATCCATATGTTGGATGATCAATGATCATGATGAAGAACAACGTCTTGCTCAGTCTGATTGTGGCGTTTGCATGCGGGCTGGGTGCTCTGGTGCATGGGGAATCCGCCAGGGAATCCTTTGGTGTTGATTTCGGAAATGCCTCCTCCACCACTCAGGAGGGATGGACCAATGCGTCCTTTACGGCAACCAGGGCCGGAGCGGCCAATACCTTCGTGAATGTTCCGCTGAGCAGAAACGGAGCGGCTTCCTCCTCCTCCATCATGGCGGGCAGCTTGTTCGGTAACGCCGTATATCTGTCCGTTTCCGCCAAGGCCAGTGTTAGAAATTTTAATAATCTTCTTTCTTCCAACACACTGTGGACATGGCAGGAAAACTCGGCCAGCCGTGGAACTCACGCGGCGGCCACTCCGGATTCCCCTTCGGCATTTGATTTTCCCAATCATTGCGAGGCATTCAACGCCAGCGGACGGCTGAGTGCCAATGGTACGCCCGAAGCCACGGCCACGGCGCGCGTATCCCTGTCCGGACTGCTTCCGGGGAAGGAATATACGGTTTCTTTCTTCATGGGGTCCAATAAACCCCAGTACCAGTCCGTTTCCCTGGTTTCCGGGGAATTGAAGGAGGTGAATGCCCTCCAGACTTCTTCGGGAACCTTGAATGGCGCAACTTGGACAGGCGCGGCGAACACGGCGGAAGGAGACATTTACATGGCCGTGGAGTGGAAGGCCTGTGCGGACGCTTCCGGCGTTCTGGAATTTGACGTAACCAAGAAGGCGAATGCCTCCGCTTCCGGGAGAATGGAACTGAACGCCCTTACCGTCATGACGGATGACTCTCCGGCTCCTCCCGCACCGGAACCGAGGCCCGTCAGCGTGCTGCATAACAGGGCCCTGACTTCCCTTCCTGCCGCGGTCGCGCTGCCTGTTCCGGCGGACACATGGTCCTCTTCCCGTGCAATGACGTGCGAACTCTGGATCAAGCCGGAAGGAGACTCTTCTTCCGGCAGGATTCTGTCTCTGGGAAACATTAACCTTTCCCTGAACCGGGGAAAACTTCAATTATCCTTCCCGGGACAGGAAGGGGAAACGGTTCTGGAAGCTTCCGGAGACGCGTTTGCCGCCGGGTCCTGGCATCATGTGGCCGTTTCCCTGGATGCTGAAAACGCCCGCCTGTATGTGGACGGCGCTGCGGCGGGTTCTCTTCCCGGCGCTCCTTTCCTCGCCGCCGCGGAAAAAGCCTGGAACGGCGTGGTGCTGGAAGCGGAATTCAGGGGTGCCAGGGATGAAGTGCGGTTCTGGAATGCCGCACTGGGTAATGACAGTGATGATTTCTTTCTGACGGGGCCTCTGCCCATGGCGCATCCCAGGTATGACCGGCTGGTTGGACTCTGGAGGCTGGACGGTGATTTCCGGGATGCCAAATGGACGGAATTTGCGGAAAAAACAGGGAGTGTCCTGACCCGTTCCTACCAGGCGGTGACGCCTGCCGGAGCGGAATTCTCCATCGTGACGGACAATGCCGTATTCCGCTACATGCTGGTGACAGGATATGTTCGTGAAGGCCATATCATGCGGAACTGGCCAAACAGGTCCCACATGATCAATAATTCGGACCTGATTTATATCGGTGCCGCTTCCCCCGCCGCCAATGGAGAGATCAATTTTTCTTATCCGAACAACGATGTGACGGAAAGCACGGGCGTGCGGCTGCTTCCTTCCGACGGCACGCAGACGAACGTTCTGGAATTCTCCGGGGACGGGGCCTGCATGTACGTAGGCAACGGCCTGGTAACGGGAAACAATGCGAATGCGTTCACGATTGAAATCAACATGGCCCTTTCCGTGGGGGAACAGAACGTCACCCTGTTTGAGAACGACAGCGTGTCCATGACGCTGTCATGGGCGGACGACCATTACAAGGCCCGTTTGCAAGTGGGTTCCACCGCCGCCTGGGAGGCTGATTTGCCTGCCGTGGCCCTCCATGAATACTTCTGGCTGTCCTTCATACGGAATTTCGCGGAGGGAACGGCCGTTTTTTACGTGAACGGTTCCGCCGTCGCTACGGCGGAAGCTTCCCCGGGCGACATGAACGGCACGGCGAATGCCGTGGTGGGGCGGAATTTGAAAGGCAGGATTGATGAAATGCGCGTGTGGCATCTGGCGCGGCCGGAGAACCGGCTGGGTACGGAAGTGTTGCCTGATTGGAACGACCGTCTTATTGTCGCCCGCTGGGGGGACAGCGACATCTTCGGGCGTGACACCGCTTCCTGGACGGAACACCTGCGCAGCCTGCGCAAATGGACGGCGGGCGTTTCCGGCATGCGCATCCGGCTCGGCATTGCCAGCGGGTCGTGGTCTTCCATGATCTCCAATGCCGCCGCGCGTCAAAGATTTGCGGACAACATAGCGGAATTGATCAAAACATACCCGCTGGACGGTGTGGACCTGGACTTTGAATGGATGTATGAGAACACTGCCCAGTGGAACCAGTACGGCATGCTGGCCCAGGCCATCCGCACCGCCTGCCCGGACATGTTCTTCTCCATCTCCCTCCATACGGTTTCCTACAAATTTCCGGCGGCCTACATGCAGTATGTGGACTATTTCACTTTCCAGAACTACGGGCCGTCCATTGACGTGAACACGTACAACAGCATGGTCACGGCATGCGGCAATTTCCGGAAGCAGGGATTCCCGGACAACAAGATCATTCTGAGCGCGCCCTTCCAGGGAACGCCCGGAGGCTCCAATCCCGGCACCTATATCAAGGGATACAGGGACATAGCCGCCAATTGCCCGGAAGTGGACAACCCGGACAACGACACGGCGGTTTATACCTACTCCGACGGAACTCGAACCCTCCATTACAACGGCGTAACGACGATCAAGAAAAAGGCCAAGTACATCAGCGACCAGAAACTGGCCGGATTCATGTACTGGGACTTGGGTCTGGACTTGGCGGACTCCGCCGGTCAGAACAACTACTTTGACCGCCGTTCCCTGCTGCGCGCCGCCAATCGATATGTCTCTTCCACATCGTTTCCCGACACGCTCTCTCCTTTCTCCCTCTCCCGCGTGGGGGCCGTCCTGCCGGCGGAAGGCGGCACGACGGACGTGGAAGTGCAGATGGAAGAGGAAAATCTGGGATGGATGGTGACCGTCCGTCCGGAATGGTTATCCGTTTCCGCGGATTCCGGCATCGGCCGGACGACGGTGGTTCTGACGGCCGGAGAAAACAAATCCGGAAGGCCCCGTACCGGAACGGTTGTGTTCCGGGCGTCCGACGGCCAGGAATGCTCCGTCAGCGTCACGCAGGAAGTACCTGAAACGGCAGGATATGACAAATGGGTACAGGACAAATTCCCCTCCGGCACGGCGGGGGACCAGACGGCCCCGGAGGCCGCACCCTCCGGCGACGGTATCGTCAACCTGATGAAATACGCTACGGGGCTTGATCCTCTCCGGCCCTGCGGAAGCGTCACCAGCGTGACGGCAAGGGAAGGGGAGGATGGAAAAATGCACCTGGTCCTGTCGTGGCCCGTCAATCCGGATGCAACGGACGTGAAGCATGAGGTGGAGGCGTCCACGGATCTGAAAACCTGGACGCTGCTGGGTGAAGCGGAAACGGCGGGAAAGACCGCGGCGCAATTTGTGGACCCGGAAGCGGTCGGTGCTGCTGGGGAACGCCGCTTTCTGCGCCTGAAAGTGACCAGGGAATAATCCTCTGCCGGATTTCACCAAAATTTCTTCAAACTCCTTCCGGGGAACGGAAGCTCCGGGTTTTCGTGCCCGAAGGAATGCGGACCCTGCGAGGAAAGAAAAATGGGACGGCGCCATGCACTGCCGGACAGGGAGCCGTCGGCAGGCTTTCAGCATGAAAGGCGGAGTTTTCCGTTTCCGTGCGCGGACAGGAATGGAAAATAACCGTTCTCCACGTTGAGGGGCATTCCCGAAAGCGGAGATTACTTAATCGCCTTCTTCATCTTCTCCTTGACCCGTTCCATATTGGCCCGGGCGTCTTCATTGCCCAGGGCGGCCGCCTGTTCGTACCATTTTTTGGCTTCCTCCAGGTTCTTAGCCACTCCGTTTCCTCCTTCATACATGGAGCCGAGATTGTTCATGGCCTTGTCGTCTTCCTGTTCCGCTCCCTTCATGTAGAACTGGTACGCCAGGGCGGTATCCCTCTGCGTGCCCAGTCCTTCTTCATGCAGATAGCCCAGCAGGAAGTACAATCCGGGAACGGGACGCACCTGGTTCGGTTCCAGCTTGGTCAGAATCTCCAGGGCGGCTTTCGGGTCCGGTTCCATCCCTTCTCCCTTGATCAGCAGCCTGGCCTTTTCCACCAGGGCTTCCGGATCGTTCGTTTCCGCGGCTTTCAGCACATAATCCCTGTACAGCTCCTTGTTCGGTTGCACGCCGATTCCCTGCTCGTAATAACGGGCCATGCGCTTGAATCCGCGCACGTCGTTCTTCCTCACCAGTGCGGTGGAAGCGGTCATGGCGGAGGCCTGAAGCTGCTGGCGTTCGGCCGGGTCCTGCACGTTGCGGGCCACGGTTTCGTAATAGGCGGCCAATTCGTCCAGGGCGGTCAGGCTTCCCAGTTCCGCCGCCTGTTCCCAGAACTTCACGGCTTCTGGATTGACGGTAGCGGGCTCCGGAGCGCTGCGCTCCCTGCCGCTTTCGGTCATCCACGGGGGAACGGCGCCGGGATCGGTGTCCTCCCCTCCCGTGGCCGTCTTGTCCGTGCGGGAGGCATCCTTCCTTTCCTCTCCGGCTGTCTGTTCCGCCGCATTCTGGGGATAGGCCGCTTGGTTTGCCAGGAAAAGCAGGGAAGGGATGTGCCCGCGGGAAGCAAGACCATGCATCATGGCGCTGTAGGGCTGAAGGTTCTCGTTGTTGGAGCTCCATATGTCCGCCGCGTCCACATGGCCTTTCAGGGCCGCGCGGAACATCCAGGAATCTCCTTCCGCCATGCGTTTTTCCAGTCCGAACTCATAAATCAGCGCGCGGCCCAGAACGTACATGCCGCAGGGATCGCTCTGTCCGGCGGAAAGCCGAGCCCAGGCAAGGGCTTCCGGATAACCGGACTCCTCGCTCCTGTAGCTGAACAGCATCAGGTAGGCCAGGTTGGCCTGACTGAGGGAGTCTCCTTCCCGTGCCTTGCTGCGGAGGGGGGTTATCAGGGTTTCCCACTGTTCCGGCGTGACGTATTCCGCAATTCCTTTCAGCGTCATGAAATCTCCGGTGGCGGCTTTAGCCAGGCAGTCGTTCAGCAGGGTTGCCCCCGGCTCCGAAGCCGGTTTCTCCAGCAGGTCGGGGTCTTCCATCTGGGCCAGGCGCAATTTGGCAAGGGGGTGGCCTTCCTCCGCCGCCATCTTATACCACGTGCGCATATTCTCCTGCGCTTCATGGGCCTTTCCCACGGAATCCATCGTATTGGCCAATTCCTCCTTCCACAGCTCGCCGAGCTGGACGCAGGAATCCACGTCCCCCATCTGGGAGGCCAGTTCCAGTTCCTTGTGAGTTTTGGCGTAGGGGGGAAGATGGTTGAGTTTTTTCTGCGGAAGCGCGAGCGGTTCTTTCAGGAAGGGCATGGCCCGTTCGTCATGAAGCGCCAGCAGGGCCCGGGCCGCTTTCTGCACTTCCTGTTCCTGCGGAGGCTTGGCCTCGGACAGAAGCTGGGAATACCACGCGCAGGCATTGTTGCTGCCCAGTTTCCGGGCTTTGTCGAACATGTCCTGAAGCATCTTTCCGTCCACGGAACCGGGCTTTTCCTTCATGTAGCCGGAAAGTCCGGCCAGCAGGCATTCCAGGTCTCCCCGGGCACACAGGCTTTTCAGAAATCCCCTGTTTTTTTCCGCATCGGTTCCTTCCGGCATGGCCGCGAGGGTACGCATGGCCGTGGCATGGCCCTGTTCCGCAGCCCGGGAAAGTGTTTGAACGGCCAAATCCTGCCATTCCTTCCGGCGCGGATCGTTTTGGGGAACGGAATTGCTCAGGGAAAAGGCCAGCTGCCCCATCCGCGCCAGCAGGACCGGTTTGGCATTTCTGCCGTGCTTCTGCAGGGTGGCAAGAGTGGCGGCCGGGTCTTCCTTCAGCCAGTCCGTTTTGATGAAGGCAAGCTGGGCCAGGGCGTCCTGGTCCCCCTTGGCCGCCTTCTTTTCCAGCGGCGCGAGATAACGCTTCAAATCTTCCGCGGGAAGGTCCGTAACCGTGTACAGGGCCGTCACGGCATCCATGTCCCCCTGTTCCGCCAGCTTGCGGCAGTCGGCGAGCCATTCCGCATGCTCCGGCCGCATGGGGGCGGTTTTGAAAATCCCGAAAATCCCGTAGGGGTCCGTCATCATCAGCCGCGGAGCCGGATGCCCGGACTTCTCCGCCGCTTTCTGGAAAAAGCTCTGCATGTGCTCCAGGCAGGCCAGGGGCAGGTCGCCCCGGTTCAAGTAATAAAACCCCATCCAGTACTCCCCAGCCAGCATATTGGCGCGGAAATCGCCCATCAGGGCCTTGTCGAGAAGTTCTCCGTAAGTCCACCCTCCGTCCATGGGCAGTTGGTCCAGATGCGGGGACTGAACCTGTCCGGGTTTTCCGGACGCCGTCTCCATTGATGCCGCGGGAACGTCCTGGGCGTTGGTCAGGGCGGAAAAAATAAAAGGAATAAGCAAAAGACGGGCACGCATGGATTAGTTCTTTTCTAACAGGAAAAACCTATGCCCTACAAGCGTTTTTCACGTGCCCTGATGTTTAAATATTTATTATGTCACGTTCTTTTTCCGGGAGGGGCGGATATGCCTCTGCCGGCACTCCGGAGGGGGAAATGAAAAGCCGCGGAACGGATGCGTTCCTACCGGGGAAAATCCACCCGCTCCCGTTTCTCAGGATGTTCCCGCATCATGGCGCGCAGCGCGGCGCGGTCCAGTTTTCCCATGATTGTCAGGGGTATGGGCGTTTCCATGATGGAGCCTATGCGCTGCGGACCGGGCGCCGTTTCATTCCATTCGCGGGAAGCTTCTTTCAGACGTGCAGCGGAAGGACCGCAGGCTACCAGTTCCGCGCCTGCGCGCGGGTGGGCCGCGGCTTCCACCACGGCGCCGGGCGCGCGGCGCTGCAGGGCCTCCTGGACCGCATCCGGATCAACCAGTTCCCCCAGGATTTTGACGAGCCTGTCGGCCCGGCGCAGGAACGTCAGGAAGCGTCCTTCCAGGCGCACCAGGTCGCAGGTAGTCCACCAGTCGCGGGACGGCACGTGTTCCAGCAGGAATTCGCCGTTGTCCTGCGTCAGCAGGCGTCCGCACAGCTTGCCTTCCCCCTGGAAGCGCGCACGGCCCAGGGAATCCGCCGCCAACTCCCAGTGCGGGAGAATGGAAAGCCGGTCCGTATGGTAGGGTTCATCCGGAAGGGCGGTAGCCAGTTGGGAGCCGGACTCCGTCATGCCGTAGCTCTGAACCACGGGCCAGCCGAGCGCGCGGGCGCGCCTGCCCGTCTCCATATCCAGCGCGCCGCCGCCCACGATGATGCACCGGACGCCGGGGGGAGCCTGTATTTCCCCGTTCACCAGGTCAACGACCTGCGTGGGCACGAGTGAGGACCACCGCGCTCCGGAAGTTTTCATCAGGTCCGCGTAGGCACGCGGATTCCACTTGCCCTCCAGGGCATGCACGGCCGTGCCGGCAAGCCCGGCGCGCAGGTAAATCATGGCGCCCCCCACGTGCCAGACGGGCAGGGGACAGCACCAGTCTCCGCGTTCCGCATGCAGGTGCTCCAGAGCGCCGCGGGCACAGATGTCCAGCGCCTGCCGGGTAAACAAAACGGCCTTGGGCGGAGAGCCGGAGGAACCGGACGTGGCGAAGGCGATCAGGTCTTCCATGCCTTGCCGCTCCAGGAAAGCGGCGGCGCGGCGCGCCCATTCCGACAGGTGCGGAGGCGCCATCACGCACGGTCCGGCGTTTTGCTCCCAGGGCATGGGTGTTCCGGTAGCGGGCATGGCGGCGGGATTACCTGAGAGCTTTCCGGCGCAGGGTATGCCAGCGCTCCTCCATGCGGGGTCTCAAATTCTGTTCAATCCAGGCGTAGGCGGCTTCCAGCCCCTCCGCCTTGAACATGCGGCCTATTTCCGCTTCCACACCCGTGGCGTTGCCCGTGCGGCGCAAGAAATCATTGCTGGTGAATTCCACGAAGAGCTTGCCGTTGATGGCTCCTTCCTCCGCCAGAATCCACTCCCTTACGTAGAGCGCCAGAATGGCGTCGCCCACCCATGCTTCAATGCGGAGGCGTTCCTCGGTAGCCTTGTCGATATGTCGGTTCATGAAAATCTGGCGATGGCTGACTTGCCGCCCAGCGGGTCCTTGATGGGCGGCGGGGCGATACCGGGCGCCTTGTCTCCGGCCGGAGGCGCGGCAGGGGCCGGTTGTCCGCCGTCTTTGGGGAGCACGGGGAGCTTGTCCGCAGGAGATGCGGCGGGAACGGCCGGCGGCGGGGCTGCGGAATTGGGCTGAACCGGGGCGGTTGCGGGATTGGGGACCGGGACAGGTGCAAGCGGAACGTCCAGAACGGTGTCCCCGGCCTGGCGGCGGTTGGCGGCGTCCCTGGCCTCCAGCTTTTTGCGCAGGGCCGTTTCCGACTCCGAATTCCAGTAGCCGGAATCCAGTTCAATGTAAATGTTGGAATAGGGAAGTGCCGTTTTGGTCTTGATGACCAATACATTAAACTGCTTGGAAGCGTCCTCGATCAGGGAATTGATCGTGCGGCTCATCAGTTCAAAATGCTGGCGTCCGGGAAGCATCTTGTTGATATTGTTGCGGTAGCGCTTGATGCCGGGGGCGTAGTCCTCCGTGACGCTGCGCAGCTCGGAGCTGATCATGATGCGGGGCAGCACGTGGGCCTCCTCTTCCAGAATGTCCAGAACCTCAAGAAGAACTTCGTCGGACTTCTTGTCGGAAACCATGGTCTTGATGCCGGAGCCCGTATAAGCCGGGAAAGAGGCCTCCGCAATGACAATCCAGTTCCTGGCCCCGACGAGGGCCAGATTTTTATACAACTGATCCTTCCATTCCTGCTCTGCCGGATTGGCGTTCTGGCAGCTGCCGAGCAGGCTGATGAAGCATACTGACAGGATGGAGGCGAAACGGATCATGGGGCGGGCCCTGGCTCGCAGGGCGGAAAACGGGGCTAAAACTTGTGTGATCTGGGTTCGCGGCATGTACTGGGGCAGGCGCCCTGTTCCGTGGCGAACGGCGCTCCCTGGGTGGGGGCTGCTTCCGTAAACGCGACTCCCGGCACTTCCGTGGGCAGGCCCTGGACGGGGAAATCCTTCCGGAGCGGAAAATAGGGATAACCCTCCCACATCAGGATGCGGCGCATGTCCGGATGGCCGGAGAATTTAATGCCCATCAGGTCCCACACTTCGCGTTCGTGCCAGTTGGCGCCCTGGAAAATCCCGGCGACGCTGGGCACTTCCTCGCCGTCGTCCACCTTCGTCTTGAGGCTCAGGTTCACGCCCGTTTCCGCCTGGGTCAGCGTGTAGATAACTTCAAAGCGGGGGCTCTCGCCCATGTTGTCCACGGAGCAGAGGTTCACCAGCATGTCGAACCCGGCGGAATCCCGCAGCCAGCGGACGACTTCCGCCACGGAATTGCGGGCCACGGTCAGCGTGGTGTCTCCGCGGAATTCATAACGGTCCGTGATGACGTCCCTGCCGAAGCGGTTCAGGACGCTGTCTGCGGCGGTCTTGATCTGTGATTCTGAAGAAGGCATGGAGAAAAGGAGGTAAAAGGTGGAGGAGGGAAGGATTATTCGATGGGCATTTCCGTGGAAATCGGCATGGGGGAGTTGGCTTCCCTGGGTTCATCCTTCTTGAAGAAGGTGCGGGCGGGATGCTGGGTGTCCAGCTTCTTGCGGAGGGTGAGCAGGCTTTCTAGAATGGCTTCCGGCCGGGGAGGGCACCCGGAAATGTAAACGTCCACGGGTAGAATCTTGTCCACGCCCTGCAGCACGGAATAGGAGCGGAACATGCCGCCGGTGGAAGCGCAGGCGCCCATCGCAATGCACCATTTGGGCTCCGGCATCTGGTCCCAGATGCGGCGCACGGCCAGGGCCATCTTGTAGGTCACGGTGCCGGCCACGATCATCACGTCCGCCTGGCGCGGGGAGAAGCGCGTCACTTCGGAGCCGAAACGGGAAAGGTCGTACCGGGAGCAGGCCACGGCCATGAACTCGATGGCGCAGCAGGAAAGCCCCATCGGCATGGGCCAGAGGGAATTTTTACGAATCCAGTTGATGGCGGCATCCAGCGTGGTGTAGACGAAATTGCCTTCCGCATTGGGGTCCAATACTCCTGTTTCGTAAATATTCGGTTCGTTTGTGGTGACCATGATGATAGATAAATCTTGCTGAAGCCAGATTAGCGACCTGCCTTCAACTCTCAAGCCTTAATTTGGTTCAATCATGTTTTTCTACGGCCCCGTTCCGCCTGGTCTTTCAAACCATTCGGGGCGGGATGAATAAACCCGCACAGGGTTGCCCCCGTGCGGGTTTTTATCCAACTATATTACCTATGAAACTCAGAACTCCCCATTATGAACGGCGGTCTCTCTACCTCCCGCCGTCCGGTTTGTTGCTGATGGAGGTTAGAGTCCGCATGACGGTTTGACGTTCAAAAAAGTTGAAGAAATTATGACACGGGCAATTCGAGTATTGATACTCAATAATTCTTGTTGGATTGTCCTCTCTCGTAGTGGGAGGCAAGGCTGGAACGGATGGCCAGATGAACAATCAGCCAGAGCCCTGAGATAATGCTTGCCGCCACGCACGCCGTGTCCCCCAGCATGCCGCTGAAGAGCCATACGCCCGGCACGAAAGCCAGCAGGATGATGCCCCCAAGACGCCAGTAAAGAAACTCTCCCGGATAGCGGGCGCAGGGATTGAGGCTGGAAAGCAGGGACAGGGAATCAATAAGGTCCAGCAGCAAATTCAGAATGGTCATGAGAAATAGAGTTCATGGTTGCAAACGTTCGTGAATCAGCACCTGGAAATGACTGCCCGCGCCGTATTCGTCCGTCAGGAAGGCGTCCTGCGGCGTGTTTTCCGCGTAGGGAAGCAGGTAGTCCCGCTGGGCGGTCAGGGTGACCCGGTCCCCGATGCAGTTGCGGGAAAGTTCCAGAAGGTCCGTGAAATTGACGTCGCAGGTGATGTCCGTCATGCCGGGGTAGCGGTACAGCTCCTCCCCGCTCAGTACTTGGTGGCTCTTGTAGCCGCGCAGGGAACCCTTCGGGCGGCGATGGTACAGGTATTCCATCTCCGCGCCGTAATCGATGACCGTCATGGAGCCCGTACTCCACAGGGGAAGCCATGCGGTGAACCACTTGGCGTAGGAATCATGGATTTCAATACGCTGGCCCGGCTGGGAATCGTACTCCAGCATGTGGGAAAACAGCGGCTTCTGAAGAACGGGGCGCAGTTCCTCCCGGATGGCGCCGTCCTTCACGGTCAGGCCGACTTCCTGCCAGCCCTGTTCCGTGTATTCGAACACCCGCGCGGGAAAGGCGTCCACCAGTTCATTGGAAAAAATAAAGGCCTTTCCGCCGCAATGCTTCAGGGCTTTTTCCATGCCGGAATAGATTTTTGCCTGGCTGCCCAGCAAAAGGGGCTGGAACTCCCGGAGCCGGGGGGGCGCTGGTCCATGATCTTGTCGGCCAGGGCGCCGGAGCCGGCTCCTATGTCCAGCAGGGGCAGGCGCGTGCCGCAGCGGGCGCACGCCTCCTTCCAGCGGGCGATGATAGCTTTGGCCAGAATGGGGGAAAGAGTGGGCGTGGTGGAAAAATCCCCGCGCATCCCGATGTTTTCAATGGTGGTGGAATAATAGCCTTCCTCCGGATGGTGCAGGGCCAGTTGCATGAAGGCTTCCAGGGAAAGCCAGCCTCCGGCTGCGGCAATGTGGTCGGAAAGGCGTATCATGTCCGGGAACGGCGGTCAGGATTTGGACTGTTCCAGCATGCGGAGCAGGGGGGCCTCCGCCCGTTTGCGCAGGTCTTCCGGCAATTCCACGGCGGGGGTGAGGTCACGCAGGGCATGGTACAGTTTTTCCAGCGTATTCATCTTCATGTACGGGCAGGTGCTGCAGGAGCACTGTTCCGTGGGTGCCGGGATGAACTCCTTGCCCGGCACCAGCTTGCGCAGGCGGTGCAGAATGCCGGATTCCGTCACGATGATGAAGGAGGAGGCGGGGCTCTCCGTGCAGAAGGGAATCATCTTTTCCGTGGAGCAGATATGGTCCGCCAGCAGGCGCACGGCCTCCGTGCACTCCGGATGGGCCACTACCAGGGCGCCGGGGTGCCGGTCCTTCAGGGCCTGGATCTGGTCCCGCGTGAATTCCATGTGAACGTGGCAGGAACCGTTCCACAGCTCCATGGGGCGGTCGAGCTGGCGGCCTACCCACGCGCCCAGATTCTGGTCGGGCACGAACAGGATGGGACGGTCCGCCGGAGCCTGGGAAACGATCTTCACGGCATTCCCGGAAGTGACGATGACGTCCGCCAGGGCCTTCACGCCTATGGAGCAGTTGACGTACGCCACGACATAATAATTCCTGTGGGCGTTCTCCTTCAGGAAGGCTGCCAGGTCCCCGGCGTCGCAGGAGGCCTCCAGGGAGCACCCGGCGTCGGCGTCCGGCAGGACGACCGTTTTGTCCGGATTGAGAATCTTGGCGGTTTCCGCCATGAAGTGGACGCCGCAGAAGGCGATCACGCGGCAGTCCGTGCTCTGCGCCTTGTAGGCCAGTCCCAGGGAATCCCCCACAAAATCCGCAATATCCTGGATATCCGCCGTCTGGTAGCTGTGGGCCAGGATGATGGCGTTGCGCTCTTTCTTCAGGCGCAGGATTTCCTCTTTCAGGTCAACGGGTGCCATGCGGGAAAAGATGGGACGGAAGCCCCGGCAAGTCAAGCATCATGTCCTGATGCAGGCCGCGCCTGTTGACGGAGGCGGGGAATTGTGGCACAGTCTGGCACACCGCACGATTATGTTTTCACTTTTAGCAGATAAACTGGACAACACGTTTCGGAGGCTGAGGGGCCTGGGAAAGATTTCTGAAAAGAACATTGCGGACGCCATGCGCGACATCCGGCTGGCCCTGCTGGAAGCCGACGTGGAGTTCGGCGTGGCCAGGGACTTCATTGTCCGCGTCAAGGAGCGCGCCATGGGGCAGGAAGTGCTCAAATCCATCAAGCCCGGGGAACAGATCGTCAAAATCTTCCGTGATGAAATCGCCTCCCTGCTGGGCGGCGATGCCGTGGGCCTGGATCTGACGGACCCTGCCAGAATCATGGTGGTGGGCCTGAACGGCGCCGGGAAGACCACCACCAGCGCGAAGCTGGCCCTGCGCCTGAAAAACGAAGGGCGCCGCCCGCTGCTGGTGGCCTGCGACCTGGTGCGCCCCGCCGCCGTTGACCAGCTGGCTACCCTGGCGGAACAGATCCAGGTGCCCGTGTACAAGCCCGCGCCCGGCAGCCGGGACGTAGTGGCCGTGGCCCGGGAAGCCCTGGAATGGGCCAAAACCCAGAACGGAACCGTCATGATCTTTGACACGGCGGGCCGCCAGGAAGTGGACGAGGCGCTGATCGACGAACTGCGCCATCTGCACTCCTTCCTCTCTCCCCGTGAAACCCTGCTGGTGGTGGATGCCGCCACGGGGCAGCAGGCCGTTGGCGTGGCCCAGACCTTTGACCGGGCCGTCAACGTGACGGGCATCGTCCTGACCAAGCTGGACGGCGACGCCCGCGGCGGCGCGGCCCTCTCCATGCGTTCCGTGACGGGCAAGCCCATCAAATTCTCCGGGGAAGGGGAAAAACTGGACCAGTTCGGCCCCTTCGTCCCCGGACGCATGGCGGACCGTATTCTGGGCATGGGGGACATCGTGGGCCTGGTGGAGCATGCCGCCGCCCGCATTGACGAGGAACAGGCGGCCAAATCCATGAGCCGCATGATGTCCGGCAAATTCGACTTCAACGACTTTCTGGACCAGATGAAAATGATGCAGAACCTGGGACCCCTGGAAGGGCTGCTGGGACTTCTGCCTGGCTTCGGAAAAATCAAAAAGCAGCTCCCGGACGGCGCGCTTGATCCCAAAAGGATGAAGCACATGGAAGCCATCGTCCTTTCCATGACGGCCAGGGAGCGCAGCAACCCCAACCTGCTGAACCCGTCCCGCCGCCGGCGCATCGCCGCCGGCTCCGGACGTTCCCTGATGGAGGTGAACAAGCTCATCAAGAACTTTTCGGAAATGCGCAAGATGATGTCCGGCAAGGGCAAAATGGGCGCCATGATGAAGCAGATGGGGGCCATGAAAGGCGGCAAGATGCCAAGCCTTCCCGGAATGGGAGGAGGCCTGGGCGCCTTGAAAGGCCTCGGAGGCCTCGGCGGAGGTCTGGGAGGCCTGTTCGGCGGCCGCAAATAACCGTTTTGAAAAAGGCGCGTGCATCATGCCGCGCCTTTTTTGTTTTCCCTGGGTGAAAGGGCTCTCCCTCTGGACACGTAAATCCGGAATGAGGCTGACCAGGGAACGTTTTCACCGGATGAGCGCCATTGTGGCTCTGGCTGCATGCCTGACGGCGGCGGGAGGGGCTCCCGTCCCTGCGGAAGACGTTTTGCTTCCCGCGCCGTCCGAATGCAGGTCCGACGCCTCCGTTCCCGTGCGCCTGCCTCTGCGCCTGGCCGTTTATGCCCCCGGCAGGGACGCCGGAAAGGTGGAAGCCCTGCTGAACGTTCTGAATGCCCAGGGCATTGTCACGGGACTCTCCATGACCGGGGACAGGGAATCCGCGGACGTGCTGTGTTCCCTGGAAGGCGAGTCCGCGGAAACGGGAGAGGGCTATGAAATGCGCCTGGAAAGCCGGAAGGGGGGAAGAGGCGTCCTGCATCTGCGCGCGGCGGCTCCGCAGGGGCTCTTCTACGCGTGGCAGAGTGCGGTGCAAATACTGAACGCCAACCGGACGGAAGGCGGATTTTTCGTACCCGCATTCTCCATCAGAGACGTTCCGCGGTTCGAATGGCGGGGCATCATGCTGGACGTCTCCCGCCATTTCTTCACGATGGCGGAAGTCAAGCGCATGATTGACACCATGTCCCTCTTCAAGCTCAACCGGCTGCACCTGCACCTCACGGACGGTCCCGGCTGGCGGCTGGAAATCAAAAAATACCCGCTCCTGACGGCCATGAGCGCCTGGCGCGTGCCGCTGGCCAGCGGGGAATGGAACTGGCAGGAAGTAAAGCTGGCCATTCAGGAAAACGATCCGGAAGCGACATACGGCGGATTCTACACGCAGGAGCAGATGAAGGAAATCATCGCGTATGCCCGGAGCCGTCGGGTGACCGTCGTTCCGGAAATAGAGCTGCCCGGCCATGCGTATGCCGCCATGCACGCTTACGGAGAACTGGTCTGCGACGGAGTCAACTTTCCCGTGGAAGGCAAGAAGGGTCGGGATACCGTTTGCATGGGGCGGCCGGAAACCCTCCGGTTCGTGAAAGACGTGGTGGATGAACTGAAGACCATCTTTCCGCCCGGTTCCCCCATCCATCTGGGGCATGATGAAGTGTCCACGGAATCATGGAGGAACTGCAAGTACTGCCAGAGCCGTTTGAAGGAATTGAATGAAAACAGCCTGAAAGCCCTCGGCAGGGACTTTCTCCAACAGGTCGCGTCCTATGTGCGGCAGGGAGGCTATGACGCCATCGTCTGGGACGAGGGCGGGGAACTGGAAGCCGACAAACACATCTTTGTAATGGCGTGGCGAGGCAATGACGTCGCTGCGGCAGCGGCCAGGAAGGGCCACTCCGTCATCCTCTCCCCTTCCTCCCATTTCTATTTTGACTACTACCAGTCCGCCTCCGCCGCGGAACCGAAGGCCATTGGCGGCCTCATACCCCTCAGGCAGGTTTACGGCTACGAACTGCCGGAACTGGCCCCGGAGGAAGCCCGGAAAGTCCGCGGACTCCAGGCCAATATCTGGACGGAATACCTTTACGACATGGGACTGGTGGAATACATGGCGTGGCCCCGTGCCCTGGCTCTGGCGGAACGGGCCTGGAGCGACTGCGACCCCAGGGATTACCAATCCTTCCGCAGCCGCGCAGCCCTGGCCCTGAAACTCCTGGAAAAGCTGGCCGTGAAATACCGCCCCATGGACGAGGAGGACGGGTAGCCTTTCTCCTAACGGACGGCGGGATCGGCGCAAACATGGCTGAGGAGCGCCGTTCCCGGTTTCTCCGGGAATGCTGCTTCCATTCCGGGAGGATGGGGGGAAAGGGGCGTTTCCGGATCGAATGCCCGGCATAAGCCGGGTTTTATTGACAGGAAAGAGTGTGTCGGGTATGAAAGGATCAAATTGACGACTGATGATGAAGATGCGCCGTTCCCTGTCCCTGCTTTCCGTGATGATGCTCATGCTGCTTGTCTGCATGACGGCGGTCTCCTGTTCCAGCAACTTCAAGAAGGTGCCTCAGACGGGATTTGTAACCCATCACGTCAAAAACGGGGATTCCCACATCCCCTTTGATGCGTACTGGAACGCCCCCGATGAAAAAGCCTGGAATGAACGGGTAAAGGGTGAGCATGGCAAGGAAAACCTGCTGGCCGTAGCTTCCGTCGACACGGGGCACATGGACGTGCGCCCGGACACCCCGGAAGGTCAGGCGGCCTTGCGTGACCTGGCGGAATACTTCCGGAAAAGCGTGAATTCCCAGCTTGAAAAAACGGCGGAAAAAACCCCTCATTTCCGTATGGTACCGCTGGGAACCAGAGGGGCATATACTCTGGAGCTGGCGATCACTTCCATCACGCCGACGAATGCCAAAGCCGGGATTTTCGTAACGGCGTTAAGCGGCATCAAGGGCGGCGGACTGGCAAAACGTTTCATCAAAAAAGGGCATATAGCCATGGCCGGCCGCCTGCGCGACGACCGGGGCCGGGTGGTCTCCGAATTCGCGGATTATGAGGAAGACCACAGTTCCTTGCTGGGCGTGGACACCAAAGACTTTAGAAAATACGCCCATCATCACCATACCATTGATGAATGGGCGCGGGAAATTGCGGATGTGTACTCCACCGCCTACGGGCACAGGACGAACAAGCACATGATGACGCTGAATCCGTTTTAACAGAGGAACGGTCATTCTGCCGGGGCCGGAATGCCTTGTTCTTTCCCTATTCTCCGTATTCCGCCCAGGAACTGCTGGTTTCCCAGACGCGCACGCGTTCCAGCGTGACGCAATCCCTGACGGGGTATTCCGTGAAAGTTTTCTTGGCCTTTTCCAGGGCTTCCCGGGCGTAGGCGAAAATGGTGCGGGCCATCACCTCGCTGGTGGGGTCTTCCCGGTCAAACGGAATAATGCGGTCTCCGTACGCAGCTAGAAAGGTCCCGTAATTCGGATCTTCCGTATTCATGCACAGGGAATGGTCGAACTGCTGGAGGAAATCCCCCATCATCTGCTTGACGGCCTTGAAATCCAGCACCATGTCGCTGGCGTCCAGGGAATCCGCGCGGAACACCATCTCCACGGAACGGGTATGGCCGTGGGGGAATTTGCAGTTGCCCGGATGCTTGGATAAAAGGTGCCCGCTCTCCAGCTCGATCGATTTGCAAATTCGGTATGCCATGCAAGAAGGATAGCGTGCCGGGGCATGGGGAGCAATATCAAACAGGGGCGTTATTTGTCTTGCGGAACTGCCGTTTCCAGATGGCTTCCTCCTTCTGCGGGAGGTTGGACCGGAGTATTCATGTTCCGTCCTGTGCGGCACCATGCCATGACTCCTTTGGCGCTTTCCCCTTCCCGGAAATAAAACAGCAACTGTTCCAACGGGGTCGGCTTTTTCACGATCGACCAGTAGGCAATGTGTTCAGGATGGTAAAGGGAGCCTTTCCATTCATTGCGGATATTCTTCTGAATGCCTGCCGGGGTGACTGAAAATGTCTTGGCATGATCCATGAAGAGCCTGATCGGAAAAATGCTGCAGAGGGCGATATAGGCAACAAGGAGGAATTTCCGAACTTTCCCCAGCATGGGAAAAGCCTGTGTACACAGAATGGCAAGGAAGAAAAAGAAAACGCCTGATGTTTTGAAAACAAGCTCATTGTAGCGAACTCCCACGTAAATGAGTGTACAGGCTGCAAAACCGCAGATCGTTATCCAGAACATGGAGGATTTCCGGAAAACGGGGTAAAGAAGAATTGCGGGAATGACCAGGTTGGCAGCAAGGAAAATGATGGTTCTGCCCAGAAGGATCATGGACTCATCCGTTTCTTTCCGGAAAAGCAGCAGGACGTTCATGGAACTGGCTCCAGACATGAATAAAGCCGTCACCAGAACGATTCCGCAAGCAGTCGCCGTAAGGAAAAAGGACCGTGCGTTCCAGGAACGGAACATGTCGGAAAAGAAACTTTTGTCCGGATAAATGGCGGCCGCCAGGTAGGGCAGGAAGGCGATCCCTCCGAATGGGGAGCACAACAGGAGAAGGCTGCTGAAGAAAAGCAGGCTGCCTTTATCCAGCATCCTGTTGATAAAAACCCCTCCAAACACAAGGCAGGGAATAAAGTGGTTGAATGTGCAAACCAGTTGAGCCATGCAGCAGTTCCAGTGCAGGTCTTGTCCAAATCCTTTCACTCCCAGCAAAAAATAGACGATTCCCGTCTTGTTGATCACTACGTTGAGAGGTGCCAGGGAAAAAAGTACGAGGATGAAAATCCATATCCTGCTTTTAAAGTAAAAGGACATGGTTCCTGTAAACAGCACCATCCCGGTCAGGCTCCACAGCCATAAAAGGTACGGACTCCATCCCAGGGGAAAGAATTTGGACGCCAGGGCGGGAGGAAGCCAGAACCCGAAGTAATAGACAAGCAGGTTTCCGTCCGGAAAAACAAGTGGCCAGTCATAGCGCACCAAATTACTGTAAATGGGATTTCTAAGGAAAAAATCCGCATTCTGTTCAAAATGTCCTGTAAATCCGATGATGGCCGTTGCGCAAAAAATAATTGCCAGAGATGCAATGAAAGGAAGACGCGGAAGAGAAGCCTGTTCTGAAGGAAGCTTGCGGTAAACAAGAAAAATACCTGTTGTCAAAGCCGCCAGAAGAGGTAGCGAGAAAGAAGGCTGAACCCATCCACAAAGCCAAATCATGACGGGCAGCGCAAGATAAAGAATAGATAAGAAAATCCAAGATTTGCTGTTCAAGACAACCATTTGGGAAGAGAAGATATTATTTTGGCTGGAAAAAGCGGTAACAGTACAAGCCTGAAATCCTTAGCGGAGAGTAAGGATTGGGAATCCGGAATATATTCTGAAAGAAGCTGCCGCTCTTTTTCTGGTTGGCTCCAACGGCATGTTTCGTTGAACCATCAAATCCGATTCGTTTTTTCAACAAGGAAGAAATATACTGCAAATAAATTGTTTCTGCCCTTCACCAAACCAGGAAAGGTCGAAAAATGGAGGAGAATTACCCTACCGCAGCGCTTCGAAAACCATTCGGTTCCGAAAGCCGAAAGTCTTCCGTTCCCAGTGAACTCCTTCAGATAAATAAAAAGGAATTTTATTCCAACTGCTTTTCTATCAAAATTGCATGTTGACTTCCGGATTCCCAATCCGTGAAGTCTGCAAATCTCTTGCCATCCATGCTTGGAGCCTGTATCGTAATAAGGTCGGAAGGAGAACATCCTGACTGGTGCTTATGGCTTATATCTCATGGACATTTCTGAAAATGGGGGACAGGGCCGATCGCAAGACGGGCCTTGTTTTCCTGTTGATCGCGCTGGCACCGGTGGTTTTTGTTTCGGTCCTTGCCTTCATCATCGGCCTGGAGGCAATTGTGTATGGCTGGCCCGCCCTTCTGCCCATGCTGGTGCCGTTTTATTTGCCCTTTGCGTTGCGCGGGGAGACCGTGACCGCGATCAAGGCCGGCAACGTTCTTTTTGACAGGGACCCGCTGGTAGTTACCTCCAGGCCGGCAGTCCGGAATTGGGTGTATGCCGTTTATGCGGTCATGCCCGCTCTTCCCCTGATTCTGTCCGGCTCGCGCGTGACCCTGGACGGCGGAGGCAACGGCAGGGTCCTGGCGGCGTTTGCCCTGCTGTGGATTGCCTTGTATTCCACCTTTCTGCTGTTGGCTCTCGTGCTGGGAAAAATCGGCTATTTGAAAATTGGCCGTTTCCTCATCGCCGCCGCGGTCAATGTTGTGCTTGTTCTGTGCTATTCTCTCTGGGTGGCGTGAATCCGCGGCCGTTCTGCAGGAAAATCGCTTTTCGTGATTCCATGCCTTGCGGAAAAGAATCCTGTACGGGCGCGGGCCTCACTTCTTGAGGAAAGGCTGCATCCGGCACATGGTGGCCGTACGCCACAGCCATTCCAGCGGCCCGTACAGAAAGTGCTTCAGCCACTGGCGGCATACCCATGCCTGAAGGCAGAAGACCGCCACGGCGGAACACAGGCATATCCACGGCCCCATGCTCTGCGCCAGCCCCAGCCCCCAGCCGAAGAACAGGAACGTGAATATCAGCGTTTGCGTCACATAGCAGGTCAGCGTGCATTTTCCGGTGCTGCTGAGCAGGGCGGAGGGCAGGGGAAGCCCGGGGCGGGAAAACAGCAGGACGGCTCCGGAAACGAAAGCCGTCACATAGGAAAGGTTTTCCCATTGAAGGACAAGGTGCCGGAGGTCGGAACCCGCGGGGGAGGACGTCAGCGGAACAAGGAGCGTCCGCACGGCCAGCAGGGACAGGAACAACAAGAGGGAAACTCCCAGCAGCCGGAGGAACAGGACACGCTTGCCGGCGGCGTCTGCAAACAGCCGCCATCTGCCTGCCAGCATGCCCAGGATAAACAGCCCCAGCGTCTGCCAGATACGGCCGCTGAGCAGGAAAAACTGCCATTTCCCGAGCTGCCCCCGGGTGAGGTTCCACCAGGCCGCCTCCCCCCAGGAGCCGCCGGCGTACAGGAATTCCCGGGAAGGCCCCGCCGCCGGGGAATCCGGGAGGAACCAGCCGGAGGAATGGGGCCAGCCCTCCGCCATTCCGGCCCGGGCCAGCGCATCCATGACGTTGACGGGCTGCATCAGGCACAGCAGGCACAGAATGACCAGAAAAGGAGTGCTGCGCCTGTACAGCAGAACCAGCGCGAACCCAAGGACTCCAAAGATGGTGAGAATGTCCCCGTCATAAAACAGGGTGTGGACCAGGCCCAGCAGGAACAGCAGAACGAGCCTCCACATGAATCTTTTCCGGAAATCCACGCCTCTTTGCTCCTGCCTGTCCAGCTGGATGAAGAAGCTGAGGCCGAACAGGAAGGAAAAGAGAAGGAACGACTTGCTGACGAAAAGGTGTTCGTAGAGCCAGTCCGCGGCTCCATTGGCCGCCGCCTGCCATCCCGTAGCGGGGAGAACGGGAAGGTACAGGTTGAAATGGTCATGCGCGTGGACGATGACGATGCCCAGCAGGGCCAGCGCCCTGAGAATGTCAAGAATGGTGATCCGGGGCGCGGGAGCTGGGGCCCCGGAGGAACTCCGGGCTGTCATTGAGAGAAGGAAAAAATTAGTGGATGGAAGGTATTAGTGCGGCGGCGTGGCTCCTGGCCCAGGCGTCCGCCTCCAGAATGGAGTCCAGGTTCCCGCGGGGGTCCGTGTTCACATGGTCGTTCATGACGGCTTCCACCAGCTTCCAGATGCCGGTGAAGCGGAGATCGCCGCGGATGAAGGCGTCCACCGCCACTTCATTGGCGGCATTGTACACGGCGGGCATCGTGCCGCAGCATTCTCCGGCCCTGCGCGCCAGGTTCAGGGCGGGGAAGGCGTCCGGCCGCGGGGCCTCGAAAACCAGTTGGCCGATCTCCGCGAAATTGAGCTGTTTCAGGGAATTGGGAACGCGGTCGGGCCAGGTGACGGCGTACTGGATGGGGAAGCACATGTCCGAACTGCTCATCTGGGCCAGCACGGTGCCGTCCATGTATTCCACCATGGAATGCACGATGCTTTGCGGGTGCACGATCACGTCCACCTTGTTCATGGGGACGTCGAACAGCCAGCGGGCTTCGATCATTTCCAGTCCCTTGTTGAACAGGGTGGCGGAATCGATGGTGATCTTCCGGCCCATGGTCCAGGTGGGGTGTTTGAGCGCCTGTTCCAGAGTGACGTGTTCCAGGTCTTCCTTCTTCCAGGTGCGGAAGGGGCCTCCGGAGGCCGTCAGGATCAGACGGGAAACGGCTTCCGGTCCTCCATGGTTGCCGTTCAGGCATTGGAAAATGGCGTTGTGTTCGCTGTCCACGGGCAGTACGCGCACTCCGGCTTCCCTCGCTTTTTCCATCACGATCTGTCCGGCCATGACCAGAATCTCCTTGCTGGCGATGGCCAGGTCCTTCCCCGCCTCAATGGCGGCCAGCGCCGGGCGCAGCCCCGCCGTGCCCACGATGGAAATCAGCACCATGTCCGCCTCCGGAAGCCGTGCCAGGCGGCACAGGCCTTCCTCCCCCGTTTCAACCTGCACATCGGGAAGGGCGCGGGAGAGTTCCTCCGCCCTGGACGGATCGTAAATGCAGACGTTGTGAACGCCGAATTCCCGTGCCTGGAGGGCGAGGGCCTCCGCATTGCTGCCGGCGGCCAGGCCCACCACTTCCATTCTGTCCGGAATGTCCCGGGCTACTTTCAGGGCGCTGGTTCCGATGGAACCGGTGGAGCCCAGGATAACGACGCGTCGTTTCTGCATAACGGAAAAGAATGATGCAAAAAATACGGCCTCTTGACAAGCCGGGGGATGAAAATCTTGCCGGGGCGCAACGGGGAGGTTTTCCGTCAGGCTTCCGGCCTCATTCCCGTGGGACGCCTGGAGGGGGTCCAGGCCTTGGTTCCGTAAGTGGCCTCCGCCGTGGGAACGGGAAGGCGGCTGAATGCCTCATCCTGGCATTTCTGGCGCCATCCCTGCAAATTGAGGGACCTCCAGTTGGAAATGTGATGGCAGGAGATAGCTTCGTCAATCATCCGGTAGGAATTCGCCCCGGCTGCGGTATCCCCTCCCAGCCTTTGGTAAACGGCTGCGGCAAAGGGGAAATTGTCCCGGATGCCGAAGCGCAGCAGGTCGCCGTCGCTGAAATACCAATTCGGATGGCTGTCCATGGTCATCAGGTTGAGGTCTCCGCTCAACTGGGAGGGGCTGCGGAATCCCGCCAGGCACAGGAAGACGAGGGACAATGCCCCGCAGCGCATCCCGTAGCGTTCCCAGTTGCCGCTGCCGGCCATGTAAACGAACAGGAGGCCCAGGAAGCAGGCCCCCAGAAGCAGGTAAATTCCGGCGGTAACGCGCGTGGGGGAAAAGCCGAAGTCTTCTATCTGGTTGTACAGCCTCACCGCGACGCTGGCGGCGATCAGCCCTGTCTGGACAGCCAGGAGGAAGCCCAGGACGGTCCCCGTTTTTGAAGCCCGCACGGACCCGGAAGACCGGAACATGACCAGCAGGATGAGGGCGGAGAGAATGGCCGCCAGGGTGAGGGAATCCGCTCCTTCATGCAGGTAGCCTGTCTGGGAAATACCTTCCGGCACTGTCCCGCTCCACAGGAAGGCCATGTCCGTCCCGTTGTTGACCAGGAATGCCAGGTTGATGAACAGCAGGGAAATGGCCGGAAGGGAGGGCAGCCACGGCTTCTCCGGCCGGAGGGGCCGGTCCCCGCCAAAGGGGGTGCATTTGCGGTGCATGGTCAGAATGCCGAAGGACAGGGAACCCAGTACCCACAGGAGCATGTGGACAAACGTCTCCCTGCTGGGAAGCAGCCAGGACAGGTAGCGCACGGCCAGTTCATTCATGGCGGTCCTGACGGAAGCGACGACCGGATTCCCGTCCGCAAAAATGGAGAGAAAGAACAGAAACAGGAAGATGCCGACGGCGATGCTGGCGGCAAGAGGAAGTTTTCCCCTGAGACCCTGTGCCGCCTTCCGCGCCTGGTTCATGCGGAAAAATTTGTATTCCAGCCAGGAAGTGTACCTTGTGCCGGGAACATAGCCGTTTCCCTCCTTCTGCGGCAGGAAAATGACGGCCAGGGGGAGGAACATGGCGACAAGCAGGTTGTAATCGGAATCCGGAGAAAGGTTGAGGCCGGCGGCGGTGGCATTCAGCACGGCCATGACGCCCAGGAACCACCGTGCCGTGCGGCTGATATCCGTCCGTAGCATGAGGAAGGCCGCGGTGTACAGCAGGATGCCCAGCGCCGTGCCGATTCCCAGGCCTTGCAGGGTGCCGAACATGAAATCCGCGGCAAAACCGCTGCATACCAGGGCAAGGAGCGGTATGTTCCCGTGCCTCCACCAGGAAGGGGGAAGTGGCGGGGCTGGAGGGCGGACGGGCGTGTCTGCGGACATTGGCGGAAACGCCGGGCGTTCCGGAAAGGGAGGGGGCTGGTCTGTCATGGGAGTTGCCGGGAGAGGGGGAATGGTTCCTCTTTAAAGCTTTCCGTGAAACTGTCAAGACGGATTCCGATGAAAGGCGGAGGTTTGACCGTGCCGTTCCCTGTGGTAGTCACAAGGTATGATGAAAAAGGATTGTATTTTCCAAAAGAGGGCGTATAGCATGCACGGATGAAGCGCATCGCCGTGTACGCCGGTAGTTTCGACCCCCTGACCAATGGCCACTTGTGGATGATCAGGCAGGGGGCGCGGATGTTTGATGAGCTGATTGTGGCCATTGGCGACAATCCGGAAAAGAATTACACGTTTTCCCATGAAGAGCGCATGGACATGCTCCGGACGGCGCTTTCCGACATGCCGGAGGTCCGCATCGCCGAATTCCACAACCGCTTTCTGGTGGACTTTGCCAAGGAGCATGAAGCCTCCTTCATGCTGCGCGGCATCCGTTCCACGCAGGATTATGAATATGAACGCGTGATGCGCCATATCAATGCGGACATGGCCCCCAAGGTCTGCACCGTGTTCCTGATGCCTCCGCGCGATACGGCGGAATTGTCCTCCAGCATGATCAAGGGCCTGATCGGGCCGGAAGGCTGGGAAAGCCAGGTGAGCCGCTACGTTCCCCCGAACGTGTTCGCCCTGCTCAAGAAGAAATATAAAACTCTGACGGAGGAAATGCGCCGGCAGGGCGGCCAATAGGGATATTCCCGGCGTCTGCCACATTTCCCTCAACGCATTTCCGGGAAGCCGTCCTGCGCCTCTTCCTCCGTCCCGGCTGGGGAAAATTCCTCAGAACCTTGACGGCTCAAAATCTCCGCCCTAATGCGTCGTGCCGGAGACATTCAGAAGCACGGTGCCCGTTACAATGAGGACGATGGCAAAAACACCTGCGGCATTCAGATGTTCCTTGAACAGGAAGACGGACAGGCAGGTGGCGGCCGCCATCCCGATGCCGGACCAGGAAGCGTACGCGACGCTCAGCTCAATGCCCCTGAGGGATTTGGACAGGAAAAGGAAGCAGATGACATACGCGGCAATGGCCCCTGCCGTCGGCCACGGGCGGGTGAACCCTTCCGCGTATTTCAGACAGAGCGTTCCTATCAGTTCTCCCGCTATGGACAGCAGCAAATACAAATACGGCATGGCGGTCTCCTATTGATGAGCGGCTTTCCGGAAATGGCGGAGGTACGCGCCGCTGTGGCTGATCAATCCGTTGATCTCTTCGGGGCTCATGGCGTTGAACGCTTCCGATTCGGCCTCGTAAAGTTCGGCCAGGACGTGTTCTGCGTAATCCCTGCCTTCAGGGGAAAAAATGATGATCTTGCTGCGCCTGTCGGCGCTGTCCGTCTGCTGTGAAACGTAACCACGGCTTTCAAGGTTTTTGAGGATGCTGTTCACCGTCTGCTTGGGAAGCATGAGCATCCTGCATAGGTCCGTCTGGGTGCAGCGTTCGGTATTCCGCACCATGTACAGCACCAGAAGCGTGTTGATCGTGATTCCGTGCTGTTCGGCCCATTGGGAATAAAGCTTGTTGGTTTCAAGCCAGATTTGGTAGTAACGCCTGATCGTGGATTTGAGGTCGAGGTGCATGCAATAAATAGTCTGATTTCGGACTAAAAATATCAGGACATACCGGAAAGTCAATACAGAAACCAGTTCCGTCCGGCTGAACGGGGGACTACCGGAAATTGCCCATGGAGCAGGGATGCATGCAGTGGCGCGTCCACGGGGATTGCTTACATGTCTTCCGCTGGCGGCCGGAAATGCGCCGAAGAACGCCTTCTGCGCCTGTCCTTCTGTTTGCGCATGCGCTGGATAACGCGGGCTTTTGCGGCGCACCGGCCTGTCTGCTGCCGTTCCACGGTGTCGCACAGTTCCCGGCGCGCCAGAAAGCGGTTGAGCTCCCGGGAACGGTCCACGTGGCACTTGACGGCGATACCCGTCGGGACATGTTTCAGATAAACGCAATTGTTGGTTTTGTTCACCTTCTGGCCGCCGCGCCCGGCGCCTCTAACAAAACTTTCCTCCAGGTCCTGCTCCCGGATTCCCAGGGATTCCATGCGCTCCTTGAGGGCGGCGAGTTTTTCAGGCCTTACCATAACCGGAGTGATGCAGGGAGTTGAGGCGCGCCTGAACGGCATGGACCAGCATGTCCCGGCTGGACGCCGTCAGGGGAGCCATTCCGATGACGGCGTTTGTTCCGTCCGCCAGGCGGAGCGTCAGCCGCGTTCCGTCCCGCTCTGCGGAGCATATCTGCTGCCAGAGGTGCCACCGCATGGTGTGGCGCGGACGCACAAAGGGGAGAATTTCCACGCCCAGAGGCGTGACGATGACGGCCGCATGCTTCAGGCAGCGGAGCCCCAGATACAGGAAGAGGACGGCCGGGACCAGGGCCGTGGCCTGCATGGCCCACAAGGGGGCGGGAAGATAGGGCGTGATGATGCCGTGCCCCGCAAGCTGGAGAAAGCCTGCTATGGCAATCAGCAGGAAAGCCGATCCGGTCAGCAGGGCTCCCGCCCGGTTGCGCGTAAAGCGCAATTCCCGCTCCTGCACGGGAATGTGGCGGATATCGTCCACCCCCAGGCCGGTTTTCACCGGACTGGGAAGTGTTTCGGATGATGTATGTTCAGGCTCCGGCATAAACGCCAGGAAGGATTTCCTTTGTTTCCTCCGTGTTATTCTCCATCAGCAGGGTGCCTTGAAGGACGGCCCCGTCCTGGAAATGGAAGCGGCCGCGCAGGGTCAGCTTGTCCAGCCCCACCAGGGAAGGCAGGCCGAGGCTGTCCAGGGAATCCACCAGCTTGTACAGGCTGGGGTCCAGATCCACGATGGGGGCGGTTCCGTTCCGTTCCGGAGCCAGGGCCACCTTGCCGTCTGCATCTACGGAAACCGCGTCGGAACGCAGCAAAAGCAGGTCGGAGGTGGTTTTAACGGGGAAAAAGCGGGAGCGCGGCACATTGACGGCGCGCGCGCCGGGGAAGCATTCGATGCCCGCGCCCATGGCCGTTTCCAGCTGGAACACCTTGGCGGACTCCGGGTCCCTGGGGTTCACCGTCTTGCTGTTCCGGATCATGGGGAGGGGGAGCACGCCTCCGTTGGCGTCCAGAATCTGCTTGAGGGAATCCAGGCGGATCCAGAGCGTATTGGTATTGAAATAACGGTGCTTGGAAATGTTCTGGAATTCGGGGATGTCCGCGTCCGGGCACTGGGCTACCTCCCGCAGGATCAGGTGACCGTCGGACTTCCTGACGGCCAGGTGGCCTCCTTTCTTGTCCGCCTCCGTGCGGCGCGTGACTTCCATGACGAAGGGGGCTCCGCTTTCCGCAAACCAGCGCAGGAAATTCATGTCAAGCTGGGCTCCCAGATTGTCGGAATTGGAGATAAAGGCATACTTGACGCCGTCTTCCAGAAGCCGGTCCAGCCAGCCGGAACCCAGCAGGGCCGGGTACAGGTCCCCGTGGCCGGGAGGGCACCATTCAAGTTCGGGCTGCTGCGGATAGGAGGCTGGTTCCAGCGTATCCGCCAAAATCTTTGGCACGCGGTTCTGCATCAGTTCCACCTGATGGGCGTCGGCAAAACCGTCCGCCGCATACTTTTCCAGATAGGCCAGCGTGTCCGCGCTGGTGGAGAAGGAATTCATCAGCAGCAGGCGCACCGGGGTTCCGGATACGGTGCGCAGGTGTTTCACCTGCCTGACGATGAGATCGAGAAAAGTGTCCTCCCCCTTCACCTTGAGTAGGCTCTTGGCCTTCTGGAGTCCCATGCTCGTTCCCAGGCCGCCGTTGAGCTTGATGCAGACGCACTGGGAAATCAGGTCTTTCCCGGCCGGTGCCGTGGAATCCGTGATGTTCGTCCAGTCCGCCACCTGGGCCGCCGGACTGATGTCCGTTTCGGGGATCATGCCGGAATGGTTGGAAACGAGAGCTTCGTAACAGCGGGAAAATGCCTTGATGGCTGCGGTGGAGATGCCCGCGGACTCCATCTTTTCTTCAAAAGGAGTGAACGTACTCATTGCCGGGGGTTGTACAAAATGACCGGAGAACTCTCAAGCATTATGCGCGTACCCCGCATGCAGTTCCGGAAGTTCCCCTTTTTACGCGGAATGACCGGATGCGGGAAGGAAAAGAAGGAAAAGAAGGAAAAGAAGGAAAAGAAGGAAAAGAAGGAAAAGCCCGGGCGTGGCTCCGCGAAAACCTCCTTTAACCGGATATCCGGTGCTTCCGTGGCAGCTCTGCACGGAAAAGAAACCTTCCTTTCGTGGAAAAGCGGTGCGGAAAATGTCATTTCACGGCTATGACCCGGATGCGCCGGTAGTCGGCCACCCATTGGGCGCCGTCCCACAGCTCGTTACGGAGGGCGGACTCTATCTCTTCAATAATCCGGATGCGGCCGGCTTCCGGCAGAGGGGACAGGTCGGAGGCAAAAAACTGCCGCACCCAGTTGCGCAAGCCGTTCTCCCCGTCCTTCAGCGGCGTGGGGCGGTCGTAATCCATGACCAGTTCCGGGTGCAGTCCGGCCTGTTCCACCAGTTTCCGGTATTCCTCCACGGTGGGGAAGTAAAAGGGATTTTCATGATGCCTTTTCTGCCGGGAAAGGCTGAATTGAAAGGCTTGCTGGATGCGGTGTATGTTGCGGACGGCGCCGAATTCGCAGACCAGCCTTCCTTGCGGCTTCAGCACGCGGAAAATGTTTTCCAGCAGGGCCTTTTGATCGGAAATCCAGTGAAAAACGGCATTGGAGAAAACGACGTCGAATCGGTTGGACCACGGCATCCGGCAGGCGTCCACCACCCGGAAGTCGATGTCCGGGTGAAGCATCCGCGCCTTGCGCACCATGTCCGGGGAAGCGTCCGCCCCGACGACATGGGCGGATTTGGCCAGCAGTTCCTGCGTGAGTGCGCCCGTGCCGCAGCCCAGGTCCAGAATGGCCTGTCCCGGATTGTCCGGAACGTGGGAGAGCAGGTCTTTCCCGTAGTCCGCGACAAAGCCGTGCTTGTCTTCATAAAAATCCGCATTCCATTCCATGACGGCGCCAGCATACAGGTCACGGGCTTGTTCTCCAAGGCTAACCCCTGCATTATTTCACCATGCTCCGGCGGTGGAAACGGCCCCTGGCGCATTTTCCGCGTGCGTCCGGGATTCTGCTTGCTTTGGACGGCGTGGAATGGTTAAGATAAGTTTACTATGAAAGCAACAGCCCTGTTCATGACGGCCGGAGCCCTGGCCGCGGTTTCCGCCGGCGCCTATGACGGATACGGATATGATCCCCGGCCGGCAAGTGCCTACAACGATACGATCAGCGGCGCGGCCAGAATTGGCTACGACTCCCGCTATGCCTACAAGGACCTGGTAGCCTCCTCCCTGCTGAACCGCAGCGGCGTGTTCACCTTCGGCGGGGAAGTGGACTTGAACCTCGTCAAGGACTGGAAGCAGGAAATCGGCGCGGAATACCTGGCCTTCTGCGACGGTCTGCTGAGCGACAAGAACGCTTTTGACGCGGACTGGAAGGCCGTGAAGGAATTGTTCCCGAACCTGACTTTCCGGAGCGGTTATGAATTCAATTACGGCGGTCTTCCCGGCTATCTGAGCAAATACACGGGCAAGGCCCCCCATTCCGTGGCCCAATCCTTTACCGCCGGGCTGGCGTACGACGATCCGGGGCACGGCTATTTCGGCGCTCTGGATGTCCAGTACGGTTTTTACGGCATGACGGGCTGGCGCATCGATTTGAACGCGGGCAAGCGCTGGAGCGGCCTGATTCATGAAAAGGTGGATTTGGAACTGAGCGCGGGCACCAGCTATTCCTCCAGCTACTGGGGCGCCGGCGTGGCCGGATTCGACCAGTTCAACATCAAGCTGGCGGCTCCCGTGCGCATTTCCGGCGTGGATTCGCGGAACGGCTTCCGCGTCATTCCCTTCATCCAGTTTGACTGGGCGGGGAACACGCGTTCCGATATCCGCCGCTATACCGGCATGAGCACCATTGAAGACTTCCGCATCCGCGTGGGCGTGGAAGCCGTGTACAGATTCTGACAACGGCCTCCGGGGGCGTCTTTCCTCCCCGTCCGGGGAGGAAAAAAACCTTCGGCGGCATGTGCCGTTTCCGGCTCCGTCCGGGGAATAACGTATGATTCATGAAAGATGCCGCCATGTGGAAAACGATTCTTATTCTTGCCCGCCATACCTTCATACGCCTGTTGTGGCTGCTGCTCCCTCTCGGGATCTTCGCCTTTCTGGTGCGGGCCATTCCCCTGAGTCCGCTCCAGGCCCTGTGCGGACTGATTCCGGTCATTGTCTTTGAAATATGGCTGGTGGTCAAATACCTGCTTCCGGGCATGAGCGACCTGGTCACGAAAACCCTGTATGCGTCCAATATCACCACGGACGAGGAAGTGCTGGTGGACGCGGCCCGGCGCATGCTGGGAGCCGGAGACGCGGCGGGCGCCCTGGAGCTTTTGGAACGCAACCGCAGGGAGAATCCCGGAATGGTGCGTCCCTGGCTGATGGAATCCGGTCTGCTGAATGATATGCGCAGATATGCGGAATCCGTTGAATTATTACAGGAAGGCTTGGCATCCCGAAGATGGAGGAAGGAGGACCGCGCCCTTTTCCTGTATAAAATAGGGGGAATTTATTCCTCCCTGCTTAATAATCCGGAGCAGGCCGTGAAATATTGGCAGGAGGCTGTCAAGAGATACCCGAACACGGCTTACGGCCGTGCCGCCAAGGACAAGCTGCACGAGCTGCGCTGAGTGGAAGGCAAGGCGCATTTTTCAAACAAAAGCGGGGGGAGTGAGAAAAGAATGCACAGCCTTGAATGCGCTCTTGGGAAAAGTGGAAGGATTTGATCATGATGCGCGTGTTGATGAAACAAGGGGGACGTTCCATTTTCTCTGTTGCACGGAGTTTTCTGGATGCAGCCGTGCATCCGCAGGTCCCTTCTGGAATTGTAGCTGGACTCCGGATTCATTATCCGGTATGTGCATGCAGAGACGCCGTTGTTTGATGGTTTTTGTTTCAAGGAGGAATGTAGATATGAAAAAAGAATGCTGTGTTTATGCAAAATACATTCCATGAATTGCCTGCCTTGACTGTTGTTGTAACAGGATTTAATCAGGAAAGTAGCATCCGGGGGGCGATTGAGAGTGTTTTGAATCAGGATTACGCGGGAAAGCTGGAATATATTTTTTCAGATGATGCATCTTCCGACGGAACTTTCCAAATCATGAGGGAAATGGAGCAGGCGTACCGGGGCTCCCATTCCATCAAATTAAACCGCAATGAGCAAAACATGGGTATCACTGACCATTTGGAAAAGGTGTATTCCCTGGCGTCTCATGAATGGGTTATGCGAATGGACGGTGACGACCGCTCTTTCCCGCACCGCTGCCGCATTCTTGCCGAAGCCATCATAAAGTACCCTCAGGCAAGATATATTGCCTCTGATGTGGAACTGGTTGTCTGCGAATCCGCCGGGCAGGCTGTATGGCCTGCCCATTTGGAAGAGGATAAAGGACTGCGTGCCTTCCTTCCGCAGGATGGAACTGCTCACAGGGCGTTTCTCGGAACGGCATCCGCCATCAGACGCTCCTTGCGTGCCCCCTATTCGGAAATCCGGAATCTGTCCATGTGCGAGGACTTGTATGAAGCTCATAGGGCGTGGCTGCATGAAGGACTCGTGGTTTTGCAGAACAAACTCGTTTTATATGTTGAACACAGTTCCAATATTTCCAGGATCAATCCCCGGTTAAAGAACCGGAATATGGAGACTTTCCTTAAGGGAATCAGCCGTTTGAAAGGCATCAACCAATCCTTTATCCAGGCACAGGAGGCTATTGTGCGCATGACGGAAATGTTTTTGGAATCATGCCCGGATGAAAATTCTCCCCATATCGAGTCTGTCTGCAGGGATTTGGAAAATAGAAAAGAGTTCATTCGGGAACTCCGCATGGAGGTTGAATGGCCGGAAATGACGTTGGGCCGGAAAATGCGGCATTGGCCATACTTCAAAAGAAATCCTCTCAAGCTTCTGCCTTTGCCGGTCTATGGCCGGTTGCTGTGTCTGATGTACCGCCTGAAGCGATGATTTGCCCATGCGGCGCCGGGAGGCCGGGGAATATGTATTCCGTTGGAAATTTACTGAAATTCCCTGCCGGAATGCAGGCTCTTTCCGGCAGGAAAAAGTCTCATGATCTCGGAATCAATTTTCCCATGATGGGGAAAATCTTTTTCTGGAGCTTCTCATTCAGGCAGCATCTTGCCAGTTTGCTGATGCGGCGCCTCAAACGCAGCTTCCAGGAGGGTCTCCAGCAGGAAAGTTCTTGTCGGCACCTGATGCCCTTTTCCTTGGTTTCCTCGGAAACGGGATTGGAAAGATTGGTCTGGAGCCAGTCCAGAGCATGCTGTTTCAGGGAATGCTTCTTTAGGGAAACGGCGTCTTCATCCATGAACCTCAGAAGATGAATTTTACCGGGCAATTCTTCATGGGAATGAATGAGACGGTCTTCCAGGCCGAATTGCTTTAGCAGGGACGTGAAGCGGATTGCCCCTCTTTGCGCGTTTTTGATGCACAAAAAGGGCTTGTTGAAGATAATGGCGAAGCATGTCCCGTGAAATGAGTCGGTAATCACACATTTGCAATCCTGAAATGCGCGCACCCATTCGTAGATAGTGGCTGCCGCATGCACGCGGCCTTCCGGAAAATACTGTTTTTTGAGTTCCATATCGCCGGAGGGGTCCAGCAAATGTGCTGAGGGAAGGGCGAGTTCGCGTGAGATGGCTGCACAGGCCTGTCCGTAGGATTCAGTGATATCCAGAAAATAGGTCAACATTCCATCAGGCATGGGAGAGGCTTTCTGCGTTAGACGTTTCCAGTCCTCCATGCTTGTCAGGAAAACGGGATCAACAAGATGCGTGGCGGATATGTGGTATCTTTCCCGCAGTGTCCGTACGGAATCGCCTTCCCGTACGGAAATGGCGTGAAAACAGTCCAAATAACGCGGTATGCGGTCCAGGTAATCCTGTGGAGGCTGAACCGGCAAATCACCCAAAGAAGTGGCATACGCGATTTTACGTTTTTCTCCATCCACAAAATCAAGGTAATACTGCATATCCTGATTATGCGTATATTTGTAATTCCATAACTGGTCGGAACCTGCGATGAACGTATCCGCCAGCCTGTTCGTCCTTTCCGCATCCCTGCGGGAAGAGATGGGAATGGACTCTATTCCTTCCTCCCTGAAGAACGTGCGGAATACGGAACCGGGATCATTAACATGGGAGGCCATGGTCATGGGGGCATGGTCCAGCAGAAGAACCCTGTAGCCCTGCCGGGATAATACGCAGTGCAGGGAGAAGGACGTTAGAACAGCCCCATAGTTGCAGCTCCACCACAGTCCCAGCAGCGCGATGTCCCAGTGCGGAGGGGTGTTCCTGTTATTGCCTGATACGCCAGTCATAATTCTTTTTCAGGGAAACGCCCTTCAGAGCGGCACGGTAATAGGGATAAAACTCGTTCCTGCGGAGAGCCAGGGCCGTATTGATCTTGCGCTTGAGCCATTTGACCTGGTGGCAGAATGCCTGGTTCAGGATGAAGGAATGGCTTTTTCCCGGCATCCAGGAGCCGCAGCAGTGGTGGATGGAAAAACCGCGGGAACGGATGAAGGCGGGCTGCTCGAAAAACTCCTTGGGATACAAGGTTGCCAGATCGCTTTGCCATTTTTTTCCGTTCAGCAGGAATTTGGGTACTTCATTGATGAAGTAATCCGTATAAATCGTGTTGGAAACGGGCCAGCATTCTTTCCTTATTTCATTATGCAGGCTCAGAAGGCTGATGCAGAGGGGATGCTGCGGCGGAGCATAAAGAAAAGCGGTGCCTAGGGCGCAGTCATACATGTACCCCAGCGTAAAGCGATGGTCCACGGGGAGCCGGGACAGGGGCTGGAACAGTTCCACGTCGCAGTCCAAATAAAAACCTCCGTGCTCCACCAGGGCCTGAAGGCGGACGACGTCTCCCAAAAACCCCCATTTGTTCTGTTCCAGGCATCTTCTGCCAAATTCAAAACGGGAAACGTCAATATTGGACTCATTCCATTCTATTATCTCAAAATCCGGATTCAGTTCCTTCCATTTCCGGACATTTTGCCGGACTGCTTCAGGAACAGGAGAGCCGAACCAGCAATAATGGATTTTTTTAATCATATCATGTTGAATATGTTGAACTTCTAGCGGGATTGACGATAGCCGGGAATGGCAGGAAGGGAGACTTGCGGAACGGCTTCCGGGAAGAGTGTCCGGCAGGCGTGCACGGCATCCATCTTTGAATGGAAGCTGTTTTTTGTCAACTTTTCCTCCGGTTTTCTTCCTGAATGTCCGGCATTTGCGGACAGGGGAAGGATGCTGAACGGGAGACTCCTGCATTTTTGTGCGGATGCATGGGGGAGGGGGGACGGCTTTCTCCTTGACCCTGCTGATTGCGGCGGAGTATCATTGAATAATGAGAAGACCCCCGATTCCCGGCCTGGTGATGGCCGACGGATGGCTGCAGCCGTATGCGCGCCAGATCCGCGACCGCCAGCGTTTGTTTGATCTGAAGATGAAGAGGATCATTCAGCGTTCCGGGACCTTGGAAAGGCATGCGGAGGGCTACCGCTATTACGGTTTCAACCGGGACCCGGAGACGGGGGCATGGACGTACCGGGAATGGGCGCCCGCCGCGCGCGGATTGTTCCTGACGGGGGATTTCAACGGCTGGGACCGCAGGAGCCATCCGCTGGTGCGGAATGAACGCGGCGTGTGGGAAATCACCCTTCCTCCGGATTCCCTCGCCCATGGCCAGAAGGTGAAAGTCCACGTGGTGGGGGCGGACGGCACGGGCAAGGACCGGATTCCCGCCTGGATTACCAGGACGGTCCAGGACCCATCCACCTATGATTTTGCCGGGGAAATATGGATGCCGGAACATCCCTACGAGTGGAGGAACTCCGGGTTCGATCCTTCCCGGGTGGACGTGCCGTTCATTTATGAGGCGCACGTGGGGATGAGCGGGGAGGAGGAGCGCGTGCACACGTACCGCGAGTTTGCGGACCAGGTGCTTCCCCGCATCGCGGCCCTGGGGTACAACACCGTCCAGCTGATGGCCGTGCAGGAGCATCCCTATTACGGCTCGTTCGGTTATCATGTTTCTTCGTTTTTCGCGCCTTCCTCCCGTTTCGGAACGCCGGAGGATTTGAAGTACCTGATCGACCAGGCGCACGGCCTGAACATTGCCGTGCTTCTGGATGTGGTGCATTCCCACGCCGTGAAGAACGAGGCCGAGGGGCTGAACGACTTCGACGGTTCCGGCGGCATGTATTTCCTGCCCGGGGAGCGCGGCCGCCATCCGGACTGGGATTCCTGCTGCTTTGACTACGGCCGGGACGAGGTGATCGAATTCCTGCTTTCCAACGTCCGGTGGTGGTTGGAAGAGTTCCGGTTCGACGGCTTCCGCTTTGACGGCGTAACGTCCATGCTGTACTTCCACAGGGGGCATGAGCCGTTCGGAGAGCTGGGCGCGTACTTCGGCTCCTCCGTTGATCCGGATGCCGTCGCCTACCTGCAGCTGGCTTCCACGCTGATCCAGCGGGTGAAGCCGGGTGCCGTTGCGATTGCGGAAGACATGTCCGGCATGCCGGGGCTGTGCCGTCCGGTGGATGAAGGCGGCATTGGTTTTTCACACAGGCTGGCCATGGGCGTTCCGGATTACTGGATTAAGCTGCTCAAGGAGAGGAAGGACGAGGAATGGAGCATGGGGGACATGTGGTACACACTGACGAACAGGCGTTACGGAGAACCGCACGTGGCCTACTGCGAGAGCCATGACCAGGCCCTGGTGGGGGACAAGACCCTGGCGTTCCGGTTGATGGATGAGGAAATGTACTGGAAGATGGCCGTGGACCAGCAAAGCCTGGTCATCGACCGCGGGATGGCCCTGCACAAGATGATCCGCCTGGTGACTCTGGCCGCGGGCGGCGAAGGCTGGCTGAACTTCATGGGCAACGAATTCGGGCATCCGGAATGGATTGATTTTCCGCGGGAGGGCAACGGCTGGTCCTACAGCCATTGCCGCCGCCAGTGGTCGCTGGTGGACAACCCCGGCTTGAGGTTCAAGTTCCTGAACGCTTTTGACCATGCCATGGTGCGGCTGGCCCTGGAGGCGCGCCTGCTGAACAATCCCCCGCCGTTTCCGCTGAATATTGACGAGGAAAACCAGATCATGGCCTTTCATCGCGGGGGGCTTGTCTTTGTATTCAACTGGTCCGGAGACCGGGCGATCATGGACTACACGCTGCCCGCACCTCAGAAAGGGGAATGGAAGGTGGTGCTGGATACGGACAATGCCCGGTTCGGCGGATTCGGGCGGCAGGACGGTTCCGTGCACCATTTCACGGATGAAGAGGGCAGGCTCTCCCTGTACCTGCTTCCCCGCACGGCCCTGGTGCTGAAAAGGGTGGGGTCCGCCGTGATGGCTCGTCCCGCTGAACCGGATGCGTAGCGGATGCCGCAATTGCCGCCCTGTCCGGTGAAAGGAATGCGCCGACACCTTTTCCGGATTCCCTGAAGATGCGGATTGGGGAAATGGCGGACGGTTTTGCCGTTTTACAAAAGAAGGGGAGGGACATTCTCCTGATGCCCGGTGAAGCCTGAAGCCGGGAGAAATCCGGGCGTTGCGGTCCCTGATGGAAAAAGGATGGCCGCTGCCTCTCTGAATGGCTGTGGATGAATCAACTTTTCCGGCCCGTGCCCTTACTAAAGCTTATGGCCTTGCTCCCATGCCGGAGGCAGTTTCTCCAGCGGGGGCGCTTCGGAATTTCTCTTTTTGAGACGGATGGTCAGGGTATCGGTCTTGAAGTTTTTAGACTTCTCGTTGTTGAGTCCCCACAGAATGGCCCCTCCTGTGGTCATTTCCGGGTGGAAGGTTTTTTCCGCGGAGTAGTAGCCCGGCTTGTCCGCCGCCACGTGAATGGGCTTGTGCCTGTTCAGGGAGAGGGTAGCGGGAGCCTGCCCCACGTACTCCCCGTTGACGCGCAGGCTGGCCCCGGAAGGAATGCTGCGTATCGTCATGTCTCCGGAAGTGCTGCTGCATGAGATGCAGGAACAGGCGGCGGCCAGAAGGGCCAGATGGGGAAGGAGTCTGGAGAACATGGGGGAAGGGACGGTTACTTGTTTTCAACCATGCGCATGGCGGCCTGCTTGATTTGGGCTGCCATGGAGTTGAGGGCGTTGGCCCTGGTGGGCGCCAGGTGGTCCTTGAGTCCGGTCTTGTCCAGCTTGGACATGTCCGCTTTCAGGACTTCTTCCGGCGGCAGGCCGGAGAGCAGGCGTACGAATACGGCGATGAGACCCTTGGTGATCAGGGAATCGCTGTCCGCGTAGAGTTTCAGAAGGCCGTTGCTGTCCTGTTCCGTATGCACCCACACCCTGGACTGGCAGCCCTTGATGAGGGACTCGTCCGTCTTGTACGCCTCCTCCAGCGGGGGAAGCTTCTTGCCCAGGCTGATGATGTATTCGTAGCGTTCCGTCCAGTCCTGGAACAGGTCCAGTTCGTCCAGCAGGTCTTGCAGGCGTTCTTCGTAATTCATGGCGGGGGAATGGAAAGTTATGCCTTGCTGGCTTCAGCAAGCGTGGCGAGAACGGCTTTCTGGGCATGCACGCGGTTTTCCGCCTCCTGGAAGATGACCGGGGCGAAGCGTTCCAGTACGTCTTCCGTGATTTCCTTCCCGCGGTAGGCGGGCAGGCAGTGGAACACGGAATGGCTGGGGGCCGCGTGGGCCAGCAGTTCCTCGTTCACCTGGTAGGGGTAGAAGTGCTTTTCCTTGGACTGCCCTTCCGCCTCCTGGCCCATGGAGAGCCAGACGTCCGTGTTGATGACGGAGGCGTCCCGGACGGCTTCCACGGGGTTCGTGGTAAAAATGACGTTGTCGCAGTCCAGATGCCTGCGGAAATCTTCCAGCGGCAGGTAATTGGTGGGCGCGCCGATGGCGAGCGTGAAGCCCAGCCGCTTGGCCGCCCACATCCAGGAGCGGGACATGTTGTTGTCCCCGTCTCCGACGAAGGCGATTTTCATGTCTTTCCAGGAGCCGGGGCCGTAAAGCTCTTCAATGGTCAGCAGGTCTGCCAGTATCTGGCAGGGATGTTCCTCGTCCGTCAGCGCGTTGATGGTGGGAATGCCGGAGAAGGAGGCGAATTCCTCCACTTCCTGCTGTCCGTAGGTGCGGATGGCTGCGCCGTGGATCATGCGGCCCAGCACGCGGGCGGTGTCCTTAATGGGTTCTCCCCGCCCCAGCTGGATGTCATGGACGGAAAGGAACATGGGGCGTCCCCCCAGCTCGCTGATGCCCACTTCAAAGGAAACGCGGGTGCGGGTGGAGGATTTGGAAAAGATCAGCGCCCAGGTCTGGCCTTTCAGGGGAAGGTGTTCATGATGGCCGCATTCCGCCTTGAGCTTGTGGCCCAGGGCCAGCAGGTCCCTGATTTCGTTTCCGGTGAGCTGTTCTATGGAAAGGAGGTTTTTCATATGTTGGAAAGGGAATAAAAACAGGAAAGCCGCACCATACTCCCGGTTCCTTTAAAAGAAAAGGGAATAATGCGGCTTTCCGGGGAGGGGAGCAAATGCCTTTAAAGCCTGGCGGCGGCTTGGTCCGGCCACGGCACGGGCGAGCCTTCGCGGGCCCCCGCGGGGTTGTTCTTCTTGTAGGTGGGCATCTGGGCCTTGCGGTCCTTGAGCAGGGCGGTCATGACCTTGGCCATGGCTTTCACCCGTTCGGGGTGCTTGTCCGCCAGGTTGTTTTCTTCGCTGATGTCTTCCTTGATATTGAACAGTTCGAACTTCTGGGTGGGGTGCCAGTAAATCAGTTTCCAGTCGCCCTGGCGCATGGCGGTGCTGGGGGAATAAAGGGGGCTGTTGCCGTTTCCTTCCCCCCATACGTTGGGCGTATGGAAGAGCAGGGGACGGTTGGCGGCCATTTTGCCGCCTTTCAGCAGTGGTACGAAACTCTTGCCGTCCACGACCTGGGGCGTTTTCACCTTGGTGGCTCCCGCCATCTCCAGAATAGAGGGGAAAAAGTCTTCAATGATGACGGGCGTGGTGCAGACGCTTCCCGCCTTGGTGACTCCGGGCCAGTACACGATCATGGGTTCGCGGATGCCACCCTCGCGGTTGGACCCCTTGCCGAAGCTGAGGGGATAGTTGGATTCCTTGTTGCCCATGCGTCCGCTGATGGCCAGGCCGCCGTTGTCCGCCATGAAAATGATGATGGTGTTTTTATCCAGATTGTTCTTTTTCAGGTACTCCCGGATGTCGCCCAGGCTCTTGTCCATGCCTTCGATCAAGCCGGAATACCTCTTCTCGTTGTCGGACCATTTGTGGCCGTCGTTAGGATTGGAGTAGTTTTCCGCAAAACGCTTGTCATAGCCGTTCATGTTGAAGGGGGCGTGGATGGCGTAATGGGACATGTAAAGGTAGAAAGGCTTGTTGGCCTCCCTGGGGTCCTTGCGGATGGCGTCCAGGCGCTTGAGGGCTTCCAGGGTAAGCGCTTCCGTCAGGAAAGTGTCGTTTTCGTAATAATTGTTCTCATCCAGGCCCCGGACGTGGAAATTGCCGGTGCCGTATTTCTGGGAACCCCGGTAGTCCGCAGGGCCGCCGATTTCCGTGCCGGCGATGTTGTAGTCGAACCCGAAGAGCTTGGGATTGGCTCCCGGCGTTTCCTTGCTGCCGAAGTGGGCCTTTCCGCAGTGAATGGTCGTGTACCCCTGTTTCTTGAGCAGGGCGGGCAGGCCCAGGATGGGGGTGAAGGGCTTGTCCATCTTGTACCGGATTTCCTGTTCCGTCAGCGGCAGACGGGTGGTGCCGGAAGATTTGGTGCCTGCCGGCTGAATGCCGTTGACGCTCCAGTCCGGCGGCGCTTGCAGCGCCTTGTGGCTTGCATCCGTAGTCTTATCCCGCAGAAGCGTCCAGTTCGTCACGCGGTGCCGGGCGGAATTCATGCCGGACATGAGGCTGCACCGGCTGGGGGAGCAGATGGGCTGGGCATAGGCGTCCGTAAAGACCATGCCCTGTTTGCCCAGGGCCTCCATGTTCGGCGTGCGGTAGCGTTTGTTCAGGAAGGTGGGTTTGGGCGTGCCGTCGGCTTCCCTCCAGAAAGGCAGGGAGGTATCCTGCCAGCCCATGTCGTCTACCAGGAAGAAAATGATGTTGGGGCGTTTCTGGGCGGCCGGGGCGGCAGTTGCCGCCGGAGTCGCTGCGGAGGCGGAAAATGCGGTGCCGAGCAGGCACAGGGCGAGAGAGGCGGCGGTTTTGGAATATCTCATGATGAAAATGCTGATAGTAATATAACGCACGTGACGCGTGAATCTGTCAAGACTGCATGTCTGCCCGGCCATGTTTTTTGCCGGATGCGGGATAGAACGGTTTCGTGGCCATGCTCTGGCTTCCGGTTTTATTCGAACAGGGCCGGATAGGATTCCCGGGCCAGGGCCAGGCTCAGATTGACAATGGTCCGGCTGTTGGGAGCGCAGAGGGCTTTCCCGGCCATCTCCCGGCACTGGCCGTAGTCCAGATTGCGGATGGCGTAGCGGATGATGGGAACCAGGTGGACGCCCACGGACATAGAGGTGGCCCCCAGTCCCACCAGCAGGGGCAGCAGGGTGATGTCACCCGCCATTTCCCCGCAGATGGCCGTCGGGATGCCTTCCTTGTCCCCGGCGGCAATCGTCATGCCGATGATGCGCACCACGGCCGGGTGCGTGGGGCGGAACATGTTGGCTACGCGGTTGTTGACCCTGTCCACGGCAATCGTGTACTGGGTCAGGTCGTTGGTTCCCACGGAAAAGAAATCCACTTCCTTCGCAAGCACGTCCGTCATGATGGCGGCGCTGGGAACTTCAATCATGATGCCCACTTTCAAGTCCCGCGCGTAGGGGACTTTTTCCCGTTCCAGTTCTTCCCGGCATTCCTGGAGGATGTGCTTGGCGGTGATTACTTCCGTATAGCCGGAAATCATCGGGAACATGATGCCGCAGCCGGGCGTGTCCGCGCAGGCGCGCAGAATGGCGCGGAGCTGCTGCTTGAACAGTTCCGGACGGCTCAGGGAAACGCGGATGCCGCGCCAGCCCAGGAAGGGGTTCGGTTCCGGAGTGTCGAGCCGTTCGCAGGGCAGCTTATCGCCTCCGGAATCCAGCGTGCGGAAGATGACGCCGTGGGGGGCGCAGCCTTCCGCCAGTTTTTTGTAATAGTGCATCTGCTCCTCTTCATCCGGCATGCCGGATGGATTGCCCAGCAGGAAGAACTCCGTGCGGAACAGCCCTACGCCTTCCGCGCCCACTTCCTTGATACCGGAGTATTCGTGGGGGAATTCCACGTTGACGGAGAGCCGGATGCTGCGGCCGTCCCGGGTGACGGTGGGCAGGTCCCGCAGGGCTTCCAGGGCCTTGTACGCCTTTTCCTTCTCCACCTGGAGCCGCTTGTAGTATTCCACGGTCTCCGTGGAGGGCTTGAGGATGAGGACGCCCTTGTAGCCGTCCAGGATGGCCGGAGCGTGGCTTTCCACATTCAGGAGCGCCTGTTCCAGCCCCACCACGGCGGGAATGCCCATGGAGCGCGCAAGAATGGCGGTATGGGAAACGGAGGACCCTATTTCCGTGGCGAATCCGTGAATCTGGCTGGCGTCCACCGCGGCGGTGTCGGAAGGCGTCAGGTCGTACGCCACGAGGATTTCGGGCTCTTCCTCGTCCTCCTCGTCTTCCTCCGGCGGTTCCGTGCTGCGCAGGTTGTCGATCACCCGCTGCATGATGTCCTCCATGTCCGCGGTTTTGGCCCGCAGGTAGGGGTCGTCCACGCAGCGCAGGACTTCCATGTAGTTCTGCATGACCACGTAGAAAATATGCTCCACGTTCTGGAGGCGCCTGGCCAGTTCCGTGCGGACCTGGTCGAGGATGATCTTGTCCTGGAGGAGGAGAATGTGGGCGTCAAAAATGGCGGCTTCCTTTTCCCCGGAAATCTGGATCATACGCTCGCGCAGGGCCCTGATCTGCACCGAGGTCGTCTGGAGGGCGCGGTGAAAGCGCACCAGTTCGGAATCCACCTCGTCCGGCTCAATGTCGTAGGCGACCGGTTCCTTGGACCCCTTGATCTGGATCCTGATTTTACCGAGGGCGATGCCGGGAGAAACAGGAATGCCCTGGAGATGTATTTCTTCCGTGGAAATGGGTTCCTGAATCATCTGCGGGCTTTCTGGCCCGGACTCATGGCCATGAGCCGGAATATGTTCAATCTTCTTCGAATTTGCGGGCGACCAGGTCTTCCAGCGCGTCGAGCGCCTGCTGCTCGTCCTTCCCTTCAGCCGTGACGGTGATCTTGGAACCGTGTCCCACGGCCAGCATCATGAGGCCCAGAATGCTCTTTCCATCAACTTCTTCGCCATCCTTTTCCACGACGATGTCTGCATCGAAACTGCTGGCCAGTTTGACGAATTGAGCAGCCGGGCGGGCATGGATGCCGAGTTTGTTGATGATGGTGAGTTCCTTGGTAACCATGGAAATAGAAGTAAGGGGTGAAGCGGTTGCTAAAACGGTAAGTACACTAATAAGAGCTTTTTTCCAAGAGTTTTTTGTCAGTCGCCGCTTTCCGGGGCCTGGAAGTTTGACATGAGGCGGCGGTTGAACTCCCCGGCCATGTCGATGCCCATGTCCTTGAGATGGTAGTCCATGGCGGCCACTTCCACCAGGCGGGCGATGTCCCTGCCGGGGGCCACGGAAAGCTGGACATGCAACACCTTTTCCCCCAGAACATCAAGGCCTTCCCTCTCCAGGCCCAGCCTGTCCAGCTGTTCCTGGTCCCTGGCTGGAATGAGCGTGACGATGAGGTCCAGCCGCTTGTTGTGGCGCAGGGACTTCAGCCCGAACAGGGTGGTGATGTTGACGATGCCCAGGCCGCGCACCTCCATGAAGCCGCGGCTCATCTCCGGCGCACTTGCCACCAGTTCCCCGCCCACGTTGCGCACGTAAACCATGTCGTCCGCCACGAGGGCCGCCCCGCGTTCGATCAGGCCCAGGGCCGTTTCACTCTTACCCACGCCGCTCTTGCCGCGTATCAGCACCCCCACGCCGCGCACGTCCACCATGCAGCCGTGCAGGGTCATGCTTTCCGCAAATTCGTTTTCCAGAATGATGGTGGCGGAGTTGACGAACTTCATGGTGACCAGGCTGGTGCGGAAAACGCAGACCCCGGCCTCGTCAGCCAGTTCCACGATCTCCTGGGGAGGGTCCTGGTCCCGGGAAAAGACGATGCCCGGCACCTCGCACCGGAACATGCGCTGGATGCGGGATTTGCGCATGCCTTCCGGCAATTTCTGGAGGTAGGCCAGCTCCGCGGAGCCGAATACCTGGATGCGCTTGTTGGCGAAGTAGGAGTAAAACCCGGCAATGGCCAGGCCGGGACGGTTGAGCGCCGGTTCGCAAATGTGGCGGGTGAGGCCCGCCGGGCTGTTGATCAGCTCAAGCTGGAGGGCTTCCTTGTATTTGCCGTAAAATTTGGACAGGGTGACGAAATCCACTTTTTTCACTTTGGATTTACTGAACATAGGCTTATTAAAGGGACAAACGAAGCTCCAGGGCAATCAAATATATTCCCGGACCGCCCCGATGGCCTATTTTTTTGAAAAAAGCCCCGTTCCGGAAGGGAATGCCACACTTTACCTGTTGATTTGAGGGCCCAGGCATGGTCTCATGGTGCCATGAACAGACTGGATCAATTGGCTACGTTGTTAAGGTTTCCCAGCATCTCCGCGCAGAAGGAGCATGCCCGGGACGTGAGCGACTGCGCGGACTGGCTGGTGGACAAGCTCTCCGGCATGGGATTTGAAGCCGTAGCGCACAAGACGCACCGGCATCCCGTCGTGGTGGGGCGCAGCCCCCGGGAGGAAGGCAGGCCGACCGTGCTGATTTACGGCCACTACGACGTGCAGCCCGTGGACCCGGTGGAGCTGTGGGAATCCGACCCCTTTGAACCGGAAGTGCGCGACGGCAAAATTTACGCCCGCGGAGCCACGGACAACAAGGGCCAGCTGTTCGCCCACATTCTGGGCGTGGAGGAACTCCAGCGCCAGAACGGCGGCCATCTGCCCGTGAACGTGATCTTCCTGCTGGAAGGGGAGGAGGAAGTCGGCAGCGGCAGTCTTTCCCTCTTCCTGAAGGAACACAGGGATGAACTGGCCTGCGACGTCATCGTTGTCTCCGATACCGGCATGGCCGCTCCGGACACCCCCACCTTTTCCTACGGCCTGCGCGGCCTGGCGGGCGCGGAAATCATCGTGAAGGGACCGTCCGCCGACCTGCATTCCGGCGTATTCGGCGGGGCGGTAGCCAACCCCGTCACCGCTCTGGCGGAAATCATCGCTTCCTTCCATGATTCGGAAGGCCGCGTGGCCGTGAGAGGATTTTATGACGGCGTGGAACCCATTGCCACCTGGGAACGCAGCATGTGGGCCACGGTGCCCGGCATGAGCAATGAAGAACTGGCGAAGCTGACGGGAGTGGATACCGTGGTGACGGAAGCCGGATTCACCGGGGCGGAATGCATTTACGCGCGCCCCACGCTGGAGCTCAACGGCATCGGCGGCGGCTACCAGGGAGAGGGCAGCAAGACGATTATTCCCAGCCGCGCCTTTGCCAAAATATCCTGCCGCCTGGTGCCGGGACAGGACCCGGAACGGATCGAATCCCTGCTGGAAGAGCATGTGAAAACGCATACGCCCAGGGGAGTGTCCGTGGAATTCAAGCGGGAGCACAGCGGCAGGGCCTATGTCTGCGATCCCAACTCCGAATTCGGCCTCGCCGCGCAGCAGGCCCTGGAGGAAGCCTTCGGGCGCAAGCCGGTACTGGTACGCGAAGGCGGCAGCATCCCGATCATTGAGGAAATGAAAAACGTGCTGGGAGCGGATGCCCTGATGCTGGGCATGTGCCTCCCGGACGCGCGCATCCATTCCCCCAATGAGAACTTCTCCGTGGAACTGTTCACCAAGGGAATAGAAATGAGCCAGATACTCCTGCGCCGCCTGGGGCAGATCAAACGGTAATCCCCCTCCTCCTATGGACCAGCCTGCCGCCGCTGAAATAGTCGACCTGCACAAGACCTTCAAGACCGGTTTGGGCAAGCCCGTGGTGCACGCCGTGCGCGGGGTGGACATGAGCATCCGGCAGGGGGAGGTGTACGGCCTGATCGGTCCCAACGGATCCGGCAAATCCACGCTGATGAAGGCCCTGCTGGGGCTGGTGAGGCCCACGCGGGGCTCCTGCTCCATCTTCGGCAAATCCAGCCTGTCCCCGGACAGCAGGGAGGAAGTGGGCTTTCTGCCGGAAAACCCGTACTTCTACAAATTCCTGACCGGGGCGGAAACTGTGGCCTTTTACGGAAAGCTGTGCGGACTCAGCGGCAGAAGCCTGAAGGAAAAAGTAAGGGAACTGCTGGACCTGGTGGGGCTGTCGGACGCCGCGGACCGCCGTCTGGGCGGTTATTCCAAGGGAATGCTCCAGCGCATCGGCATGGCCCAGGCCCTGGTGCAGTCCCCCCGCTTTGTGGTGCTGGACGAACCGACCGCCGGGGTGGACCCCCTCGGTTCCCGGGATATCCGGAACATCATTGAAAACCTCAAGAACCGCGGCATGACCGTGTTCCTGTGCTCCCACCTTCTGGAGCAGGTTCAGGAAGTGTGCGACCGGGTGGGCATCATCTTCAAGGGCCTTCTCATTGCGGAAGGCTCCATGAACGAACTGACGAGGGACTCCGACAAGCAGGAAATCCTGCTGGAACACGCCTCCCCCGGCCTTCTGGAGGAATTGAAAAAAATGGTGCGGGAAGACGGGCGCGCCGTGTGGCTGGAGGACGGGCACCCCCGCAATTCACTGGAAAGCGTATTTCTTAAAAGCCTGCTGGAATGGAAAGCGAAGCACCCCAATCCGGAACAATAGGAGGACTGCCGGCCGCCAAGCGGGAACTGCGCCGCATGATCCGCGGGAGGATTGCGGAACTGGACGCCGCCGCCCGGCAGGCCATGTCCCTGGACATCTGCCGGAAATTGGCGGCCCTGGCACGGGAAAAAGACTATCGGCGCGTGGCCGTCTTTGCCGCCAGGCTGGGGGAGGTGGACCTGCTGCCCCTGCTGGACATGATGCCGGAACGGGAATGGTATTTTCCTCTGGTGCATGAAGGGCGCCGGTTGAGTTTTCACCGCGTGTGCCATGGCGGCGAATTTGTCACGGGCAGCTGGGACATCCGGGAACCCGGTCCGGCATGTCCGGAACTGCACGCAGGGGAACTGGACCTGATTGTTCTGCCGGGAGCCGCCTTCACGCGGGACGGAAGAAGGCTGGGCTACGGAGGGGGATTTTACGATACCCTGCTGGCCGGTCCGGCGCGCGGCGTTCCGCTGGCCGGCGTCTGCTTCCCCTGCCAGCTTCTGGACGACCTGCCTGTGGAACCGCACGATAAAAAGGCGGACATGGTCGTCACCCCCGGCATGGAGTAATGCGCATAGTTGCGTATTCCGCAATATTCCGCAAAAGCCCGTTTGTGGAAGCGCGAATGGAAGGGGAAACGGAATGTTCCCCGGAGCGGGCAGGGCGCCCGGAAAAGTAGGAGGGTTAAATGCGGAACCGGTGCTTCTGCACGGTCAGCTTGTAGAACAGGTCATAGCGTGCATTGAGCAGGGGCGTCAGGTGCTCCACGCCTCCGGCCACCTGGCCGCGGATATCCGCGTACAGCTTGCGGTAATCTGAAAGGCCGCTGATCATGGCTTCATAAAGGGGAGTGCGCAGGCCGCAGTCAATCGCAATGCTCATTTCAGACGCTGCGGAGACGATCTGCTTGGACAGCCGGTACTGCATCCAGGCCAGTCCCAGATTGCTCCCCAGCCACAGGACCAGAGCCACGCCCAGGCAGGCGAATCCCGCCCCGTGTTCCCCGAAGCTGCCCAGCAGCGCGCCCAGAATGACCATGACGAGCATCAGCTTGAGTTCCGTCCGCATCACGTCTTCCTGGTCCAGGAACAGCTTGCTGAGGCACGGCTTGATGCCGAAATCCTTCAGCGGCATGTACACGGAGCGTCCCAGCCGTTCCTTGTACACCTCCAGGTCCGCCTGGAGCCGGGCTGCCGGGAATTCCCCGATGTCGCAATCCCACTGCTCCCTGACGCGCGGACGCACGTGGTTCCAGTGTGTCTGGCAGATGTTGAGAAACTCCTTGTTGTAGTAGGCGTGCCGTTCTTCGATGCCCGACTTGACCAGTTCATAAAACCATTCGTCGATGACGGGAGGAAGCTTGTGCAGGATCATCGTCCTTCTGATGGAAAGGAAGCGTCCCAACTGCCGTGCGGACTTTTTGCCCAGCCGCGGCACGCAATCCTGGACGTATTGCGCGTATGCCTTCAGCCTTGCGGGCATTTCCTCCTCCATTTGAAGCTGGATGCGGTCGATTTCCCGGTCGATGGAAGTCAGGAAGCCGGAATCCAGCTTGGAAAGGCGGTGCAGTTCATTGAGCACCTTCCCCTGTTCCTCCAGCAGGCGGTCCGTGGCCAGCAGCAGGCGTTCCACGCGCCTGTCCGTCAGGGGGCTCCGTTTCAGAACCTCCTGCACGCAGGTTCTCAGGGCTTCCACTCCCTCGCCCGCGCGCTCCCCGGCGGGAGTGATGGGGTACAGGGGAAGCTGGACGCCCAGATGTTCCCGGGAGACGGAGCGCATCTCCTCCTTCAGTGCCTGAAGCTGTTCAAAAGGCAGAAGCTCCGCGTGGGTGATGACCAGCACCATGCGGGAATGGAGCCGTTCCTCCAGCGTTTTCAAATACTCCCAGATGGCGGGTTCATTGCCGTCTTTGGCGGAAATGACGACCAGCACGGCGTCCGACTTGGGGACGATGTGCTTCAGCCGCTGGGGGGCGGCAGGCTGTTCCAGGCCGATGGTGTCCCAAAACTCCAGGTTCAGCAGGGAATCCGACGGGTAGAAGCGGTCCTCCACCCATTCATGGGTGTGCGGGGCGGGGTTGGGCTTGTATTGCCAGCGTATCAGGGTGGCTTCGCTGGAAATGCGGGAGCAGAAATGTTCCCCCGCCAGGGCGTCCAGCGTGGAGGACTTGCCGGACCCCGTCAGGCCGATGACGGTGACGTTCTGCGGAGTGCAGCATTCCTCCAGCGCTTCCTCCACATCCTTCTGGGAATCGAAATGTCTGTCCGGACCAATGCGCGCGGAAAATGCCGCGGCGGCATCCGCTACGTCCCGCACCGCATGCGGAATCACATTTTTCCCTCCTGTCAGCATGGGCTATGAAATCAAAAAACCGTCCTTTCCCTTCCTCTTCAGCAACCCTACACGCCGCAATTCCTTCTGTCCAATTAAAATGACGGCGCCGGGGCATACGCCCTGCCTCCGAAAATGGCCGTGCCCACGCGGACGAGGGTGGCTCCCTCCTCCACGGCGGTTTCAAAGTCGTGGCTCATGCCCATGGACAGCTCCGGAAGCGGCATTCCGCTTCTGGCGGCCAGGGAATCCCTCAGCTCCCGCAGGCGGCGGAAATAGGGGCGCGCCTCCTCCGGATCATCCACGGGAGGGGGAATGCACATCAGGCCGGCGATCTCGATATGGCCGAGCCGAGCCAGTTCTTCCCAATCCCGTTCCAGAAGCTCCGGGGAGAACCCGAATTTGCTGTCTTCCGCCCCGACGTTGACTTCCAGCAGGATGCGGGGGCGTTTGCCCGTCTCCTGCGCTACCGTGTCCAGGAACTGGGCCAGGCGCAGGGAATCCACGGCATGGATCAGCGTGAAATGTTCGAGGGCCTTGCGCACCTTGTTGCGCTGGAGGGGGCCGATGAGGTGCCATTCCGTGTCCGGCGGCAGGGCGGGAATCTTTTCCAGGGCTTCCTGAACCCTGTTTTCTCCGAAGACGCGCTGTCCCGCATCGTAGCAGGCCAGGACGTCGCAGGCCGGAAACGTTTTGCTGACGGCTACCAGGCGGGCGGACCCTTCCGGGCGTCCGGCGCGTGCTTCCGCGGCGCGGATGCGGGAAATGATGTGTTCCAGGTTTTGTTGGATGCTCATGACGGGTGATATCAGTTCAGGGAAGGCTGTGCGGGCGCGTGGCTCATGATCTGGTGCAGCGGGGACAGGCGGCGCATGGCCATGGCCCATACCTTGGAATAATCCGGCTCCAGGCAAAGGTCCGGAACCATGGGGGAGACGTACCACGCGCGGTCGTTCAGCTCCCTGCGCAGCTGGGGCAGCGTCCATCCGCTGTGCCCCACATAGGCGCGCAGCATGACATGGGGGTCTTCCGCGTATTCCAGCGCCTGTTCCTCCTGAAGGTGGAACTGGACGCGCAATTTCTCCTCCGTGCGGGAAAAGGCGGCGAAAATGAGCTGGTTGCGCTCCACCGGACCGCCCTTGAAGATGGGGACGGAATAAAGGGACGCGGGGATGTCCGTGCTTGGGGCTACGTCCCCTACGGTCATGTTGGCCGGATGGTTCAGAATGTAGCCGATGACGAATTCCTCCTCCACCCGGCTCAGGAAAATGACGGAATGGTGGAATCCACCGCCTTCCAGGTAGGGAGCGGCCACCAGCAGATGCCCGGCCAGATTAGCGTTGCTGATATCTTCGTGTTCCATCATCTCCATATGCGCATGTTAACAAATGTGACGAAGGCGCGCAACCGCGCGTTCAAACAGCCGTGTCAGGCATGCCGGGAGGGGAAGGAAGCCGGGCGGAGAAAAATCAGCTGCGGCGGGACCGCGATGTTTTGGAGGGGCGGGACGCGGACTTGCCGCTTTTCGCCTTGCGGGACTGTACGGTTTGAGTCCGGGAGGCGGCCTTCTTTTTGGCGGTGGTCTGCTTGTGCGTCAGGGCCACGGCAGGGGGGCGGGAAGACCGGTGGCGGTGGGAAACCAGGGAAGCCGTATTGTGGAGCTCTGCGGCTGCCGGGGCGGGGGCCATGACCAGAAGGGGGGTGTTCTGCATTCTTTCCGCCTCTTCCAGCGCTTTCAGGGAGGCGCTGATGGAGCAGCGTTCAATCACCACGGGGTCTCCGGTGTTGACCAGGTTGAAAGCTTCGTACACGTCGTCGCTCTTCATGCGGATGCAACCGTAGGAGGCGGGGGTGCCGATGGTGCGTTCCTCAGCCGTTCCGTGGATATAGATCAGGCGTGAATAGGCGTTCCGGTTGCGGGATTCCACGCCCTTCAGCCACATGATGCGCGTGACGATGGGGTCGCGGCCCGGAGAATTCGGCGCCACGCATTCCCCGGTGGGCTTCCGGCTTTTAAACACCATGCCCTTGGGCTGGTTTGTCCCTATCTTGGCGGCAATCCGGTGCGCGCCCAGCGGAGTGCGGCAGCTTCCCTTGCTGTCGCCGAGACCGAATTTGGAGGTGCTGACCGGGTAGGTCTTTACGACTTTGCCGCCGCGCATAACGGCCATTTTCTGGTCCCGGACGCTGACGACTACGCCGTCCTTGACGATGGCGGTAGGCTGGTAGTCCCTGCCGGTGCAGGAAACGAGGGTGCCGAGCACCGCAACAGCGGCGGCGGTCAGTTGAATCAGGCGTGCTTGCGAGAGAGGCGCAGGCATGGGAGGCGGCTAGTTCTTGGCTTTGGCGGTTTGCCGGGCGGGCATCAGATTGGAAATCATGCGGCCCAGGGAGCAGAACCCGGTGTAGTAGAATCCCAGGAAGGGAATCATCAGGATGGGGGAAATATAGTGGCCCTGGCGGATCATCAGGATGATCAGGTTCAGGAAGAAGGTGCCGCAGGCGATTTCAAGCACGGGAATGACGACGGATTTGATCGCCTTGTACCCGTTGCGCTTGAGCTGGGAGACATGCTGCCTGTTTTCCTTCTGTTCCACGCCGTACTTGGGCGTGCGGACAAAGGCGGACTGGTGGCCGAAGATGGCTTCCAGAACGGCCTTGGCGTTGTTGACCGCCATGCCCACGCTCAGGGTGAGCAGAAGAGGCAGGTAGGGAAGTTCCTTCCACCAGGACTTGGGACGCACCACGATCTGGGCGCTCATGTAAAAGATGCAGACGGCCACGCTGGTCAGGAAGAACAGGGCCACGTTCACGAACCACATGACCACCGTTTCATTTTCCGGGATGCGCTGCGTGCAGATGGGGTACACCAGAAAGCAGAGCAGGGCCAGAAGAAGGTAGGAATAATTGCAGGTAAGGTGGGTGGTGGCCTCCACCTTGGCTTTCAGCGGAGCCTTGGAACGCCAGATGTCCAGCAGTATCTTCTGGCAGACCTGGATGGAGCCCTTTGTCCAGCGGTGCTGCTGGGACTTGAATCCGTCCATGTCCACGGGAAGTTCCGCGGGGGTTACCACGTCGTTCAGGTAAATGAAGCGCCATCCCTTGAGCTGGACGCGGTAGGAAAGGTCCATGTCCTCCGTCAGCGTATCGTGGGACCATCCGCCTGCGTCGCCGATCACGCATTTGCGCCAGATGCCGGCAGTGCCGTTGAACGTGAAAAAGCGTCCGGAACGGTTGCGGGCCGTCTGTTCCATGGCAAAGTGGCCGTCCAGGTACATGCCCTGAACGCGGGTAAGAAGGTTGTATTCCCGGTTGATATGGCCCCAGCGGGTCTGGACGAGGCCGACGCCCTCATCCGTGAAATAATGAATGGTCTTCTGCAGAAGGTCGGGTTCCGGGACGAAATCGGCGTCCAGGATCAGCAGGAATTCCCCCTTGGCCACCTTGGTGGCCGCTTCCAGCGCTCCGGCCTTGAAGCCGGTGCGGTCCGTGCGGTGGATGCAGACGGCGTCAAAGCCGCGGGACTTCAATTCCTCCACCTTCCGGTAGCACTGTTCCGTCGTATCGTCCGTGGAATCGTCCAGAATCTGGATTTCCAGCTTGTCCTTGGGGTAATCCAGGGCGGCGACGGATTCCAGCAGGCGGTCGACGACGAACTTTTCATTGAACATGGGAAGCTGGACCGTGACCACGGGAAGCTCCCGGAAGCGGGATTTGGGCTGCGGCTTGTTGTTGCGGTTCTTCCAGTAAAGGTAAACGATGGTGAGGCGGTGAAAACCGTAGCCGGCGAGGCCTACGAGGACCAGAAGATAGCACAAGAGCCAGATAAAATTGTAGTTCATGCAGGGCGGATGGGTTGTTCAATATCCTTTTTGCGTCAGACGCAAGGGATTTCCTTGACGCGACGCCCGTATAAGACACCATAAGCCGAGAGTCAAGACATATTCAGTTTTGCCTAACCTTTTTGAATATTGTTATGAAGAGATTTTATCTGCTGGCCGCGGCCGTATCCGTGACGGGGGGAATGGCATTTGCCGATCCCGGGGAAGAAGCGCCTGACAGGGACGGTGCCGTGCTGGACATCCAGCTTCCGCAGCCTGACAGGCAGTCCCAGCCGGCCATTCCGGAGCGCCTCCTGGACGACTCCCACATGAATGAGGAATTGGGGATCAACGAATTTACCGCCCCGTCCATCCGCAAGATTTTTGAAGACCTGGAGGGACTGCCGGAAATCCCGGAAAACGCGGCCCTGCGTCCGCGTCCGGAACGGCCGCCGATGGACCGCTGCTCACTGGCTCTTCAACTGGGAGGAATGATGGCGGACGGCTTTGTCATCGTGCAGTGCGGCAAGATGAACGAAGTGAAGCCCATTGCGCTGGACCTCTCCAACTACGCGAAGGCGATAGGGGCCGGAGAGCGGGTGAACCGCCACGCCGCTAGCCTGCTGAAAAATGCGGAGGACGGCGATTTGGGCAGCTTCAAGAACAACCTGGCCCTGATTCAGTCCGACGTGGAGCAGGAGCTTGCCTCCCTGCGTGATTCCGACATGGCTAACCTGATCGGCCTGGGCGGCTGGATTCGGGCGCTGGATGCCGCTACGGCGGCCCTGGACAACAAATTCTCCGAAGACAAGGCCAAAGTCATTTTTCAGCCGGACGTGCCGGAATACTTCCATTACATTCTGGACGGAGTGGAGCCGGAAATGAAGGAGCGCCGGGACATCGGCAAAATCATGGAACTGCTGACCACATTGCAGGAGCAGATGACGCTGGCACCCGGAGCCAGGCCCACGAAGGCGGGAGTGGAAGCCCTGCGCAAGACGACGCTGGAGCTGATGAAGGCGGCGCTGGCGCCCGCGGAATCATAACTCTCCCTGTTCCTTATGGTGCTTCCCCTCTTGACGAGCCTGGACGTGCGTCTTTCTCCGCGCAATCTGTATTCCCAGGATCAGGAATTGCAGCAAATGGCGAGCGACGACGGGCGCATCCCCGTGCCCTACAATGTGAGCATCCGCAACACGGGGGACGGGGCCGTGCGCATCATCGGCAAAAAATGGACCGTCCGTTCCCACCAGGACGGCACGCAGGTCATTGAGGGGGATGAACTCTTCGGTTCCCGCCCCCTGCTGTGCCAGGGGCAGATTTTCGCCTTCAACGGCCTTCAGATGCTCCGCCTTCCCGCGCGCATCCAGCTCACGCTTCTTGTCCGGGACGAAGGCGGCATGCTCTACCATACGGACCCCGTCAGCCTGACTTGGTGATGCTGCCTGGCGAATGGACATTTCAGCGGCCATGCCGCTGAAACAGTGCCCGATACCCATGATGAAAAAAGGGCAGGAATAGGAATCCTGCCCCTTTTTTGGTCTTTCATCATGGACCACTGCCATTCGGCAGTGCCGGACGGCTTTAACCTTCCTCGTCGTCCCCGTGGTTGAGGATGAAGTTCAGGTCGTCAATGCCGAGGCTGGACGTGAAGCCTTCGTCTCCAAGCACGTTGGCAACCAGCTGGTTCTTCTGGTGCTGGAGGATGCGGATTTTCTCTTCCACGGAATCCTTTGTTAGAAGACGGTAGGCGATTACCTTGTTCTTCTGGCCGATGCGGTGCGTACGGTCGATGGCTTGGCTTTCCACAGCCGGGTTCCACCACGGATCGTACAGAATGACGTAGGAGGCGGAAGTCAGGTTGAGGCCGGCGCCCCCGGCTTTCAGGGAAAGAAGGAAGACGGACGGGTCCTTGGTCGTCTGGAATTTTTCGATTTCTCCGCGGCGGTCCTTGGTCTGTCCCGTGAGGTAGTTGAGCGGACGGTTCTCCGCTTCCAGGCGGTTCTTGATGATTTCCAGCATGGAAACGAACTGGGAGAAGACGAGTACCTTGTGTCCTTCCTCCCGGAGTTGGTCCAGCAGGTAGAACAGGGCGGTCATCTTGGCGCTGTCCTCCTTGGCGTACTTCGGGTCCACCAAGCCGGGATGGCAGCAAATCTGGCGCAGGCGCATGAGGCCCTGAAGAATGGCAAAGCTGTTCTTCTTCACGGATTCGTCCGAATCCAGGCCGAGCAGGGCCTGCTGAATGCGGCGCAGTTCCGCCTTATAAAGCTGGCTCTGGATGCCTTCCATCTTGGCGTACACTTCCTCTTCCGTTCTGGGCGGCAGGTCTTTTGCCACCTGGGACTTGGTACGGCGCAGCAGGAAAGGCTTCAGGCGGGCGGCCAGGCGGTTCTGGCTCTGCGGGTCCTTGCGCTTGTCGAACCTCTTCTTGAAGTAGGAACGGGAGCCGAGCACGCCGGGCATGGCGAAAGCCATGAGGGACCACATGTCCAGCAGGCGGTTTTCAATGGGCGTGCCGGAGAGGACGAGGCGGTTGTAGGAAACGATGTCCCGCGCGGCCTTGGCGGCCTTGGAATCCGGGTTCTTGATCTGCTGGCCTTCGTCCAGAATGACCGTGAGCCATTTGATCTGGTTCAGGGTTTCTCCGCAGACGCGGAGCTGGGCGTAGTTGACCACGACCATGTCGTAATTCTTGTTGATGTCCTCCAGATTGGCCTGGTCCTTGCTGCGGATGACGAGAACGCGCACGCCGGGGGCGAATTTCTCCGTTTCCCCCGCCCATACGTCCAGCACGGATTTGGGGCACACGATGAGCACCGGAGGCACGGCGAGCTTTTTCCTGGACTTGTTCTTGCGTGCGTATTCCTCGCGCAGCCACAGAACGTAGGTAATGGACTGGATGGTCTTGCCCAAGCCCATGTCGTCCGCCAGAATGCCGCCGAACCCGTTCGTGGCCAGGTAGGCCAGGAAGTGGAAACCGTCGATCTGGTAGGGGCGCAGGGTAGCCTGAAGCTGGCTGGGAACGTCCGGCTTGACGTCGATCTGGATTTCTGCGGTACGGTCCTTGATGCGTTTCCATGCCTTCGGGTCGAACACTTCCGCGGCCTTGGGGTCCGCGAGCTGCATGGCGTGCATGCGGTGGGTTTCCCCGGAAAGGTCGAAGGGGTCCAGGCCCAGGCGGGTAACGGCGTCGCGCTGGTCGTTGTCCAGCTTGATTTCCAGGCGCATCCAGCCGCCGTCGTCCATGCGGACGTAGCCGCCTCTGGCAGCCACCAAGGCGCGGATTTGTTCCTTGGAAAGCTGGACGCCCTCCACGTCGATGACGATGCGGAGGTCGAACCAGTCGATCTCCTGGTTGACTACCTCGAACCGAACGGCCGCCGCCACCGGGTCCGCCAGCAGCGTCTTGAGCTTCTCGTCCATGTTCACGGTCAGTTCTTCGGGCAGGTGCTTGGCCCATTCCGCAAACTTTTCAGGGAACTGGCGCGTGACGCGCGCCTTGAAAGCCCCCACCTGGGGATCGTAGGAAAAGCCCATCTCCTCCAGCAGGCCGGGGATGGGGTAAAGGTGTTCGCGAATGAAGCGCAGGAGCGCCTTGTTGCGCATGGGCTCCTGATGAGCCACTTCCCAGCCGTCCTTGCCGAGTTTTTCCGTGCGGTAGCCGGAGGCGTCCGTGGCGGTCACTTCGCACAGCACGTGTTCCGTTTCCGCGGAGGTGAGGCCGCGCACGATCTTCATGTCAAAGCTGCCGCGCAGGTCGATGTCCACCACGCGGTCCTCCATGCTGGGGGGCAGGGTGGCTCCGATCTTGCGGAGGAATTCCACGCCTTCCAGGCTGTCGATGACCTGCTTGGGGATGGAATAGCGGGGTTCCACTTCCGTGCTCTCCAGCCAGCGGGGAGGGCCGGGGAAAACGGTTTCGTCGGACTGGTACAATTCCTGCTGGCCGGGAAGCTGCCTGACGGAGTGGGAAACGTTGATGCCGGAGGAAGTGACAAGCTGGAGCGCGTAGCAGTCCGGCTCGATGGGATCGTCCTGGCAGACCCACTTGAGCGGTTCGTCCACCACCTTGAAATAATTCTCATCCAGGTTCACCAGGTACCCCTTTAGGGCGGGCTGGTGGAAAAGCTTGTTCATCAGGGCGCAGGCGGCCTCCTGGTCCAGGTCCAGCGTCAGAGCGTCTTCCTCATGGGCGTAATCGGCCAGGGACACCAGCAGGATTTCCGTCTGGGCGTCCATGCGCACGGCGGCGCGTTCATGCAGGTTTTCCAGATGTTCCAGGTCCTGTTTTTCCCGGACGGGAATCCAGTCCTGCTTCAGGGAATGGCGGTACTCGAAGTGACCCTCGTTGATAGTGGAGACGAGCCGCATGAACAGCTCGCCGCGCGGAGGCTGGGGCGGCCGTTCGTTGACGGACTGGATGCGGTCATACCAGGTGCCCACCTCCCGTGAGCGTTCCCACTCGTGGATCTTGTGCTGCACCTTTTCCAGGTCCGTGATGCTCTCCATGAACTCCGGATAGGGCAGGCGCCTCTTGTTGAAGGCGTAGGCGATGTAATTCCAGAACTCCAGAATGTTCGTGGGCGGCACAGGCCACAGCTCCAGAGGATCATAGGTGGTGATTTCCCACCGGGGATTCAGGCGCACCATGTCGTGGTCATGGATTTCCTGTTCAATGGCGAAACGGCGGTAGCGCTTCTCCAGCTTGCCTACGTAATCCGCCTCCTTGTCGTCCAGCTCCCGGCCCAGCTTCTCTTCCAGAATGTCCAGCAGGGGAACGTCGTTCAGCTCGTTGGGGGACTCCGGAAGGTCCTGGCCGCGGTACATGCGTTCCAGCATGGTGGCGTACATGGCGGCGCCCGCCAGATCCTCGTCTTCCGTGGAACATGCTCCGAACCATCTGTTCCCCTGAAGGCGGAGGTTCACCCGGTGGACGCCGTGCGTGTCTTCCACACGGCCCTGAATATATAAATGATTGCCGAAAATTTGTGTAACTGCTCCGTCTTTTTGCAGCTTTTCACCGCGCAGCCGGATTTCTTCCGGGAAGGCATTGAGAAAGTTCAGGGTAGCCCTGTCAGGATTAAGTGCCATGCTCATAATGTCAGACTGTCATATAAAAATTGGTGTCCAGCGTTCCCGGGAAAAGGACGCTATAGGTCTATGCACTTTATTATGGCACAAAAGGTAGATTAGAGCAACTATTCTCTGAAATTAATTCTAACGAATGTTTAAAACGATTATTATTGTGTTGATAACGATGGCGTTTCCTTTTTACAGGCATGGTTCCGGCTTCAAATGAGGCGCTTGAATGAAAGGGTCCGGGAAAGGAGAATGTCAGTCTTCCGGAACATGTATCCTTGACACACCCGTTCCAAAAGAGTCTTTTACGTATGAAAATTTATGTCCTCCGCATCTCTTTTACAGTTATTGGCGACTCAAGCGCGCTTGAGCGATGGCGAATTGGCCGAACGTCTCGACATGACTGAGGAAGCCGTGCGGGCCCAGCGCGAGCAATGGGAACGGGAAGGGCTGATCGTGGGCTACCAGGCCGTGGTGAATGAGGAATACGAACACGACAACAAGGTGGCGGCGTTCATCGAAGTAAAGATGACTCCGGAACGCGACGGCGGATTCGACCGCCTGGCGATGCGCATCTCCCGTTTTGACGAAGTGTCCTCCTGCTATCTGGCTAGCGGAGGATTTGACCTGCTCGTCCTGGTGGAAGGCAAAAGCATGCGGGACATTGCCCGGTTTGTCGCGGAAAAACTCTCCACGCTGGAAGGGGTGCTCTCCACCTCCACGCACTTCCATCTGAGAACCTACAAGAAAAACGGCTGCATCTTTGAAGCGCCCGCGCAGACGGAGCGCCTCGTCGTTGCGCCGTAAGCCTCTGCCGTCAAGAAAGGAAACATCATGAACTGGCAGAATAAAATTGCGGAGCAGGTAGGCTCCATACCCCGTTCCGGCATCCGTGAATTCTTTGACCTGGTCACGGGCAGGTCGGACATCATCTCCCTGGGCGTCGGGGAACCGGATTTTGTCACGCCGTGGAACATCCGGGAAGCCGCCATTTACTCCCTGGAAAAAGGCCATACCTCCTACACCTCCAACTACGGCCTGGAATCCCTGCGCCGGGCTATTGCCAAATACGTCCGCGGTTTCTTCCATGTGGACTACAACCCGCTGAACGAAGTGCTGGTGACAGTGGGCGTCAGTGAAGCCATTGACCTGGCTCTCCGCGCCGTCCTGAATCCGGGGGATGAAGTACTGTACCACGAACCCTGCTACGTCTCCTACGCGCCCAGCGTCAGGATGGCTTACGGCGTGGCTACCGCCGTGCCTACGAGCAAGCAGGACCTCTTTGCCCTCAATCCGGCCGTGCTGGAAGCCGCCATCACCCCCAGAACCAAGGTGCTGATGCTCAACTTCCCCACGAATCCGACCGGGGCTGTGGCTCCTGTGGAAACCCTCCAGGAAATCGCGCGCATCTGCATCAAGCACGACCTCATTGTGCTGACGGATGAAATCTACAGCGAACTGCGGTACGACGGCAAGCCGCATGTCTCCATCGCCGCCCTGCCGGGCATGAGGGAGCGCACGCTGCTGCTGCACGGCGTCTCCAAAGCCTTTGCGATGACGGGATTCCGCCTCGGTTACGCCTGCGGGCCAGAACCCCTCATCTCCGCCATGATGAAAATCCACCAGTACTCCATGCTCTGCGCGCCCATCACCTCTCAGGAGGCGACCATTGAGGCATTGGAAAACGGCACGAATGCCATGCTCAAGATGCGGGAAAGCTACCGCCAGCGGCGTGACTACCTGGTGAAGCGCCTCAATGAAATAGGAATGGACTGTCATATGCCCGGCGGTGCCTTCTACGTTTTCCCGGACATCTCCAAATTCGGGCTCAGCAGCAAGGAATTCGCTACGCGCCTCCTGATGGAGGAACAAGTGGCGGCTGTGCCGGGTACCGCCTTCGGGGAAAGCGGGGAGGGTTTCCTGCGCTGCTGCTATGCCACGGCCTACGATCAAATCAAGGAAGCCTGCAACCGCATGGAGCGCTTCGTCAAGACACTCTCCTGACCCGGTCTTCTCATGAACTCCGACCTGGAGTACCAGAAAACGAAGGCGTATGTGGCGCCGTTCGCGGTATTCATGGGATTCACCCTCCTTTGGCAATTCGGCGGCCCCTTCCTGGAATGGGACCATCCGGCTGCCGCGTGGTGGAGAAGGGCTCCCGAGCAATGGTTGTACCCGCTCCAGGCCGTTGTCTGCTTCATTCTGGTCCTCTGGTGGAGAAAATCCGTGGACTGGGACTGGAAAGGAAAGCCTGCGGCGTGGGGAATCCTCTTCGGCGTGCTGGGCATCCTGTGCTGGCTGGCCCCCACCATGGCGGCGGATCGCCTGCCGGGCGGGCCCGATGCGTGGTTCGGCCATCCGGAATGGCCCTGGTACCGTTATCTGCTGGGAATCGACGCCCGGCCGGAGGGATTTGATCCTTCGGCAGTCTTTGCTCCGGGATCCTGGAGCTGGCTGACGGCTCTGGCACTGCGGTTCTTCCGCGCCGTCATCGTGGTGGCCGTGGTGGAGGAACTCTTCTGGCGCGGATACCTCATGCGCTTCCTGGTCAATCCCGACCATCCGTGGAAAGTCCCGTTCGGCACGCACTCCTGGAAAGCGTACTGGATCACTACGCTCTGCTTCATGGCCGTGCACCAGCCCGTGGACTACTGCGGCGCCTTCATCTACGGTTCGCTGGCGTATCTGCTCGCCGTCTGGCAGAAAAACCTGTGCGCCGTCATCGTGATGCACGCCGTGGCCAATGCCCTGCTGGGCTGGGCCGCGCTGGAATGGGGCAAATGCGGACTGTGGTAAATCCGGCATTTACAGAGACACCAATCTTGAGTACACAGGCGCGATGACTCCGGATGAAGCCATGGAAATCTTGTGGAACTACCATCACGTCGGGCAGGAGCTCCGCCCGGCTGATCTCATCTTCGTGCTTGGCAGCAATGACGTACGCGTGGCGGAATATGCGGCGGAGCTCTATAAGCGGCATCTGGCCCCGGTCGTCCTTTTTTCCGGCGGCATGGGACGCTTTACGGGAGGCTGGGCCGTCCCGGAGGCGGAACTCTTTGCCGAGGCGGCCATCAAGGCGGGTGTTCCGGAAAACTGCATCCTGATAGAAAACAAATCCACCAACACCGGGGAAAATGTCCGCTTCTCTCGGGAAGTGCTGAAACGGGCGGGAATCGGGGAGCCCGTCAGCCTCATCGCCCTGCAAAAGCCCTACATGGAACGGCGGACGCTGGCCACGCTCCAGGCCCAGTGGCCGGAAGCGCGGGTGGCGGTCAGTTCTCCTCCCGTCACTTTTCGGGAATATCTGACCGTGGAACTGCCGCAGGAGCTGGTTGTCTCCGCCATGGTGGGGGACTTCCAGAGAATCCTGGAATACCCGCGGCAGGGATTCTCCACGGAACAGCCCGTAACTCAGGAAGCGATGGAAGCCTTCCGCACGCTCGTGGAAGCGGGCTATGACTCCCAGCTGCTCAGGAACATTCCCCTCCCCTGGAATTCTTGAGAAGACACGCTTTTTGCTTTCACTGCCCTCCGTTTGAGGTCATCAATACCCCCGCACAGCCAACCCAACCTATATTCAATCATGGCAGACAGAACCAATACAGATCCCGCCCGAATGGAGAAAATTGTAAGCCTTTGCAAAAGGCGAGGTTTCATTTTCCAGGCAGCCGAAATCTACGGCGGTCTGAATGGTTGCTGGGACTACGGTCCCATGGGGGTGGAGCTCAAGCGCAACCTCAAGGAATACTGGTGGCGCAAAACCGTCCAGGAACGTGACGACGTGGTAGGCATGGACGGCTCCATCCTGACCCACAACTCCGTGCTGGTGGCCTCCGGCCACGTGGGCGGCTTCTCCGATCCGATGTGCGACTGTCTGCTGACCAAGGAACGCCTGCGCGCCGACCAGGTGCCGGCCCAGAGCGGCATGGGATTCTTCTACACGGGAGCCGCGAAAAAGGACGGTTCCTGGAGCATGGAAAAGGAATACTCCGTGCTGGTGGAAACTGAAAAACAGGCGGACAAGGCCCGCAAAACCGCGGCCCAGTACTACGCGCAGCTGGCCGGCAAGGACGTATCCCACAAGGAAATCGAACTCAAAGGAGAGCGTATGGAACCCGTCACGGACTCCACCATGTACAACCCCGCCAACGGCTCCCTGCTGACGGAAGCCCGCGAATTCAACCTCATGTTCAAGACGACCATCGGGGCCACCTCCGATGAAAACGATCCCAACGCCACCGGATGGCTGCGGCCGGAAACGGCTCAGTCCATCTTCTGCCAGTACAAAAACATTTTGGACAGTTCCCGCGTGAAACTGCCGTTCGGGATCGCCCAGATCGGCAAATCCTTCCGCAATGAAATCAATCCGCGCAACTTCACTTTCCGCTCCCGTGAATTCGAGCAGATGGAAATCGAATACTTCTGCCGTCCGGAAGACGGCCTGAGGCTGGTGGACGAATGGCTGGAAAAGCGTCTCAGTTTCTATGACGAAGTGGGGGTTCCCCGTGAACACATCCACATTCTGGACGTGCCGGATGACGAACGCGCCTTCTACTCCAAAAAAACCTATGACCTGGAATACGAATTCCCGTTCGGCATCCAGGAACTGGAAGGTATCGCCTACCGCACGGACTACGACCTGACCTGCCACCAGAAAGGTTCCGGCCGTCCCCTGGAATACTTCGACGAAGAAACGCGGGAAAAATTCATTCCCCATGTCGTGGAACCCTCCGCCGGATGCGACCGGACCGTGCTTGCCATCATCTGTGAAGCCTACGATGAAGAAGAGCTTGTGGACGACAAGGGCAAAAAGGACGTGCGCACGGTGCTGCGCTTTGTCCCCCGCATAGCGCCCATCAAGGCCGCTATCTTCCCGCTCCTCAAGAAAAACGAGGAACAGGTACGCATTGCCCGGGAAATTGAAAAGGCCCTCCAGCCCTGGATGACCGTCTTCTACGATGAAACGGGCGCCGTTGGCCGCCGCTACCGCCGCCAGGATGAAGTGGGCACCCCCTTCTGCATCACGGTGGACTTCGAAACCCTCGGAGAAAACGATCCTTCCCTCAAAGACACGGTGACCATCCGCCACCGCGACTCCATGGAACAGGAACGCGTCGCCGTCAAGGACCTGCTGCACTGGCTCATTGCTCGTGTGCGGTAATATGTTCCTTAGCAGAATTAAATATTGTAAATATACAAGGCCGTTCCGTTCATGGCGGAACGGCCTTCTGTTTTCCGGAACTTGTAATGAAAAGAAAAGTTGCTGGACGGCGCATGAATGAATGTCTAGCATTCAGGAGATGCAGGTTGTACAGGCAGGCGGAAAACAGTGATCTCAACACTTGTTGAAAATCTGCTGTTCTGTTTGCGCCAACCCCAAGCTCACAGGAATTCTCCGGAAGTTCGGTGATTGATGTAAGTCATTGGAAAACGAAGTTTGACATATCCGATTACAAAATTTAAGGCGTGCGGAATATCGTGATGGAGGGAGGTTGGCGCAAAAAGTCTTCTGCGCTGTTCTCTCTTAATGGATATTTCCCCACGCCGTCGCACCCTCACGGGTGCGTGGATTGAAACCTTGAAGCTTCCGGAACAATTCAGTCACATGGCCGTCGCACCCTCACGGGTGCGTGGATTGAAACTACGACCAGTACGCTTCAGGCATTGACATTGATAGTCGCACCCTCACGGGTGCGTGGATTGAAACATGTCTAGTGGGCGGCTTGGATGATGGTTTGAATGTCGCACCCTCACGGGTGCGTGGATTGAAACCGCTGACGGCTCCGGCCGCCGCGGTCGTCCGCGCGTCGCACCCTCACGGGTGCGTGGATTGAAACCAGACGCCGCCCTCAAGCACGAAGGCGTCGAAAAGTCGCACCCTCACGGGTGCGTGGATTGAAACATTTCAAACGGCTTCTTTTTTTCAGTATTAGACAGTCGCACCCTCACGGGTGCGTGGATTGAAACAGACACCGCTGCAAAAAGCAGAGGAAATCGCTACGTCGCACCCTCACGGGTGCGTGGATTGAAACAGCCAGCTTAAAGACGTTGCGAATGACGCGCTGGTCGCACCCTCACGGGTGCGTGGATTGAAACTTTGTGAGCACCGACGATCTGTCTGCTTACATGGTCGCACCCTCACGGGTGCGTGGATTGAAACCCGTCCCTGGCCGGGGCGCGCTGGATTATCCTTGTCGCACCCTCACGGGTGCGTGGATTGAAACATCCGCAAAGCCTTCAAGCGTGGCGGAAGAAGAGTCGCACCCTCACGGGTGCGTGGATTGAAACTGACGACCAGAATCGTCATTGAAAGCAACCCCAGTCGCACCCTCACGGGTGCGTGGATTGAAACCGCCCGTCTTTGTTGTTATCCTGTCCCCACTGGAGTCGCACCCTCACGGGTGCGTGGATTGAAACCACCACTTCCGGGCATCGTCCGGCCCCGGTCGGCAGTCGCACCCTCACGGGTGCGTGGATTGAAACCTTCTGCAATTTTGCCCTCCGGGCTTCCAATTCGTCGCACCCTCACGGGTGCGTGGATTGAAACCAACATGGCCAGATGTCCAGGATGTCCTCGTCCTGTCGCACCCTCACGGGTGCGTGGATTGAAATTCAAAAAAGGCTTCCAGGATCAAAAAGCTGGACAGCCGCATCCTCACGGGATGTATTGATATAACAAGACAGAAAGAATCTGAAATGCTATTAAAACAATGAGTCCCCTCAATAAAATTTTCTAAAAACGGAGGTATTTAATAAAAAGTATTGAATTGTTCTGGAAAGAGTGGGTGACTCATTTGCCATATTATAGTATGAAGAAATAAATATAACCCCCATTTTATCTACAAGGGCCAGTTTACAGGGAAAGGTTAAGTCCAAATTATAGGTGAAATTTAAAGGCCGGCCTATTTTCAATGAAAATAGGCCGGGCAGGAGAGATTAAAATCCGTCAATTTCTTCTGGGGTCAATCCCTGAAGTTCTTTCAATTCATAGGTGCCATCATTGTTGACAATGAGGCTTCTATGGACTTTTGCAGAAGAATATTGACCTGCTGGGCAGGAATGTTTCCACCAGATCACTTTCTTCACTTCCATGCTTCCTTCAGGCCGGGAGGAAGAGGCATCTCCTTCAAACATAAAGGGAAGGGTATTTTTTAATAATTCTGCATCTTCATCACTAAAACCTGTCAGGGAGGCAAGCTGTGGGGAAATGGCCCCGTAAAATACATAGACTCCTTGATCTACACGGTGTTTCATCCCCATGGTATCAGATGCTTTTTTGCTTCCATCTCCCTCCCCACTGACACTTTTCGTGATTTGGGTGCTGGTGATTTCCACAGGTTCTACGCTGAAAGCTGCCTGAACGGTGACGGGGCCGCGAATACCGAGAGAAACGCCGTCGTTCTTTTTTTCCCCGGTACCTTTATAAGCAAACAGTTGGCCGAAAGCGCGTACGTCAAACCAAGTCTCGCAGGCCAGCTTTGTTTGTTCCTCCTTGGTTTTCTTTCCTTCCAGAAGGATGGAGGCCCTGTCTTTTAATGTTTTGCATTCATCCACCTTGTGATCGTCTGATTGAACAAATATAGGCACTCCCGAATCAAGAAGCCTGTTGCGGATTTTACGTTTCAAGCAGACATCAGAAAGTTCTCCATTCCCGTCAAGCGTGGTGCGCGGACGGTTGCCATTTAACGGATCTCCGTTGGGGTTTGCATTTTTTACGGTGAAAATCACCGCAAAGTCTATCTTATGTTGTAGTGACATAATGTTTATTCTTTAGGTTGGGAATTTTCCTTTTCTTTTTCAGAAGATTTTTTAGGGAACATTTCTGATTTTTGACAGTAGTATCCAAGAAGAAATTCTCCTGATACCTTGCTGTCGTCGATGAAGTCGTTTCGATCGAAAAGGGCATGGATACTTGCTAATTCCCTGTCGTAGTAGAATTTCAACCCAGGTTCATTTTTGGTCAGAATCTGAAAATAGGGGTCTAATGCTTTGCGCAGTATTTCCCACGTTGAATGCGGATGAATGCTGAAGCGCTGCATCAGTTTTTCCGCATTCGTGGGACGTTCCGTGTCAGAGGAAGTTTTCTGGGCGGTTTTTTCCAGCAATTCCGCCACGGCGAGCAGCCTTCCGTATAAATATCCCCGTTCTGTAATGGTTTTATCCAGACTCATGGTATAATAGTGTTGTTTTTTAGTTGAGTTAAATCGGTATCGAAATAAAGCGCACGCTGTATTGACGGCAACATTCCATTCCTCGGATTTCCGGCCATTTCTGTTACAGGCTTGATGTATGCAAGCTTCCACGAGATCGGAGGGTATGGGACTTTTTTTAATGATGCAGGGAAGTAAGCGTGCGACTGTTTGCCTGCGCAATTTTTCATCTACGGATTTTCCATAAGCTACTTCGGCAATGGTTCGAGGAGAGGGGGCTCCAACATACCGCAACTTGTTTTTGTCATCCCATAGCTTCCACACGCATTCAGTATGCCAATGCTCAATATTATTCCAGTATTCGACTGAGTCCATCTCATTGAAGAAGGTGATGGACAGACGTCCTTTATCCTTAGAGGTAGAATCTAGTCCCATAATAAAGACTTTGCTGATATTAGCTGCTTTTTCTTTGTAGCCTGAAATTTTCGTTCTAAGTTTCCTTCCAATTTTTTCAGCGGTATATTGAGCAACCTCTGGTTCTTCATCAGGATCAATATCCAGTAACTCCTCTGTGCCAGTCAATGGATGGGGCATGAAAAAGCTTTTGGATGACCAGGCTACAATTGCTTGGGAATCATCTCTCCATCCCTGGTTAGAAATGAGCCATCTCAAGGCACTGTGGGCTTTCTGAGAGACTTCGCGCCCTACGCTGCAAACCTCAGTCGAATCATTAAATTTTCCTCTGAAAGTATATCCATTAGTATCGTTGGAGGAAATAATTTTAGCACCGTCCCCAGCCTTTCTGATAGATGCTGGATGTTGTATTGCCAAATTAGTTATTTCACCTGTTACATAGCAAAGACCTGTATTTTGTTCTTGTGACTCTTGAAATCTGATCCAGGAATCCCACATTTCCTTGTTTTTCCATACATCCGGGATAAGGTTTCCGGGAATTTCCACACGCCATCTGATCAGGAGGGCATCCATGCCAACAGCTCCAAGAGCCTCATAAATCTCCGGTGCGTCATTCTTTTCTCCCATCCATTTTTTCATCAAGGTACCAGAAGTTTCATTCACAGGAAGAACCCCTGATTTGACGAGGTCTTCCAAAAGACAGCCTTTGGATACATACAAAAAGATGGAAGAAAGCGTTGTATTGGAAGGATCAAAATCTTTCCAACGCTTCAGTTGGTTGAGATATTCTTTGTATCCAGTTTTTGTATTACCTGTCCATTTGGTGAAATCTCCCGCTACATATTGCAATTTGTCACAAAGGGGGTGGGGACACAATCCGCTGGTTCTGCCTCCCGACTTTTCAGTAACGGGAATGATTGTCTGCTGGTTCCCGGCAGGGACTACCTCCGCTCGTCTGAATGCACCGGTACCGTCCAGTACAACTGTTACCTGGGCATTTTGGCTGCCATGATAAAGCGGAAATAACGGGGTGATTGTTCGTTTTTTTGAATTTTTCTCTTCCGAAGAATTCAAGCCTGTCCATTGGGCATTATCTTCATATGTTTTATATAAAGCTTCCATCCAGTTCATTGTTCACCTTACTTTCTATTCTTCTAAAGATAAATCATTTACACCACATGATCGTGGAGGGTTAGCCTTCATCTTGCGGACAACTCTGGTTATTTTGCACTCTTCGGGACGAATGAATTTAACAATCCCATTCTTCATGACAGGTTTCCAGAACCGTACTCCCAATTCTTCTCTTCCTGTTTCATCCGGATAATCAAATCCATGGAACATAACGCCAAAGGCTAATTCCGGAATATCATCATACGCTCCCGGGCCTTCTCCAAACCGGCACGGTTCCACATAAGCCTGGCATTCGCGCGCACCCAGGCAGATATCGCGTCTTCCGCCCTTTTCCAGCGTGCGCTGGATAATGGCGGAATGCTTGCCTTCAATTCGGTCCGCCTTCATATCATCGCGAAGCAGATTCCACTCGTAATGAGCCCGTACCTGATAGGAAACGTCTGTTAAATAGGTATATACGGATAATTCGGCGCCGCTTTCATGATACTTGATCAGTTTCATGTTTTTTGCGAAAGTACGGACAGGATTTATGATGCGTACTTCATCAATGACCCAATTAATGGTGGGTTTCCAGTAGACGGATTTGGTCACCCCTTTTAATGCTTCATAGGTGGGGATATGGTAGGAGCATTTTTCACCGCCCATGCGGGTAAGGGGATCAGTGAATAAGGCTAATTTCCCTGATACCAGATATTCTATGTTATTTCCCATGATAAGATAGGTTAAACGGTAAGACCGTTCGGGTTTTTAGCATATGGTTCCGACTTTGACCATGAAAAACCAGTTTTTTCATCATAATGATGTTTTGAAAGTATATAGACAGGATAATCCGTGGGCAATAAGGCAATGATGCCGCTTGCAAGCATGGCATTGATATCCTTCTCTGTATAGTTTAAGGAGAGAGTATATTCCATGGCTTCCTTGAGCAACTTTCGGACTGCTTCCCATTCTTCCTTGGAGTGGGGATGTGCCAAGGCACGCAGATGCTCAATGATTTCTGCACCTTTTTGTTTACCCACAATGACAGGAGTTGATAAACCTTCCAGGACTTGATAATTTTTTGCTGCCTCCTGGAAGGACTGGTGCAGAAGCATAAAGGAGTAATCGGCCTGGATCCGCTGAGCCTCCATTTTGATGGTGCTGTTCGTTGAAAGAAGATCCATCATAGTATAACTGTTGGCTTTCAAAGGATAATCCAGCTTTTCATTGTTTTTGGAATAATAATATTGATAAAAAAGGTTCAAGGCGTTCTCTTCCATGAGTAAGTTGGCATTGCCTTGTACATCAGGGAGAATCGTTTTTAAAAGAGACTTACCTATGTTGATTTCTTCCAGTTTGTTTGTATTTTCCAATTTTTCCGATGGAAAAACGACAAAAATTTCTCCTTTATTCAGTTGCGCATCTCTGTTGCAGCGTCCTCCGGCTTGGACAAGAGAATCCAACCCGGCTGCACTGCGAATAACCACATCAAAGTCTACATCCACGCCCGCTTCAATCAATTGCGTACTGAAGCACAAAACGGGCTTTTTTATCTTTTTAGCCGTTTTAAGAGATTGCCTGTCTATTCTATTGGTGATGATATTTGAGCGATCCTGTGGAATCATGTTCGTACTCAAATGGTAGATTTGCACGTCCGGTACGTCTCCACACGCCTCATATAAATTGCGGGCAAATGTTTTGGTATTAACAACCATTAAGGTGTTTCTCCCGCTGTGAGCTTGTTTTAGAGCAAAATCGGCAAATTGCTGCAGCTTCCATTTTTCGGATTCTTCAATCATATTCACAGCGATCCGGCGGTTGGAATAAAACAATTCAAAGTACCGTTGATAGTCGGGAATGATATGAGGATCCGGATTCAGTCTTAAGTGCCAGTTTTCGTCTTCCAATTGGCTCCATATGGGTTGCGTGGCCGTGCATAAAACAAGACTGCATCCCATGACTTCTTCCATGAAATTTAATGCAGACGTCAACAGGTAGGTCGATTTTAAGGGAAGTGCTTGTACTTCATCAAAAATCATCACGGAGCTGGCCAAACTGTTCATACGGCGCACATAGCTGCTACCCTTGGAAAACAGCGTCTGTAGAAACTGTACTGCTGTTGTCAGGATGACGGGAGGTTTCCACGTACATCCTGCTTTATAACGGCGTTTTTCCTCCTGGTAGAATTCTTCTTCAGATAGATCGTTTTTTGGATCCACCAGCACATTGGCATGATGAACCAGGATAAGGTCGGCGAACTCATTTCCCAATGCCTCGCGGATAGTGGCTGCATTCTGATCAATAATAGAAGTGTAGGGAATGACATAAATTAGCCGGTCCAGCTGGTGCTTCAGGGCATGAGCCAATGCAAATCTCAGGCTTGCCAAAGTTTTTCCGGCTCCTGTGGGGAGTGTCATCAAAAACTTGCCTTGAGGACGGTCAGCGGCGGTGAAACTGCGCTGGGAAATTTCTGCCCGCAAATCATCAATCATTCCTCGTGAGGCAAGGCGTGCCAGGTATCTGTCCAGATTTGCCAACATTTTATCCCATGGAGGCGTAGGTACGGCTTTAATCGGTTCGCCCCCCGCACTGGAATGATCGGCATCTACAAGACAACTCAGTAAAAAGCGGGATAAAAGGCCATATCGGTATTTTATTTCCTTGGAGGAAAGTTTTTTTTCACCCTTCCGGAGTAGGGCGTCAAACGAACGCCATTCTTCTCTTAATGCCGGGTCTGAAAGCAATTCGTGCATCCGGGCCTTTTCTTCTGCCGGTATATTTTTCCAGGCTTCTTCATAGTAGGATTGCCGGACGTCTTTGGTAATGCGCGCCTTGAAATGATTTGTTCCCTCTGTCTTTAAGTTATCAATCAGGCACCCTTCATGATGGGAAAGACAGCAGAGGGCTATTATTTGAACCCAATATCTTTCAAAGGGCTCTATTGCTTGCCGTTCATCTGTGAAATAACGCCATAAATGTTGTGCCCCTGCCGTAGAATGATCGATGGAGCCCTTCCGAGTACGATCTTGCCCTGAGGCAATAGCTTCCATATAGTCATAAAAGGCATCACTCCATTTTCCAAAATCATGGAACGCTCCAATGAGAGCAGCCGTCCTTGCCAAACCTATTTTTGAGGCGTTGAGCGAAGCTCCTACAATACACTCATATGTATGTTGTTCTATTGTCTGTCCGGGTCGTGCTAGCATGTTCCCTGTATCCTTTCCATTTGGGTACGGAAAATCAGAATAGTCTTTCCCATGGGATTTTCAAGGTATGAATTGATTTTTTATTATTTTATGCAATAGTAACACTTTCAAACAAATTTACTGGATGTTACCTACTCTCTTTTCCGTTCCCTTGGCGGCATTGCAGCATTATCTGTACTGTCCCAGGCAGTGCGCGCTGATTCATCTGGAATGTGTGTGGGCTGACAACCAGTTTACGGCGGAAGGGAATGTATTTCATGAACGGGCGGATTCCGGCATGACGGAAAACCGCGGACGAAAGAAAATTCTGCGGTCCCTGCATGTTTCCTCCCTCCAATGGGGAATTCACGGCATTGCGGATGTTGTGGAGGCTGTTTATGCTGAAAAAGGCGGCGTTCCCATATCCATGACTCCGGTGGAATACAAGGTAGGCAAGCCAAAACCGCACCGTGCGGACGAAGTACAGGTATGCGCCCAGGCCTTCTGCCTCGAGGAAATGTTCGGAATGGCCATTCCTGCTGGTTTTTTATTTTACGGGAAAACCCAGAGGAGGCATGAGGTGGCGTTTGATGATGAATTGCGTTCTCTGACGTCTCGGATTATTCGGGAGACCAGGGATATTCTGACCGGAGTGGTAACGCCTTTGCCCCAATATTCCAAAGCCTGCAAATCCTGTTCCCTGGTCAACGACTGCCTTCCGGACGTATGCCGGGAACGCAGGCAGGGAATGAAGGACCGTGTGGACGAAGTATTTGAGGAAAGTCTGAATATGTGGGAAGCTGATGATTTATGAAGAAGCATTTAAATACATTGTTCGTGACGCTGGAAGGATGCTGGCTGTCCAAGGACGGAGATACTGTAAAAGTGAATTCGGAAGGTCAGTGCCTGCTGCGGATCCCTCTTCATAATCTGGAAGGCATCGTCACGCTGGGGTGGGATATCGGTGTGTCCCCGTATTTGATGGGGGCCTGTGCGGAAAAAGGAATTACCCTGTCGTTCTGCAATCCTTACGGTAAATTCCTGGCTGGCGTGCAGGGATTCATGAAAGGAAACATCCTGTTGCGCCGCGAACAGTACCGCTGGGCGGATGAAGAGGCAAAATGGGTTGGAGTGGCGCGGGAAATGATTGCTGCAAAAATCGCCAATTGCCGCAACTTGCTGTTGAGGGCACAGAGGACCTACGGGAAAAATCTTGCGGAAGAAGTGAACCGGCTGGCTGCTTTTTGCCGCATGGCCCGCGGGTGCGTTTCCGGAGACATTCTGCGGGGAATTGAAGGCTCCGCGGCGGAAACGTATTTTTCCTGCCTGTCCCACTGCCAGCGCACGGAAGATCCGGAATTGGTATTTGAAGGCCGCAACAGACGACCGCCAAAGGACTGTTTCAACGCATTGCTTTCCTTTTTGTACAGTTTGTTGTGCCATGATGCCAGGTCCGCCTTGGAAAGCTCCGGGATTGACGCGGCTGCAGGGTTTCTGCACCGCGATCGTCCGGGACGCCCCGGCATGGCATTGGACCTTATGGAAGAATTCCGGGCTCCTTTGGCGGACCGTCTGGCCTTGACTCTGATTAACCGCAGGCAGATATCTTCAGACGACTTTGACAGGGAAGAATCCGGAGCCGTCTTTTTGAAGGAGGATTCCCGTAAAAAAGTTCTGACCGCATGGCAGGAACGCAAGAAAACCGTTCTGGTTCATCCTTTCCTCCAGGAGAAAACCACGCTGGGACTGCTGATCCATATTCAGGCGCTGTTGCTGGCGCGCCATCTGCGCGGAGATATGGATTGTTATCCTCCGTTTATTGGCAAATAAATGCTTTCTTTCCATGTATATTCTCATCACCTACGATGTTGTTACGGAAGACAAGGCCGGCCAGCGCCGCCTGAGGCGGGTTGCCCGTGCTTGTGAAAACATCGGGCAGAGAGTACAGAATTCTGTGTTTGAATGCGAGGTCTCTCCGGCCCAATTGGTTGACATCAGGAGCAAGTTGCTTAAAATTATTGATCAGGACAGCGACAGCCTCCGGATTTACCACATGGGGTCCAATTGGCATCACAAAATCGAACAATTAGGCAAGGAAAAGAGCTATGACATTTCCGGGCCGTTGATCATTTGAGCGCTGTTTGACATGGTCTTTGCGCCAACCCCAAGCTTACATCAAATTGCCGGGAGGTCGGCGATTCTTGTAAGACATTGGAAAACGTAGATTGACATTCAAACATGATGAAGAGAAGACGGTATGTGATGTGCCGTCTTCGTGAAGTTGGCGCGAAGCCCCGCTTGCATGATTGATTAACAACATGTACCGTTGGGGCAGTCGCTCTCCGCAAGGAGGGCGTGGATTGAAACCTGAAGCCTTAACGGTCCTTCAATTATGATTGCAGTCGCTCTCCGCAAGGAGGGCGTGGATTGAAACCGCTCCGTGTCGGGCATGGCGAGGTAATCGTCCAGTCGCTCTCCGCAAGGAGGGCGTGGATTGAAACTCGCCCATGATGTCCTGGCGCACGACCACCCTGGTCGCTCTCCGCAAGGAGGGCTCGCTGACTTGTACGATAATTAAAAAGCACCCCGGATCAGGTAAGTCCGGGGTGCTTTTTTGTTTTCTACCGCAGGAGTCAGGGAATGGGTCGATCTTTCGGGTTGAGTTCGGCGGGCGGCAGGGAACGGAGCAGGGCCAGCAGGGGGTCCTGCACTGCGGTTCCTGTTTCACTCTGGCGTTTGAATTCCTCTTCTTCCTGCTGGAGGGCGGCCAGCTTGGTGTCTTCCACCAGGGCTTTGAATTTGTCCGCCTGGGAGTATTCTCCGTCCGTATCCCGGAACACGCGGGCAAGCCAGCGGCGTTTTTCTTCCGTGCTGAGCAGGGGATCGTTCATGAGTCCGGCTGTGTTTGTTTGTCCAGCAGGTTTCCGGCCAGTTGCCTGCCTCTCTCCGTAGAGCGGTAGACATAGGGACGGCAGTCCCCGAAGCGCTCTACGTAACCCTGCGCGATGAGGTCCTGCAAAATGTTTGTAACGGTGTTGGGGTGCAGCCGCGTCGCTTCCGTGATGGTGCTGTGTCGGCGGTACCCGGCAATGATGGCCAGAATGACTTGCGCGCTGCTGAGGCGGAAGTCCATCCTGCGTACGTTGGAAGCGAATATTTGGATGAAGTCCAGGGCTTTCATGAGTTTTTATTCACAGGTTTTTTGGATATTATTCACTTGTTATTCTCAAGTTATTCACAGTCTTCCGGATTGCGTGGGGACTTGATTTTTCTCAAGAGGTCCAACAGAGGGTGAGAGTCGTTGGAGAAGGATTGCACGGCGTTGACCGTGGCGGCCTGCGGAAGAATGATCTTGTGGAATTCCTGGTGAAGATTCTGGCGCAGGCTCTGGTTCCCTGTCATGGGCATGGCCAGTTTTTCCGCCAGGCGCGTCGCCAGGGCGTCCATGAAGAGGGGATCGAATTGTTCCGCGTCTTCAATGTCCGCGATGTAGCTCATCCGCAGCGGAGCCCGGGAGGCAAGAATGCGGCGGCCCTGCATTTTCCATTCCGTGCATTCCACGTCCAGAACGCGCAGGCAGTCTTTCGGCAGGGTGAATTGATAGGGCGTCAGGGAATTGGGGGCCTGGGCGGAAACGGAGTCCAGCGTGATTTGCACGGTGGCGAACGTCCACCGGGCCATGCAGAGTGTTTCCCTGCGGGCCGGATGGTAATGCAGGACGCAAAGGCGGGACGCTGTAGATTCATTGGCAATCAGGGCGTCCAGCGGAGCCTCCCCGATTTTGGATAGTGCGGCATTGCATATATCCAGTGCGGACGGTGTGTCCGGCTGAAGAGTAGATTCATTTGTCATAGCGCCCCATGATTGGCGGAAAATTTTTCCTGGTGCATCATGTTTGGCTGGCGCCTCTTTTGTGCCATCGGTGGCAGGTATGTGTTCGGGGCTTCCCCGGATGCATTTTATATGAATTCCGTTATTGGATAGGGGCGTCCGCCGATCGGAACCTTCCGGCAGGCGGCATAGCGTTCCTTCCGGATGCGGGGAACGGGGTGTTTTCAAGGGCAGGCCGTTTTATGGACTGCCGGACGGAATATCCCGCAGTCGGCCCAGGCCGTCCCGCCATGACCGGAACGGTAAATAACAAAATACAGAGAAAGAAGATATTATGGGATTCATGAAACCGTCCACACCTTCCACCCCGGCTCCCGTTCAGACCATCCCGGTCAAGGCGGAAAGCGTGGGTGCGGAAGTGGGAGAAGATTATCAGGCCAGGGAACGCCAGAGGCAGGGAATGATTTCCACCATTCTGGCGCGGCGCGGTACCGCCGGAGGGCAGGAGGATGTCAACCCGAAGACCCTGTTGAGAAAAACACTGGGATAACCACCGCCATGGAAGAACGAATTGCGGAACTGACTTCCGTGTACAAGGCCCTGGCCGCCCAGCGCGCGCCCTGGGAGACCTGGTGGGACCGGCTCCGGGACTATGTGCTGCCCAGGCGCCTGAACCGGGAGGGGGAAGTTTCCCTACCCAGCCGGGACGCCATGGACCGCATGACGGACACGACCGCCGTGGAAGCCTGCCAGAAGCTGGCCAGTGGCCATATGTCCTACATCACTCCCAGCCATGACGTGTGGTTCAAGTGGTCCGCTCCGGATGACCAGGGCGGGGATGAGGCGGAGGCGTGGTACAACCAGTGCTCGGAGGTCGCCTTGAAGGAACTCTCCGTATCCAATTTCTACACGGAGATTCACGAATGCTTCCTGGACCGCGTGGCTCTGGGAACGGGCAGTCTCTTTACCGGAACGTCCGCGGACGGGCGGCTGCTGTTCACGAACATTCCCTGCGGGCAATTCGCCTGCGCGGAGAATGCGGAGGGCAGGGTGGACACCTACGTCAGGGAATTCACGTTCACGGCTCATCAGGCGCGCAGCATGTTCGGGCTAAAGGCTCTCGGCCCTCGGGCGCGGGAAGTGCTGGAACGCGGCGGCAATCCGTATGCCACTTCCCTGAGGTTTCTTCACGTGGTGCGTCCTCGCACCCGGCGCATCCGCCGCAGGGTTCAGGCGTCCCATATGCCGTTTGAAAGCGTTTACCTGTCTCTGGACGACCAGGTGATCGTGGAGGAAGGGGGGTACATGGAATTTCCGTATCTGGTCACCCGGTTCCTGAAATGGGGAAACGGCCCGTACGGGCTGGCTCCCGGCAGGCTGGTTTTTCCCGCCATCCAGCAGGCGCAGTTCCTGAACCGTATTCTGGACACGCTGGGAGAGGTAGCCGCCTTCCCCCGCATTCTGGAACTGGCCAGCCAGATCGGGGAGGTGGACCTGAGGGCCGGCGGCAGAACGGTGATTACGCCGGAGGCCGCCTCCCTCCATTTGCCGCGGGAATGGGCCACGCAGGGCAGGTACGACATAGGGATGGACCGCCTGGCCCAGAAGCAGGAGGCCATCAAGCGGGCCTACTACCTGCCCATGCTGGAACTGTGGAGCGGCCACCACGGCAGCATGACCGCCACGGAAGTGATGGCCCGGGAAAACGAGCGCGTGCTCATGTTCTCCCCGTCTTTCACCCTGTTCGTGAGCGACCTGTATTCCACCATGGCGCGCATCTTTTCCCTCCTGTTCCGCATGGGCAAATTCCCCAGGCCGCCCCGCGCTGTTCTAAGGGAGGGGCGGGACGGCACCGTCCGGGTGGGAGAACCCAGGGTGGTGTACCAGTCCAAAATAGCCCTGGTGCTGCGGCGTTTGCAGAACGAAGGCATGGACCGCAGCCTGCAGCGCCTGAACATGATGATGCAGGCGGCTCCGGATCTGGCGGACCACGTGGACTGGGACTCCTGCTTCCGCCTCTCCGCACGGGTGGAGGGAGCCCCGGAAAGCATGCTGAAACCCTGGGCGGACGTTCAGGCCGTGCGGCGCCGGCGCCAGGCCCTGCAGCAGGCCGCGGAGCAGGAACCTGCCGTGGAGGAAGACCCTTACGCCTCCCTTGATCCGTTGCTCAGCCAATTAACAGCCATTCAGGAATGAACCAGGATACCATCTTGCAGCAGGAGGCTTCCCTGAAGGAGGCCCGCCTTAAAAGGCGGCAGCTTCTCCGCGTGTTTGACACGCCGGACGGCCGCGACGTCCTCTCCTTTCTGGAAGCCCGCTTCCAGACTGATTTACCCGTTTTTCAAGGCAGTCCGGGGAATTACGATCCCCTGGACGCCATGAGGCGCGATGCGTACAGGGAAGTATTCCTGTACATCCGCCGCCAGCTCCAGCTAGCCCTTAAAGAATCCACAACAGAAAACAAAAATGATTGATTCCATAGACACCAATGCCGCCGCACCCGCCGGGGATGCGGACTTTTCCTCAGCCGCGCCCCTTGAGGCGGAATCCCCTGCCGGCTCCATCCCTGCTACCCCCGCTTCGTCCGGCCTGCTGGGGGAAGACGGTTCCTTTGTTCCGGAATGGTATTCCCGGTTTGAGGAATTGAAAGGAACGGAAAAATCCCTGGCCAAATTCAAGACTCCGGAAGCCCTTGCCCGGAGCTACACGGAACTGGAACGCCTGCGGCGTTATCCCGGGGTGGATAATGAAGAACAAATGGCGCGTTTCCGCCAAATGGCCGGCCTGCCTGACTCCGAAGAAGACTACCGCCTGGAACGTCCGGAAACCATGCCGGAAGAGGAATGGAACCCTGAACTGGCGGAACGCATGGCCCGTGCCGCCTACCGCTACGGCGTTCCTCCGGAAGCCATGAACGCCCTGCAGGACACGATGGCGCAGGCCTACCAGGAGGCCAGGGAAAAGGTGCAGGAACAGCAGATGGAACAGGAAACCCAGGCGGAACAGTCCCTGCAGAACGAATGGGGCGGCAGCTACGAGCGCAACATGGGCAGGGCCACGGCGGCCCTTCAGCGCCTGGCCTCGGAAACGGGGGTGGATGCGGACGCCCTTCTGGACAACCCGGCCCTGGGTTCCAATCCGGACGTCATCCGCCTGCTGTACCAGGTCTCCCGCCTGCTGGATGAGGCGCCCCTCCATCAGGCGGGAGCAGCCGCTCCCTCCCCGGCTGAAGAAGCCATGCGGATGGAGTCGGACCCCTCCCATCCCCTCTATGAGGCATACATGAGCGTGAACCATCCCAATCACAAGTACGCCAATGAATTGTATGACCGCCTGACTTCCCGGTAACGGCCCCGGCCCGCGGAACGCCGCAGCCGGATAAAACAAGCCCGGCGGAAGGGGAACCTCCGCCGGGCTTAATGTCAGTTTTTCATCAGGGGAAGGTTTCAAGGGCTGGGGCCTTCTTTTTCCTTCCTACCATTAGCGTCCTGAGAGGGTGCTTGTGTTCAAAAAAAGTTGAAAAAAGATTTTTGAGCATCAGAAATTACGGTGTGGAAAAGCGTTCTTCTTATCGTATCGGAACACGTCATTTAAGTTTTGTTGCCCATTCCCGGCGTGTGTCCTGTTCCCGGAAACAGTGCCATAAAAAAATCCCGTCCGGAATGGGACGGGATTTTAAGGGGAAGTGGTACGCGGTATAGGATTTGAACCTACGACCTCCACCATGTCAAGGTGTTGCTCTACCACTGAGCTAACCGCGCGTTTGGAAGTGCGGGCGGATTATTACCCGATTAAGGCGGAAAGAGCAATACTTTTTTTGAACCTTGCCCATTTTATGGAAGAGGCAGAAAACTTCCGCCCTTGGGAAAGACACTGATTTTTCTTCCTATGAGGCTTGTTTTTGGTAAGTTGAAAGGAACATTTCCAAAGTGCGATGAACAGACATTTAATTTTTGCATTATGCGCCGCGGTGGGATTCAGCGTTTCCGGGGTTTCCCTGGCTCAGGACGCCCCGGCGGACAAGGAAGCCGCCGCCAAAGCGGCCAAGGCCGCCAAGGTGAAATTCCGCTGGGGAAAGAGCCTGAAGAGCGCCCAGAAGCAGTCGGAGGAAACGGGGCTTCCCATCGTTCTTCTCTTCACGGGAACGTCCTGGTGCGGTTACTGCGTCAAGCTGGAAAAGGAAGTCCTTTCCAAGAAGGAATTCAAGCAGGGCATGGACGGCGTAGCCATAGGCGTCAAATTCGAATTCAGCAGTTCGGATTTCAGCAAGTCGAAGGAAGCCAAGACGTACAAGATCACGGGCGTTCCGGCCATGGTCGTGGTGGATGGGGAAGGCAAGGAACTGGGGCGCACGGGTTATATTCCCGGACGCACTCCCGTCCAGTACGTTGAATTTTTCAAGAAATACGCGCCCAAAACTGCTGAGGCCAAATAGGGAGGGTGGTCCTGACCGAGGCATTTCAGGCAGGTGCGGCGGCAGAAAACCGCCGTTCCTGCCGTTTGTTATTGGAGGGCAAGGAAAAACGTTCTCTACAATCTTTTTCGTGATAAAAAACAAAAAAATATCACGGAAACGTTATTTTAAAAGCACCTTGAATGAAGGAATTTGAGCATCCGATGATACCTGCATACCTGAATTTTCAAATGAATCCGGCGGATGGAAGGAGGGCCGGATTCCCTTCGTGATGAACTTGGCGAGGGGTCATCCGGTTCATGATCGCGGCGGAATATGAATCCGTTCAGCTTTATGCCCGGTTCATGGAACCTACAGGCAACAAGCTGGCTTGGAACCTCCTTTGGGACATCACGAATGAAGGAAGAAACACGCCGGCGAATTTCTCCTTCACCTTCAGGTACGGGCCCCGGACGAACAGGGCTTTTACGACGAAGGAATGGGCAAAACCAATGAAAAAATTGAAAAGCTGAAGGGGCCCTGCAAGAGCATTCCATGTACTTTCTGCAAAACCGTCCTCTGACGGGGAATTTTCCTCCGTTCATGGTGGAAACGTCCGGCTTTCTCCACGGAGGCGGGATATTGGGACGCGGCACGGTTCAATCCGTACTGCCTCGTCAGGCATGGCAAAAGGAAGGGCAGAACAGGCACGGTGCAGGCTGGACGGTCATGGTACGAGTTTTTTCATTCGTTTCCAGTAAGGCGGGGAAGGGCACGAGATGGGAAATCACACGCATTTTGCCCGGTTTTATGAATGCGGAAATCGGACAGCCGACTGCACGGGTTATATTCCTCTCCCCTTCCCGGTTGCTCCTTGGAATTTTGGAAGGATGCGGACGCAAGAGAATTCCGAAAGGGAAGGAACTTTCATTAGACCGTTTTCCGTAATGAAAGTTCAAATAATGTCACGGAAAAATTATGACAAAAGCATATTGAATGAAAGAGTGGCGCATCCGGTCATACCTGCATGCCTGAATTTTCAAATGCATTTAGCGGATTAAAGGAAGACCGGATGCTCACCCACAATGAACTGGTGAGGGCCATTCGGTTCATGATCGCCGCGGAATATGAAGCCATCCAGCTTTATACTCAGCTTGCGGAATCCACGGACAACAAGCTGGCCCAGGACGTTCTTTTGGACATCACGAATGAAGAAAAGGAACACGCCGGAGAATTTCTCCGTCTCCTTCAGGTACTGGCCCCGGATGAACAGGGCTTCTACGACGAAGGGATGGGCGAAACCAATGAAAAAATTGAAAAACTGAAAGGTTCCTGCAAGAGCGGCCAGTGCTCCTCCGGCAAGGACGCCCATTGACGAGGATTTCCCTTCGTTCATGGTTGAAACGCCCGGTTTTCCTCAGGAAGGCCGGGCGTTTTAATGGGCCGGAGTGCCGGCTTCCAGATCCGCCGCCAGGCGTGCGCAGAAGGCGATGCAGCGTTCACACGGGCGGGATGCGTAATAGGCCGCCGTCCTGTCGCCGGGGCGCGCCGTTTCCCCCGCCAGTTGTTCCGGGGTCAGGCCCAGCAGTTGCCGGCAGTACAGCGTGCCGAATTCTTTCTTGAAATCCGCGGCCAGGGACTGCACCAGGGAAAAGATTTTTTCCTTTTCCCCGGCATCCGGGGAGGTGTTGCCGTGCAGACTGCCGGCTACCATGCTCAACCCGCAGAACGCGCCGCAGACTTCCCGCATGCGGCCGATGCCCGCCCCCAGCGGGGAGGAGAGCCTGAGAGCCGTCTCTTCCGACAGTCCGCAGACGTCCGCAAAGGCCGTGAACACGGACTGGGAACAATTGTAGCCCTGGTGAAAGTAGTCCAGCGCGCGGGCTGCGCGGTATTCCCCGGGAATGGTCATGGGCGGCTGTTTATTCGTCTGTTTCCGGAGAAGCGCTTTCCGTTCCTTCCTCCGCCTTCTTCTTGTCCGTCAGCCGCAGCATGATGATGTAGCAGACGGCCAGGACGAGAACGTCCAGGATGTGGGGCAGGCTTCTGTTCTTCACGGTGCGGATCAATTCTTCAGGGGACTTGAGCAGTTCCGGATGCCGTTCGCCGATCCGGTGGCCGTACCAGGCGAGCACGGCGCACCAGGCGAAGGCGCCGAGCGTGGTAACCAGGGAAAACACGCCGAATCCCATGCGGACGATGCCCGCCGGGATGGAGATCAGGTGGCGGATGACGGGGAGAAGGCGCGCAAAAAAGACCCCGGACACTTCATAACGTTGCAGGAAAAGTTCCGCCTTTTCCACCTTGTGGGGCGGCATGAAAAAGAATTTGCCCCAGCGCATGATGACCGGGCGGCCGACAACTCTGGCCACCACGTAGGTAATGGCGGACCCCAGCCAGGAGCCGAAGGTCCCGGCAAGGACGACGCCCCAGAAGCTCATGGGGGCGTCCGGCTGGGCGGAAAGAATGGCCGCGGGGGGAATGACCACCTCGCTGGGCACGGGAAAAATGGAGCTTTCCATGGCCATGAGAATGATGACGCCCGCATATCCCCAGTCCTGGACCCAGGACATCCAAAGTGTGATCAGCTCATGCATACCGCGCGTATATTGCATTAAAATCCTTGAAAGAAAAGTCTTTTATTGCCTCGCCGGAGGGGAGCGGGTAAAATCCGCAGGCGTACGGCGCGCGTCGTTCCAGAGTATTATGAATCTTTACATTATAGCGGGTGAAAAGAGCGGGGATATTCACGGGGCCTTGTTGCTGAAAAACCTGCTGCGCCTCATGCCCGGGCTGGAGGTCCGGGGGCTGGGCGGCGGCGGCATGCACGCGCTGTGCCCGGAGGTGGAAGACTGGGCGGATGAAGCGGCGGTGATCGGCTTTGTGGAGGTGGCCAAAAAATACGGCTGGTTCAGGAAGCGCTTCCTGGCGCTGCTGGAGCAGATCCGCCGTGACCAGCCGGACTGCCTGGTCCTGATTGACTATCCGGGATTCAACCTGCGCATGGCGGAGAAAGTCCGCAAATACTGCCCATATACCAAAATCGTTTACTTCATTTCTCCGCAGGTCTGGGCCTGGCACCGCGGACGCATTCCTAAAATGGTTCGCACGCTGGACCTGATGATGTGCATTTTCCCCTTTGAAGCCCCCCTGTTCCGGGAAGCCGGATTGAAATCGGAATTCGTGGGGCATCCCCTGGTGGACGAAATCGCCGCCATCCGGAAGGAAGGCGTGCGGGAACCGTCCCTGGTCGGCCTCTTTCCCGGCAGCCGGAACCGGGAGATAGACAGGCATTTCCCCGTATTCGCGGAAGTTGTCCGCCGCCTCTCCCGGACGCGGCCGGACCTGAAATTTGAGACTGCCGCCTCCAATGAGGCCCTGGCGGAAAGAATGCGCGGCATGGCGCGGAAGGCCGGAATGTCTCCGGATATCTTCAACATCACCGTAGGGCGTTACCATGAACTCATGGACCGCGCCGCGGTGGGCGTGGTGGCCTCCGGCACCGCCACGATGGAAGCCGCCCTCCACCGCCTCCCGTACATGCTCGTGTACAAGGTTCCCCTGCTCACGTACTGGATGGCCCGCATGCTCATTAAAATCCGCTTCATCGGCATGGTGAACATTCTGGCGGAAAAGCCCGTGGTGAAGGAACTGGTTCAGTTTGATTTCACCCCGGACAAGGTCATTGAAGAAATTGAGCGGCTGCTCGTTCCTGAAAACAGGGATGCGCTGCTGGCGGAAATGAAGCGGGCCTCGGACAGGCTGGGGCAGGGCGGAGCCGCGGAACATGCGGCGCAGGCCGTCTGCCGCCTGCTGAGCGAATAACGAATAGGAGCCTTCATTCATCCGGTCCTGCCTGTGCCGTGGAGGAAACTGCCGCAGAGTGGCATTTCCCCGCGGACCCTTGCCAAAACCGTGTGTTTTCTCTAAAATCACGGCACGTTTTTTAGCTCTTATGGCCGGGAAAAAGGAAAGGGATGTCAAAACCAATGCCATGCGGCTGCTGGACGCGCTCCATGTCCCGTACAGGCATTATGCGTATGAATGTACGGAATTTGTGGACGCCCGGCACACGGCGGCGGCCCTGGGACTGCCGCCGGAAAGGATGTACAAGACTCTGGTGACGGAGGGAGCTCCCCGCCAATACTACGTATTCGTCATTCCCATTGATTCGGAACTCTCCCTGAAAAAGGCCGCCCGGGCCGTGGGAGCCAAATCCCTGTCCATGATCCCGGTGAAGGATATTACCGCGGTGACGGGTTATGTCCGCGGCGGCTGTACGGCCCTGGGCATGAAGAAAAAATATCCCACCGTGATTGACTCCGGCGCGGAAGTCCTGCCGGAAATCGTGGTGAGCGGGGGGCGCCTGGGATGCCAGATCGAACTTGCCCCCGCGGATTTGCTTCAGGCGGCGAACGCCTCCTTTGCTGATGTGGCGGAACCGGGCGGCCTCCCGTGAGGGTCCTGTTCAGGAAATGCGGGTATTCCCGGTAAAAAGCTTCCCTATTAATCGGCCTTGTCCTTCAGGAGCTTCATGGATTGGCACTGCCGGATTCCTTCCCCGGACCGCGCGTATCCAACCGCTACGAAGCTGATTTTCCCGTCTCTGGCTTCACAGGTAAAAATGATGCACCGGTCATCCGGAAGGAGAGTCGTACTTTCGGGAGCGGAAGACAAGCCTTCGGCATCCAGCAGGATGTCTGTTCCCTTGACGTTCAGCATCAGGGGCAGGATGCTTCTATGGGCAAACACCACGATTTGATCGCCGTTTCTGATCCCCTTTAAATTTCCTTTCCCTCTGATAAGGGCCGTCCTGACGACATACTTGCCATGATAAAAACATCCGACCGGGTTCAGGAATTTCTGCAGCAGCGTATTGTCCCTTTCGACGGAAATGATGCCTTCCACGGGTATTCCGTGCTGATTGTGCATGCCAACGGCCCATGGTTCTTTTCCGTGCAGATCCGGAGAAAAAACAAAAAACAGGATAAGCATGGCTCCGGGAAGGAGCCATATGCTGATTTTTAGCAAGGTATTCTTTATTCTCTTTGGCATCCCGGTTCGCTTCGTATTTCTGCGGATGAAAAATTCTTAAATGGATATCCTTATCTGCACCATGCATTAAATTATCTTCTAACATTTTTAACGTTTGGTTTCCAGATTTTTTATCCCCGGCGGCTGACTGCCGATGCGTCCGGATCATGCTGCCATGCTGGACATTTTGGCGGAGAGCGGCCCGCCCTGCGTCATTTCCGCCATTCCGGAAAAGCCCGCTTTTCCCGGTAAAAAGCTTTCCCGGCCGACTGTTTTTTTGTATTCCTGCCGGAGCCAGTCCTTCCGGTTCCATGAGCGGCCATCTCCTTTTCCATACATGCCGGCCCCCGATGAATGGGGGGCTTTCCTTCCGTTTCCCGTCGTCGTTCCCTGCGCTGGAATGCTTCTCTTTCCGTGCGGAAAAATCAATGAATACTGTCAGGTGATGAGAAGAAAAGACAGGGAAGTCCGCCGGAGGGAGGACCTGCTGGCCATGATCTCGCAGTGCAAGGTGTGCCGCCTGGGCCTGTGGGACGGGGAGGAAGTGTATGTCGTCCCCCTGAATTTCGGGTATGAGGAACGGGACGGAGTCCTGCACCTGTTTTTCCACTGCGCCAGGGAGGGACGGAAGCTGGACATTCTGCGGAATAACCCGAAAGCCGCTTTTGAAATGGACGGGAATCATCTGCTGGTGAAGGGGAATACGCCCTGCCAGTACGGCTATTCCTATTGCAGCGTCATGGGGCGTGGAATGGTGGAAATTCTTGAAAAAGACGCGGAAAAGATTCATGCCCTGAACCGCATCATGCTGCACCAGACCGGACGGGAAGCGGTCTTGACGCCGTCCATGGCGCGCACCGTCTGCGTCCTGCGCCTGAAAGAGGAATCCGTCAGCGGAAAACTCCGTGAGCGGCCGGATGTTCCCCCGGTCCCGTCGATCGTTGATATTCCTGGTGATTTATGAATGACGACGTTTCGCCCTTGTTCATCCGCTGGAGCCTGGCCCACTGGGCGGCGCTCGGGGCAGTGGCGCTGGCCGCCGCAATCCTGCTGTGGGGCGGCCGCCGTCTCCGGATGGAAAAGCGGATACTGGTGGGCAAGGTGCTGGGGGCCGTCTTTCTGTTGACTTTCCTGGCGGAAACGTTCGGGCGCATCGTCCGGGAACACTGGGAGCCCTGGCAGGACAGGCTTCCCCTGCATTTTTGCAGCCTGATGACGCTGGTGTGCTTCATTGCCCTGTGGTACCGCAGGCCCTGGGCATGCGCCGCGGCGTACTTCGGCGTGCTGACGGCCAGCATCCAGGGGCTGATCACCCCCATGCTGTATGAAGGTTTTCCTTCCGCCGCCTTCTTCGCTTTCTTTGTAGGGCACGGCCTTCTGTTTATTTCCGCCCTGTATCTGCCGCTGGTGCTGGAATGGCGCGCACGCCCGTGGGACGACGTGAAAACCCTGCTCCTGTGCGACGCCTACCTTCTCCTGATCATTCCCGTCAATATCTGGCTGGGAACGAACTACGGATTTACCCGGTACGCCCCGGAGGGAAGCGTTCTGGAATACTTCGGTCCCGCGCCCTGGTATCTGCTGACGCTCCAAATCCCGGCCCTGGCCGTGCTTAGGCTGCTGTATCTGACCGTGCGCCCCTGGAAAAAGAAGAGGGAAGAAGGAACGGCGTCCGTTGAAAAACTCCCTGGGCAATAGGGTGAATTTCCTTGCGTTGTACGATGCGGGTGCTAATCAGGGATGAAGAGTGGAGGGGGGCCGGCCCATGTCTTTCAAAATCCTCTCCCTATATTTGTAATCATTAAATAATGAATGAACCATGAAAATTTTCCCTGCAACTGCCCTGATTCCGTTCTTGTGGTTGGTGCCGGCCACGGAGGCTCGGTCCTCAGATGACGCCCCGGCGCGTGAAAAGGCGGCATCCCCGGAAAAAGAGGAGGCCGTTCCGTGGCGGCGCTGCACCGTATATGCATCCCCCGGCTCCAAGGTGAAGGAGGAGACCTCCCTGTTCCGCATCCGGGTACTGCGCTCTCCGGAGGGCACGGCTTGCGTTCTGAAGGGGGACCGTCCGTTTGAAGTGTTTCCCAAGGACGGAACGCGTCTGGTATTTCAGGAAATGAAAAAGCTTCCCTTGCCCGGAAACGTCCGTGAAATCCTGGATTTGGAACGCCGTGACGACAGCGGGAACATGAGGCGCCCCTTCAGTGAATATAAAAAAACTACCGGGTACTTTGACTACTCCTGCACCGTTCCGCGTGAATATCATACTTTCTTCTTCGGAGACGGGGGAGACGTCTTCCTGCTGGAAAAATCACAGGGCGCCAGTGCTCCCTCCCTGAAAATAAATCATCATTTCAGAAAACTGCATATCCGTAAATGCAGTCTGGACGCCCGCAAGGGAAAAATCCCGGTGTTTTACTACCGCGGAATCTCCGGGGAGGACCCCACTCTGGTCAGCGATTTCCTGGGCCTTGTTTCTCTTGAGGACGGAACGCTCACGGAATTGGGGCCTTATGAAGACATGGGAGTCTCAAGTATCAAATGGCTGAATGATCATGAATTGTTTATCTGCATGAAAACGAGGAAATCCTCCACATGGGCCGTCTATGACATTCGGCGGAAACGGGAGGCGGCACAGGGAACCACCGCTCTTGACAGCAGTGACGAGTCGTGCGAACGGTTTCTCGGCGACTACATCGTCAGAAAAGGAGTCGTCTATGGCCTGCAATGGGACGGGCGCGTGAAGCGCCTGTATCCGGCCCCGTAATGCCCGTTGCCTCCGGGGCACGGTCCCATGAAATGACCGGGAACATTCCTGAAGCGGACTGTCTCCCGTGTGTTTTTTCCGCAGGAACCCGTTTTTCAGCTCAGGGACTGGAGGGCCTCCTTCGTGAACTGGCGGATTTCCTTTTCCCGTGAATGGTGGATTTTCTGCGCCCACTCCGCATCCGCCAGCAGGGCGCGCCCCACGGCGATGAGGTCGAACTCGCCTGCCAGCATCCGTTCCACCAGGGGTTCGATGCTCGCCGCTTCCGCCTCCGGGCCTCCGTCGAAAACATTCGTGAATTCCCGGTTAAGCCCCACGGAGCCGACGGAAATGGCCGGCTTGCCCGTAAGCTTCTTGGTCCAGCCCGCCAGATTCAGGCGGGAGCCTTCGAACTCCGGTTCCCAGAACCGGCGCGTGGAGCAGTCGAAAATGTCCACGCCCGCTTCCGTCAGGGGCGTCAGGAAATCTTCCAGTTCCACGGGCGTACGCGCCAGCTTGGCGTCGTAATGCCCGGTTTTCCACTGGGAAAAGCGGAAAATAATGGGAAACTGGCTGCCTACCGCCTTGCGGACGGCATGAATGATGCGGCTGGCAAAGCGGGTGCGCCCCACCAGGTCTCCCCCGTACTCGTCCGTTCTCCTGTTGGTTTCCTTCCAGAAAAACTGGTCGATCAGGTAGCCGTGGGCACCGTGAATCTCCACACCGTCGAATCCCAGTCTTTTGGCGTCCGCGGCCGCACGGGCAAAGGCGTCGATCACCTCTTCTATCTTGGCGGCGCTCATGGGGTCCGTCGTCTGCCGGAGCGTATTCACGTCAATGCCGGAAGGCCCGATGGGCGGAAGTTCCGGGTTGGGAAGGTTCTCTCCCTTGAAGGGCCGCGCCATGCCCACGTGCCAGAGCTGGGGGGCTATCTTGCAATCCGTCGTGTGGACGGCTTCCAGCACTTTTTTCCAGCCCCGGAGCGGCGCGCCGCCAAAAAAATTGGGATAGTTGGAGGAAGGGGAGGCGCTCGGCTCGTCAATAAATGTGCCTTCCGTAATGATGAGGCCCACTTCATGTTTGGCCCGGCGCTGGTAGTAGGCGGCCACCTCGTCCGTGGGCACGCCGCCGGGGGAAAATCCCCGGGTCATGGCCGGCAGGACGATGCGCGTGGGGGTGTCAAGCTTGCGTGAATGGAAGGGCTGGAACAGAATTTCCATGTCCCTGATCTTGAGTTCATCCTGTGTATTCATGAAATGGAGGCTGTGATGGATGGGCCGGACTGCGGAGCGCGCCGGACATGTACAGGAATGAGACAACTCCCGGCGCGCTCCTGTTCATCCCCGTTCCGGGCATGGGGGAATTCCCGCGTACGCTGCCGCCCCTCCTTTATTCCTGAGAAAGCGCTAGGAAATTGCGCATCATGAGGCTGCCGGACGGAGTCAGGATGGATTCCGGGTGAAACTGGATGCCGTACAGGGGGCGGGTCCGGTGCCGGATGGCCTGGATATGGCCCCGGCCGTCCTCCGCCGTGACAATCAGCTCATCCGGCCAGGACTCCCGTGACAAGCGCCAGGAATGGTACAGGCCCGCGGTGAACTCCTCCGGGAGCCCGGCAAAAAGGGGAGAGGGGCCGCAGCGGCGTATCTGCGCTCGCGCTCCGTGGAGCGGGCTTGGGAGTTGTTCCAGAGCGGCTCCGAAGTGGACTCCCAGGATTTGATGCCCCAGGCAGACCCCCAGCACCGGAATATCCGGCGGCAGGCGGCGCAGCAGGCGGAAGGTGGCCCGGTGGCAGGAATCGTGCACCACGCCCGGACCGGGGGAGAGGATGACCTTTTCCCCCTTCCGCACCGCGTCTTCCAGGCCGGGAAAATCATGGGGAACCACGCGCGGAACGGCCATGCCCGTGGCCGCGGCCAGTTCCGCGAGGTTCCAGGTGAAGGAATCCCGGTGGTCGATGATCCAGACGTTCGGTTGACTCATGGCACGCACATGATAAAATAAATCCCGCCAATGTACACACGGGAAGAAACCATCCGCCGCATGAATGGCCTGGGCCGGGCCGGCGCTCCGTTTTTCTTCGTGATTTCCCATGATTTGGAGCACAACCTGCTCTTTGAAAGGAAGGATGGAGGGCAGGGGCGCTCCGCGGCCTTTTCCCTGCCGCTGGGGGAACGCGGCGGATTGCGGGACTGTCCCCCTCTCCCGGAGCAAATCCGTTTTGACCCCGTTCCCTGTTCCGTGTCCCGGTATGCCGCCGCCTTCTCTTCCGTGCGCGCCCATCTGCTGCGCGGGGATTCCTATCTGCTCAACCTGTGCGTGGCCACTCCAGTGAAGACGAATTTGACGCTTCCCCACCTGTTCCGCTTCGCGCGGGCCCCGTACAGGATGCTGCTGGGGCCGGACGCCTCCGTTCCCGGAGTTCATGGCCGCGCCTGCGCCTGCTTTTCCCCGGAACCGTTCGTGAAGGTGCGGGGGCGGGAAATCGCCACGTTTCCCATGAAGGGAACGGCGGATGCCGCCACGCCGGAAGCCCGGCGCTGGCTGGAGGAGGATGAAAAGGAAAACCGGGAATCCGCCACCATCGTGGACCTGATGCGGAACGACCTCTCCATGGTGGCCTCCCGGGTGCGGGTGAAGCGCTACCGCTACATCAGCCCCGTGGAAACGCGCGGAGGGACGATTCTGCAATGCAGCTCCGAGATTTGCGGCGCCTTGCCTGAAAACTGGCCTTCCCGCCTGGGGGAGATCATGATGGCATTGCTCCCCGCCGGAAGCGTGACGGGCGCGCCGAAGGAAGCCACCTGCCGCGCCATTGCGGAGGCGGAAGACATGGAGCGCGGATTTTATACGGGGATATTCGGCTTTTTCAACGGAAGGGACCTGGACTCCGCCGTAGCCATCCGCTTCATGGAGGAGGACGGGACGGACCTTGTCTATAAAAGCGGAGGGGGAATCACCGTAATGAGCCGGATGGAAGATGAATACCGGGAAGCAATTGCCAAAGTCTATGTGCCGTTTGATCTTTGAAACCGTGAAGTGGGCGGATGGCGCGCCCCGCCTGCTCCCCTGGCATCAGGAAAGGGTGGGGAAGGCGATGGAGCTGTACGGCGCGGCGGATGCGCCCGTTCCGGATCTGGCGGCCGTGCTGGCTTCCTGTCCGGGCCCCGGCAGCGGCATCTATAAATGCCACATTACCTACGACACGCAGGGACGGGTGAAAGCCCCCGTATTTGCACCCTACCGCCCCCGCAGGGTGAAAAAACTGGTGTGCGTGGAAGCCCCACACCTGGATTACTCCTGCAAGTGGGAGGACAGGACGGCCCTGGAGGCCGTGGGCGCGGGATTGGGCGGGGATGAGGAAGCCCTCATTCTCCGGAACGGCCTGGTGACGGATACCCGCTACAGCAACGTCGTGTTCGGGGACGGCTGCCGCTGGGTGGCTCCGGAGACCTTCCTGCTGCCGGGCACCAAGCGCGCGTTCCTGCTGGAACGGGGAAGGATGGAATGCCGCCCCCTGAAAGCGGAGGACGTGAAAAAGTTCCGCTTCTGTTCCCTGGTCAACGCCATGCTGGACCCCGGCGATGTGGTGGTGCGCACGGAAGACATTCTTCTTCCCTGAGCGATCCTTGTTATTGTGGAAAAGCGCCGTTTCCGGCCGGAAAACGGACGGCGTGGAGCCGTCCCGTGTGAAAGCCATCGTGATGGAAGCCGTGAAGTACTTGGATACGGCGCCCCGGTACAGAACAATTTCCAGCGCTTGTTACATGGCTTCCAAGGTTGGGACGCCTATGCCTGTTATGCCATAAAGGATAGGAAGACGTGCCGGATGAAGAAGACGTCCAGCAGCGTGAAAATTGCGGAAAGACGGCCTTCTCCGGATAAAAAACGGCTGCCCCGGGATAACAGGACAGCCGTTTGAACAGAGGTTGCTTTTATTTTGCCGTTAAATGGCGCCGCAGTAGTGGGCGCAGCACCACATGGCGCGGGGATGGTGGAAGAAGGACTTCCAGAGGCTGCCCTTGAGGGTGTTCGCCCTGGAGCCGTCCTTGTTCAGATAGCCGAACCAGTCGCCGTGCTGCACGTCCTGGAAATGGGAGAAAGCCCAGTTGTGCACCATGTTGTGCCGGATGGCGTAGCGTTCCTCCCCGGTAAGCTTGTAGGCGAGGGTCATGGCGATGAGCGCCTCGTCGTGAGGCCACCAGAACTTCATGTTGTGCCAGTATTCCTGGACGGGCTTGCCGTACACGTCCGTGTAGTAGAGCAGGCCGCCGTTTTCCCGGTCCCAGCCGCGTTCGAAGGCCCAGTCGATCATGTCGCAGCCCACCTTGATCAGTTCCGGATCATTGCCGCGGCAGCGGGCTTCCTCCAGAACGAACCAGCCGCCCTCGATGGTATGGCCGGGGTTCAAGGTGCGTTCGTCAAAGTGGTCGATGATGGAGCCGTCCGTTCCCACCACCTCCATCACGGCCTTGATGTCCGGCTTCATGAACAGGGTGCGCAGGTCGCGGATGCAGCGGTCGATCCACCCGGTGTAGAATCCGTCCTCGTCGCCCAGGTATTTGCGCATTTCCTGGGCGGTGGCCAGCGTAATCATGCGCGTTCCCAGCCCGGTTGTGGGGCGGTTCCCGGTGAACTTGGGCGCCATTTTGCCGGGCGTGAAGCACATGTCCGTGAAAATGTCGAACCAGTGGCGGGCTGCTTTGGCGGATTCCTCGCTGCCGGCGGCTTTCGCGTGGGCCGCGAAGGCGATGGCGGCAAAGGACTCGCTGTACGCGTAGCGGCGCTTGCGGATGGGGGTGCCGTCCGCCGCCACATGAAAGTACATGCGGCCGTCGGAAGGGTCCACGCATTTGGCGGCCAGGAAGGTCAGGGCGCTTTCCGCCCACTTGAGCCAGTCCGGGTTCTTCTCAATGCTGTTGTACATGGTCAGCAGCATCCAGGCCATGCGGCCCTGGGCCCAGACGGACTTGTCCGTGTCCACCAGGGTGCCGTCCGCGTCAAAGCAGTGGTAGAGGCCGCCGTTCTTCTCGTCGCAGGCGCGGGGGAACCAGAAGGGAAGCACGTCTTCCAGAAGCTGGCGGCGGTAAAATGCGCCCAGTGCGGGCATGTCAAGCGTTGCAGCCATAGGAAAAGACGGTTCAGTTCATGGCCCACTGGAAGAAGCCGATGGCTTCCAGTTCGGAACGGAGTTCCTTGAGCTGGTCCGCGGTCGGGTTGCCCTGCGGCAGACGCGCCGGACCCAGGTCCACGCCCAGCCAGCCCATCAGGGCCTTGGCGCATCCCATGTAGCCCTTGGAGGCCAGGATGTTGATCATCTGAACGGACTTCCACTGGCAGTCCTTCGCCGTTTCCACGTCTCCCTCTTCAAAGGCCTTGATCAGGTTCTGGTACAGGGCCGGGGCAAAATTGAAGGAGCTACCCCCCGCTCCCCTGGCGCCGACGGACAAAGCCCCCGTGAACCATTCGTCCACGCCCCACGGAATATCCACGTTTTCGTCGTAATTCAGGGTGGTCTGGTACAGGGCCAGGTCCGGATTGGTGAATTTGATGCCCGCAAAATTCGGAATCTGCTCCTTGGCCAGCTTGATAAAATCGACCGGATTGAAGCGCACGCCCGTCAGCACGGGAATGTCATAGTAGTAATAGGGCAGGTCCGGAGCCCCGGAGGCGGCAAAGGCGCAGCATTCCACCAGGCGCTGGACCGTGGCGGGCTTGTAATAGGAGGGGGCCAGGGAACTGGTGGCCACAAAGCCGCATTCCTGGGCGAAAGAGGCCAGTTCCCTGGCGTCCCGGACGCTGTTGGACCCGGTGTGGGCGATCACCTGAACGCCATGCCTGGCGGAGGCTTCCTTCCATGCGGAGTAGATTTCCTTGCGTTCCTCAAGCTGCATGGAGGAGGACTCACCGGTGCTGCCGGTAATGAAAGCGAGTTTGATGCCCTGGGAGGCAAGCAGTTTGGCCTGGGCATCTACACTGGAGGCGTTAAGAGAGCCGTCCGTCTTGAACGGTGTATGTACGGCGGCCACCAGGCCGTGGAGTTTCAGTGACGTATTCATGTAGTATGAAAAAGTTCAGGCGGATGATGCCAGAGCATGTTCATGATGACAATCCCGGAGTTTCCGGACCACAAAAAAGACCACATGAAAAACCGGGCGTCCCCCGGAAAGGGACGCCCGGTTGAAGAAAACATGCCTTTAGCGGTTAGCGGACAGCCTGTTGCTTGATGACGCCGAACATGGCCTTTGCCAGGGATTTGGCGTGCGTCAGCAGCAGATCGCCGTCATAACACCAGATCATCACGCCGCCCAGTTTCTGGGTTTTTACGTACTGGCATTTTTTCTTGATCGTGGTGATGCCGTTGAAGTAGTGCTGCTGCCCGTCAATGGTGCAGGTATCCGTTCCGGGAGCCATGTTGGGATAGAGCTGGATGACGGTGGAATAGCCTTTCTGGGCGTCCCAGTTGCGGTTGGAGCGCGTTTCATTCGTGTAAAACGGCAGCCCCATCACGATTTTGCAGTCCGGCACGTTTTTATTCCGCATGGTGTTCACGTCCGTCACCATATCCGGATAAGTGGAATGCTGGCCGCCACGGTCATAGCTCATGACGTTGACGAAGTCCAGCAGGTCCATCATTTCCGAGGTGGGCGCCAGGTAGTACGGATTGATGGCGGAACTCAGGGACATGCCGTTGGCGCCCATGGCGGAACGGACTTCCCCCAGGAACAGGGAAAAATGATACCATTGGGTGTCGTTGTCGGGGTACTCCCAGTCGATGTCGATGCCGTCGAAGCCCTTTTCCTTCGCAAAGGAAACCAGTTGACGGGCGAATTTGACCCGTTTTTCCGGATCGGCCGTGATGGCCGTCATGCCCGCGTCGCAGTGGGCCACGCCCAGAATGATCTTGCTGCCCGCATTGCCGCGCAGGTTCTTGAGCTTGTCCAGTCCGTTCAGGAACTGTTCGTTGTTCTGTCCGGTCAGGTTCCCGTCGGTATCACAGCCCACGTTGAAGTAAATAAGGTCCGTGAAGGATTTGAAATGCTGCGCATTCAACTGGTCGCGGTTCCATTGCATCAGGTTGGTGTGGCGGTAGTAGGGAACCACCCGGAACTGGTAGGGGTAAACCTGGGCGCAGCCTTCCGGAGAGGGATTGGAAATGGCGATGTTGGAGTCCTCCAGCAGGGCGATTCCTGTGCAGGCGGCGTCCACCTTGTTCAGGCCGCGCGCCCTGGGGATAAGGTCCACGCACAGCCAGAAATAGTTGTCTCCGGGGGAGAGAGGGTGGCTCCCTTCAAACTGGAGATTTTTCGCGCCTTTGGAAATGGTGTTGAGGATGGGGAAGGCGCGGCGGTTGGCCTGGCCCGAATTCGGTGAAAAGTACGGAGTGGTTCCGGACGCGAATATTTGCGCCTTGGCGATATCCGCAACAGAGGTGGTTCCCGCCATGGAAAAGGTCATGCCTTTCAATATCTGGCTGGTTTCCGTGACGGTTACCTTGATTTTCATGATGGCCTGGCTGACACCTCCCGCGTACAGGACGGAATGTGTCTGTTCACAGGAGGCCGTAGCTGCCGCCGCCAAAAGAGGGGACGCACCGCAAACGCCCAGGGCCAGGGCGCACAATGCCGGTTTGAGGATGCTGTTCATGGTTGAAGGGTGTGGATGTTTTTAATGGAAGCGTTTTCTTCTGGCAAGCATGCCGCCGGCCGCCACAAGAAGCAAGACGGAAGTTGAGGGTTCCGGGACGCTGAGCCCGGTGGAAATCCAGTCCAGGTGCAGGGCGTGGTTTTCATCCCAGCGCAGTTCCCAGCGGCCCAGTTCCAGAGAGGGGTCATAGCCTTCCAGCCCCAGGTCGCCTGTCGTGACCGTGGAGGAGCTGGAAAGTCCGGAAAGAGCCCAGGAAAATTCACCGTCCGTCCGCGTGACGCCGTCCGCATCCATGACCAGCCAGGACCGGTCGGCCTGCCACGGACTGGAGGTGTAATCCACGGCACTGTCGTCAAGGGCCAGGCTGCCGCCCAGCGTCAGCGTATCCGCATGCAGGACCAGGCCTACCTGGACACCCTGTGAAAGGTCGATCGTGATGCCGCTGGACATGTCAATGGCGGCGGCGGTGATGGAAAAGCTGCCCGTCCCCGTTCCGATGATGGAAACGTCGTTGCCCAGGGTCAGCGTGTCCGCGTTCAGGCTGCCGGTTCCCGTGACGGAAAAACGCGTGCCGTCCGCAAAACTCACATCCGCCGCGTTCAAGGCGGATTGTTCACCTATGTGCAGCGTTCCGCCGCTGACCGTGAAGGAAGTGCGCGTATCTTCCGCGCTCCAGTCGGAGGACTGGTAGCCGTAGGAAGCCCCGTTGCTGACGGAAAACGTGCCTCCGTGCACCGTGGTATTGGCCTTGATGGCGGACTGGCTCTCCGCTCCGGACATGGAAACGGCGCCTTCGGCCCCCGCCTCTTCATTGACGTGGACTTCCACAACGGCATCTTCCAGGGAACTCAGGCCGTCTTCAAAAAGAATCCGGTGCCCGGCCCCGGCGTTGAGGGAGGCCGTGGCTCCGTCATTAAAATGAATGGCGTTGCGCACGCTTCCTCCCTGCGCGGTATTGCCGCGGAAAATAATGTCCGCATGGTCAGCCGCCAGGGTGAGGGTGCCGCCGCTTTGCAGATTGACGGCTCCGCCTTCGCCGTCCGCGCTGTTGTTCTCAAACAGGACCGTATCCGTGTTTCCGGCAATGGTGACGTTGTAGGCATCCAGAGCACCCCCGTCATAGCCGGCGGTATTGCCGGAAAAGGTGACCTTCCCGGAATCGGAAACGGTGATGTCGTTGTAGGCGCAAATGGCCCCTCCGTAGGTGGAGGCCTGGTTGCCGGAGAAAGTGATGCTGTCCACGGCGGAGAAGGAAACGCTGCCGTCTGCGTAAATTCCGCCGCCCCCGCCGTCACCGGCCTGGTTGTCCGTCACGGTGAAGGAGACGGCGGTATCCTCCGGCATGTCCATGCCGGCCCAGATCGCGCCGCCCGCGCCTGCCTCCGCATGGTTGGAGATGAAGGAAACGTTTCCGACGCCGGACCATTCCACAGTCTCAAAATCGTTGTTGATGGCGCCTCCGTTTTCTCCCGCCGTATTGCCGGAGAAGGAAATATCTTCCGCAATATCGGAAAATGCCAGGCTGCCCGTAGTGCCTCCCGCATGGATGGCTCCTCCGTGCGTCATGGCGGTATTGCCGGTAAAGCTGATGGCGCCCGTATTGGTGAACAGCGCCCCGCCGGAAGCGTAAATGGCCCCTCCGGAGGCGGCGGAATCTCCCCGCACGCTGTTGCTGGTGAATGTGAGGGCTCCGGTGCCGCTGAACGTGACCGTATCATTGGCCGCGATGGCTCCGGCTCCGTAAAGGGCGTCCGTATTGGCCATGTCCGCCGCATTGTTGGAGAAAGCCAGGTCCTCGGTGTCCTGGAAGGTGACGTTTTCCGAAAGGATGACGGCCCATTTGGCCCCGTAATTGTCAATGTTGATGCCGTGGTTCCCGGTGAAGGAAATGCTTTGAAGCGTATTGTTGTTCCCCCTGCCGCCTATCCAGCAGTTGACGGAGCCCCCCAGTGCGTCCAGGTTCTGGTCCGCGGTCAGCGTAAAAACGGTATCCGTGTCCGTGACCACGCTCCCGGCCCAGGACCTGGACCCCAGTTCCAGCTCCGTGCGGGTCATGATGTTGAGCGTGCCCTTGTTGTTCTCCGTATTCAGGAGAATGCCGCCTTCATGCCAGTTGACCAGTCTGGCGTAGGAACTGCCCCCCATGTCCAGCGTGGCCCCGGAAACCACCTCAATGGTGTTGTTCAGCGTGTGCCCGTTCATGGAAAGCAGGGCTCCGGAGGCGATATTCACGCTGCCCAGGACGGAGCCCGTGCCGAAGGCGTTGTCCACGTCCAGCGTCAATTTGCCTGCATCCACCCGTACCACGCGGTCGGAGGAAATTGTGTTGGCCCGCTTGACGACGAGTTCCCCGCTGCCGGATTTAATCAGGCTCAAGCCGGAAAAATTGGAGGTGGTCGGGGCTCCGTATTCGTTGGCCGTATTCTTGTTGGCGAACTTCTGGTCGAAATTGAACACGGAATTTTCCCCGACGACCAGTTGCAGGGCGCTTCCCGCTCCGGACTCGCAGACGATGGAATCAAAATTCTGAGCGTTGGAAGAACTCCAGGTGAAGGTCTGGTTGGCTCCCAGTTCAATCACGGCAGTGGTTCCCCAGCCGGCAATGTAAATGCCCCGGCTGCCGGTGCCTCCCGACTCGTATCCCTGGGAAATCACGACGCGGCTGGTGGTGCCGGAGGAGAATTTGAGGGCGTAAAAATTATTCTGCAAACATCCCAGTGAGGCGGAATTATAGCCGAACTGGTTCAGCTTAAGCGTGCCGCCGTTCAAGGTAATGGTAGGCTGCTCCCAGTTGGAGGCGTAATTGGCGGCATGGAACAAGCGTCCCCCGCTGGCATCCAGAACGGCGCCGGAGGCAATATTGATCTTCCCTCCCGCCGTAATATCCCTGGCGCCCGTGAACACAAGGGTTCCCTCATTAATGTTCCAGGTTCCGTTCGCCGTATGCGTTCCGGACAAGGTGACCGTTCCGTTTCCCGTTTTGGTAAGCGTGGAGGAACCGCTCAGGCTGGTATCCCGGACGGTCCACGCGTCTTCCGCATCGGCGGCGTTCAGAGTCAGCGCCGTTCCGGAGAGGGTGGCGGAACCTCCGTTGCTGCCGGAAGCATTCCCGGCCAGAGTCAGGGAACCCCCGTTCAGCGTGACGGCTACTCCTTCATAAAGAAGGCCGGAGGCACTGATGCCGCTGCCCACGGCAAGCGTGGAGCCGGTCTGGAACAGGGCATTGCTGCCGTTGACCCAGTCCGCGGCGTTGCCGTCCAGCAGCCACGCTCCGGAGTCAGTCCAAGAGGCGTTGCCGCCGTTCCATGTATAGTCCGCGGCGCAGGCAAGGGGAAGAGAAATGCAGCCGGCGAAGATACCGAACAGAAGTGAAGTAATTTTCATGGGAAATGTATAATGGAGATATGTTAGATGAAAAAAACGGGAAAACAAGACAAGCCTGCTTTCCCGTGAAAAAAGTCAATTGCCGCACAGTGATGCTCTTCAGTATCTGCGGCGGCGGAATCCCGCCGCGGCCAGTCCCAGAATGCCTAATGCGGCCGTTGCGGGTTCCGGCACGGGGAGGGCCGGATTGGCGGCCAGGGCCGCGATTTCATCATTGTTCAAGACGCCGGAATGCAACTGAGGTGTCCATGGTGGTTTCGGCGGCGGAAGCCAGTTTCAGAGACTGGACATCCCCTGTGAAATTGACACCGGAAGCGCTGAACCTGGGCTGGCCTCCGTTCGAGCCACTGTCGCAGCCCTTTCCTTCATATCCGTCCGTATAATTGATCCAGCCGCCGCTGAACGCGGCGGTCCCTGCCGTTTCTCCCGCCAGATTATTGTCGTTCAGGGAAGACAGGCTTCCGTTGAGCTTGTTGAAATCGTAATAATATTTAAGAGTGGCGGCCTGTACGCCCAGCCCGGAATAAAGCAGGGCGGCTGCAATAAATAAGGATTTTTTCATTCTTAATTAAGATGGGTAAAACTGAACAAATAGATATTCGGATTTATAATCCGTGATAAAACAACGCCGCCATGCAAAGATGCCTTTGGCAGGGAACATAAGGATCATAGGAATGACAGGGGAATTTTGCCGCTCCCTGTTATTCCTGTCATCCTTATAGATATTATTATCCCTAATCAACTTTTCTCCAGATTTTTTCGTTGACTTCCGGATTATAAATCCGGTGCGCTCTGAAAAGGTTTGAAAATAAAAGGACTGTTCCGCATCAATGATAGCGGAACAGTCCTGAAGGTACGAAAAGGGATATTTTTCCCGGATGGGGTTATTTGACGGCGATTGTCTGTTCACGATCGGGCCCCACGCCTACGGTGGTGACGGGGCAGCCGATGAGTTCGCTCATGCGTTTGACGAACTTTTTGGCGTTTTCCGGAATCTCTTCCCAGGTGCGGCAGGAGGAAATGTCCTGAAGCCAGCCCGGCATGGTTTCATAGACGGGCTTGCAGCGTTCCCATTCGTCCACCGTGGCGGGCGGATAGGCCAGGATTTCCCCGTCCAGGTCATAGCCCGTGCAGATTTTGATTTCCGGGCACTTGTCGTAGCCGTCCAGGTTGGTCATGGCCATTTCGTCAAAGCCGTTGAACATGGCGGAGAAATGGAGCAGAACGCCGTCCGCCCAGCCGCAGCGGCGGGGGCGTCCGGTCGTGGCGCCGAATTCGCGGCCCATGCTGTGCAGGTGGTTGGAGATGTCTTCATCTTCCGTGACGAAGGGGCCGGCTCCCACGCGGGTGGTGTAGGCCTTGCAGACGCCGATGATGCGATCGATCTTGTGGGGGGGGACTCCGGTGCCGGTGCAGGCCCCGGCGGAGGAAGTGTTGGAAGAAGTGACGAACGGATAGGTGCCGAAGTCCACGTCCAGGTAAGCTCCCTGGGCGCCTTCAAAGAGGATGCTCTTTCCGGCGGCGATGGCCTCGTTCATGACCGGAATGGTGTTGGTGATGTGGGGGCGCAGCACGTCCGCGGCGGCGCTGACTTCCTTCACCATTTTTTCCTCGTCCATGGCGGGCAGGCCCATGCGTTCCATTTCCGCGTTCGCCATCCTGATGCGGCGGCGCAATACTTCGTCAAAAATGGCGGGGTCCCGCATGTCCGCCATGCGCACGCCGATGCGGCGCGCCTTGTCCGCATACGTGGGGCCGATGCCGCGCTTGGTGGTGCCGATGGCTTTCTTGCCGAGGGCGGATTCCTGGGCGGCGTCCATTTCCTTGTGGAAGGGGAGGACCACGTGGGCGCGGTCGGAGATGAGAAGATTTTCACTGGTGATGGAAACGCCCTGGCCGCGGAGTTCGTTGATTTCCTCCACCAGGCCGACGGGGTCCAGCACGACGCCATTACCGATGACGCAGAGCTTGCCCGGCCACAGGATGCCGGAGGGGACAAGGTGCAGAATGTACTTCTTCCCGTTGGCGATAACGGTATGGCCGGCGTTGTTGCCGCCCTGGCCGCGGGCTACCACGTCGGCCGATTCCGTTAAGAAATCAATCATTTTGCCTTTGCCTTCGTCGCCCCATTGGGAGCCGATAATAATGGTATTCATGATAAAAATGGAACTCGGAGACCTTAATGATTTTCCTGCCGCATGGCAAGACAATCTTGTTAAGTTTTCCTGATTAAAGGAGTTCAGCCGCGCGGGCGTCAGCGGAAGTGCAGGGCGGAGCGGTGCGCCTCCGCCGGGACCAGGGTTTTCCAGATGTCCTCGTCCGCGGCGATCATGCGCTGGATGTCCCGCGGCGTGTGGCGCAGCAGGTATTCGTTGAAGAAGGGGACGTCCACCACCAGTTCGTTGGCCAGGAAGTGCTGGTAAAGGTGCACGTACTGTTCCGGGGCGCGGAAGGTTCTGGCCGTGACGAATTCCCCGGATTTGCGGTTGAGCCAGGGGGAGACGTACAGGCGCGTCTTGTTCTGGAAGGTGCGGCCGAAGGATTCCAGAATGCCGCCGGGAATGTCTTCCGTCCATTTTTCCTTGAACAGTTCGTTGAGCAGGCCGATGGAAAGGGCGATGGCGATGGGTTCCTTCGTGTAGCGGGCGAGCAGTTCTGAAAGGTTGTCAAAACGCGGCATCTTGGTGATCAGAACGTTTTTGCCCAGCGCCTTCAGGCTGTCCGCGCGGTCCAGGAATTCCAGATGGTCCACGTCTCCGCCGCGCAGCAGGTTGTTCATGGAAATCTCGCATATTTCCATGCACCGGTCCGCCTGCGTTTCATTGATGTGGTTGAGGAAGCATTTTTTCACCTGGGACATGACTTCCAGATGCAGGTTGCAGACGGGGTTGAAACTGCCCCTCATCAGCACGATGGGGCGCTTGTACAGCACGTCCGCCGCCTGCGCCACCTGGCCGCTGGCCAGGAACAGGGTGGCCGGCGTCAGGCCGGACTTCACCAGTTGCAGGGCAAAAAGGCGGTTGTCCACCATGGAGAAGCCGTGACCTTCAAAGCGGACCACGTCTATTTCCACCAGCCGGGGGTCCAGGTTGTCCACCAGCGCTTCAATGAATTCCTCCAGCCGGTCCCTTTTGAAAAAGACGGCGTGCAGGATGTTGACGCCCAGAATGCCCAGGTCCTTCATCTGGCTGTCGTGGTCCGGATCATTCAGGCGCACGTGGATGATCAGGTCTGAGGGCTCGGCTTCCGGCTTCAACTGGAAGCGCACGCCTATCCAGCCGTTCCACGGGCCGTTGTCCCGGTAGCCTTTTACTTTTACCGTATTGCAGAAGGCAAAGAAGCGGGTGTCCTTTCCGCGCTTGGGCCCCAGGCGGTTGATGAGCTGGGAGAATTCATAGTCCAGCATTCCCTTGAGGCGTTCCTCGGAGACGTAACGCTTGACAGGGCCATACAGCGTGTCGCTGACGGTCATGTCATAGGCGGAGATGGTTTTTGCCACGGTGCCGGCGGCGCCGGAAGCGCGGAAAAACCAGTTGGCCGTTTCCTGCCCGGCACCGATTTCCGCAAAGGTCCCGTAAATAGAAGTCGCCAGATTGAGCTGGAGAGCCTTGTCCTGTGTCTGTGCTAATGCCTTGGAACTCATGAAAAACAGGTAATCCGGTTAATATGGTCAGTTGTTTTTGGGAAGAAGCTTCCGGGTGGCCTCGCTCATCCAGCCGGGAAACTCCAGCCTGTCTATGATGACGGATTGGTTGCCGGGGAGGTCCGCCGGATAATGAATGGAGACGCAGGCCCGCACGGCGCCGTTGTAAAGCAGCTTGGTGAGTTCCAGCGCCAGCGGGGAATATCTGTCCACATAGGCGTTCAGGCGTTCCCCGTTGGGAAATTCCAGCACAAAGGCAATGTAGGCGGTGCCGCGGTAGCTTTCCGGGGCGGATTCCTCCAGGAACGGAGCCGCATAATGGCTGGACATGCTGATGGTCACCCTCACCGGAACGGGGGAAGAGGGGCGTTTTTCCTTCAATTCATCCGGAAGAATGGGGGAATAGCCTTCCCAAGCCTCCCAGTCCAGCCGCCATTTTTTGGAGTCGTGGTCATACAGGAATACGGCGGGGCGCATCGTGTTGTCGTCCATCAGCACGGGAATCTGGAGCAGGTCGCCGTTCTTGGAGCTTTTTCCCGGTTCATGGGGCAGGTAATCCTTGTAATGGGCGTATTTGGCCCAGTGCGCCATCTTCGGCCGCGTGGCGGCGGGGGAGATGACGTAGTTCAACCGTTCCTCGTCGGACCCGGCCATGCAGTACAGGGCCAGTTCATTCATGGCGGCGGTGATGTGTCTGGCTACGGATTCCGCTTCCCGGTCCTCCTCCCTGCGGTGCAGGAAAGCCGTCTGGTATTGTTCCGCCTTCTCTCTCAGTGCCTGCATCATGGCGTCATCCGCTTCCGTGGAGAAATCGGCCTCGTGATCCACGAATTTTTCCGAGATGTCCAGGATCTTGCCGCCTTCCGCCTCCAGGTCATTGCCGCGGAGGAACATGAATACGCCCAGGACGGCGAGAACCAGCCCGGAGACAAACAGCCAGACAGGCCAGGTGGTTTTGCGTTCCTCCCCGGCAGTTCCTCCGGAAGGCGGATTGTATTCGGGCAATTCTTCCGCCAGGGCGGAGGTACCCGCCGTGGCGATGGCCGGGGCCTCCTCCTTCCGTTCCCTCCGCTTGCGGATCTTCGTGGTGTTCCGTTCCGGAGCGTGCGGGGTCTCGGCGAACCGGGGAAGGTTCCGTATATCCACCTTCTTTTGAGGTGAAGGAAGATATTCGGAAACCGGAGGACGGCTGCGTTTTTCTTCTTCCTTTTCCGGTCCGGATGGCGTGGTCCCTGTCTCTCGCGTTGTTTCTGATACGGTTTCCTGCCGTTTTACGTCCCAGGTGGCTGTAACGATGGAATTGCAGACGGGGCACCTGACCTGGCAGCCCAGACAGGAGAGCTTGACGGCGAACGGATTGCTGCATATGTTGCAGCGGCAGGGTAGGCATTTTTCTTCCTTGTCCCGTTTCTCATCGTCTTGCGCGGCCGTAACGGGGTTGCTGCAAATGGGGCATTTTACCTGTTGGCCCAGGAAGGAAGTCTTGACGGCAAAAAGATTGCCGCATGCCGGGCATGAGCAGGCGACCGTGTCCTCGGGAAGGGATGGCATGGGAAAGGTGCGTGTTACAGGTGGATGAATTCCGGAACCGGAATGGCGATGGGCTTGGGAGCGGGCAGCGTGATGCTCGTGTCCGCGTGGTCCGGGGCGACGGGATCGGAGGAAAGGGCCTGCGCTTCCGGCACGTTTTCATTCGTGCCCAGCAGTTCGAAGTTGCGGTTGGGCGGTCCCTGGTTCAGTTCCGTGTGGTAGGGATCGTCCCCCAGCAGGATGGGCTTGACGGGCAGGATGGGGGGCAGGGGAAGAATGCGGTTCTGCGCCGTGAAGGGGGAGGACGGCGCGGCGGGGTCTTCTCCGTGCAGGTCGCAGAAGGGCAGGCTGGAATCCCCCTTGCGGAGGTATTCGAACATGGTATGGCGGCGGTATTTCTTGTCCACCGGGTCGATGTCGTAGCAGCTGTGGGTGGCCCGCTTTCCGGTCGTCAGGCAGATTTCCACGCGCTCCACGCTGGGCGGGGGCTCCAGTTCCCCGGCGGGGAAGAGGCGTTCGGATTCCTTAAAGGCCGTCCCGAGGATGGAGGCGCAGGTGTCCGAGGAGAAGGCGCCGTTGTAGATGGGCTTTTTCCCTTCCAGGAAGCCGATCCAGATGCCGCAGGTCACCCGGTCGTCATAGCCGAACAGCCAGTTGTCCCCGAAGTCGTACGTGGTGCCGGTCTTGACGCCGCCCTTGAAATTTCCGGGCAGGCTGTCCGCCACCCGCTGGGCGGAACCGTTTTTCAGGGAGGAATGCAGGATGTTGTGAAGCTGGAAGGCCGTGGCCGTGGAGGCGGCCCCTTTCCGGACCTGGGCGTTGTTCCTGGTTTCAATGGCCTGGGTGGACTCCCAGATCAGCCGGCCCTCCTCGTCCTCTATCCTGTCCAGGTAGTAGATGTTTTCCGGACGGGAGCCTCCGTTGGGAATGGCGGTGTAGGCCAGCGTCATTTCCGTCAGGGAGGCCGGTTCCGTTCCCACGAAAATCTTGGGGCGGTAAACCGGGTTTACCTCCGTGCTGCCCGCTTCCCGCACCGGTTTGCGGATGCCGAAGTCCGCCAGTTTCTTGATGAAGGGGGCCGTTCCCATGTCCATGCCCATGCGCAGGGAGGCGGCTATCTTGGAGGCGGCCAGGCCGCGGTGGGCGGTGATCATGCCTTCATAGCGGTTCCTGGAGCTTTCCGCCCCCCATTCTCCCAGAATCCCTTCCGAGCCGCCGATGCCGGTCAGGCGGTTGTCGATGGCGTCGTCCAGAATGCGGGTGACGGGGCTTTTGCCCGTGTCGAAGGCAGCGGCGTACAGGAAGGGCAGGATGGCCGTGCCGGTGGGGCGCGCTCCTTCCTTGATGACGTCGTACTGGCGGTTCGTGTGGTTGCGGCCTCCGGGGGCGGCGGGC